>Ga0134128_10012431_pt1 | contig 10152 bp, 22 predicted proteins | sample KB31754_FD_96462 | JGI IMG/M metagenome (GOLD analysis project Ga0134128, IMG submission 96462) | Terrestrial soil microbial communities with excess Nitrogen fertilizer from Kellogg Biological Station, Michigan, USA - KB3-175-4 | ecosystem: Environmental > Terrestrial > Soil > Unclassified ...
CGGCGCGACTACGGGCGTCGGCTCGGCCAGTGACGCCAGCGCGGTCTCGGGCGCGCTGGGGATCGGCAACCCGCTAAACCCAGCCAGCTGGGTCAGCTCGATCATGAACACACTGATCAAGATGGGGTTCACGGTCGGCGGCGTGACGGTCGTCGTCCTCGGCCTGTATCGCGCAGCACAGCCCGCCCGCCAGTCGATCGAGCAGAAGGCCGCGCCGCTAGCCGCGGCCGTGGCATGAGGGGGAACCAATGAAGGGTCACGAGCGAACCGGCCTCAAGCCCGGCGAACGCGTCGTCGGCGTCGACGAGCTGCTGTCCGCGTTCGGCGACGCGCTCACCCAACTGCACGCCGGCGTCAAGACGCTGGGCGCGGTGCAGCTGCTCGGCGCCGTCCCCAAGCAGATCCCCAACGGCCAGTCCGGACGGCTCAGCACCTCCGCCGGCCGCATCGCCGGATACTCGCTCCACGAGACCTCCGGCGCGACCGCGCTCGTCAAGCTGCACGACGGCAACGACGCCGCCGCAGACCTCGTGGCCGTCATCAGCCTCGTGGCCAACGAGTCCCCGCGCGCGTGGATGCTGCCGGGCGGAATCGCCTTCTCCAACGGGCTGTTCGTCAACGTCGTCAGCGGCAGCATCGAAGGAGTCATCTACCTCGGCACCGCGCTCTAGCGATGGCAACCAGCACCCTCGGCCTGATCATCGCGGGCGAGATACCCGTCGTGACCGGAACCCTGCTCGTCTCCGCGCAACGCTCAATCCGCCAGCAACGCCGCGAGGCCGCCCGACGCGAACGCCGGCAGCAACGCAACATTCGTCGCCAGTTCAAAGCCCTGCACGACGACGCCGAAGTGCAGAACGACGCGCTCTCCAACCACAGCCGCGCCCTATCGATCCTCGTCGATCGACTCCGGCCGATGGGCGACGAGATCACCGGCCTGCGCCACGGCCAGGACTCGCTCAAAGAAGCCGTGACCGGGCTGACCACGATCGTCGACGACCACAACCGCTACATCGAGCGCGAGCAGGCCCGCACCCTAGGAGCGACACCATGACCGGCCGACTGATCAAAGACCGCCGTCTCGAGCTGGGCGCCGGCATCGTCATGTTCGCCCTGTCCTCGTGGCTGATCTACGACGCCTACGAAGGCCGCGGCCGCAACCGGCCCTTCCTCGCCCGGCTCCTGCCGTGACCAGCCCGATCGCCGGCGGCGGCCGCACCTTCACACTGCTGCCCGGCCAACCGATCATGCTCACCGAATACGCCGCCGGACCGAACGCCCCCCTGACCGTGATCAACACCAGCGACGACACGATCTACGTGGCCGACTCGTCCAGCGTCGGTGTCGCGACCGGCGTCCCCGTCGCGGCCGGCACCGCCATCCCCTGGACCCAACCCGGGCAGATCTGGGCGATGCTCGACCCGGCCGCCACCGACACCGCGCCGGTCGTCATCACCGGCGCGATCTCCAACTGGACGCCCTCGCCGGCCGCGATCGCCGCCGCCGTCGCGCTGGAGCTGCTCCAGCAAGGCGTTCCCAACGTCCTGATCGAGAAGAGTGTGTTCAACGCGAGCATCGCGAACGGGACATCGTCGCCGAACATCGACGTGTCCGGCTATGCGAGCGCAGAGATCACCTCAGTGTTGGGCCCGGTGTCGTACTTGCAGCTCGACGCGATCGGCAACGTCGTCGACCAGGAGATCGTCGGCGCCGGCGAAGCAACTCGTATCGCCGTCGTCGGCACACAACTACTGATCACCAACCAATCGGGCGCGGCCACGGTCGTTCGTGTGCTCGCCAGCAACCGGACCGCGCTCAACCGACTTGACGCCCGCCGGCTGGCGTCCAACGGCGACGTCTGGTCGTTCACCAACGTGACAATGACAAACGGCCAGCCTGTGCCCTTAGTCCAGCTCAGCCCCGTACAGCTTCAGGGGCTCGTGTGGGCATCATTCTGGGTCTCCGCGGCCGGCAAGGGCAGGTTTGAGATCACACCGCCCGCGGGCGTCCTCGGCGGGGCCGCGATCCTGGCCGACACGTCGACGTTCGTCGTCGACGCCCACACCAACGAGGCCCTGACCGACAAGCTGCTCGCCGTGCCGGCCGCCACTTACACCGTGCAGTTCCGCTCCGCGGCCGCACAGACCATCAGTGGAGGGTGCCAGTTCGTCCCTGCCTCGATCTAAACCCGCGACACCGCAGCCACCGTGCGGCGCAGCGCGTCGCTCGGCACCTTCACGTACAGCCGCGTGGTCACCGGCGAGCGGTGCCCGAGCAGTTCCTGCACCGTGAACACGTCCCGATCGACGCTGTAGGCGACGGATGCGAACCGGTGCCGCAGCGAGTGCATCGCCCAGGCCTGCGGCAACGCGCGTGACACCAGCTTGCCCACCCACGCCGCCGACAGATGTCCGTCGATCGCACCAGGGAACAGGAACCCGGGCCCGCAGCGGCCGATCGCGGCCGCCAGACCGTCCGTGAGCGGGATGCGGCGCACCCGCCCACCCTTGCCGACCACCCGCAGCGTCCAGCCCGTCAGATCCCGTTCCAGGTCGTCGGAGTGCGACCGGGCGACTTCGCCGCGGCGCATCCCCAGCTCGGCCGCTAGCCGCAGCATCAGCCGAACCCGATCGTCCGCACGCGCGAGCGCCAGCCGGTACGCGTCCTCGGGCGCCGGCCGCGGGTTCGGATCGGCCGGTTTCACGCTCGGCAACACCAGCGCCGGATCGACGAGCACCAGGCCCTCACCGTGCGCCCACCGATAGAAGCCACGCACCGCCGCCCGATACGAGCGCAACGTCTCGGACTGCCAGCCCTGCGAGCCGATCCACTCGCGCAGCTCCGCGCCGGCGACCTCCCACGGCCCGCACGGCGCCATCGCGGCCGCGAGCCGACGTAGCTGGTAGCTCCGCAGCCCGATCGTCGTCCGCGGCCGCCCAGCCGCGCGCAGCACGATCAACCAGGCCGCGATCGCCTCGCCCCATCCCCCGATGATTGTTAAATCATCGTTAAGCATGAAGCGGGACGGTACTCGCGCACCGTCCCGCTCCATGATCGGGGTCGCCACCGTCACAGCCGACCCCTGCCCGACCTACAGCCAGCCACACCCCCGCGCGGCCGACCGTAGAACTCCGGACGCTCCCGCTCGACGCAAGCCCCCCGACGACCAGCGACACACGGCGAGCACCCGCACCCCGAGCACAGCAACAGCAGCCAGGCCCGGTCGATCACCCCTCCCGTCGCCGTCACGGCCGGCTCTGCCGCTCAGCCCGCTCGCCCCCGTAGACGACCGCCCAGGCCAGGAACACGCAGGCCAGCCAGCACAGGGCCAGCAGGACCGCGATCACGACTCGTCCCCGTCGTTCGACTTCATCCGCTCAACGCGGGCCGCGCAGCAACGGCACGTCGCCACCTGCACCAAGATCGGGTGACTCAGCCACATCGATTGAGGACATCCGCACAGTGCGAACCAGTCACACAGCACGAAGCTCTGGTCCGGTCGCACCCAGCCGGCATTGAGCGCGGCGGCCACACACTCGGGATTAGCCGGCCGGTTCAGACCCGCGGTCACGATTCGTCCTCGCGCTGACCGGCACCGTTGGGGACGAACACGCGGTCCGCATCCCACTTGCCCAGGCGGCGCAGCTGGTCCCAGTAGTAGTCCCGTCCCTGATTACGCCATAGCTCGGGCTCAACGTCGCCGAGCCACCGGCGGATGATCTCCCGCCCGATGTTCTCGGTCAGCTCGCCCGGGTCCTGATCGGCGAACGAGTCCGCCGGGTTCGCCTGGGCGACGTGCCAGAGCATCGCCAGGTGCTCGTCGGAGTAGCCGCGCAGTAACGCGATATCGATCTCGATCGTGACGCTGACCGTGGGGCTCATGCCGCGCACCGGGCCGGGGAGACCGAGCGCCGGCGCCGCTCAACTCGCGCCGTCCGCGGCCGATGAAACGACAGCCGCGCCGATGACTTCGAATCAGCGGGTACGGCTCTTAACCAGCGGGTTCGGGGTTCGAGTCCCTGATGGCGCACACCACCACTCGCGGAGTCATAGAGCCCGCCATCCCGTAGCCACTCGAACGGCACACCGGTTGCCATCGCCCAGGCGCGCAGCGTTGCGATGCTCGGCTTGATCCGGCCGCTCGTCCACGTGTTGATCGTGGTGCGCTGCACGCCGAGGTACTCGGCCATCTCAGTGGTGTTCAGGCCAGCGACGCGCAGCGACTTGCGCAGCCGATCGGTCAGATCCCACTCCGGGACGCGGATCATGCGAACTTCCTCAGTGCTCGTCATGACGCTATTGGAGCACATCACGACGATGATTGCATCATCCGACACGCTGGAGTGTTCCTACATCCCCCAACTCATCCGACATTTGATCGATGCTTCAAGGCATGACGGCTCAGATACCTCTGTTTCAGCAGCTCATGGACTCCGCCGAGGCCGCGGTCGAGCTGGGGGTTAGCAAGATCACGGTGCAGCGCTGGGCTCACGACGGCCTGATGGTGCCCGCGCACACGTCCGGGGGGACGAGGCCCCGCTACATCTTCACCGCCGAGGAGGTGGCCCGCGCACGGCGAAATATCCGCCGGCGCCGGCGTAAGGCCGCGGCGTGAGCCCCATCGCGGTCGACCGTGTGGGCGGCCTCGTGGTCCTGGTCCTCGCCGTGCTGATGATCGCGGTCGTCGTCGTGATCGAGCGGCGCGACGCGCGCGAGCGTGAGGCCGAGCACGAGCTGGACGACTGGTTGCGCTCACTGGCTGAGGACGCCGAACCGTGACCCGCCCGGGCGACGCGTACCAGCTCTCACTGATCGACACCACAGGCCGGATGCACTCCCACGGCGGAGACACCGAGTCCGGATCGGCCATCGCGATGCGGCCAACAACGCACGTGCTTCGCGAGCTGGTGCTGTCGATCCTGCGCGAGCACCCGGATGGCCTGACCGACGACGAGGGCGCCGTCCGCATGACGCGCGTACGCCCGCGCGCGGACCGCCTGACGTTCGGCCGGCGCCGGCAAGAGCTGTGCACCGCGGGCCTGGTCCGCGACTCCGGCCGCCTGCGCCGCACCCCCTCCGGTCGCTGGGCGATCGTCTGGATCGCGCCATGACGAGATGCCCGGGTTACGCGCGGCACTGGTTCGTTACGCGCGGCACGGTAGGGCTCCGCGCGCCGAGCTGCATCCGTTGCGGCGTCCCGAACCCTCGCCCACTCACCCAGCAGGAGCAAGCCGACTACGACGGCTACCGCGACCAGCTCGCCGAGATCAAGGCTGCCGCGATCGAGGAGCTATGGCCGTGAGCGCCGCGACCTGGCCCGATCTGAAGACGTACGTCACGCCGAAGAGGGCTCGGGTGATCCGGTTCGATATCGACACCGAGAAGCAGCTCCGCGCGCAGGACGAGGCCTGGCTGGCGCAGCAGACCGCCCCCTCAACTCGAGTCGAGAAACCCGACACCCCGCCGCGGGCGGCGCTGCCGTGCCGGATCTGCGGGGCATTGCCGGCGCGCCGGTACATGAACGGGCCGCTGTGCTCGCTGCACGCCCCGGTGGTGCCGGTCCCTGATCCGGCTCGGACCGCCGGCGCGTTGCTGCACGCCTCTAACAGGTTCGTCGCGTGAACGCCGCACAGTGCACCAGCTGCGGACTGGACGCCGAGCCGTGCGCGGTCTGCGGGGCCGACCCTGACCTACACGAGCACGTCTACGCCGAGTGGTTCTGCCAGCGCTGCTGGCGAGCCTTCGCCGAGCCCGAACAGTCGCAGGATGCGGACTGTTTCGCCGTGATCGACCGGGCGAGTGGGGGCTAGCCCTGAGCTGATTCGCGCGCCGCGGGCGCTCCCGATACACGCCGACCATGACGGTCGGCGTCTTTCTGCTGCCCGAAAGTTCTCCGCGCTCTACGGCCGGCGGATCAGCGCCGGGATGCGGCCGCCCAACGGCAGCTACGCACGCTTGCCGGCCTGGTGGGGACGTGAGCACTGGTCCACGATCGAAGTCCCCGTAGCGCTCGCGATGAACCGCGAGAAAGCCCGCGCCTGGCACGTCGAACCCGACACGGCCAAACGCGTTGCCCGCGCGATGGCCGGCTACGCCGACAACGCGACCGGCCGCCAGTGCCGCCCTACCAACGAACGGCTCGCCGCGGCCGCGCAACTGTCCATCCGGCAGACCCAACGCGCGCGGGGGCTGCTCAAGGAGCTGGGCCTGGTCGCCGAGGTCGTCGCGGGACGCTCGATCATGACCCGAGCCGAGCGGCTGGCCGCGTGGCGCCGCGGTTCCTCGCACCGTCAGATCGCGGCCGAGTTCGCGCTGCTGTCCCTGCGTCGTCCACAGCGGCCGCGGCAACCTGTGGAGCGTGTCATCCCACCCCCCGACCCCGTAGGGGAAGGGGTTAACTCACCAAATCTGAGGTTCTTCACGGGCAAAGACCGAAAGGAGGAGCCGCGCTCCGCGCGGCGCCCACCACGAAGAGCCCGATCCGAGCCGATCACCCCGGCTGGCATCCGCACCCGAAGGCTGATCGCCGGGGTTCAGCAACGCGTGGGATGGCTAGCGGGCGTCTCGCCACGCCGGTTGACATCCCTGCACCGATTCGCCCGTGAGGGTTGGACTCCGCGCGATGTTCTCCGCGCGTGCGACGAAGTGCTGAAAGCCCGCGGCTGGACCGTGCCGGACAAGATCGACCACCCGCCGGCCTACCTCGCGGCGCTACTGCGCGACGTCGACCCAGCCGACCGGCCCGGCGCGCTCGAGGAAGCGATGCGCGCGGAGGAGCTGCTCCGGCGCGACTGGCTCTGGCAGACCCGCTTTGGTCAGCGTGAATGCCCGCACGGTGCCCTGGCCGGCGACCTGCCCCACCCGATCGACGGTCACCTCGCGTGCCCGCTCTGTCGACGCGCTAGCGAACGTGCTCCGTCCACGCCTGACCGTCCCACCACCGCTCCCCACCGGTCTCCCGCGGATACCAGCCCGGCGCGAACCCACGCTCAGCCGGCGAGCCCGGCGCCGGCGGATATGGCATCACCGGACGCCCATACGCCTGGGGGCCGACGTTGACCACCGTCGCATTGCCGCCGCTTCGGCAGGCCATCGCCAGGGCGACCACCCAGCCAATGAACGTCCAGCCCAGGAACAGGTTCACGACGGCGACCGAACCGACATTCGGGACGTGCCTGCTCGCCGCGATCACCAGCGGCAGGAAGTACAGCAGCCCGATGATCACAACCAAGATCACAACTCCGGAGCCTGAACTGCTCCCGCTCGCCAGAACCACCCTGTGCCTCCCACGTCGACCCCGCCGCGCGCAGGATATCGCTCAGTCGCCGGCGGCCAGGATCGCGTGCACGCGGGCCGAGCTGACGCGGGCCAGCTCGGCGACCTCGCGGATCTTCATGCCCGAGTCGACCGCCTCGACGACGAGCTGCTTCCACCGGGCGGCGTGCTCGCGAGCGACCTCCTGTGCGTCGCGGTGGGCGACGGTCGCGTGGGCGAGCCGGTCTCCGATCGCGTCGCCGACGTCGAGGGGATTCGAGGGGTCCATGCCCTACCTCCGTGTGCAGGCCACCAGCGTGGCTACTTGACATAACTGTTGTGACACGTCAACTATCCCCTAGGTGATCAACGGACAACCGCAGTGACACGCAAGGGCATCGCCGCCCGCGGTTCCTGCACCGCCGGCCACATCACCGAAGTGACCACCGACCCCGGACGGACGACCTGGGAGGGCACCTGCGCCCACGAGGGTTGCGTCCTGACGGTGAAGGCCCGCCGCATCCCGAAGGACCGAGTACCGCCCCCAGCGCCGCCGGCCGAATCCGGCGACGGCACGACACGAGTGGTGAGGATCGCCGACTATGCCGACACCCGAGACGGAACCCAGGACGACGCCGGCGGACTCCACGTCAGCGCCGACCCCGCCCCAGTTCACCAGCCCGAGTCAGGGAGTGACGGCGCCGGGGCTGACGGTCCGATCGACCCCATCAGCGACGACGGGCAACCCCTCGGACGGCTCGCACGACTACGCGAACGCCGCAGAGCCCGACCCGCTCGACCGTACCGGCACCCCCTCGGCATCTGACCGTCCCGACGCCGCCGCGCTCAAGCTCGGCAAACGCGAACTCAAGGACGTGTTCCGCGGACTGGTCCTCGGCGCATCGCACGCCGTGCACACCGCGCTCGCCCGGACCGAGATCGAGCAGCAAGCTGGCGTCTGGCTGATGGGCGACGAGAACGAGGCCGGCACCGTCGCCGACCCGCTTGCGTCCATGGCCGGCCGCCACGCCGGCGGCGCCGCGGTCTCATCCGACACCGCCGACCTGATCGCCGCGGGCGTCGCCGTCGCCGGCTACGTCATCCGCAACGTGATCAAGGCGTTCGCCCTCCGGCGTGCGCTCAAAAACGCACCAACCGGATTCGTCGCCAACCCCGGCGACCCCAACAAGGAGGCAACCGCATGACGACGTTCACCCTGATCGACCACGAGGGCCGGCCCGCCATCCTCACCAGCACGGACGAGGACGGCACCCAGCACCTGCGCGTGTTCGCCACGCAGCCCGGCCAGGACGACGAGTTCGTCCGCATCTACAAGGAAGAGGAGCCCGAGCCGGCCCCGGCCCCCGCGGCAGCTCCCGCGCCGGCACAGCCGACCGCTTCCTCCGATTGGGAGACTCAGGCGGCCGCGGCCGGCTGGGGTCCCGAGACCACGCCGGCGCCCTCGCCCGCGCCGGCACCGGTCGCGTCCGACCCGACCGCTCCGCTCGAGGTCGACCAGCCCGTCATCGTGGACCCGTCCACGCCGCCGGCGCAGCAGTAGCGCGTGAACATCAGCCCCGCGGACCTGGCCGGCGAGCGAAAGCGCGCCGGCCAGGCCTGGCCGTTCATCGACTTGTTCGAGGCGCAGTATGGGCTGCCGTCCCAGCTGCTCTACGCGGTCGGCTCCCGCGAAACGAACCTGACCAACGAGGTCGGCGACGGCGGCCACGGTCACGGCGTCTGGCAACTCGACGACCGCTCGCACACGATCCCGGCCGGATTCGACCGCAACGTGCAGGCCCAGGCCGCGAAGGCCGCCGCCATGCTCGCCGCCCTGATCAAGCAATTCGCCGCCTACGGACCGCCCGGCGCGCTGAGATGCGCGCTCGCCGCCTACAACGCCGGCGCCGGGACCGTCCAGTACAACGTCGCGCACGGCCTCGGCGTCGATCACGGGACCGCCGGCAACGACTACGGCGCCGACGTGTTCGAGCGGATGACCTGGCTGCAAACCAACGAAGGGACCGACACCATGCCCACCGCCCAAGAGGTCGTCGACGAGCTGCTCACGCGCAAGCTCACCGCGACCGACCGTCAAGGTCGCAAGATCACGGCCACGGTCGCGTCGTGGATCGTGAACAGCAACCTGCACGCGACCGACGCCTACTACGAGGCCGTCGCGATCGAGAAGAGCCTGCACCCGTGACGCTCGCCGAACTCCGCAAGGGCATCGCCGCGGCCGCCGGCGGCGTCGCCGAGCTCGTTTCGCTCGGGCTGCTGTCCGGCGTCGCCGAGAAGTGGACCAGCGGAGTCCTCGCGGCCGCGACCGCGGTCCTGGTGCTGCTCGTGCCGAACGCGGACAAGCCGTTCAACCCGCCGACACCGCCGCCCACCACGCCATGAGCACGGCCGCCGCGGCGCCGGTCGTCCGGCGGCACCTGGCCAGGATGCGGCCGCCCTACGCCGGCCCTGATCACGTCTCGTTCAGCTGCTCCTGCGGCGCTGAATCGGACTGGCACCCGCTGCGCTACGAACACTTCGCGCTCGCGTGGATGCGTGAGCACCTGGCCGACGAGCACGGCGCCCAGCTCGGCGCCGGCCGCTGCGCCGAATGCGGCACCCCGACCGACTACCTGCGCGCCGGCAACCTGTTCCTCTGCGCGGACCACGCCCCTACCCCCGAGCAATGGACAACAGCCCAGGAGGCCGCATCGTGAACCACGAAGAGACAATGCCGGAATACGCCGCGCGCTTTCCTATCCTCAAATTCTTCGAATACAAGCATTTGCCAGAAAGATTGCAAACCGTTTCAGCGCCATTCTTTGTATTGGCGCATCAATTCGTCGGGTTCAATTATGGATCGGACAACGCGGCTGAGGTCGCCGCCGGCCTGCGGAA
>Ga0134128_10012433_pt1 | contig 10151 bp, 7 predicted proteins | sample KB31754_FD_96462 | JGI IMG/M metagenome (GOLD analysis project Ga0134128, IMG submission 96462) | Terrestrial soil microbial communities with excess Nitrogen fertilizer from Kellogg Biological Station, Michigan, USA - KB3-175-4 | ecosystem: Environmental > Terrestrial > Soil > Unclassified ...
ATCGAGAAGGTGCTGAAGGACCTGTCGCTGTGGGACAAGAAGGATTCCAAGATCGTCACGCTGTCCGGCGGCATGAAGCGCCGGGTGATGATCGCGAAAGCGCTGTCGCACGAGCCCAAAATCCTGTTCCTTGACGAGCCGACCGCGGGCGTCGACGTCGAATTGCGTAAGGGCATGTGGGAAGTGGTGCGCGCGCTGCAGGCCTCCGGCGTCACCATCATCCTGACCACGCATTACATCGAGGAAGCCGAGGAGATGGCCGACCGCATCGGCGTCATCAACAAGGGCGAGATCATCCTGATCGAGGAAAAGGCCCGCCTGATGCAGAAGCTCGGCAAGAAGCAGCTCAAGCTGCACCTGCAAGGCCGGATCGATGCGATCCCGCTGGAGCTTGTGCCCTACAACCTCGAACTCTCCGGGGACGGCAACGAGTTGACCTTCAGCTACGACACCAAGGGCGAGCGCACCGGCATCACCAGCCTGCTCGGCGACCTCCGCAATGCTGGCATTCGCTTCAGCGATCTCGATACCAGCCAGTCCACGCTGGAAGACATTTTCGTCAGTTTGGTGCACGCGCCATGAATTTCCGGGCCGTCGGCGCGATCTACAAGTTCGAGATGGCGCGCACCTGGCGCACGCTGCTGCAAAGCATCGTCTCGCCCGTGGTTTCGACCTCGCTTTATTTCGTGGTGTTCGGCGCCGCGATCGGCTCGCGCATCACCCAGGTCGAGGGCGTCAGCTACGGCACCTTCATCGTCCCGGGGCTGGTGATGCTGTCGGTCCTGACCCAGAGCATCGCCAATGCCTCGTTCGGCATCTATTTCCCGAAATTCGTCGGCACCATCTACGAAATCCTCTCGGCGCCGATTTCCTATTTCGAGATCGTGCTCGGCTATGTCGGGGCGGCCGCGACCAAATCCATCATCCTCGGCCTGATCATCCTCGCCACCGCCGGCCTGTTCGTGCCTTTGCACATCCATCATCCCGTGTGGATGCTGACCTTCCTGGTGCTGACGGCGGTGACCTTCAGCCTGTTCGGCTTCATCATCGGCATCTGGGCCGACGGTTTTGAAAAATTGCAGATGATCCCGATGCTGGTGGTGACGCCGCTGACCTTCCTCGGCGGCAGTTTTTACTCGGTCAACATGCTGCCGTCGGGCTGGCGCACCATCACGCTGCTCAACCCCGTGGTCTACCTGATCTCAGGTTTTCGCTGGAGCTTTTACGAGATCGCCGACGTCAGCGTCGGCCTGAGCGTCGGCATGACGCTCGGCTTTCTCGTCGCCTGCATGGGCGCGGTGTGGTGGATCTTCAAAACCGGATACCGGCTGAAGAACTGATCCCGACGCCTTCCCGCCCGGTGCGAGACAGACGCCGGGACCAATTTACCGGATCAGTCCGGCACTACCGATAGCAGTGGAAACGATCGTAGCGGTCGTAGAAGCCGCGGCAGCCGTGCCGCCAATGATGGCGCGGCAATCCGAGCGCGCCGTCGACCGCGCCGATCGCACCACCGACACCCGCACCGACCGCGCCGCCCACGACGGCGCCAACCGGCCCCGCGTCGCGACCGCCCTCGCGGGCGCCTTCCCGCGCGCCGCCGACGATACCCTGCGCATGTCCGCGATGCGGGATCGCCAGCAGGCCGAGCGCAATCGCCGCCGCCGCGAAATAGGTTTTCAAAGGCGATTTCGCCGGCATCGCCGATGTCCTGACCCGGATCTCGCTGTTCATCCTGTTCATCTCAATTCCTTGTGCCCGCCACCCTCAGCGGGTCGCGCGCACGGATAACGCCAGCCGGGCCAAAAGGTTGCGCTGACATCACGGCGTCACGACCGGGCGTGATGAAGCGGTCGCGGAAAGTTAACCGGCCAGCCCGATTACGCCCGGCCTTCGCCTTGTTTGCGCCCGGCTGCCTGTTAACGATGGCCTCGACAGACCACTGGAACCATAGCGGCGTTGGTGCATATTATCCCAGGGGACGGCGGCGGTTGTAGTCAAGGCCAGGAGGCCAAACGTAAAATGCGTCCCTTTCTCATTGCTCTCTCGGGCCTGATGCTGTTCGCCGCAAATGCCGCACAAGCCAAGGTGGAAATCACCGTCGACAAGAATGCGCAGCTGATGACCGTCGCGGTCGACGGCGTCGAGCGCTACCAGTGGCCGGTCTCGACCGGCAATCCCTCGCATGAAACGCCGAACGGCACTTTCCGCACCTTCCGCATGGAGGCGGACCACTTCTCCAAGGAATTCGACGACGCGCCGATGCCGCATTCGATCTTCTTCACCAAGGTCGGCCATGCCATTCACGGCACCGAATCCGAAGGCAAGCTCGGCATCCCGGTCTCGCACGGCTGCGTGAGGATCTCGCGCGCCAACGCCACGACGCTGTATGCGCTGGTGGAGAAGGAAGGCGTGCTCAACACCACCGTCACGCTGACCGGCTCGTCGCGGATCGCGCTGGCGCGCAATCCGGGCAACCGCGCCACGACCGAGGTCGCGCGCCGCGACCCGGCGCCGCAATACCAGTCGCCGCAATATGACGACGCCGGCGATCCCGTGGTGCTGACGCCGCAAGGCCAGCCGCAGTACGCCCGGCCGCAATATGCCGCGCCGGTGCAGCGCGCCGACGACGGCTATATCTATCCGGCCGACGGCAGCTCGAACGCCGCGATCTATCCTTCACCGCGCGGCAGCCGGCGCGTCTATGACGCGCAGAGCTATCCGCAGCCGCAAAACCAGTATTACGACAATCGCGGCTATGCGCCGCAATACGCGCCGCAGCCGCAGCCCTATTACCAGCAGCGCGGGCTGTTCAACTGAGTCTCTTCTGCCTCGCCCCGCGCTCTTGTCCGCCGAAGCCCGCCTTCGGGCGAAGGCGGATGCGGGGATAAGGGTCGGGGTGAGGGGCAAGCGCTCCTGCAGGCGCTGAGCCTGTGTCGAACGCACTGCCCCGCCCCTCACCCGAAATTCGCTTTCAGCGAATTTCAACCTCGCCCCGCAAAAGAGCGGGGCGAGGTTGAAGAAGGCAGATGCAAACGAAAGAGCCCGATCCGGTTTGCCGGATCGGGCTCTTTGTTTTCAACCGAACGTGCAGGCGATCTCAGCCGCCCGCTTCGCACTTCTTCATGAACGAGTTCTTGGCCGCGCCGGACAGCGGCTTGCCGTCCGAACTCACCGCCTTGGTGGTGCAGGAATCGGCCATGCACTTCTTCATAAACGAGGTCTTGGCGGCGCCCGCCAGCGGCTTGCCGTCCTTGCCCATCGCCTTGGTCTCGCAGCTTTCCTGCGCCATCGCCGAGCCGACGGCGAAGGTCGCAAGCAATGCAACTACAAACACAGTCCGGATCATGTTTTCTCTCCTTTACCGCCGGGATAGCGTTGCCGCCCCAATCCCCCGAGTTGACAGCAAGTTCCATCGGCGATCAAGGGCGGCCCTGCCGGTTTTGGCTTCGACGTGCCGCCGCGCCCCGCCCGCCGGCGCGATCACGACAAGCGCGGAATACCTTTGTCCGACGTTCATGATTACCAACAAATGAAGCCGGACGTGCCGGTTCGATGCGGTTCACGCCACGCTAACCACAGCCGCCGAGTTCCATGAGACGCGGGTATCCCTGCCATGCTTATCCTCTGAAAATCATGGGGTTTTACCCCACTTACATATTTACCCCGTAGCCCTGCATGGATCGCGGTATCTCCGCGCCAAAGCGGCCCGATTTCATGCTGAAAGTCTATAATTGCATCGCCGACGCCCACGACCTCCGGCTGGTCGGGCTTGCGGCCTTCATTTGCGTCCTGGCGTCGCTGACGGCGTTCAACCTGCTGCGCCATGCGCGCAAGGCGACCGGCGGCATGCGGGCCGTCTGGCTCGCGGTGTCCGCGATCGCAACCGGCTTCGGCATCTGGGCCACCCATTTCATCGCGATGCTGGCGTTCAGCCCGGGCATTCCGAGCGGCTACAATATCGCGCTGACCATTCTATCGCTGGTCGCCGCCATTCTGCTGACCGGCGTCGGGCTGTACGCCTCGCTGATTCCGAACTGGCGCCACGGTCCGTGGATCGGCGGCGCCATCGTGGCCGGCGGCATCGCGGCGATGCACTACATGGGCATGGCGGCGTTCGATATCGCCGGCATCGTCCTGTGGGATCCGACCCTCGTGGTTGCCTCGATCGTGATCGCCGCGGCGATCGGCGCGGTCGCGCTTCCGGTCGGCCTGCACGGCAGCGAAGAGAAATGGAAAATCGGCGGTGCCTTGCTGCTGACGCTGGCGATCTGCTGCCACCACTTCACCGCCATGGCGGCGGTGTCGATCATTCCCGATCCCACCATCGAGATTCCCCCGTCGACGCTGCCGACCGGATTCCTGGCGATCGGGGTCGCGATGGCGAGTTTTGCCCTTCTCTTCCTGGCGCTCGCCGCCGTGGTGCTCGACATCCGCGACGTCCGCCGTTCCGAACTCGAGGTCGATCGCATGCGCGATCTCGCCAACGCCTCGGTGGAAGGGCTGCTGGTTTGCGACGGCGAGAAGATCGTCTCGGTCAATACCAGCTTTGCCATGCTGGCGGGGCAGTCGGCATCCAGCCTGGTCGGCGCCAATCTCGAAAAATGTTTTCCCGACAGGGCGGCGCGGACCCGGCTGCTGGCCGGATCGAACCAGGCGGTCGAGACCAGCCTGCGCCACCGCGACGGCTCGATGACGCCGGTCGAACTGCTGTTGCGCCCGATCGTGTTCTCCGGACGGCCGCATCAGGTGGTCGCGGTACGTGACCTGCAGGCGCGCAAGGAAGCCGAGCAGCACATCCATTACCTCGCGCATCACGATTCGCTGACCTCGGTGCCGAACCGCAGCTACTTCAACGCGCGGGTCGATCAGGAAATCGCCGCTTTGTCCGACGGCGAAAGCCTCGCGGTGCTCTGCCTCGATCTCGACCGCTTCAAGGAAGTCAACGATCTGTTCGGCCATGCCGCCGGCGACATCGTGCTGCAAACCGTCGCCACCCGCATCACCGCGGTGCTCGGCGAGCGCCAGATGGTCGCGCGGCTCGGCGGCGACGAATTCGCCATCCTGATGCCGGGCGTGAAGAGTCCGGAAGCCGCCAGCCGGCTCGCCGAGACCGTGCTGGACGCCCTGCGCGCCGCCAGCGACAAGCCGGAGACCAACAGCATCTCGACCAGCATCGGGATCGCGATTTGCCCCAGCGACGCCATGGACCGCGAATCCCTGCTCAGCCATGCCGACACCGCGCTGTATCGCGCCAAGACCGACGGCCGCAACACCTATCGCTTCTACGAAGCAAGCATGGGCGCCGCGGTGCGCGAGCGCCGCATGCTCGAGCATGATCTGCGGCTCGCGGTCGCGCGTCACGAGCTGCGGCTGGTATATCAGCCGCAGAAGGGCACGCAGGACCAGATCATGACCGGCTTCGAAGCCCTGCTGCGCTGGAAGCATCCGCTCCGCGGCGAGATTTCACCGGCGGTGTTCATTCCGATCGCCGAGGAAAGCGGCATCATCCTCGAAATCGGCGACTGGGTGCTCAAGACCGCGTGCCGCGAGGCCGCCACCTGGGAGCAGCCGCTGACGGTCGCCGTCAACGTCTCGGCGATCCAGCTCTACAACCCGGACTTTGTCGGGGAAATGCACCAGATCCTGCTCGACACCGGCCTGTCGCCGCGCCGGCTCGAGATCGAGATCACGGAAACCGCTCTGGTGCGCGATTTCAACCGGGCGCTGACCACGCTGCGGCAGGTCGAGGGGCTCGTCGTCCGCATCGCGATGGACGATTTCGGCACCGGCTATTCGTCACTGTCGAATTTGCGCGCGTTTCCGTTCGACAAGATCAAGATCGACGGCTCCTTCATCAAGTCGGTCAATTCCAACGATCAGGCCGCGACCATCGTCCGCGCCGTGCTCGGGCTGGGGCGCGGGCTCGGGCTGCCGGTGCTGGCCGAGGGCGTCGAGACCGACGCCGAGCTGCAATTCCTGCGCGACGAGAAATGCGACGAGGTGCAGGGCTATCTGCTCGGGCGTCCCGCCGCGATCGGCCACTTCCGCCACTTCACCCACAACGAGCCGGTGATCGAGCCGTCGGAAGAAGCTCCGCGGCGCGTCAAAGCCGGTTGACGGGACCGGCCAGTCACGCGGCGGCCTAACGCCCGAAAGAAGCGTCAGTCGGGCCCGTAGTCCTGTCCGTTTCATGCCAGAAGGCGGCATTCACGCACATAGGTAGAGGCGCACATCAAGAGCGACGAGCGCCTCCAACACTAATCATTTTGCGGGTGGCTTGTCGTAAAGCGGCTTGCCTTTATCGACGATATGAACGGTCAGAAGCTTTATCGACTTGTCGCCGACCACCTTGAATGCGCCGTGCGGCACTTCGCGAACATTCACGGCTGCGACGCCGGTGGGCAACGGCACCTGCTTTCCATCAGGAAGCTCAACAGTGCCGCCTTCCAAAACGTAGAATGCCTCTTCTCCGTGATGGATATGAAGCGCTGAGGATTCGCCAGGTTTAATCTCGGAAATGCTGGTGATGATTTCCATATTTGTGCCGCTCAAATCCGCCCGCTTCAATTCCTTGCGAAACGGCGAGTCTTGGGCGTTTGCTGCGATGGTGAAAAGTGACGCAAATAGAATTCCCAGAAAGAATTTCATTCGTATCCCTCCCAAACTACAAAATCTGCGATCAGGCAGATGCCTGATTGAACCTGAGTAGACCGGGCACCGCAAGGTCTATCGTTTTTGCGACGCACCAGGCTCGCACTTAAACCGGGTGCGATCTGCCATCCGATCCGATCGCTTTGGGGCTATCCTATTCGCCATAGCGGAGCCGGCGGTAGACCGCGCCGAGGATGTTGGAATAATCGTCGGTCCACACCCGCTGGCCCCAGGTCGGATCGGTCTGCTCCCATTTGTCGGACTGCGCCAATTTGCCGACATCCGCCTCGTCGCGCGCCGAAACCACGACGTCGGTAGCGAAGATATATTCATTGTCGCGGCCGGAATCTTCGTCATAGACCCAGCTCTTGAGGTCGTTGGCATCCGCGATGCCGACCACCACGCTTTCGAGCTCGAGATGCCGGTTCGAGACGTGCATCACCACGACGCCCTGCGGCGCCAGTTTTGCCTTGTAGATCTTCATCGCCTCCCGGGTGGCGAGGTGGATCGGGATCGCGTCCGACGAATAGGCGTCGACGATGATCATGTCGTAGAGGCCGTCCGGCTCGCGCGCAAAGGTCAGCCGCGCATCGCCGATCACCGGCTTCAGGCCCGGCTCGCAATTCCTGATGTAGCTGAAATATTTCGGATCGCTCGCGGTATCGACCATCGACTGGTCGATCTCGAAGAACTTCCAGTTTTCCCCCGGCTCGGAGGCGCAGGCCAGCGTGCCCGAGCCGAGCCCGATCACCGCCACGCGTAACGGCGTGCCCTTGCGTTCACGGATCGCGGTGATGGCGCGGCCGATGCCGCCATCCCTGTGGTAGTAGGAGATCGGCTCCGGCCGGCCGGTGACCGGCGAGCCGTCGTCGTTGCGGAATTTCTGCGCGCCATGGATCGTGGTGCCGTGCATCAGCACGTGATACTGGCCGTTCGGCGTCACCACGATCTTGTGGACGCCGAAGAAGCTGCGCACGGTTTCCACGCGCCCATCGTCGTATGGATAGACGCGGATCAAGACCAGCGCCACCACCACGGTAGCAAAAATCTTCCAGCGGTTGGCGTTCAGAAACAGCGCCAGCAGCGCCGACAGCACGCCGACCGCGGCGATCAGCCAGACCCTGCGGTCGTCGAGCCATGCCATCACATGGCCATTGGTCCAGGACGGCGCGATCAGCGCGACCGCGAGCACGGCAAACAGCGGCCAGTACCAGAAACTCCAGCGCGGCGGGCGCTCCTCGCCGCCGGGCGGACGGCACAGCGCCGCGAGCGCCAGCAGGATCGGGTATTCCGCGATCCAGGAAAACGTGAACGGCGCGATCAGGCCGGCGAACAGGCCGCCGAGCATGCCACCGAACGACAGCGCGACATAGAAGCCGGTAAGATATCTGGCCGCCGGCCGGGTGCGCGCCAGTTCGCCATGGCAGGCCATCGCGATGACGAAGAAGCACACGAGATGCCCGCCCAGCATCAGCAGCAGGTTCTGCTCGCCGCCGATCGCCAGCAGCACGACCACACCCGCGATCGCCAGCGGTTGCGCCAGCAGCATCCAGCGATGCGGCAGCAGCGGCCGCGACTGGAACACCAGCACCCAGGTCAACAGATACAGCGACAGCGGCAGCACCCACAATAACGGCGCCGCCGCGACGTCGGTGGAGATATGCGCGGTCACCGCGATCAGCAGGCCGGACGGCACCGCGGCGAGGAAAATCCAGCGTGCGCGCAGCATCCAGGCCGGCGGCGGCGCGTCGCTCTGTTCGGCCAGCACATCCACCGCGGCGCTCGCCGGCGAGCGCAGCAGCAGCACGCCGCAGCCCGCGATCAGCGCGATCAAGAGGCCATAGAAGCCGGTCCAGATCAGATTCTGGGTGCGCAGCGTGAACATCGGTTCCAGCAGCACCGGATAGGACAACAGCGCCAGAAAGCTGCCGATGTTGGAGGAGGCATACAGGAAATACGGATCGGGTCCCTGGGGATGGCCGGTTCGCACGAACCAGGCTTGCAGCAGCGGGTTGTTGGCGGCGAGCGCGAAGAACGGCAACCCGATCGAGACCGCGAACAGGCCTAGCAGCCAGAACGCGTAGCCGCTGGTCGGCGGCTCGCCCCAGCCGCTGGCGATCGACAGCGGCAGGGTCAATAGCGCGATCACCAGCAGCACCAGATGCACCACGACCGGGATGACGCGGTTGCGCAACTGCATCAGGAAGTGCGCATAGGCATAGCCGGCGAGCAGCAGCGACTGGAAAAACACCATCGCCACCGACCACACGGCCGGCGAACCGCCGAGCCGCGGCAGCACCATCTTTGTAAACAGCGGCTGCACGGAAAACAGCAGCAATGCGCTGACGAAGATCGCCGAAGTATAGACCACCAGCAGCAGCCGGTTGCGGGCGGCCGGTGGCTGGCCCGCGGCGGGCGTATCGATTGAAGTCATGAAAACTCCGGCCTTAGCCGGGCTGGCGCCGGCAGTAAAATTCCGGCTGTTCGTGCCGAGCCCGGCAATGGACCATATCGCCCCCGCGTGGGCAATCCGGCGCGGGCGGCCGGGCTTCACTTATCGCTGTGCGAGCGTGAGCGTCTTCGCTAGAAACCATCTGAAACACTGTATGGCGCTCGACAGATGAACAACGCATGACCGACACCGACGTCCTGATCATCGGCGCGGGGCATAACGGCCTCACCTGCGCGGCCTACCTCGCGATGGCCGGGCTGCGGGTGACCGTGGTCGACCGCCGCCAGGTGGCCGGCGGCGCCGCGGTGACCGAGGAATTTTGCCCCGGTTTTCGCAACTCGGTCGCGGCCTACACCGTCAGCCTGCTGAACCCGCAAGTGATCGCCGATTTAAAACTGGCCGAGCACGGATTGCGAGTGGTCGAACGCAAGGCGCAGAACTTTTTGCCCGCGCCCGACGGCAGCTATCTGCTGACCGGCGAAGGCCGCACTCATCAATCCGTGGCAAAACTCAGCGCGCGCGACGCGGAGCGGATCGACGGCTTTGCGCGCGAACTCGAAGACATCGCCGACGTGCTGCGGCAGCTGGTGCTGCGGCCACCGCCGAACATGGTCGAGGGATTTGGCGTTGGCGCCGTGCGCGAAGCCTTCAACGCGCTCGGTACCGCCAACGTCCTGCGCCGGCTGACGCTGGAACAGCAGCGCAGCCTGCTCGATCTGTTCACGCGCTCGGCCGGCGAGATGCTGGACGAGCGGTTCGAGAGCGACCTCATCAAGGCGCTGTACGGCTTCGACGCCATCGTCGGCAATTACGCCAGCCCCTACGCCGCCGGTTCGGCCTATGTGATGCTGCACCATGCGTTCGGCGAAGCGAACGGCAAGAAAGGCGCCTGGGGCCACGCCATCGGCGGCATGGGCGCGATCACGCAGACGATGGCGCGCGCCGCGCGCGGCCACGGCGCCGACATCCGCCTTCAGGCCGGCGTGCGCGAGGTAATCGTCGCGCGCGACCGCGCGACGGGCGTCGTGCTCGACAATGGCGAGAC
>Ga0134128_10012434_pt1 | contig 10151 bp, 9 predicted proteins | sample KB31754_FD_96462 | JGI IMG/M metagenome (GOLD analysis project Ga0134128, IMG submission 96462) | Terrestrial soil microbial communities with excess Nitrogen fertilizer from Kellogg Biological Station, Michigan, USA - KB3-175-4 | ecosystem: Environmental > Terrestrial > Soil > Unclassified ...
TCCCCGAGGCTGGCCGTGGCCAGGCTCGCCGTGTTGACGATGAAGCCTCCCTGCTGCGGGTCGGCCTTCGCCGGCAGATCGAAAGTCTTGCCCTCCTTGCCTTGCAGCCGCAGCGTCACCTCGTGCGCGTAGCTGGTAGAGAACACCAGTGGCGCACCCTCCACGGGCAGCACCAGGACGTCCTTGCGCGCGCAGTAGATCTCCTTCGGGTCAACGGCGTGCAGCGGCGGCAGCTGCGCACGCTCCACTGCGGGCAGAGCCACAACCAACACCGACTTGGGATCGCGAAACGAGGGCGGCGTGTTCAGAGTCAGATTGAGCTCATCGCCTTGCAGAGAGGCCAGCGCGGGGATGTATTGATAGCGCGCGGTGTGAAACGAATCGAGGATGCGCGCGATATCCAACACCGAGGCGATGTAGGGGCTGTAGTAACCGTAGCTGAGCTGCGGGGTATAGCTGGCTTCCATCGCCAGATCGCTCGCCGGGCCGGTGGTCAGCGCTTCCACCATCGAGGTGCTGTGGCCGTCATTGAGGATGAGCGAGTCCTGGCCCGCCATCAGGCAGGGCGCCTGCAATTCCGGGATACGGTCGAAGCACTTCGCATCGACTTTGATCGCCAGGCTGCGCGCCAGCAGTGGCGCCACGTCCTTGAGCTTGGCGGGGTCGGATGCGCTCAGCGCGCGGATCGCCGCGAGATGCGCATCCAGCCGCGAGCGATCCAGGGTGGCCTGATTGAGATCCTGCGAGGCACGCACGAACGCTCCGGGGCGCCCGCGCACCGCTCCGACCACGGTTCTGAAATCGCCGCTGGTCTCGGGAGCGAGGAACAGCAGCACCTGCTGAGCCTCTGCCGGTATGGTGAGGCTCAGGCCCTGCTGAGCGCAGGAGCGGGACCAGGTCTCGCACTGGAAGAACCAGCTCTTGGGCGGCGGATTCGTCGCGCCGCGCAGGAACGCGGCGATCAGCAGATAGTGAGCGGACTGCGTCGAGGGCAGATCGGCGCGGATCGCAAGCCGGTCGCCTGCGGCGAGGTTCGGCACTTCGGAGATCGGCAGTGTCTGCCCGCCGCGACTGACCGTGACCTGCAGGCTCGGCCCCGCGAGATCGAATGGAGCAGGATCGGCCTGCGTGGCCGCGGCACCCAGGAGAGCCAGCAGGGTCGCGGCAGCTGTAGCGGAAGCTCGCGCGTTCACATTCATGGCGCGCATTTTAGGCATACTTGCGCAGAAGTCTGCAGAACGTACCCCGCAGAACCCTCAGGAGCGCGCCGTGCTGTACGCGATTCTCTGCTACAACTCCGAGGACGTCGTGTACTCCTGGCCAAAAGAGCAGGACGACGCCGTGATGGCGCGGCTCTCGGCCGTGCAGCAGAAGTTGGCAGGCAGCGGACGTCTGGGGCCCGTAGCGCGTCTCATGCCGACGACAACCGCAACGACGCTGCGCAAGGATCGCGAGCCCGCGCTGGTGGTCGACGGACCCTTCGCCGAAACGAAAGAGCAGTTGCTCGGCTTCTACATCGTGGAGTGCGAGGGACTCGAGCAGGCGCTGGAGACGGCACGCGAGCTCGGTAATGCCAATCCCGGCGGCGCGTACGAGATCCGGCCGGTCTCGGTACTCAACCCGCCCGGTCCCGGCTTCGATTCCAAGAGCGGCACCCGGTGACGCAAGCCGCCTGGATCGAGGCGGCATTGACTTCGGCGCGCCCTCAGGCGGTCGCCGCGCTGCTACGCTACTTTCGCGACCTCGACACCGCCGAGGAAGCGTTCCAGGACGCCTGTCTGCGGGCGCTGCGGACCTGGCCGCAAAAGGGGCCGCCGCGCGATCCGACGGCATGGCTCGTGTTCGTCGGCCGCAACGTCGCCATCGATGCCGTCCGCCGCCGCCGCAAGCTGCAGGAGCTGCCGCCCGAGGAGACGCTCGCGGACGTGGACGACACGGAGTCGGAGTTGGTCGAGCGCCTCGACAGCGCAGACTACCGCGACGACCTGCTGCGCCTGCTGTTCGTCTGCTGCCATCCTGACTTGCCGGCGCCGCAGCAGATCGCATTGGCGCTGCGCGTCGTGTCCGGGCTGTCGGTGCAACAAATCGCCCGCGCGTTCCTGGTCAGCGAAGCGGCCCTGGAGCAACGCATCACGCGCGCCAAGAACCGTATCGCCGCGAGCATGGTGCCGTTCGATACTCCCAGTCCAGCCGAGCGCACGGAACGTCTCGGCGTCGTGGCGACGATGATCTATCTGCTGTTCAACGAGGGTTACTCGTCGACCGCCGAATCGGTCGCCCTGCGCCAGCAACTATGCGAAGAGGCCATTCGGCTCGCGCGACTGCTGCTGCGGCTGTTTCCGAGCGAGCCCGAGATGATGGGATTGACGGCACTGCTGCTGTTGCAACACGCACGTTCCGCCGCGCGACTCGACGCCAAGGGAGCGATCGTGTTGCTGGAGGATCAGGACCGGGAGCTGTGGGATCGCACGCTGATCGCCGAAGGCCTCGCCCTCATCGACAAGGCGGTGCGCCACCGCCAGCCGGGGACTTATCAGATTCAGGCAGCCATTGCGGCGCTGCACTCTCGCGCCGCGCACGCGGCGGACACCGATTGGGCACAGATAGACTTGCTCTATGCGGCGTTGGAGCGGCTGCAACCCTCTCCGGTCGTCACGCTCAACCGCTCGGTCGCCGTCGCCAAGACCCGCGGACCCGAGGCGGCGCTCGCCATGATCGAGCCGCTCGCGGCGCGCCTGTCCGGCTACTTCCACTTTCACGGCGCGAAGGGCGCATACCTGCAACAGTTGGGTCGCCAGGATGAGGCGCGGGACGCCTTTCAGCGCGCCATCTCGCTGGCCGGCTCGGCCGCCGAGGCAGCCCACATCCGGCTGCACCTGGATCAGATGGCAAAGACGGGCCCTCCCCCTGAGGGGGACCGTGCACGATAAAAAATCGCGCCGCGCTGTCGGCTCGCGAAATGCGGCTTCGTCCTGGGGATAATAATGCCAACCCTCGAAGAGGAGACCCCATGAGCACGTCCATCCAGAGCCTACCCCTGTCCGCGGGCCGCCTTTGGACGGCACGGCTGTTGAGCGGCCTCGTCGTTCTGTTCCTGCTGTTCGACGGCATCACCAAGGTATTCAAGGAGAGCCACGTCATCGAAGCCTTCAATCGCCTGGGGCTGCCGGTCGGCCTGGCACCGCAGATCGGGATCCTGGTGCTGGTGTGCGCGATCGTCTACGCAATCCCGCGCAGCGCGATTCTCGGCGCCGTTCTGATCACCGGGCTGCTCGGGGGCGCCGTTGCCACCCACGTGCGGGCCGGCAGCCCGGCATTCGAGGCGTTCGTGTTTCCGGTTATGATGGGAGCGCTGACCTGGATCCCCCTGTGGCTGCGTGATCTTCGCGTGCGAGCACTCTTATGAACGCTGTGCGCATCGGCCTGGTTCGCCTCGGACTGGCAGGTTTGGGACTGGCGGGCACGGCCATGGGCGTGCAGGCGGCCGCTCCCGTGGCGGGCGACTGGCCCGGCTATAACAACACCCTCACCTCCGAGCGCCATTCGCCGTTGCGCGAGATCGACGCCGCGCACGTGCACAGTCTGGAGATCCTCTGCACTTTCGACACCGCCGAGGAAGGCGGGTTTCAAACGGGCCTCATCGAGGTCGGTGGCACGCTCTTCGGAACGACCGAGAAAGACACGTTTGCTCTGGATCCCTCCACGTGCCGCGTGCGCTGGCGCGCCCATGAAGAGTTCAAGAGTGGGTTTCTCAAGGTCAACCGCGGCATCGCCTGGGCCGACGGCAAGTTGTTCCGGGGCACGCGCGACGGGCGCCTCGTCTCGTACGACGCCGCCACAGGCGCGAAGCTCTGGGAAACACAGCTGACCGACCCGCGCCTCGGTGATGCGGAGTCGATTCCCGCGGCGCCGATCGTCTGGCAGGGGCTGGTGTTCGTCGGCAATGCAGGCGGGGACAACAAGGGGGTCAAGGGCCGGATGTACGCGCTGGATGCGGCGACGGGCAAGATACGCTGGCAGACCTGGCTCGTGCCCAAAGACGCCGCGGAAGCCAAGGCACAGGGATGGGGCAACGCGCCGGACGTACCGATCAGCGGCGGCGCCACCTGGACTTCCTACACACTCGATCCGGCGAGCGGGCTGTTGTATGTGCCGGGCGGCAATCCCGCGCCGGATTTCGACAGAAGCCTGCGTCCGGGACCCAACGCGAACACCGCTTCCATCGTCGTGCTGGATGCGAAGAGCGGCGCCTTTCGAACTCGCTATCCCGTGTCGCCGGGGGACTTTCACGACTGGGACGTGTCGACCCCGCCGATCCTGGCCACGACCAGGGGCGGCAGACACATCGTTGCCGTCGCGCCCAAGGACGGCCATCTGCATGCCTTTGACCTCGGCAGCGGGCACGCGCTCTATCACACGCCCGTCACTCGCATCGAGAACGCTACGGAGCCGTTGTCACAGCATCCGGTTCACTTCTGTCCGGGCCCTCAGGGCGGATCGGAATGGAATGGGCCCGACTACGATCCCACGACCAATCTGCTCTATACCGGAGCAGTCGACTGGTGCGCCACGGTCACCCTGCAGCCCGTGGAGAAGACACGCAACACGCCGATGTACCAGCCATGGTCTGCCAACGACCAGGCCCATCCCGATGAAGCCTTCGGGAAGCTGGACCCTCCTTCGACCTGGGCCGGCTGGGTGTATGCGACCGACGCCGACAGCGGCAAGGTCGTGTGGAAGTTCAAGACACCGTATCCCGTGATGAGCGGCGTCACCTCGACGGATGCAGGGCTGGTGTTCGTCGGTGACATGGGCGGCACGCTGTACGCGTTCGACTCCCGGGACGGCAGGGAGTTGTGGTCCAAGGGACTCGGCGGTGCGCTGGGGGGCGGCGTCATCACCTACAGCGACAGTGGTAAGCAACGCGTAGCCGTTGCCGTCGGAATGACCTCACCGATCTGGCCCACTCAGAAAACCACCGAAAAAGTCGTAGTCCTGGGCCTGCGTTGACTGTAGGACGCCTGCACAGGGTGAGCGGGCATGGCGCCTGCTTGCGGACCTCAGTGGCAGCGTGCGCGTCGGTCGCACAGGAGAGGTTACGTGGGAATTCTGAAAGCCCTGGGCGTTGCACTGATCGTTCTCTGGCTGGTCCTGTGGCTCGCCGTGAAAATCACCTTCGGCGCCATTCATCTGCTCGTGGTCGTGGGCATCATCCTGTTGGTCGTCGGGTTCATCAAGGCCGTGTAGCCGGTCAGCGTGCCGCGGCGCGAGCGCGGCTCGCTGGTATCCATCACCACTCGCGTCGCGTGTGGCATCGGCACAGGCGAGGCGGCGACGGCTCATCGATAATTCAGCGCGGCTGGTCGATTATCCTCTGCCGCAGGAACCTCCAGGCCCCCGCTCCAGTCAAAATGTGTCCGTGGGCCTCCCTTGAGAAGCGGTGCAGTGCCCGCAGATTGGGGGGTGGTTCGCCTTCAGAGGTGTACGGAAGATGAAGTATTTGCAGGCCGCGCTCGCCGTCGTGCTGGTCGCGTTCGCCGGGGCCGTATGGGCCCAGGCCTCGAGCGACCCCACTCCGCACCAGGTCTATGAGGCCGCCAGATCCGGCCACCTGGGCCAGGCGCAGCAGATGATCGATCAGGTGCTGCGGGATCACCCGCGCAGCGGCGATGCCCACTACGTTGCCGCCGAGGTCTATGCCCGCGAGGGCAACCTTGCCAGAGCCCGCCAGGAGCTCGCCACGGCGGAGCAACTGAAGCCCGGACTCCCTAATGCGGACCCCGCTTCTCTACGGCAGTTGCGCAGCGAGTTGGCACAGACGCAGGCCAGACCGGTGTTCACTGTGCCGTACTCGCGCCCGCACTCTTCCGGCATCCCCTGGGGCTTCATTCTGGTCGTCGGCGCCGGACTCGCGGTGCTGTGGATGGTCATTCGCAGACGCGCTGCGGCGGCCACCAGCTATCAGCAGTACGCGAGCGGGCCGGTGGCCGCCGGCCCCGGATATGCTCCGGGCTACGGTCCCGGCCCGGGCTACGGCTATGGACCCGGTTACGGCGGGTCGGGTCTGGGCTCCGGCATTGCCGGCGGCCTCGCCAGTGGGCTGGCAGTCGGCGCGGGTGTCGTGGCCGGGGAAGAGCTGGCACGGCACTTTTTGGATTCCGGCCAGTCGGCCGGCGGCGTCGCTCCACCGATCGTAGAAGAGCCGCCCGTCGATCCCAATGCCGACATGGGCGGAGCCGACTTCGGCCTGTCCGACTCGGGGTCATGGGACGACAACAGCGGCGGCGGCTTCGACATCGTTGGCGGCGGCGGCGACCACTGGACGTAGGACTTCCTCTCCCGGCGATCAAGGCCGCGCGCGCGGCGCCCGACCTCAACGCAGCTCCATGACCACCTCGTCCACATAACACCAGCTCCAATCCTAGCCTGGCTCGATCGAGGTGACGATGGGATGGTGCGTGGCGTGGAAGTGCTTGGTGGCGTGCCGGTTCCTGGAGTCGTCGCAGCACCCGACGTGTCCGCAGGTGCGACACAGGCGCAGGTGCACCCAGGTGTCGCCCATGGCGAGACATTCCTCGCAACCATCGGAGTTCGGCGTGGACGTGCGGACGGATTTCAGGTGGATGCAGGATTTGGACATGGAACTCTCCCACTGTAAGTGTACGAGGGGCCCTTGGGGTAATATCCCGCGGCGCACCCAAAACGTGCAACCTATCCAAGAAGGATTGCCATGAAGTCCGTGATTTCCAATCTCGTCGAGCGCTTCGAGAACGGCAACCTCTCCCGCCGCGATCTCGTACAAGGACTGACGATGTTGTTCGCGGCCGCCAGCGTCCCGATGAGGTCGGCGACGGCGGCGGACACCCCTGCGGCTGCCAGTCTCACGCCGACCGGCATCGACCACGTCTCGGTGCTGGTGAGCGACGTGGAACGCTCCGCGAAGTTCTATCAGGACCTGTTCGGACTGTCGGTGCTGAGCACGGACAAGGAGCACGGCATCGTGCGCCTCGGGCGCAAGCGAGTCATCGTCTCCATCCGCAAGGAGAAGCCCTACGGCACGGTCGATCACTTCGGCGTCGGTGTCGAGAACTTCAACAAGGCGGCCGTGACGCAAGTGCTGCAGCAGCGAGGCCTCACCCCGGCCGAGAACTGGCAATACGGCTTCTACGTGAAGGATCCGGACGGCATGAACGTGCAGTTCGTCTGACCTCCCCAGGGCACTGCGCTTGCGCGCGACGCTGCGGTCCGCGATCGCCCTACGCGTGTTGGAATGCGTTCTGGGGGCAGCGCTGGCGGGTTCAACCGGCGCGGCGCAGCCGGTTATCGTCCCCGCACCTGCCTTCACTGCGATGCAGCTTGCCGCGGAGCCGGGCAAGGACTGGCCGACCAACGGCGGCAACGTGCTCAACCAACGGTACTCGCCGCTCCGGCAGATCAACCGGGATACGGTCTCCGGACTGAAAGCCGTGTGGCGTGCCTCGCTGCGCGGCTCCGGACTCGACCGTCGCACCTCAGGGCAGGCGCAGACCCTGGAATACGAGGGAACCCTCTATGTGATCGCAGGCAATGACGATGTGTTCGCGATCAGTGTCGAGACGGGCGATGTGCTGTGGGAGCACGAGGCGAATCTCGACGCCGCGAAGGTAGTGCCGTGCTGCGGCTGGGTGAGCCGCGGGGTGGCGATCGGCGAAGGCAAGGTGTTCGTCGGTCAGCTCGACAACCAGCTCCTCGCGTTGGATCAGCGCACCGGTGCCGTGCGCTGGTCGGTCCAGAGCGAGACCTTGCAGGAGGGCGGGTTCACGATAACGGCCGCCCCGCTCTACTACGACGGCGTGGTCATCATCGGCCATGCGGGCGGCGAGCTGGCCACGCGCGGCCGGCTCAAGGCTTTCGATGCTCGCACCGGTAAGCTTCGCTGGGTGTTTTATACGATTCCCGGGCCAGGTGAGCCCGGCCACGAGAGCTGGCCCGCGGACAGCGACGCCTGGAAGCACGGCGGCGCCTCCATCTGGCAGACACCGGCGCTGGACCCGCAGCTCGGACTCCTTTATGTCTCCACTGACAACCCCGCTCCGGACCTCAACGGCTCAGTCCGCGCAGGTGACGATCTCTACAGCTCCTCCGTGCTGGCGCTCGATGCGAAGACCGGCCGGTATCGCTGGCATTATCAGGAGATTCATCACGATCTGTGGGACTATGGCGCTCCCAACCCCGTCGTACTGTTCGACGCGACCGTCAGTGGCCAGCCGCGCAAAGGCCTGGCGCAGCTCAACAAGGACGGCTACGCCTACATCCTCGATCGCGTCACCGGCAAACCGCTGATCGGCATCCCGGAGCAGCCGGTGATGCAGAACGCCACGCAGAAAACGGCCGCGACGCAGCCGATTCCCATCGGCGATGACATCGTCTCCCACCACATCGACATCCCACCCGACGGCTACGAGCTGGTCAACCAGGGCCGCACGTTCACACCCTTCGACGACAAGCCTGCTCTCTACACGCCGCTGGCCGGGGTGAGCTGGCCGCCCAGCTCCTACGACCCGCAGGCAGATGCGCTGTTCGTCTGCGCCATCGATGCCGTGGGTGTCGCGAAGCGCAACGCCCGTGAGATCGCGCCCCCCGCCACGGTCGGAGAGCATTACCTGGGGGGTTCGTTCGAGAAGGTGAGCGCGTCTCGCAGGGGCATTCTTGCGGCGCTCAACGTGACGACCAGTCGTCTCCTGTGGCGCCGCCAATGGGTCGAAGGCTGCAGCAGCGGCTCGGTGAACACGGCCGGCGGCTTGCTGTTCATCGGCAGAACCGACGGCAGGCTCATGGCCTATGACAAGCGCGACGGGCAGGTGTTGTGGGAGTTTCAGACCGATGCCCCCATCACCGCACCGGCCTCGGTGTTCGAATACAAAGGCACGGAATACGTCGCCGTGCTCGCCGCTGGCTCGGTCTATGCGAGCAGTGCCCGAGGCGATGGTGTGTGGCTGTTCTCTCTCAAGGGCACGCTGCCACCCAGGCCCCCGTTGCCGCCATCGGCGCCTCCGGTATTTCCCACTCCCAAGGCCACGGACGCAACGGCAGCCATTCCTTCGATGCCGGACGGACCCGCAGATCTTCGGCAAGGCAAGCAGACCTACCTGCAGATCTGCCAGGCCTGCCACGGTCCCGATGGTCAAGGCAGCCACGGCGCAGGGGCTGCCTTGAAGCCGACCCTGACCGCCGCGACCGTGTATTCGGTCGCCGCCACGGGCCGCAACGACATGCCCTCCTTTCGCGGCAGCCTCTCGCCGCAGCAGCTGCGGGACGTTGCCGCGTTCGTTACTCAAGAACTGGTGAAATGACGCCGCATCGCAAGAACGGCCTCGATCAGCTGAAGTCCATCGCACGCCAGGCCATGATCGAACGCGGCCTGCAACCGGATTTCTCTCCTGCGGCTCTGGTGGAGCTGAACACCCTGACACAACCGGCCCGCGAGAGCGGCCCGGAGATTCAGGACCTGCGCGGCCTGCTCTGGGCCTCGATCGACAACGACGATTCGCGCGACCTGGATCAACTCTCGGTCGCCGAAGGCGCCGCCGACGGTGCGACCAGGATCCTGGTCGCCGTCGCTGACGTCGACAGCCTGGTGAAGCGTGGGTCGGCGCTCGACGAGCACGCGCGCAACAACACCACCTCGGTCTATACGGCTGCGGAAATCTTTCCGATGCTGCCTGAGCGGCTCTCCACGGACCTGACCTCCCTGGGGCAGGATCAGGAGAGGCTGAGCATCGTCATCGAGATGACGATCAGCGCCGCCGGTGCCATCGTGGATTCACAGATCTATCGCTCACGCGTCGTGAACCGCGCCAAGCTGGCTTACCGCAGCGTGGCAGCGTGGCTCGAAGGCAAAGGCCCGGCGCCCGAGCCCCTTGCCTCCGTCTCCGGCCTGGACGCCAACCTGCGTCTGCAGGACCGCGTCGCCCAGACACTGAAGCAGGTGCGCTACGCGCGTGGCTCGCTCAGCCTTCAAACCGTCGAGCCGCGCGCGGTAGTGTCCGACGGCGTGCTCACAGATCTGCAGACGGAGGCCAAGAATCGCGCCGAGGAGCTGATCGAGGAGTTCATGATTGCGGCGAATGGAGTGGTCGCCCGCTACTTCGAGCACAAGGGAGTGCCTTCCA
>Ga0134128_10012436_pt1 | contig 10150 bp, 7 predicted proteins | sample KB31754_FD_96462 | JGI IMG/M metagenome (GOLD analysis project Ga0134128, IMG submission 96462) | Terrestrial soil microbial communities with excess Nitrogen fertilizer from Kellogg Biological Station, Michigan, USA - KB3-175-4 | ecosystem: Environmental > Terrestrial > Soil > Unclassified ...
ATATTTGGAAGCTGGTTCTGGAGCTCAAAAACATATATCTCCAAAAATGGTTTCTAGTGTAAGAAAATATTTTGATGGTTTATTAATTGTAGGCGGAGGTATAAAAGATTCGGTTGTAGCAAAAGAATTAGTAGATGCAGGGGCTGATATATTAGTTATTGGGACCTTAATCGAACAAGATCCTAATTGGGAAAAAAAATTTTCCAATATTATTTCTGCTATACGCTCATAAAATTTCTTTTGGAGTATGATATGACATGAATCTAGTAGATGAAGCTAAAATTAGGTTAAAAAGTATATCAATACCGCAATATTATGTAGATTACCAAATAAATATTTTGAATCAAGTCAATAAATTATATACTTTAATTCAAAAAGCAAGGCAAAAAGGATACGATGTTACTACTACTGTGGAATCAAAAATAGCCTATGATCTTTCTGATAGAGTAGCAAAAATGCATAATATCGATATATCTGATAGACTACGGACTCTTTTAAAACATACTACCAAGGAAAAGGCAGCTTTAAAAATTGCTGAAGAAATTGCTTTAGGAGAATATGGAAGTGGAGATCTTAAAACACGATTGGAAAATGCAGTTAGAGTTAGTTTGGCTGTTGTTACGGAGGGGGTTACTGTAGCACCTCTTCAAGGAATATCTGATGTACAAATTAAAGATAATAAAGATGGTTCAAAGTATCTATCTATTTCTTTTGCTGGACCTATTAGATCGGCCGGAGGAACCGAGGCTGCTCTTACTATGTTGATTGCAGACCAAGTTAGAAAAGTAACGAAACTTGACAAATATCAAGCTAATTCATTTGATGATGAGACAGGGCGGTTTATTGAAGAATTAAGATTATATGAGAGAGAAGTAGGCAATTTTCAATTCAAAATATTGGATGAAGATATACATAATTGTATCTCAAATTTGCCAGTTGAGCTTGATGGTGTAGATACCGATCCAGTTGAATTAGTAATTCATCGAGGATTAAAAAGAATTCAAACCAATAGGGTTAGAGGAGGTGCTCTTAGAGTTATGAACGATGGATTAATTGGGAGAAATAGAAAACTTTTAAAATTAGTTGAAACATTAAACTTGGAAGGTTGGGATTGGCTTGGAAAGGTAAAAGGAGCAATTCAAACCGGAGATGATGATACTGTAAGTCATAGAATGTCAGAAGTAATTACTGGTAGACCAGTTTTATCAATGAGTAAAAACATTGGTGGTTTTAGATTACGTTATGGACGCTGTTTTAATACAGGATTTGCAACTATAGGTATTCACAATACAATTCCTATTTTGTTAAATAATGCCATTGTTGTTGGCACTCAAATAAAAATGGATGTTCCAGGAAAGGCTTCAACTATTGCTTTAATAGATACTATTGAACCTCCTATTGTAAAACTAAATAATGGGACTGTTTTACAAATTAATACTAAAGAACAGGCACAGAATTTAAAATATCAAATTGATAAGATATTATATTTGGGTGATATTTTAATTAGTTATGGTGATTTTTTAGAAAATAATGCGCAGCTATTACCTGCTAGCTATGTTGAAGAAATTTGGGCTTTAGAATTATTTGAAAAGCTGAAAGAAATAAAAGAAATAGATACAAAATCTTTTATAAAATATAATAAATTAGTTGACTTTTACTTAAATCCATTTATAGTGATCCCATCTATTGAAGAAGCATTAAAAATATCTTTAGGGTTTGATATCCCATTACATCCAAAATATTCCTTTTACTGGGAATCTATTAATCTTAAAGAATTTTTATTCCTTAGAAATATTTTATTATCTATTGATGAGTATAATCATGATAAACTACAGATCGAACTTTTATTTAATCACGATTTAAAAATTATATTAGAAAAGCTTGGTGTATTTCACAGCATCAATAATACAGGGCAACAACAAACTATAATCTTATTAGATCGCCAACAAACTATTTCTATAATTTATTTATGCATTCCTGAAATTCAAGCACTGCACTCTTTTACCGAAAATTATCCAGCAAATATTTCTATATCAGAACTTTTCTATTTACTAAAAAAAGATAATTATAATTATATTTTGGAGATTCAAAATAAAATTAATACCATTATCCAAAATAATGTTGACAAGTATAATGTAATAGAATTAATAAATTTTATCTCTAACATAAAAATACGTTCAAAATTTTCTTCATCTATTTCTGTAAGGGTAGGTAGACCCGAAAAAGCATCAGAACGTAAAATGAAACCTCCAATTCATGTTTTATTTCCTGTAGGAAACAAAGGTGGACCTATGAGAGATATACTAAAAGCATCAACTTCATTTTCTTTTTATTCTGAAAAATCAAATCGATTTTGTCATAAATGTAATATTCCATCATTAGGTACTATTTGCATTTATTGTGATACATCGACACCTATTAGAGTTATTTGCAAGGTATGTAAAGCAGAATCTTTAGAAATATCTTTTGATACAATTAATGATGATAGAAGAAAGAATAAATGTATAAAATGTGGTAATGAATGTAAAACTTTTTCTCCGATTCAATTTCCTCTAAAATCTATTCTTGAAAAAGCCGAAATAAAATTAGGCTTTAAAACAACTTCTCCATTAAAAGGTGTAAAATCATTGATGGGTAAAGATAAGGAAGCAGAACCAATTGAAAAAGGTATACTCAGGCAAAAATATGGATTATCCGTATTTAAAGATGGGACAATAAGATTTGATGCTACCAATGAACCTCTTACACATTTTATACCTTCTTTTATTGATATATCGATTTCAAAATTACTAAAATTAGGATATAGCAGGGATCATCAAAATAATGAAATAAATTCTGATGATCAAGTTATAGAGCTATTTAATCAGGATGTTATAATTCCTTTAGAATCAGCAAAACATTTATTAAAAACTGCTAAATTTATTGATGAAGAATTAGTAACAATATATAATTTATCTCCAATTTATAATGCCTATTCTGTTGATGATTTGGTTGGACATTTGATAGTAGGATTAGCTCCTCATACTTCTGTTGGTATTATTGGACGAATAATAGGATTTACCGATTCACAGGTATGCTTGGGTTCTCCTATTTGGCATTCAGCTAAACGAAGAGATTGTGATGGTGATGCTGATTCTGTTATGCTTTTAGCCGATGCATTTTTAAATTTTTCATATTCATTTTTACCAGATAAAATAGGCGGATTGATGGATGCACCTTTGCTTATTCAACCCATCGTATTACCACACGAAGTACAGAGACAGGCACATAATGTTGACATAGATAAAAAATATCCACTTGAATTTTACAAATATACATGGCAAGGAGTTAAAGCATCAGATACTTCTAATTTAATTGAAATGTTGAAAAATAGAATAGGTGAAGACAAACAATTTTATGATTATGGATATACTCACCATAGTAATATTCTTATTTCAGATGTTAATCGCAGTGCGTATTCTACACTTAATACAATGAGAGAAAAATTAGAAATGCAGATTTCTACCGCTAATTTAATAAATTCTGTAGATACGGATGAAGTAATTTCAATGGTATTAACTACACATATAATACCTGATATAATGGGTAATATGCGTTCCTATTCTTCTCAATCTTTTAGATGTAACAAGTGTGGTGAAAAATATCGAAGAATTCCTTTATTTGGTAAATGTTTAGGATGTGGAAATACCTTATTACAAACAGTAACACGAGGCTCTGTTGAAAAATATATTGTTTTAGCAGAAGATTTATGTAATAATTTCAAAGTTACAGGTTATTTAAAAAGCAGAGTTGAATCATTAATTGTTGAATTAAATTTTATTTTTAAATCAAGGGAAAATCAACCTACTCTTCTTGATTTTCTATAAGTTTGATCTCTAATTGTTAAAATCAATTTTGTATGGTTTTAAATTAGACAAGTTAATTGCTATTGCTATACCTGGAGTGGGTGTTATACCCATTGTTTGTTGAAAAGGAGTCTGGGATTGCCATGCTCCAGAATTTACAATTAACGTTCCTTTATAGCTATCTACATCTATTACATGAACATGACCAGAGTGAAGAATATCTGGAACATCTTCTATTATCATCATATCCTCTTTTTCTGGAGCAATAGGGGTCCTTTGACCGAATATTGGTGATAAATGCCTTGATTTTAATAATAGTTTCATAGCTTCTGCAGGTTTAGAATAGCTAAGCCCCGGGATTGATGCGATTACATCGTCTAGACTTTGACCGTGAAACATTAATATTTTTATTCCTTCCATACGGATCATACAAGGATTACCTAACATGGTAACATTATCTAAAGAATATAGTTTTTCTGCATATTTCTTTGGTATAGCTGGTTGAGGTAATGCTCTTCTTCCTAAATCATGATTCCCTGGAATTAAGAAAACTTTCATATGTTTTGGTATTTTTGATAAAATTTTTATTGCGTGATCCATTTGAGAATAGGAATCTTTTTCTAATAATTCTTTATCTTGATTAGGAAATATTCCAATTCCATCAATCAAGTCACCACAAATACAGATATATTTTATTTTAGAAATAATTTCTTTATTATCCCCATTTCCATTAAGCCATTCTAAAAAATTTTGGAATTCTTTTTCCATAAAAAATTTACTCCCAATATGTAAATCGGAAATCAAAATACTAAATATTTCTGATTTTGATCTATTGGGGATTCTATCGGGAATATCTAAAGAAAATATATTCTTAATTGTATTTTTTCTCCTTTTTGGATTATTTTCAAATTCGATCATAACCATTTGATCTACTGTTAACATGGAAATTTGTTTTTTTAATTCTTCATTATAAGTTGTAGCTGTTAATAGTCCAGTTTGATCGTCAATTGTTATGTCATAATTATTATTTTTTATATCTTTACTCATTACTAATCCTGCTATAAATATGGAATTATCAAGATCTTCTTTAGACATCGAATTATAGTTTATCTTTGATTGATTAAACAGTTGTTTTGCTATTTCTATCTTTTTCACCTTTCTACTATCTTGTCTTAAAGAAAGTATTTTTAATGATTTTTCATATCTACTTCTAAATAGTGATGTATATCCTTCTACTCCTTCTCCGCTATTAATTTTATCATTTGAATCATAAATAATTTTAAAATTTTCATCAATATTTTCTTTATACTTCATAAGGTTATCTTTTTTAATTGAAAAGAAATTCTTGTCTTTTATCATTTCATTATCATACTTATATTTATTATTCTGTTCTGTTATTGATGACGTTTCGGAATTAAGTAATTCGAAATTATTATGTTCATTCGATATTTCATATGATGGGAACTTTGAAAAATTTTTTATATCATCTGATATTATGACCATTGATTTTTCTTTTCTTTTCTTTTTCTTCAAAAGAATGTCTTCTATAATTTGAAAATAGTTATCTTGGATTTTTTCTATCAAAATTAATGCATCAGGATGAATTTGGAAGCCTTTACTGGTCACAAAAGAAATTATTTTAGATAAATTATTATTAACCGTCACTATTCAATTATACTTTTAAAAAGATATTTTTTAAATCTTTACAATGACAAATTTTTATATCGATAAAAAAATATTATATTTGAATGTTATTTAGCTTTAAACAAAGATTATTATTTTTCTTTATGGCTGTGCTCTTTTTTTTAGGTCTTTTTCAACTAGGCTATTTAATTAAAATAGATAAATCTTTTTCTAAAGAATTATCAAAGAATTTTATTAATCAAATACATGGTATTAATGGGTTAGGTATATTTTTTAATAACTTTAAAATAGCATTAGTTATGTTTATTCCTATTCTAGGTATTGTTATAGGAAGCTTTTCTGCATTTTCCACTGGGTTAATTTTTAATTCAATAATTAATTTGTCTCATATACATTATCCCAGTCCTTTGCTAGTTTTTCTTACACCTTTTGGATTTTTAGAATTGATGTCATACGGTTTAGCCATTTCCAGAGGCAGCATTTTTCTATTTGAAATTTTGAAAAAAGGGGTATCTAAAAAATCTATATTGTATTTATTGGTAGAAGTTGGGTTAGTATCTATTATGTTATTTATCGGTGCATTAATTGAATGGAATATGATATCTAATATGCCAAAAAGGACGATATAATTATATCATTGTTATAAAATGCCATAGCGTTTAAATAGTTTTAATGAAAAGTTACCTCAGTGAATTAGATGCCAGTTGCAATACTTCCAGATATTAGTGAACAACATTGTATTGGATGCGCTTTATGTGTAGAAATTTGTACAGCTCTTGGTCCTGATGTATTAAGAGTAAAACCTGTTGAGGGTTGGAAAAGAGGAAAAGCATTTGTCTTTTATCCAGAACGATGTATTTCAGATGGTGCATGTATCGGTGTTTGTCCAACAAAAGCAATTTTCTGGATGAGACCAATGGAATATACTCCAGGACAACCTATTCCATTAAAGAAACACGCCATTTTTACAAAAGGCTGGGAAGAAGGCTAAGTTTCATCCAATTATTTTTTTTATTTTTTTATTTATTTATTATAACCATATTTTATATCAATTCAAATTTCAATCTATAAATGATTATCTAGAATTTAAATATAGATTTGATTTTTTAATTAATTTGGATTTGACAAAAAAGTTATCTGTTATAGGTGTAGGTCCGGGCTCAAAAAAATATATCACTGACTATTCAAAAGAAATAATTAAAAACTCTCAGTTTATTATTGGATATAAATATACTCTATCTACAATTTCTCATCTTATTGATAAGTCTGTACAACAAGTTTTTGAAATAACAATGAAAAATCAGGAACAAGTATATTTACATGTGTTTGAAAATTTGATGAAAGATGATGATCAATGCGTTGTCCCCTTTACTGGTGATGTGAATTTTTCCGAATCAGAAGTCGTTGATAGATTATTAGATATTTATGGAGATGATAATGTGGAAATAATTTCTGGTATTAGTTCTATACAAATCGCTTCCGCAAAATCTAAGGTTCCACTAGATAAGGCAACAATTATAACATTTCATATTACAGGTGATATCGAAGAAAAAAAATTAGAACTAGTAAAGTCTGTTACAGATAAAAAAAGTATTATATTGGTGCCCAGGCCGTGGCCATCGAATCCCTCTAAAAATTTTATGCCTTCTGATATATCCTTATTTTTAAAAAAAAACGGATTAGACACTTCAAAAATCAATGTTTGGGTTTTTGAAAATTTAACCGATGATGAAAAAGAGACCTTATATAAAGGAAAGATGGATTCATTGGAAAGTAAAAAATTTAGTGATTTATCAGTAATGGTGATAGATCAGAATATACGGCAAACCTACCTGGACTTTAAATCTTAATCAATCTATTGAATGCAAATAATATATTAGAAGTAATAATATCTATTATTAAAATGAGCAAAAATGAATTTAGATATTGTATTGAGTGCGGTTCAAAGATGTCTAAAACTACGAAACTGTGTCCAGCTTGTGGAGAAGCTCAAATATGATACCTTTGGTATCTATATATATTATTCAATTTTTCATTTTATAACATTTTATTAATTAATGATATTTATTATAATAGATATATATTTTAATTATAGTTAAAATATGGTAAAAAAAACAACTCTTCTTATTCCTGTAATTATTTCATCCGTCATAATTGGAGTGTTGGGAATAATGTTTATTCCATCTGATATAAAAAATGGAAATTTTGGTTTTCCACTAGCAACAATAAAAATTGATAAAAAGATTATGAAGGTCGAGTTGGCCAATTCAAATATAGACAGGCAAAGATGGTTGATGTTCAGAGATGAAAAATTGAAACCTGATTCAGGATTGTTATTAGTTTATGATAAACCCGATTTATATTCTATGTGGTTAATAAATATTAAGTATCCTTTAGATTTACTATGGTTCGATCAGATGGGAAACCTTGTTTATACTGTGAAAAACGCACAGCCTTGTTATAATATTCTAGATTCATCTACCTGTACATATAAAAACACTACGCCTGCAAAATTTATTTTGGCTACTTCTCCAGGTTTTATCCAACAAAATAATATAACTAATAAATCCAAAATAGAAATACTATAGGTGATCTGAAAATAGAAATAAAAATAAAGGAAGATATAATATCTTTATAAATACTTATTTAACTCGTTCATTTCATAAATTATCTCCTCTATCGAAGCTTCATCTTCCAAAGTTGTTATATCTCCTATAGTCTCTTTATTTACAATTGATCTCAAAAGCCTTCTCATTATTTTACCGCTTCTTGTTTTGGGTAGTTTATTTACAAAATAAATCTTTTCGGCGATAGCAATTGGTCCTATAGTGTTCCTAATGTGTTCTTTCATTTCTTTATTCAATTGTTCAGATGAAACAATACCTGATTTGAGTACTAGAAATGCTATTATTGATTCTCCTTTTATTTCATCATGTTTACTAGTGACTGCAGCCTCACCTACTGCTTTATGGGATATATATGCGCTTTCTATTTCTATTGTCCCTAATCTATGTCCTGCAACTTTTAAAATATCATCAGATCTTCCTAATATCCAAATATAATTATCTTTATCTATAAACGCAAAATCCCCTGCGGAATAACTATTAGGTATTTTTTCCCAATATGTTTTTTTATACCTATCATCATCATTCCATAACGATATCAACATTCCTGGCCATGGTTTTTTAATGGTTAGATATCCCTTTTTCCCATTCTCCATTTTCTCACCATTCTGATCTACTATCTCTACTTCTATACCAGGTAGTGAAAAGGTTCCTGATCCTGGCTTCATCTTGATATTTTCTATTCCACTACACATACTAATCATTATTCCTCCTGTTTCGGTTTGCCACCATGTATCTATAATGGGACAATTTTGTTTTCCGATGATATTAAAGTACCATAACCAGACTTCTGGATTTATGGGTTCACCAACTGTACCTAATAAACGTAACGAAGATAAATTATAAGAATTGGGGATATTATCACCATATCTCATATATGCCCTTAATGCTGTTGGTGTTGTATATAGAATAGTTGCACCATATTTTTCTATTATTTTCCAGTATCTTCCCTGATCCGGATAATCTGGTGCTCCTTCGTACATTATCTCTGTCACTCCATGCATTAATGGTGCATAAACGATGTAACTATGTCCAGTTACCCATCCAATATCGGCTGTACAAAAGAAAATATCTGTTGGTATAAAATTAAAAACCCATTTTGCTGAACTATATAAATGAGTTAAATATCCACCTGTCCCATGGATAACTCCCTTTGGTTTTCCTGTAGTTCCTGACGTATACAATATATATAGTGGATCAGAGCTTTCCATCCATTCTGATTCACAGTAGATGGATTCTTTTTCAATAAAATCTTCAAACCAAAGATCTTTTTCACCCATTGTTATTTCTCTATTTGTCCTTTTAACAACAATCACTTTTTCAATAGAAGGAATTTTCTCTATTGCTTCATCAACTATTTTCTTTAATGGAATGACTTTTCCTCTTCTGAAACCACCATCTGCTGTTATTATTATCCTAGATTTAGAATCATTTGCTCTGTCAGCAATTGATTGAGAGCTAAATCCTGAAAACACTACCGAATGAATAGCTCCTATTCTGGCACAGGCGAGCATAGAAATGGGTAATTCAGGAATCATTGGTAGGTAAATAGTAACGCGATCTCCTTTTTTAATTCCAATTTTTTTTAAAGCATTAGCTAATTGATTTACTTTATAAAATATTTGATTATATGTTAAAGTAATCGATTCTCCATTTTCACCTTCCCAAATAATAGCAGCTTTATTTTTTAATTCCGTTTTTAGATGTTTATCAATACAATTATAGGCTGCATTTATTTTCCCATCTTGGAACCATTTTGCAAAAGGGGGATTCCACTCTAATACTTTATCCCATTGTTTAAACCAAACTAAATTTTTTGCACATTCTGACCAAAATTGTTCAGGATTATTTAATGCATCATATTTTATTTTTTTAATTTTTTTTCCTTCAAGAGATATAATTTTATTTTCTGGACTTGGACTGTCATTGACCATAGAAATTGAAAAGAATATTGTTTACTTAAATGCTTTTTAAAATTATATAATATAAACGTGTATAAGAATATTATATTAGATTGTAACAATAAATTAAAATAAA
>Ga0134128_10012438_pt1 | contig 10149 bp, 10 predicted proteins | sample KB31754_FD_96462 | JGI IMG/M metagenome (GOLD analysis project Ga0134128, IMG submission 96462) | Terrestrial soil microbial communities with excess Nitrogen fertilizer from Kellogg Biological Station, Michigan, USA - KB3-175-4 | ecosystem: Environmental > Terrestrial > Soil > Unclassified ...
CTATCCGCAGATTAACTTTGCCGGCAGACTGACACGAGTCGGCCAAATGGGCGGTCAGCGACCCCGGCGATCAGCCGTCTGGCCGCCCGCAACAGGCCGGTGGCGGCCGTCCAAGCCGCCAAGTGCCGTCGTCACTGAGCCGCGATGTGGTTGTCGCGCACTACCTCGCCCCAGAGCTTGATCTCGTTCTTGAGCAGAACCCCGGCAGCTTCAGGCGTTTCTTCGTCGGCGGGGTATTCGTCCATGCCGCCGTCGGCAAACAGCTTCTTCACTTTGGGATCGGCGAGCGCCGTGCGCAGCGCCGCGTTGAGTTTGTCGACAATCGGACGCGGCGTGCCGGCCGGCGCCAGCAGCATGTGCCAGAAGTCGATGTCGAGCTTCTTATAGCCGAGCTCGGCAAAGGTCGGCAGGTTCGGCAGGCCAGAGAAGCGCTTTTTGGCCATGACGGCATAGCCCTTGAGCTTGCCGGACTTGATCAGCGGCTGCGCCGCCACCGCCGAGATCGGGCCGAGATCCACCTGGCCCGCGAGGAGATCGACCAGCGCCGGGCCGGCGCCACGATACGGCACCTGGGTCACCTTCACGCCCATCTCCTGGAAAGCCAGCACTTCGGCCAAGTGACCGAACGAGCCGACGCCTGGATGGCCGATCTTGGCGCTGCGGCCAGGCTCCTTCATCCACGCCAGCAATTCCTTGAAATTGTTCGGCGGCAGCGTCGGCCTCCCGGCGAGCGTGTTGGAGACCGTGTTGATCAGGCCAATTGTGACGAAATCCTTCTCAGCGTCGAAGGTGCGGGTCGGATAGAGCGCCATACCCGCAGCCAGCGCGTCCTGATGCTGCAGGATGGTGTAACCGTCCGGCGTGGCGCGCGCGGCCCTGGCCGCGGCGATCATGCCGCCGGCACCGCCGACATTCTCGATCACGACCGGCTGACCCAGCGCTTTCTGGAACGGAGCCTGGATCATGCGCGCCGTGGCATCGTCGGCGCCACCAGGCGGAAACGCCACAATCAGGGTGATGGGCCGGCTTGGGTAGGTCTGCGCCGAAGCAACTCCGGCCGCCAACAGACACGCGGCCATAGCCGCCGCGAATGCGCGTGCAATGATCATGGTCCCCTCCCCGGCCGCGATCATGGTTTTGTTTCGGCGGCGGCCGTCTGGACATAGCCAGCCGCCGATTGTCGCGCTTTTGTCGAGGGCCAGGCAAGGTGGGCAGGGCGCGGCGAGCCGTCGCGACCGCCCCCCAAAACAGCGCCGTCGCTACTGGCCCGATTCACACGGGTAGAGCGGTTCTGCCATGCGGCGGCGGGGCGTATATAATGGCGGCGGAGGCGCGCATGATATTTCGACAGCTCTACGATTCGGTGTCCGGCACCTACACATATCTGCTCGCCAGCAGGCGCGGCGGCGAGGCGCTGATCATCGATCCGGTGCTGGAAAAGGTCGAGCGTTACCTCCAGCTGTTGCGCGAACTCGATGTCCGGCTGGTCAAAGCCGTCGATACGCACCTGCACGCCGATCACATCACGGGCCTCGGCGCATTGCGCGACCGCACCCACTGCATCACGGTCATGGGCGAGCAGACGCACGCTGACGTTGTCTCCATGCGGGTCGCCGAGGGCGAGCGCATCGCGATCGAGGGCATCTGCCTCGATGTGCTCTATACGCCGGGCCATACCGACGATTCGTATTCGTTTGTGCTCGCCGACCGGGTGTTCACCGGCGATACGCTATTGATCCGCGGAACAGGACGCACCGATTTCCAGAACGGCGATCCGCGCGCGCAATACGACTCGATCTTCAACAAGCTGCTCAAGCTGCCGGACGAGACGTTCGTCTTCCCCGCCCACGATTACAAGGGCGATACCGTATCGACCATCGGCGAGGAAAAGTTCTTCAACCCGCGGCTCAAGGTCAAATCGATCGACGAATACGTCGACCTGATGAACAATCTGAAACTGTCCAATCCGAAGATGATGGACGTGGCGGTGCCCGCCAACATGCAGGTCGGGCTGCGCCAGGCGGAGATCGCGCGCCGCGGCTGGGCCGTGTCCGCAACCGAGGCGCTGACGTTCTCCGGCCGTGCCGACATCGCTCTCATCGACCTGCGCGAGAAAAGCGAACGCGAGAAGCACGGAACCATTCCCGGCTCGCTGCACGCGCCTTACCCGGATCTGCAGGAGAACATCGGCAAAGGCGGCATGCTGCACGAACTGGCTACGGCAACTGGCAAGCGGCTCGTGTTCTACTGTGCGTTTGGCGAACGCTCGGCCATGGCGGTGCAGGCCGCACAGGATGCGGGATTGGCCGGCGCCTGTCATATCGAAGGCGGGATCGCCGCGTGGAAAAAGGCGGCCGGCCCGCTCGCGCACTAGCTAGACTAGGTGCCGGAAAGCCGCACGCGTGAGGCGAACAATCGCGGATGCGCGCGGCACCTCGCGAATCACGAAAGCCGCAGGTGAAAAATCCTGCGGCTTTCGCTTTGGCACCGGCTGCGGGGAGGCAGAATTCAGCGGGCGCCTGGGGGAAAGAATGTCGTATCAGGCCGGTTAGAGTTGCGAGCCTCCGCCATTGCCGTCACCGTCCGGGCGACCATGATGATGACCAAATCCGCCTTCCATTCCGCGGCCACCTTGGCGCCAACCGCCGTTACGCTCGTTGAAGGCGAACCGGCGAGGATGTGGCCGCAGCACGCGCGCCAGCGTCTTGAAACGCTCCTTCTGCGCATCGGTCAGGCTTTGGTAGAGCGGCGCACCCGTCTCGGCGACCTTCTTGAGCGCGGCGCTGGTCTTGGTCATGGCATCGGCGCGACGAGCTAGGCGATCGAACGGACCGTTCTGAGCCGGGGGCGATTGCGGCGTGGCACCCGGCTGTGGGGCGGCACCCTGCTGCGGCGCGGCGCTCGGCTGAGCCCCACCCTGTTGCATCCGCGCCTGCCGCGCCTCGATGCGCTGCATGCGCAATTGCGCCATGTCGCGCAGCGCCTGCTCGAATGCCGGCCAATTCTTCTGCTGGTCGGGGGTCAATTCGAGACCGGCCTTGAGCGCGGCAATCCGCGCGTCGGTGAATGCCGCCATATCGGCGGGGTTCACCGGATGGCGATGTTCGAAACGCGCGCCCCGTTGACCGAAGCCGTCGCGGTCGCCGAAACGCTGTTGTGCGTACACGAGCGAAGAGCCGGCAAAGGCGAGAACCGCCGTCGCGGCAATTACGGGCTTGAGCATTTGATCCTCCACGGATGGCAAGGTGATGCAAATAAAATCACGACGCCGCGTGAGCTCAAGTTAAACTTTGGACACCTGAAACAGAAAGCGGATTACGACTTTGTAATCCTGAACAGACCTTCATCACGCCGGCACAATGTCGCCATTTTTCGCGTCGCCCGAAGCGCAGATGGCACTTCGAATATCAAACGTCAGTGGAGAATTTGTTGCAGGAACAGTCGGGTTCGCTCGTGCTGCGGAGCATCGAAGAAGTTCTTTGGCGTATTGATTTCGACGATCTGGCCGTCAGCCATGAAGATGATGCGGTCGGCGACCTGGCGCGCAAATCCCATCTCGTGCGTCACCACCAGCATCGTGATGCCGTCGGACGCGAGCTCCACCATGGTGTCGAGCACTTCCTTCACCATCTCCGGATCGAGCGCCGACGTCGGCTCGTCGAACAGCATGATCTTCGGATTCATGCACAGTGCCCGCGCAATCGCCACGCGCTGCTGCTGGCCGCCTGACAAGCGCGCCGGATACTTGTCGGCCTGCTCGGGAATCTTGACACGCTTGAGAAACGTCATCGCCAGTTCTTCGGCGTCGCGCCGCGGCATGTGGCGAACCCAGATCGGCGCCAGCGTGCAGTTCTGCAGCACCGTCAGATGCGGAAACAGATTGAACTGCTGGAACACCATGCCGACATCGCGTCGCACCGCATCGATCTGCCTCGGATCGTCGGTCAATTCGACGCCATCGACCACGATGCGGCCGCGCTGCCAGTCCTCCAGGCGATTGATGCAGCGCAAGAGGGTCGACTTGCCACCGCCGGACGGGCCGCAGATGACGATGCGTTCGCCGCGCATCACTTCGAGGTTGATGTCGCGCAGCACATGAAATTCGCCGTACCATTTATGGACGTCGACGATCTCGACCGCCGGCTTGACTGAGGCCGGCAGTTTATTTGCATCGGCGGCTTGCTGTGCCATCGCCAAATTCCTTTACTGCCGGTCGGCCCGCTGCAGCCGCGCTTCCACGCCACGCGCGTAGCGCGACATGCCGTAACAGCAGGCGAAATAGAACAAAGCGGCGAACACGTAGCCGGTGGTGGTGGTCGTCGGCGTCGACCAATTTGGATCGCCACGCGCAGCCTCAATCGTGCGCAGGAAATCAAAAATGCCGACGATGAACACCAGCGTCGTGTCCTTGAACAGGCCGATGAAGGTGTTGACGATGTTCGGCAGCGTGATCCGCAACGCCTGCGGCAGGACCACCAAAGCCATCATCCGCCAGTAGCCAAGACCGAGCGCACGCGCCGCCTCGTACTGGCCGCGCGGCACAGCGATAAGGCCGCCGCGGACCACCTCGGCCATGTAGGCCGATGCGAACAGCGCAACACCGATCAGCGCACGCAACAACTTGTCGGGCTCAAAGCGCTGCGGCACGAACAGCGGCAGCATCACGCTCGCCATGAACAGCACCGTAATCAGCGGCACGCCGCGCACGAATTCGATGAAGCCAATCGACAGCCACCGCACCGCCGGAAGCTCAGACCGCCGTCCCAACGCCAGCAAAATGCCGATCGGCAGCGATACGACCATGCCGACAGCGGCGACCACAATGGTCACAAGCACCCCGCCCCATAGGTTGGTCGGCACTGCAACGAGGCCGATAGCCGGAAAGCCGTAGAGCAACACCAGCGAGATCGGCGGCAGCGCAGCGAAAAAGTAGATCGAGCCGAGACCGCGACGTGGCGCCCTCTGCCACGCCAGCCAGGCGATGCCGAAAACCAGCGCGGCAAAGAATACGTCGACGCGCCAGCGCTGCGCGATCGGATAGAACCCATAGACGAAATACGAGAACCACACGCGCACGAACGCCCAGCAGGCGCCGGGGTCGGGATTCGCCGCGGTGGCCAGGCAGGCCATACGATCGCTTCCCGACCAGACGGCGTCGATCAGGAGGAAGCGCAGCAGCGGTGGCACCACCCAGATAATCAGGCTCGTGCAGATAACCGTAAGCACGACATTCGCGGGCGACGAGAGCAGATTGGCGCGCAGCCAGCCCAGAATGCCGGTATGCGCTATCGGTGGCGGCAAGTTTTCGGCCGCCGTGCGGCGTAGATACCCGAGCGGGACATCGGACACCGCCATGACGTCAGCGCTCCACCAGCGCGGTTGTGCGCCCGTATAGATTCATCAGCAGTGACGTGACCAGACTGATGACGAGATAGACCGCCATCGTGATGGCAATCACTTCGACCGCCTGCCCGGTGATGTTGAGCACCGATCCGGCAAAGACCTGCACCAAGTCCGGGTACCCGATGGCGACGGCCAGCGAAGAGTTTTTGATCAAATTGAGATATTGGCTGGTCAATGGCGGCACGATCACCCGCATCGCCTGCGGTATGACGATCAGGCGCAGCGTCAGGCCGCCGCGCAGCCCGAGCGCCTGCGCGGCTTCGGTCTGGCCGGGCGCGACGGCAAGAATACCGGCGCGCACCACTTCGGCGATGAAGGCCGCGGTGTAGACCGAAAGCGCCAGAAGCAGCGCGGCGAATTCGGGCAGCACTTCGAGGCCACCCGCCACATTAAAGCGGCCGAGCTGCGGCACGCTGAACGACAATGGAAAACCGGCCAGCGCCAATACAACGAGCGGCAGCCCGCAGATCAAGCCCAGCATCCACCAGCCAGTGCGCGGCTGTGCGCCGGTACGCTCCTGCCGGTGCCGGGCCCAGAGATGGAGCACGTACGATGCAACGAGGCCGACCAGCAGGGCTGCCACGACCACGCCAAAGCCGGGCTTGAAAAGCGGCGCCGGCAGAAACAGTCCGCGATTGTTGAGCAGTCCCCCGCCCGGCAGCATCAAGCTCTGGCGCAGCTCAGGCAGCGTCTTGAGGACGGCGTTGTACCAGAACAGAAGCTGCAGCAAGAGCGGGACATTGCGAATGAGACCGACGTAGCCGCCGGCGAGACGCGCCACCAGCCAGTTACGCGACAGCCGCGCAATGCCGATCGTGAAGCCGAGCACCGTCGCCAGCACGATGCCGAGCGCGGCGACCAACAGCGTATTGAGCAGTCCAACCCAGAACGCGCGGCCGAAGGTCGAGGTGCTTGACGAGTACGCGATCAGCGTCTGGCTGATGTCGAAACCCGCCGTATTGTTCCAGAAGCGGAAGCCGGACGAGATGTTGGCGCGTGCAAGGTGATCCGCGGCGTTGACGAAGGCGCCGTAGAACACCGCCGCGACCACAATAACGAGCGCCGCCTGAAACACGATCCGCGCCGCCTTGCGGGCGCCGCCTGACGAGCGTTTGGCGATGGCGATCATCGGCGACCTCGCGGCGGCACAACCGACGCCGGCGCCCACGCGCGCAAGATTGCGCCCTCAGCGGACCGGCAGTCCGTATTGCAAGCCGCCCTTGGTCCACAGCGCATTCAGGCCGCGGGCAATCTTCAGCGGCGAGCCTTGGCCGACGTTGCGATCGAACACCTCGCCGTAGTTACCGACCAGCTTGATGATGCGGTAAGCCCAGTCGTTTGTCAGCCCGATCGACTGGCCGAATTGGCCTTCAACACCGAGCAAGCGGCGAATTTCCGGATTCGCCGACTTGAGTTGCTGATCGACATTACTCTTGGTGATGCCGAATTCTTCCGCGTCCAGCATGGCGTGATGTGTCCAGCGCACCACGTTCTCCCACATGTCGTCGCCCTGGCGGACCGACGGGCTCAGCGGCTCTTTCGAGATAATTTCCGGCAGAACGATGTTGTCGTCGGGCTTGCTCAGTTGCAGGCGTACACCGTAGAGCCCCGAGGAATCCGTCGTGAAGGCGTCGCAGCGGCCAGTATCGTAGGCCTTGGCGGCCTCGTCCACCGTGGCGAAGGTCACGGTTTTGAGCGTCATGTTGTGGGAACGAAAATAGTCGGCGAGATTGAGTTCGGTGGTCGTGCCCTGCTGCACGCACACCGCGGCACCGTTGAGTTCGAGCGCCGAGCTGACTTTCAGATCCTTATGCACCATGAAACCCTGACCGTCATAATAATTGACGGCGGCGAAATCGATGCCGAGCGTGGTGTTACGCGACATCGTCCAGGTGGTGTTGCGGGCGAGCACGTCAACTTCGCCCGATTGCAACGCCGTGAAACGATTGGTGGCAGTCAAGGGCACGAACTTGACCTTGGTGGCGTCGTTGAAGATCGCCGCCGCAATGGCGCGGCAAAAATCGACATCGAATCCCGTCCAGTTGCCCTGCGGATCGGGCATGCCGAATCCGGCGAGCTGACCGTTGGCGCCGCAAATAAGTTCGCCGCGCGCCTTCACGGCCTTCAACGTCGGCGATTCCGCCGCCTGGGCGCCGCATGCAAGCAGAGTGACAAAAGCGAGTGCCGTCGCTGCGCGTTTCATGATCTGCCCCTTCTGCGTGAAGACGCGCGCCCTTCCCGCACTGCGGCGCGCGATGCCATCTGAGAACGATCGCCCAACAAGGTCAAGGGGTTGACGAAGGTACTCCATCTCGCGGTAATGACCGCATCTGGCGGCACGGTGAGACCGAAGGCATGCCCACGGCATGAACGACACTAGCGACAAACGTCCCTCACCGCCGCGCCACGCCGACACTCGCGTCGTCACCGCGGGCCATCATCCGCCGTCCTACCACGGCTTCATCAATCCCCCGGTCTATCACGCCTCGACGCTGATCTATCCGAGTGCCGAGGATTACGTCGCGCAGCGCAGCCGGTACCAGTACGGCCGCATCGGCACGCCGACCACGGAGGCGCTCGAAAGCGCGATCGCTGAACTTGAGGGCCCGCAATGCGCCGGCGTTGCGCTTTTGCCGTCGGGGCTTGCCGCGATCTCTACCGCGCTGTTGGCGGTCCTCAAAACCGGCGACCACCTGCTCGTCACCGACAACGCCTACGGACCGACACGGGCGTTCTGCGAGCAGATCCTCTCGCGGTTCGGCATCAGTGCGACCTTCTACGACCCCCTGATCGGAGGCGAGATCGCTGCGCAGTTTCGCCCGAACACGCGCGCCATTTATCTGGAGTCACCCGGCTCGCTGTCTTTCGAGATTCAGGACGTCGGCACGATCGCGAAAGTCGCGCACGATAAAGGCGCTGTCGTTTTGATCGACAATACCTGGGCGACGCCGCTCTATTTCCGCCCGCTCGACCATGGCGCCGATCTCGTCATCCAGGCCGGCACCAAATATATCGGCGGACATTCCGATGTCATGCTGGGAACTGTGTCCGCCAACGCTGCCCACATTCGGGCAGTCAAGCAGACCACTTTTCTGTACGGCCTGTGTGAGGGTCCGGACGATGTCTATCTCGGGCTGCGTGGCCTGCGCACATTAGCTGTGCGGATCGAGCGGCATTTCAAATCGGGACTCGAAGTTGCGCGCTGGCTGGAACGGCGACCCGAAGTGCTGCGCGCGCTGCATCCGGCGCTACCGAGCCATCCCGGCCATGCGCTGTGGCGGCGGGACTTTACCGGAGCATCGGGCCTGTTCAGCATCGTTTTCAAGCCGGTGCCGCAGAAAGCGGTCTACGCGTTCCTCGATGCACTCACGCTGTTCGGCATCGGCCCGTCGTGGGGCGGCTACGAGAGCCTCGCCATCCCGTTCGACCTTGCGCCGGCGCGTACAGCGACCAAGTGGGCGCCCGGTGGCCCGACGGTGCGATTCCATATCGGTCTCGAGGCGGTCACCGACCTGATAGCCGATCTCCAACGCGGCTTTGCCGCGCTCGCGGCGGCCGCGTAACGCTCGGAGGAGTTACAGATGCGACGGATTTTTTGCGCTTTTATTTTGATGTATGCGGCGTGTTCCGGCGCGGTCGCGGCGAACCAGATTTATCTGACCGACGCGATCAAGAACCCGGCCTACTTGCGGTCGCTGACCAGCCTCCTCAAGAACGCCGGCAAGCTGCCGAGCTGGACCCGGCAGGTCTTGAAGACCTCAGGGAATTACGTCGGAACTCCGGTCGCCTATTCAACCGTTGATGGGATACGGTACGAGCTGTTCTACGCGTGCAAGCCGCACGATTGCGGCAACAATGGCATGGAGCTGATGTTCGCGCCGCACGGCGCCAAGGTATGGGCCGCCATGGTGGAAGACGGAAAATCCGTGACCTATCTCGGCTCGCCCAATGCGGCGCAACAGGCTGTGTTGAAGGAAGCCTTCCAGAAATAGCGTACCTCGCAGCCGCGGTAGAACACTAAGCCGCCGACACCGCGGCCTTGCGGTCGCGCAGCACGAAATAGAGATTGCGCACATAGACAAAAACGCCGAACGCCTGGCCCGCAATGAACACCGGGTCCTTGCGGTAGAGCGCGTATGCCAGCAGCAAGACGCCGCCCGCGATTGAAAACGTCCAGAATGCCAGCGGAATGACGCTGCGACCGGCGCGCTCCGAAGCGATCCATTGCACCAGAAAACGCGCGCTGAACATTGCCTGCGCGGTGAATCCCAGAATCACCCACCAGTCGAGCCGGGTGATGAATACGTCGTGCAGGTAGGCGCCGACCGCGCGGGACAGATCAACGAGCACGGCTCACCTCCTCAGCTTGCGGCAGGCGCTTTCGCCGCCGGATCAGCCACCAGACCCCGGCGAGATCGAGAATGCCGATCCAGAGCCGATCCCAGAAGCCATAATTCGATACGCCGTGCTGGCGCGGCCGATCGACTACGTCCACATAGTCGATCTCGAAGCCTTCGCGGCGCACCAGCGCCGGAAGAAAGCGATGCAGACCGTCGAAATATGGCAGTGCCAAGAACAGATCGCGGCGAAACGCCTTCAGTCCGCATCCGGTATCGCGCGTGCCATCCTTCAGCACGGCGGCGCGCACTCTGTTGGCAATACGCGACTGCATGCGCTTAAAGCCGGTCGCCTTGCGGCCCACGCGTTGCCCGGCGACGAGCCCGATCCGCGGGCCGCTCCCCTCGA
>Ga0134128_10012439_pt1 | contig 10149 bp, 5 predicted proteins | sample KB31754_FD_96462 | JGI IMG/M metagenome (GOLD analysis project Ga0134128, IMG submission 96462) | Terrestrial soil microbial communities with excess Nitrogen fertilizer from Kellogg Biological Station, Michigan, USA - KB3-175-4 | ecosystem: Environmental > Terrestrial > Soil > Unclassified ...
GCCAGAGCATCATCATTGAGTCGCGGATCAAGGACCCGAAATCACTCGAGAGCGGACTCGCCTCCTTTCCGCGGCGCTTCTATCTGGAGATCTCCCTACCCGACGCCGAGCCGACAATCTCTCTGACGCTATCCTGGTTCGGAAAACCAGCGACACGTCTTCCTGAGTCGCTCTGGTTCACCTTCAATCCTGTTGCCGGCGACGATGCGCAGTGGACATTCGAAAAGTGCTCCGAGCCAATTGCGCCTAACGACGTCGTACGCGGCGGAGGCCGTCACATGCATGGACTCTCCACCGGTTTCAGTTGCCGGTCAGGCAACGGCACCCTCTTCGTCGATACAGTCGATGCTCCGGTCGTTGCACTTGGTGAGCGCTCGCCATTGAACTTCTCTCAGGAAGATGCCGACCTGAGCAAGGGTGTCCACTGCAATCTCTTCAACAACGCCTGGGGAACCAACTACGTCCAGTGGTTTGGCGAAGACTGCCGGCTGCGCTTCCTGCTGCGCGAATCGTAGTATCGAATTCTCTCAGTCGGGACGAAAACCCGCTCGCTGAAACGCGACGGCAACCTCCGGATTGCGAGAAAACGTGTTCCAGACAAATCCGGTCCGGAGATTCTCCGCCATCACTACCGTGATGCCCTGGTCGATGCCGAGGCAGTCCGCATCGAACCAGTTGTCCCTCGGATTGAACGCATCGCAGAATCCATAGCGACCCCACGCTTTATCGCCATAGTTTTGCTTCAATGCACGCAGCACACGCAGGCAGTCACCCGGAACAAAAGCCAGCGATCCGCCCGCAGCGCAGGGCACTACCGAGCCATCAATGCCGCCGTGCGCAGGCGGTCCTCCCCACGCGCGATATCCATGCTGCGTGTCCGATGCTGTAATGCCCCAGTAATCTGCCGAGTAGGGAGCTCCCACCGAGATACAGAACGCCTTGTGCGCCCGCGTAGCGACAATGGAGTTCTCAAAGTAGTTCACGAATTTGTCGTGCTTCTTGCGGAAGTCGAACCACGCATGACTGTACTGGTGTACAAACAGCGGATCGGCGGCCGACACGTACGTGTAGTCCTCGAAGTGCATCACCGGCCGTTCCCACGCGTTCCAGCTAGCAGGGTGAATCGGATGCGTCGGCGATCCAAGCGCCAGCAGGTACATCATCATCAGTTCACAGTAGTGGTTCCATCGCCCGCTTTCGAAAGCCCCGTTGCGCCAGGCCATCGCAAACATGTCACCACCGTTGAGCATCCAAATCCAGTCAACGCGCTGATAGAGGTCCGTCGCCAGTTGATAGATCTCGCGGTCATGGTGGAAGTGTTGCCGCGCCGTCAGCACGCCACAGAGCAGCAACGATGTGTCGATCGGCGAGACCTCACTTCCGCGATACGGAGCACCACTCTCCACATCGTTAAAGTGCGAGAAGAAACCGTGGTTGTTCTCCAACTTGTCGTGGTGGAATCGCAGCGTATTTCGGACGCGCGTCAAAACAGTCTCGTGTGGGATATAGCCGCGGCGTTCGGCAATGCACAACGCGGTGAGTCCAAAACCAGTGGCCGCAATCGACGCCATGCGGCGGCTATCGCGAACTCCCGGCGGATCGAAGGCCTTCGCGCGATCGAGCACCTGCCCCGTATCTGGACTGGCCTGCTCTAAAAAAAATAAGCACGCACGTCGCTGGAGATCATCGAGGAAGCCGATGTCTTCGTGTGTAAGCTTGTATGCAACGGACGCGACTGGCCCAATCTGTATCTCTTGTGCATGCCCCCGCCTGGTCACCGCCGGCAGCGCGGCGCCGGCTGCCAATAGTTTTAGAGCGTGTCGCCGGTTTATCACATCCATTTGACGAATTATCTCTCCACCAGAACAACAGCCAGCCCATGCGCGGGAACCGCAAGTTCGAGTTGCCCGTGACGGAGATTTGCATGCTCGGGTGCAGCCATCGCGCCAGCGGCGCGCAACTCCGTGATTTGCTGCTGCGTTAGATCACCTGGCGGACGCCCCATTGCATCGAACGCCTTGATTACGTTGCCATGGTCGTCGTCAACGCGCCAGATCTCGACAGCAGCGTTCGCCCGAACGTGTTCCAGCGTAAGCGTAAATACCTTCGAAGGGCCGGCAGGTCCGGTCGGCATCGTATACCGCGGCCCCGTACCGTCTGGCGGAGCATAGTCCCATAGCGCGAGCGCGAGGCCTCCGTTCGGGCCGGTCGTCGCGAGTGCCGAATCCGAGTCCAGGTGGATTCGCTTCGTGCCCAGCTTATGCAGTGCACGGAAGACATTCAGCGACGGCTTCGGAATGTTGTCTGCGGCGACGAGCCCGAACCCTCCATAGAACGGCGTCCGTACGACACCCTGCTCCTCAAACACGTCGGAGAAAGACCAGTACGCCATGTTGCTCACCAGCCCATCGCACTGGCGAATCGTGTTGGCCAGCCACGGCCCCATGTAGTCGGTATCGGTAACGTTGGGTTCGTTCGCGTAACTTGCGTTGTACTCGGAGAAGATCAGCGGAAGATTCGGGAAGGGCGAACTCGCGATCTCGTCGTGCACCTTCCTCACCGAGCGATAGACCATCTCATCCCGCGGAATCTGCTCATTCGTGCCAAAGACGTCGTGCGCCGTGTCGTTCGCATAAACGTGTGTGGAGACAAAATCGATGGGTACATTCGCGTCCTTCACATGCTGCAGAAAGGGCGTGACCCACGCCGCCTGCGCAGTCGAGGGTCCGCCAACCTGCAATCGCGGCGAGACAGACTTAATCGCACGTGCGGTGTGATCATAAAGCTCGAAATAGGTGGCCTGCTTCGGCTCGCCGCCCCAGAAGTCGAGGTTTGGCTCATTCCATACCTCGAACTTCCACGTCGCAACTTCGTCAAGTCCGTATCGATTCACCAGGTGTTGGGCGAAGGCTCGGATCATCGCGTCCCACTCCTCGTAGCTTTTGGGCGGCGAGGTGATGGGGTGGTACCAGAACGGATGAAGCTTATTTGGATCAGCAGCCATCTTGCGCGGCATAAAGCTCAGTTCGACGTAAGGGCGCACATGGCGTGCGAGCAATCCATCGTAGATCTGATCGATGTAGGAGAAGTTATATGCCGAGTTATCCTGCGAGGCCGCCCCGGATTTTCCCGCCGTCTGCGCAAACTCAATGCTCCTGCGGTCGGGATCGTAAAGACCAACTTCATCCTGAAAGATCGCGTGAAAGCGGATCGACTCGAAGTCCGTCGCATCTTTCACAGTAGCCAGGTCGGTGCGATAGCTCTCGCGCAGTGACAGGATGGCCCGCCCTGAGCCGAATGTCTTCTCCCAAAAGTGCGGGAACGGAGTCGTGGGCGCGGCAGCATCGATAGTCAGGGAGACCGGAACGGAGCTCGCACTCTGCGCAATTGCGATTGGGCCGAGGATCAGCGTGGTAGTGAAGATGGCCGTCAGCGCGCGCAGCGTATTCATGAGCGTTACTCCTGTGGATGGCTCGAACTCCGTCTGCTTCGCCTTGCACTTGCAGGATGAACGCGCAGCAACAGGAGCTCGTTGGGCTTGAGGTCAAGGTTGAGAGCGCCGTCGCGAAGCGAGAGATGCTCAGGCGCGGGCAGTGCAGAGGCCATGTTCATCTGTTGAGCCTGTGCGCGAGTTGGGTACCTTGGGCTTCCCATCGCGACGTAGGTCTTCATCACATTCCCATGATCGTCGTCCACCTGTTGCGCCAAAACTTTTGCGTTCCGCGCGACGCCCGTGATCCGCAGAGTCACGTGATGTGTGGAGATGGACTGCGCCGGTTCATCGACCGAAGCGAGGTTCCATAGCGCAATCGCGAGCGATCCATCCGGCAGGCGCGTTACCAGCGCATCGTGCGACTGATTGGCAATCCGTTCCGGGCCCAGCTGATGCAGCAGCGCGAAGTCATAGAAGCTCGGCTTATTGATGCCGCCGGTGGCTCTCAAACCGAACTGCCCCTGAAACGGACGCTGCGCCGGGCCGCCCTCTTCGAAGACATCCGAGAACGTCCAGAACGACAGCATGTCAACCTGGCCGTCGCACGTGCGAATAGCCTCGGCCAGAGCGGGCCCGACGTACGGCGTATCGCGCAACTTGTCCTTGCCCGGAACGTTCCACTCGGTCCACAGCAGGGCAAGGTGCGGCGTCGGCGATGCATCGATCTGCCTCCTCACCTTGGCCACCGCTGCGCAGGTTCGGTCCTCTTGAATGATGTCCTTGTCGCGCAGCGGTTGATCTTTCCCAAGCAGCCTCTCCACCGGTTCGTCGTCATAAGCGTGCGAACTGACGAAGTCCACCGGGACATGGTTCTCGGCAGCGTAGCTCAGAAACTCCGGCACCCATGCTGCCGCTGCGGTCGCTGGCCCGCCCACACGCAGCCGCGGCGAGACGGACTTCAACGCACGCGCCGTGTGCGCATACAGATCGAAGTACGATTCCATGCGCGGGATACCGCCCCAGAAGTCGATGTTCGGCTCATTCCAAACCTCGAAGTACCACTGCGCAACCTCATCAATGCCGAAGTGCTCGACCAGGTTCTGCGCGAGTGCACGGATCAGACCATCCCATCGCTCCATGCTCTTCGGCGGCGATACATTCGGCTTGTACCAGAACGGATGAAGATCATCTGGATTGAACGCAAGCTTCTTCGGCATAAAGCTGATCTCAACAACCGGCCGCACGCCCTGCGCGAGGAGGCTCTCGTAAATCTGGTTGATGTAGGTGAAGTTGTACACAGGATTGCCGTGCTCATCTTCGTTGTACACCCCAAGTTCATCGTGCAGAATCGCATGGAAGCGCAGGTACTTTACATCGGTGATTGCCTTCACCGCAGCCAGGTCGTTCTGATACGCGGTTCGCAGCACCAGCGCCGCGCGCCCAGACCCGAACATCTCCTCCCAGAAGTGGGGAAACGGAGTCGTGCTCGCGCGAGCATCGATCGTGATCTCTTCATCCTGCTGCGCGCACGAAACGCTCGCCGGCGCAATCGTGAGCAGAACTGCTGCAGCGGCACAGAGCATCGGGCTGCGAAGAGTCGGCATGACCTTCCTGTAAGTGGTGTTTGGTCCAACTGCCCGAATCGCCTGAGCGTGCCATGGCCATCGAGAGAAGCGAAAGAAAGAGGGTGCGCCAACTGGAGCACCCTCGATCTAACGCGACTACAGCCTAGAAGCTGAACCGCGCCTGCAAGGTGATGGTACGTCCGCCGAGCGCAACCGTATCAGTTCCAAAGTTGCCCGCAACAACGTTATTCGAAACGCGACCTGGATCGAGACTCAGGATGTTGAAGAGGTTGAAGATGTCGGCGCGAACCTCAAGCTTCGCGTTCTCTCCAAGCAGACGAGTGTTCGGCAGGCCAAAGCCCTTCGCGATCGAAGCGTCGAAGTCGCGATAGTTCGGACCGACGAAGGCGTTGCGAAGCAGGCCCGGCAACGGAGGCAGCGAAACGTTCGGGCTCAGCGTCGCTCCGTTTCCAGACACCGCCTGCATCGCACTCGCGAAGTTTGGCGTTGTGAAATACGTAGTGGACTGCTGGACGGTCGTGCTCGAGCCATTGACGGTCTGCTTCACCGGCGCATTAGCGACGTTGTTGGCGAAGTTCTTGCCGTTGATAAAGGCGTTGTTGCTGTGATCATGGCCGCCCGTGCCCAGGTAGTACGGACGGATGTTCGAGTAACCGCAGTTGGTGCAATACAGCGACAGCGGTATGCCGTAGGTCGGCGAATACGGGAAGCCGGTGTGCAGTTGGAGAATACCGCTGAGCGACCACTCGCCGAGGATCTTCTCGAGGAATTGGTTGCCGCCGTGGAAGATCACCGGCTGCCAGAGACCGAAAGCCTTGAACTGTTTGCCAACGTTGAAGTCCGACGGACCGTAGGAGTACCCCGCATACAAGGGATAGTAAGGATCCTCATAGTACGGTCCGGAACCGTCCGTATCCATGCTCTTGGCCCACTGGAACTGCACGTCTGCGGAGAAGTGGTGCACGAACGGGTGCTTCACCTCGACCAGCATGGCGTTGTTATTCGCCATGCCTTCGTTGATCCAGAAGTCGCCGCCGCCGTTGGGCACGAGCGGATTGAGCGTCCAACCGGCAACGACCGCGGCGGAGTTCGGAGTCATGTGGTTGATCAGGTGACGGCTGACGCTACCCTGATAAGCGAGCGACGCGACGATCTCCCTGCCCAACTCATAGTCGCTCTCGAGCGAGAAGTGCTGGACGTAGGTCGTCGGAAGGTTACCGTGGCCATCGCCGACGATTGTGACGCTCGCATTGCCCGCCGTCGGAAGACCATTGGCCGTGTAGCTGGTAATGGCGTGCGGGTTAGGCGGGAAGCCATTAAGTGAGTGTATGTCGCTCGACACGGCATAGATGATGTTGCCGCCGTTGGCGCCCGGATTTGTCGGGCTCGAGAACGAATAGTTAACGAAGTTCTGCGTCGGCGGGTTATTGGCGAGGTTCGCCGTAATAGCGATCTCGTCCTGATTGAAGTTGAGACCATAGCCGCCGCGGATGACGAGCTTGTTCTCGAATCTGCCGGGACTCCAGTTGAACCCAATCTGCGGACCGAGGTTGGTCTTCGGCGACTCCCAGAGGTTGTGGCCGGGAGCAACATTCAGGTTGGTGAACGCCGACGTTCCCTGACCCAGGAGCACGCGTGGAATGTTGTCCTGCTTGGCGAAGAGCGCGCCGAAGTATGAGTAGCGCAGACCCGCGTTCACTGTGAGGTTGGGCAGAACCTTCCATGCGTCCTGGATGAAAGCGCCAAACATGTTCTCGCGCTCGTCCGAGCGATTGCCGCCCGGCCGCCCAGTGAGGCTGTTGAAGCCGCCGTTCTCGACAGAGGGCGCGTCGTTCAGGAAGTCCCAGATGTTGTAGAAGTTGTAGCTCGGCCGGCCAGTCGGATTGTTGAGGTAGTAGAGCTTGGTGAACTCTCCGCCGAACTTGAGCGTGTGGCGACCGGCGACCTTCGTCGCGATATCGCGGTAGCCGTAGGTCCACTGGTTCAGGTGACTACCGATCGAGGTGCCGAACTGATTGATCGACGCGCCGGAGGCCGGTCCGAAGAAGGTGATGTTGTCCTGCGGCAGGCCGACAGGCTGTTGCGGGTTGGAGGTGAGCTCGTTCCAGCGCCAGCCCGAGGCGTTGGCCCGGGCCTCGTTGAGAAAGTTGGGGGTGAAGATGTGGTTCCAGATCACCGAAAACGCATCGTTGACCTGAGTGTGGTGGAAGAGGTTATAGGCGCGCGCGCCGCCGTTGTAGAAGTTGCTGGTGTAGGGCACCCAGTAGATCGCGAAGGCGAGGCGATCCTTCTGGGTGAGCTGAGTGTCCAGGCGGCCGTTGTATTGCTGGTAGGTTGACGAAGACGGCGTGCTCGTCAGGAAGAAGGCGACATCGGCGATGCCATCGAGTCCGCTGCCGACGCCCGGATTGGCTGCGGTACCGGTTGCGGTCGGGTCCTGTTTGCCAAGACCGATTTTGAGCGGTGAGCCGATGTCGAGACCCTGCCCTGAGATTGTCCTGCAGTTCACACCTTCCACGAGGCCGACGGTGGCGCAGGTCTCGCCACTGGTGACGATCGTGCCGCTCGGCGCGCTGCCAGGGAAGCCCAGAAATGTTGAGGCGATGCTGCCCGATGGTGCAGCGGAGCGGAACTGCGACGTCTCGTACCAGCCGGTGCTTGTAGCGGTCGAGCTGTTGGGGCTGCTCTCATAGGCGAAAAAGGCGAAGACGCGATCCTTGATGATCGGGCCGCCCAGGCTGCCGCCCCACTGGTTGTACCGCGCAGTATCGCGTTGCGGTGAACCGATGCGGGTGCCATTGGAGGTGCGAACCGCCGGCTGGTAGGCGTTCAGGCCGGGCCGGTGAATTGCGATGAAGAGGCTGCCATGAAGCTGGTTGGTTCCACTCTTCGAGGTGATCAAGGTCTGTGCCCCGGCGAACCGCCCGTTCTCGGCGTCATAGTTGTTGGTGACGATGCGGACGTTGTCGATCGAATCCTCATTGGGTGTGATGACGCTCGATCCTCCCCAGACCGCGCTGACCGTGCTGATGCCATCGATGGAGATCCCGTTGTTGGAGTTCTGCTGACCGTTGGCCATCGCCTGCGGACGGTTCTCAGTGGGCATCTGACCCGAGTTGCCGGAGCCGCCCGGGCCCTGGTTGCCGGGAGCGGAATAGACGCCGCCGCTGGCATTTTGTGCGCCGTCGCTGACCGTGCCCGGCACAAGCTGCGTCAGCGTAAATACGTCACGGTTGAATGATGGCAGATGCTGAATGTCGTTGGAACTGATGGTGGCGCCGATGTTCGACGTTGCCGTGTCAATGGCGGAGATTGTATCCGCCGATACCGTAACCGATGTCGAGACGGCACCCAGCTCCAGCTGGATATTGATCGAGTTCGCCTGCTCCGGAATAATCGCGACGTTCTGCAGAACCTTCTGCGTGAACCCGGACGCCGACGCAGTAATCGTGAAGGAATCCGGAGGCAGCTGCGCGAAGTTGTAGATACCCTCGCCGCTGGATGTCGCCGTCTGCGTTGCGTTTGTGGCGTTGTCCTTGAGGATGACCGTGGCGTTGGGGATCGCAGCTCCCGTGCTGTCCGTTACAGTGCCCTGAATCGATGCTCGAAACTGAGCACGGGCCGTGACGCTGAGAAGAGAGACCATACCGGCGAGCAGGAGACCGCAGGCTGGGCGCAGAGAGATTCGCATATTGCCTCCAAAGCGATACAGCGTCGTCCGGCGATACAGCCGGATCCTAGGTTCTTTAGGCAAACCTTTGCCTAAACGAAAAATGTTCTACGCGCTGTCGACGTTGGATGTCAAGCAGTTCCTTAGGGATGTCAGGCCTGCATCGTCTTTGTGGCACACTTCCAACGTGACTCTCCCCAGCAAAGGACGGGATGTGAACCGTCCGGCCAGCCTCAAAATAATCGCCGAGCACCTTGGACTTTCAGTGGCGGCTATCTCGCGCGTGCTGAACGGCGCTCCCGCGGCAAAATCCATTCCTAAGACGACACAAGACCGCATCTTTGCCGCTGCGGCTGAACTGAACTATCGCCCCAACGTGCTCGCGCGCTCCTTGCGTCGCGGCCGTTCCATGATCGTCGGCGTCCTGGTTCCGGAGGTCTCGGAAGGTTATGCAACGGCCGTTCTTGCCGGCATCGAGCAAGCTCTTCTCCAGGCCGGCTACTTCTATTTCCTGATCAGTCACCACCATCGCGCCGAGCTGATAGATCGTTCTCAGACCATGATGGTGGACCGGGCCGTCGACGGCATCATTGCCATCGACAGTCAGCTCTTGAAGCATCCGCACTTACCCATGATCACGGTCTCCTGTCCGGATGAACATGAAGGCATCACCAACATTGTGCTCAACCACAAACGTGCCGCCGAGCTCGCTATCGATCACCTCGTCGGTCTCGGCCATCGGGACATCGCGTTCATCAAGGGTCAGAGCTTCAGCTCGGACACGGAGCCGCGTTGGCAGGCAATCCGTCACGCTGCCGCGCGCGCAAGGCTGACGTTCGAGCCCAAGCTGGTAGCCCAGCTCGAGGGCGACGCGCCCGGCCACGAGCCCGGCTACTTCGCCACACAGCGACTTCTGGCTTCCAACACTTGCTTCACCGCACTGTTTACCTTCAACGACGTCTCTGCGATCGGGGCCATCCGCGCGCTGCGTGAGGCCGGCTTGCGCGTTCCGCAGGACGTCTCTGTCGTCGGCTTTGATGATGTGCTATCAGCCGCTTTCCAGAATCCCGGCCTGACAACCGTTCGACAGCCGCTTCGCACCATGGGCATGCTGGCTGCGGAGGCCGTCGTACGCCGCATCACGTCTCCCGAGGAGCATCCTGCGGCGAAGCAGATTGTCGTCGACCCTGAACTGGTAGTGCGTGACTCGACCTGTCCTCCACCAAAGCGTGTGAGGGCTTAGTGCGCGAACCGAAGATCGCGATCGTTGCAGCATTGCCGCGCGAGATTGCTGGACTCGTACGGGGAACACGTCCTGACCCGGAGCTGCGACAGCGTGGCATTCACCTGTATCGCATCGAGGGTGCAGTGGTTGTGGCTGCGGGAATGGGTCCGGCACGTGTCACGCTTTCCCTCGAAGCTGCACTGCGCATAGAAGGAATCGAGCTCATCATCTCGAC
>Ga0134128_10012440_pt1 | contig 10148 bp, 8 predicted proteins | sample KB31754_FD_96462 | JGI IMG/M metagenome (GOLD analysis project Ga0134128, IMG submission 96462) | Terrestrial soil microbial communities with excess Nitrogen fertilizer from Kellogg Biological Station, Michigan, USA - KB3-175-4 | ecosystem: Environmental > Terrestrial > Soil > Unclassified ...
ATGCAGCTTGCCGACCTGTGCCTCACCGCGGGCGACCCACTGCTGTGCGCCAGCGCGCGCCGCGACAAGGCCGGCAACCTCGACGCCAGCTATCGGCTGCAGGCCCTGCCGCTGGCGCTGCTGTTGAACGCCACCGGCGTAGCCGACCTGCCGCTGCGCGCCGACGGCGACATCGAGGGCAGCGGCAAGATCCACCGCAGCGCAGCCGGCGCGCTGAGCGGCCGGGCGTCGATCGGCTCGGCGCACGGCGCGATCAGCTACACCGACGACACGCGCGCGCCGCTGCTGCGCTACGACCGCCTGCAGCTCGACGCCGACCTCACGCCGCAGCGCCAGCAGATCGACCTGCATGCCGCGCTGAACGATGGCGGCCGCATCGACGGTCAGCTCGGCATCGCCGGCGCGCAACAGGCGCTGAGCGGCCAGCTGGAATTGCACCTGGGCAACCTCGCCTTCGTCGAGTTGCTCAGCCACGAACTGGCCAACGTGAAGGGCCGCGCCGACGGCCGCTTCCAGTTTGCCGGCAGCCTGGCGCAACCGCTGTTGACGGGCCAGGCCGAGCTGGGCGATTTCACCGCGGAGATTCCCGCCGCCGGGCTGACCCTCGCGCAGGGACAACTCCACGTGACCACGTTCGACGGACAGCAGTTGCAGATCCGCGGCAGCGTGCAGTCGGGCAAGGGCAGTGTCGCGGTGGACGGCAGCGCCAGCCTCGACGGCGCCCAGCCCACGCGACTCACCATCAAGGGCAGCCAGTTCACCGCGGTGGACATCCCTGCGGCCAGCGTGGTGCTCTCGCCCGACCTGCTCGTGCAGCAAGGCGCCAACGGCATCGACATCACCGGCGCGGTGAGCCTCGACCGTGCACGGGTGAACGTGGACAAGCTGCCCGGCGCCGGCGCCAGCGCCGCCTCGCCCGACGTGGTGGTGGTGGACGCCCGGCAGGCGCAGGGCGCCGCCAGCGGCACGCCGTTGAACGCGATGGTCAAGGTCAACCTGGGCGAGCAGACCCACGTCACCGGCATGGGCCTGGACGGCCGCCTCAGCGGCGTGCTGACGGTGATCGAAAAGCCTGGCCGCGCCACCATCGGCCAGGGCCAGATCGCGGTGAACGGCACCTACCGCGCGTACGGACAGGACCTGCAGATCCAGCGCGGCCAGCTGCTGTTCGCCAGCACGCCGATCGACAACCCCGGCCTGAACATCCGTGCGGTGCGCAAGCTCAACCCCAACGCCACCATCGACGAGGGCCAGGAAGTGGGCCTGTACGTCTCCGGCACCGCGCAGCGGCCGATCCTCACAGTGTTCTCCAACCCGGTGATGGAGCAGTCCGACGCGCTGTCGTACCTGATCACCGGCAAGCCGCTGTCCGAGGTCAAGGGTGGCGAAGGCAGCATGGTCAGCGCCGCGGCGCAGGCGCTGGGTTCGGCCGCGGGCGACCTGCTCGCCAAGCGGATCGGCTCGCAGCTGGGGCTGGACGACATCGGCGTATCCAGCAACGAGGCGCTCGGCGGCAGTTCGGCGTTCACCGTCGGCAAGTATCTTTCGCCGCGGCTTTATCTCAGCTACGGCGTGGGCCTGTTCGAGCCGGGCGAGGTGATCACCCTGCGCTATCGGCTGAGCAAGCGCTGGAACCTGGAGGCGCAGCAGGCCACCGAGTTCAGCCGCGCCAGCCTCAACTACCGGCTCGAAAGATAGGGCCGCCGCGGCCGCCGACGGATTGCCGCGGCGGCAGACGGCCCTGGCCCGGCCCGCTAGAATGGCGGGTGCTGCGGCAATCACGTCCGCACCGTTTCGGAAAACCATGCGCCTCTACCTGCAATCCGTGCCCGGCAGTACCGATACGCCGCGCTATGTCCAGATCACGCTGGAGCAGGACCTGCTCGGCGGCTGGACGCTGTACCGCGAGTCGGGCACCCAGGGCGGGCGCGCCACCATGAAGCGCGAGCAGTTCCTGGAACGCGACGCGGCCATTGCCGCGTTCGAGAAGACCCGCGACGCGCAGCTCAAGCGCGGCTTCCGCCTGATGTTCGCCCAGGGCCAGGAAGGCCCGTACGGGCGCTGAAATCCCTCACCGTTGATTGCCATGCCCGATGCCCTGAACAACGACCGCTTCCTGCGCGTGCTGCGCCGCGAGCCCACCGACACCACGCCGATCTGGGTGATGCGCCAGGCGGGCCGCTACCTGCCTGAGTACCGCGCCACCCGCGAGCGCGCCGGCAGCTTCATGGGCCTGGCGCAGAACCCGGAATACGCCTGCGAGGTGACCCTGCAACCGCTGCGGCGTTTCGACCTCGACGCGGCGATCCTGTTCTCCGACATCCTCACCATTCCCGACGCGATGGGCCTCGGCCTCTCGTTTGCGCACGGCGAAGGCCCGCAGTTCGCGCGCCCCGTCCGCACCGCGGCGGACATCACCCGGCTCGCCGTGCCGGACATGGATGGCGAACTGCGCTATGTGATGGACGCGGTGCGGCTGATCCGCCGCGAACTGCACGGCCGCGTGCCGTTGATCGGTTTTTCCGGCAGCCCGTGGACGCTGGCCTGCTACATGGTCGAGGGCCACGGCTCGCGCGATTTCGCCACGCTCAAGACGCTGTGCTGGAACGAGCCGAAACTCGCCCACCAGCTGCTCGACACGCTGGCCCAGGCGGTGACCGCCTACCTGCTCGCCCAGGCCGCGGCCGGCGCGCAGGCGCTGATGATCTTCGACACCTGGGGCGGCCTGCTCGGCCCGGCGCCGTTCCGCGAGTTCTCGCTGCGCTACATGACGCGGATCGTGGCCGCGCTGAAAGAGCACGCCGCTTCGCGCGAACTGCCGGTGATCCTGTTCTCCAAGGGCGCCCATGGCCAGTTGGCGGTGCTGGCCGACAGCGGCTGCGCGGCGCTTGGCGTGGACTGGACGGTCGACCTGGCCGACGCGCGTGCCGCCGTGGCGGGCCGCGTGGCGCTGCAAGGCAACCTCGATCCGGCGATCCTGCGCGCCAGCCCGGCGGTGATCCGCCGCGAGGCCCGCGCGGTGATGGACAGCTACGGCAACCACCCCGGTCACGTGTTCAACCTCGGCCACGGCATCACCCCGGAGGTCGATCCCGAGCACGTCAAGGTGCTGGTGGACGAGGTGCACGCCTACGGGCGCACGCTGCGCGCCTGATCGAGGACCGGCCCGCGCGCGGCACTCAAGATCGGCGACGCGACGCCGATACCCCAGTGGCATGGACCCCGGTGCGAGCAGCCAGGCCGCGGCCTGCGGCAGGCCGAATGCCTCGCGGCCCGGCATGAGATGCGCGGCAGTCGCACATCCGCCCGCATCCCGCGTACCGTGTGCGTCATCGACCCAACGAGCAGCTGCATGAAGGCCATCGAACAACTGCGAATCAACGGCGGCCTGCCCAGCCCGAAGGGTGTGGCGCTGGCGATCATGCAGATCAGTCGCCGCGACGACGCGACGCTGGAGGAAATCAGCCGCCTGGTGCAAAGCGACCCGGTCACCAGCGGGCGCCTGCTGCACATGGCCAACGCCGCCAGCATCGGCGGCCGCCCGCTGGCCAGCATCCCCGAGGCGATCATTCGCCTCGGCCTGGCCGCCGTGCGCCAGCTGGCGATGGGTTTCTCGCTGGTCGACCAGTACCGCAGCGGCGCCTGCAAGAGCTTCGACTACCCGCGCTTCTGGTCGCACTCGCTGCTGATGGCGGTGGCCATGCAGGAGCTCGGCAAGCGGGTGCGGCTCGCGTCGCCGGATGAGCTGTTCGCCTGTGGCCTGCTCGCCCGCATCGGGCAGCTGGCGCTGGCCACGCTGTACCCCGAGGAATACGCGCAGCTGCTGCAACGCGGCGGAGAGACCACGGTGGAGGCGGAGCGGCAACTGCTGCACGTCGACCACAACGAACTCACCGCGGTGATCCTCGAAGACTGCGGCATCCCGCGGGCACTGGCCGAGCCGGTGTTCTTCCACGAAAACGTCGAGTCGGCCAGCTTCGCCGAGGGCTCGCGTCCGTACCAGCTCACCCGGCTGTTCCACCTGGCCAGGCGGCTGGCCGACCTGAGCCTGGCGCCGGACGAGCAGCGTACCCAGCACATCGGCGAGCTGATGCTGCTGGGCGGCAAGATCGGCCTGGACGCCGGCGAACTCGGCATCCTGCTCGACCAGGTGCATGCGCAATGGCACGACTGGAGCGCGGTGCTGCAAGTTCCCGACGACAACGTGTCGGCCTTCACCGACCTGGTCGCCACCCCGGCCGCCGCCGCTGACAACGCGCCCGCCGTGGAGGTCTCGCGCGTGCTGTGGGTGGCCAGCGCGGCGCCGGTGCGCGCGATGCTGGCGGAGATCCTCGGCGGCATGCCCGATCAGGTGGTGCACTCGGCCGGAAGCGGCGAAGAAGGCCTCGCGCTGGCCGTGCAGCTGATGCCGCAGGTGGTGATCGCCGACTCGCGCATGCCCGGGCTGGACGGCTGGGCGCTGTGCCGCGCGCTGCGCGCCACGCCGTGGGGCCAGTCGATCTACCTGATCGTGCTGGCCAGCGTGACGTCCGAAACCGAAATCCGCCTGGCCACCGAGGCGCAGATCAACGATTGCGTGAGCCCGGCCCAGGCCGCTCGCATGTTGCCGTTGCGGATGGGCGCGGCGCGCCAGTACGTGAAGCTGCTCAACCAGTGGGAGCACGACCGCGCGCAGCTCAAGCGGTTCTCCGCCGAACTGGCGATGAGCAACCGCAAGCTGCAGCACTACGCCCTGATCGACCAGCTTACCGGCCTGCAGAACCGGCGCGCGGGGATGGAGTCGCTGGCCCAGGCGTGGAGCATGGCCGAACGCTCCGGCGATCCGGTGACGATGATGATGATCGACATCGACCGCTTCAAGGAGGTCAACGACACCCACGGCCACGCGGTAGGCGACCAGGTGCTGCTCGAAGTGGCCCGCACCATCCGCCGCTCCGCGCGCAAGGAGGACGCCGTGTGCCGCATGGGCGGCGAGGAGTTCCTGGTGATCTGCCGCAATGCCGACTTGTCCTCCTCATTGCACGCGGCCGAGCGCCTGCGCAAGGCGGTGGCCGGCCTGCGGGTGGCCGTCGAGGACCAGCAACTGGGCGTGACGATCAGTATCGGCCTGGCCGCGCGCGAGGACGGCATGGCCGACCCCGGCGCCCTGGTCAACGCCGCCGACAAGGCGCTTTACGCGGCCAAGAAGAAGGGTCGCAACCGCACCTGCCGCTACGAGGACGGCAAGCTTTACCTGGAAGGCTGAGCGCGACGCCTCAGGGCGTGCCGGCGAACGCGTGATCCAGCCAGTCGTGCATCAGCCGGTAGCTGCGCGCCGCGGCCGCGGCGTCGTAGCGGCAGCCGGGCGAGTTCTCGCCGACCTCGGTGAAGCAGTGCACCGCGTGGCCGAGCACCACGAACTGCCAATCGGCGGGGCTCATGCGCATCTCGTCCATGAACTTGCCTGCGTCCGGCATGGTGCCCTTGTCGTCGGCGCCGTTCATCGCCAGCACGCGCGCCTTGATGTGTTTGGCCAGCATCGGATCGTCGGTGGCCAGCCCGCCGTGGAACGACACCACCGCCGCCACGTCAGCGCCGCTGCGCGCCAGGTCGAGCACCGCCGAGCCGCCGAAACAGAAACCGATCGCCGCCAGCTTCGCGGGATCGAGCGGCGCGCTGGCGACCTGTGCCTTCAATTGCTCCAGCGCCACGCCGATCCGCTTGCGCATCAGCGCGCGATCGCCATACAGCGGCTTCACCGCGGCCTGCGCCTGCGCATTCGTGGTCGGGCGCACGTCCGCACCGTACATGTCGGTGAGCAGGATCACGTAATCCTTGCCGGCGATCATCTCGGCCTTCTTCACGGCCGCGTCGTTCACGCCGTACCAGTTCGGCACCATCACCAGGCCGGGGCGTTTGACCAGCGTGGCGTCGTCGTAGACCAGCACGCTGTGGAAACGGGTGCCGTCCTGCGTCCATTCGACCGGGCGATGCACCATCTTCGCCTGGACGGCGAGGCTTGATCCGGCAAGCAACAGCAGACAGCAGAGTCGGGCGATGCGCATGGTCGATCCTCCGGTGGCGTTACGCTGCCCTCCCCTGCGCGTTCCCGAGGAACCTCCTTCGGTCGCAGGCGAGGGCAAAGATCTAAAGTCCTGCGGCGTGATCCGACAGGCGCCGCTTCAACGGCGCCAGCCGATCGAGCAAGCGCACGCCGACGGCGCGCGCGGCGACCAGCGGCGGCGACTGCCAGGCGTAGATGCGCGCGAGCGCGTCGAAGCCGAGCGCATCCAGCGTGTCGGCGCTGCGCCGGCGCCGCGCATAGCGACGCAGCACGTGTTCAGCGCCGATGTCGCGGCCTGCCGCACGCGCCTGGACCAGGGTGTCGCGCAGCTCGGCCACGTCGCGCAGGCCCAGGTTGACGCCCTGCCCGGCCAGCGGATGCACCGCATGCGCGGCGTCGCCCAGCAGCACGAAGCGCTCGGCCTGGTAACGCTCGGCCAGTTGCAGCTTCAACGGAAACGCGGCGCGCGACGTGCTGCCGGTGATCCGGCCCAGGCGGAAATCGCTGGCGGCGCCGAGCTCGTCGCAGAAGCGCCGGTCGTCCAGCGCCAGCACGCGCTGCGCCTCGGCCTCGGGCAGCGACCACACGATCGAGCTGCGCCCGTCGGCCAGCGGCAACAGGGCCAGCGGGCCGCCCGGCAGGAAGCGCTGCCACGCCGTATCTTCATGCGCGCGCTCGGTGTCTACATGCGCCACCACCGCACGCTGCGCGTAATCGCGCCCGCGCGTGCCGATGCCGGCCAGCTGGCGCAGCGGCGAGCCGGCGCCGTCGGCGGCCACCAGCACGGCAGCAGGCAGCGTCGCGCCATCGGCCAGTTGCAACTGGATGCGATCGTCGCGCGCCTCGAAAGCCGTCACTTCGGCCGGACACAGCCGGCGGACACCAGCTGTTTCCAGCGCCTGCCACAGCGTCCATTGCACCAGGCTGTTCTCGACGATGCAGCCGAGCAGGTCGCGACCTTCCGCAGCGGCATCGAAGTCGATCGACGCGCCGCTGGCGTCGTCCCACACATGCATGCGCCGGTAGGCCGAGGCACGCGCCTGGCGGATGGACGTCCAGACGTCCATGTCATCCAGCAGCGCGATCGACGAGGGCGCCAGCCCGACCACGCGCAGGTCCACCTCGGCATCTGCGCACCACGGCCGCGGCGCCCGTGCTTCCAGCAGGGCGACGCTGAAACCCGCGCGGGCCAGCGCGAGTGCAGCCGCCGCGCCGACCATGCCGCCGCCGACCACGGCCACGTCGAGTGCCGCGGCGCGGCGGCGCGGGGCGACCTCGCCGATGGCGGCGTTCATGGCACCCGCTCCAGCACGGCGCGCGGCGGCGTACCGCGAAAGCCCATGCCGCGCCGCGCCAGCGCCCGCTGCAGCGGCGGCAACCGGTCGCAGGCCAGCAAGGCCAGCGAGCGCAGCGGTGCCAGCAACGGTTGCCGCAGGCAGGCCAGTTGCACGAGGCCGTGGCTCATCGCCATGGTGCCTTCGCGATCCGGCGCGCGGCGTGCTGCATGGCGGGCGAGCATGTCCGCGTCGCCGGGATCGGCCTGCGCGGCCACCAGCTCGGCCAGGGTCAGCGCATCGCGCAAGCCCAGGTTGAAGCCTTGCGCGCCGATCGGATGCACGGTTTGCGCGGCATTGCCGATCAGCACCGCGCGCGATGCGATCAATTGCGCCGCCGCGACGCGGTGGATCGCGTAGGGATGGCGCCTGCCCGGTCGGCTCAGTCGCCCCAGGCGCCAGCCGAAGCGTTGCTGCGCCAGCTCGATGAAGGCGGCGTCATCCAGTGCGGCCACCGCAGCCGCTTCGTCCGCGGCCACCGTCAACACCAGCCCGCAGCGGCGTTCGGCCAGCGGCAGCAAGGCGATCGGACCGGCATCGGAAAAACGCTCGAAGGCACGGCTGGCGTGATCGCGCTCGGGGGTGACGGTGCAGACGAACAGGGTCTGCCGGTAATCGTGGTGCTCGGCGTCGATGCCCAGTTGCGTGCGCACGAACGAGCCGGTGCCGTCGGCGCCGACCAGCAGCGGCGTGTCGATGTGGCGTGTGCCGTCGGCGGTGTTGACCTGCGCGCGCCAACCGCCAGCCAGCGGTTCGAGCGCGGACAGCGTGGCGGGGGCGAGCCGGGTCAGCCGGGTACAGGCGTCGAGCCGGCGCAGCAGGGCCGCGCCGAGTTCGCGCGCCGGCAGGGTCCAGCCCAGCGCGTCGACGCCTTGCTTGTCTGCGTCGATGCGCGCGCTGCCGAATTCACCGGCACGGCTGACCCGGATGTGCCGGATCGGCGTGGCGCGGGCGGCAGCGTGCTGCCATACGCCGATCGCGTCGAGCCCGTTGACGGTGGCCCTGGCCAGCGCGAGGTTGCGCTCGTCGTAGCTGGGCTGCGCATCGGCGCGCGGCGCGGCGGTCTCGACCAGGGTGGCGGCGACACCGGCCGCGTCCAGTGCGATCGCCAGGCTGGCACCGACCAGGCCGCCGCCGACGATCAATACGCTGCCGCAAACAGGGGAACCGGAGGGATTCATGCCACGGATGATACGCGTCGACGCCGCACCGACGCATCGGGCCGGCCGCATTGGGCTAAACTTGCACGCCTGTATCCCGCAGCGCCGCACGGAGTTCCCATGGCAACCTCAACGACCCGACGCCTGGTCATCTTCCTGGGCCTGGCCCTGGTGATGGGCGTCACCCGCTTCCACCCCTCGCTGCTGCATCATGCGTTGTGGGACGCTTCGTGGGGCGTGTTTTTCCTCGCCGGCTTCTGGTTGCGCGGCCAGGGCCGCTGGGCCTTCCCGCTGCTGATGGCGGAAGCCGTGCTGGTGGATTACCTCGTGATCAGCGGCCAGGGCATCGACTTCTGGAGCCATTACTGCGTGTCCCCGGCCTACTGGTTCCTGCTGCCGTCCTACGGCGCGCTGTGGCTGGGTGGCAGCTGGCTGGCGAAACACCAGCAGGGCCTGAACCTGCGTACGCTGGGCCTCGCGGCCGGCACGCTGCTGGTGGCCGAGGGCGTCTGCTACCTGATCTCCAACGGCAGCTTCTACTGGCTCAGCGCCAGCGTTCCCGCGCCGCGCAGCCTCGGTGCGTGGTTCGGCAACCTTGGCGACTGGTACCTGCCGTTCCTCACCGGCACCGCCGTCTACGTGGGGCTGGGTGCGCTGCTGCATGCGCTGGCAACCCAGCTGACGCACGCCGCGCCGCGCAGCAGCCACGCCAGGCACTGACGTGGGCAATCGCCTCTCGCGGATCTACACGCGCACCGGCGACGATGGGTCGACTGGCCTCGGCGACGGCTCGCGCGTCGGCAAGGATTCGCCGCGGGTCAACGCCTACGGCACGGTCGACGAGCTCAACAGCACGATCGGCATGCTGCTGGCCGCCGATGGCGTCACCGACGAGGTGCGCGAGGTACTGACCCAGGTGCAGCATGACCTGTTCGACCTCGGCGGCGAGCTGTGCATCCCCGGCATGGCGATGGTCAACGACAGCGACATCGAACGGCTCGAGCACATCCTCGACCGGCTCAACGAGCCGCTGCCGCCGCTGAAGGAGTTCATCCTGCCCGGTGGCGGCATGGCCGCGGCCTGCGGCCACCTGGCGCGCACCGTGTGCCGCCGCGCCGAGCGCGAGGTGATCGCGCTGGCGCGGGTGGAGGATATCCGCCCCCAGCCGCAGCGCTACCTCAACCGGCTGTCGGACCTGCTGTTCGTGATCTCGCGGGTGCTGGCGCGCGCCAGCGGCCATGGCGAAGTGCTGTGGCAGCACGAGCGCCGCCCCAAGCCCAAACCCTCCGCCTGAGCTGCCGCATGCTGCGGCTGTACACCCATTCCGCCTGCCTGCGGCACGATCCGGGGCCGGGCCACGTGGAACGGCCGGCGCGACTGCATGCGGTATTGCAGGCACTCGATCACGACCGCTACGCCGCGCTCGACCGTGTCGAGGCACCGCCGGCCACCCGCGAACAGCTGCTGCGCGTGCACGACGCGGGACACATCGGCGAAGTCCTGCTCGGCGCGCCGGCGGGCGAAATGCTGGCGCTGGACCAGGACACCGTGATGGGCCCCGGCTCGACCGAGGCGGCCCTGCACGCTGCGGGCGCCGTGGTGGCGGCGGTC
>Ga0134128_10012442_pt1 | contig 10147 bp, 8 predicted proteins | sample KB31754_FD_96462 | JGI IMG/M metagenome (GOLD analysis project Ga0134128, IMG submission 96462) | Terrestrial soil microbial communities with excess Nitrogen fertilizer from Kellogg Biological Station, Michigan, USA - KB3-175-4 | ecosystem: Environmental > Terrestrial > Soil > Unclassified ...
AAGCGGTTGCGCATCTTGCCGAGGCCCTCGATCTCCGTCTCCATCACATCGCCGGCCTTGAGGAAGCTGTTCCTGCCCTGGCCGACGCCGCCGCAGGTGCCGCAGACGAACATATCGCCGGGCTCGAGCGAAATGATGTTCGAGGCGTATTCGATCTGCTCTTCCGGCGTGTAGATGAATTGCGAGGTATTGCCGTTCTGCTTCACATCGCCGTTCACGGCGAGGCGGATGAAGAGCTTCATGTGATCTTTGACGAAGGCTGCCGGCGTGAAGAACGGCCCGGTCGGCGCGAAATTGTCATGGCTCTTGCCGCCGAACCAATCGGAGCGCAGCGCTGGCCGGTCGGGCCGGATCTGGATGTCGCGGCACGAGACGTCGTTCGTCGTCATGAAGCCGGCGATATGCTCGAGCGCCTTCTCGGCCTTGATGCGCTTGCCCGCTTTCCAGATCGCGCAGGCGATCTCGGCTTCCCAATCGATCTTCGCCATGCCGCGCGGGATCGCGATGTCGTCGTAGGCGCCGCAAAGGGCGCTCGGCGCTTTGAAGAAGAGATAAGGATGCGAAGTCGATTTGGCGCCGCTGAATTCCGGCCCGCCCGCCGGCGTCATCCCGGCGCGGATCATCTCGTCGACATGCTCCTGGAAATTCTGCGCCGCGTTGAAGATCTTGCCCGGCCGCAGGATCGGCGGCAGCGCGTGGAGCCCATCGATCTTGGCGCGCCCGCCGGCAAAACGCGGGCTCGCAACGCCTTCCGCTTCGATAAAGGCGACCATCTCCTGCAGCACCGGGAAATTATGGTCCCAGCCTTCGAGCATGGCTTTGATACTGTCGGTCGCGGTCAGCGGCCCGGCCTTGCCGCGCGGCGATTGGCGGTACGCCGGATAGACCGCGGCGATATCGAGCGCCGTGTCGCCGAGCACGATGGCGGCGAATCGGCCGCCCGGATTGCCGGCATAGGTGGCGAGCTTGAATGCGGTGCCGTTCATCGATCCTCCCGAGCGCGGTGTTATCGTTTGCCTCGCGCCGAACAGAAGCGCCGCGCGGGGTTGGCGCGATTTTACGCTGCGCGCGGGGGACGATCTAGCCGAGGGAGAAAGCGGTGCGGATTATTTGTCGCCGCCGGCGCCGCGCGCGGCGAGGCGATCGGCGACCTCGCGCCATATCGCTGCCCATTCCGGCTCCTTGCGGCGCAGGCAGCGATTGGCGCGCTTGCGTGCCGCGCTTTCCGCGTCCTTGCCGTGACACGCCAGCATGACGTCGACCATCTGCTGGATGTGTTGTTCGTCCATCCATGTCCTATGCCGCAGCTGCCGTCAATTTGCCTTGACCTGAATCAAACAACTGCCGATTTCCGGGTATTTTTCGCTGGTTAAGCGCATTTCTGCTATGCTCCATGAATAGCCAGGCGCCCCTGCCGTTCGCCGCGCTGACAAGCAGATGACCCCAAACGCGCTCTAGGCGATGGCGCTGCGCCGTCGCTATTTTCGCTACCATGACGGAGACGATCTACGCGCTCGCCACCGCCTCGGGCCGCGCCGGCGTCGCCATGGTGCGGCTGTCGGGGCCGGACGCCGCAGCGGCGCTGCGCGATCTGGTGGGCAGCCTGCCGCCGCCGCGTCAGGCGCGGCACGCGCGGTTCCGCGATCCCGACAGCGGCGAAGTTCTCGACGACGGCATCGCGCTTTATTTCGCGGCGCCGGCGAGCATGACCGGGGAGGATGTCGTCGAGCTGCAGCTCCATGGCAGCCGCGCCGTGCTCGCGGCGGCGTTCGCGCTCCTTGCCCGCCGCCCCGGCTTTCGCCTCGCCGAGCCCGGCGAATTCACGAAACGCGCTTTCCTCAACGGCAAGCTCGATCTCACCGCCGCCGAGGCGATCGCCGATCTGGTCGAGGCCGAGACTGCGGCGCAGCGCCGTCAGGCGATGCGCCAGCTGCAGGGCGAATTCGGCCGGCGCTGCGAGGAATGGCGCGCGCGGCTGATCGGTGCGCAGGCGCGGCTCGAAGCCGAGATCGATTTTCCAGAAGAGAGCCTGCCGGCCGAGCAATGGGCTGCCGCACGCCGCGAAGCGGCTGCGCTGCGCGGCGAGATCGCGAACGAGCTTGCCGATGATCGGCGCGGCGAGCGGCTGCGCGACGGCGTCTCGGTCGCGATTCTCGGCCCGCCCAATGCGGGCAAATCGAGCCTGATGAACGCCCTGGCGCGGCGCGATGTCGCCATCACCTCGCATATCGCCGGCACGACGCGCGATGTGATCGAGGTCGCGCTCGATCTCGGCGGTTTTCCCGTGGTGCTCGCCGATACGGCCGGGCTGCGCGACAGCGCCGACAGTATCGAGGAAGAGGGCATCCGCCGGGCGCGCGCGCGCGCCGCGAGCGCCGATCTCAAACTCGTCGTGCTCGATGCGACGAAGCCGGAAGAGGCGGCGACGGTGCGCGAACTCATCGATGAACGTACGATCATCGTCGTCAACAAAATCGATCTGGTGCAAGAAACCCCTGCGGCATGGGCCGATCCGCTGGGTGCCGCCGCAGCGCTGTATTGCTCCGCAACCAGCGGTCAAGGCATCGGCGCGCTCATCGCGCGCCTCGGCGCCGCCGTCGAAGAATCGCTCGGCACCGGGACGGCGCCGCTGGTGACGCGCACGCGTCACCGCGCGGCGCTCGAGAATTGCGTTGCGGCGCTCGATCGATTCGCGGCGGCGGCGCTGCCCGAGCTCGCAGCCGAAGATCTGCGGGGCGCGGCGCGCGCGCTCGGGCACATCACAGGCCGCGTCGATGTCGAGGACATGCTCGACGCGCTCTTCCGCGAATTCTGCATCGGCAAGTAAAACCGCCATTTTGGTCGGAATGAATCGAGAACAGACCGCTTGCCGACCACTGCATCTAGTAGGAGTTCTGGGAACGTCTCGGGCACGAATCGGTCGCCTGGAGCTACATCTTGTAGGCGATTTCAAGAAGAACCACAGAAAATTTGTGAGGAATTACTGAGGCCTATTCTTAAAGAATACTTAAGGTCGAGTTACTGCAGGAATTTCCCTTATAAAGGGCGCATGCGCGCGTCTTGCGTGTGGTGTTTCACGTGAAACACGGGGATGGTTTGGGCGCGTCGCTTTACACCCCGACAGCCCGTCAATAAAGTGAGCCAATGCAGCCTTGGGACGTGATCGTGATCGGCGGCGGCCATGCCGGCTGCGAAGCCGCTGCTGCTGCTGCACGGCTCGGCGCCAAGACCCTGCTGTTGACGCAGAATCGCCGCACAATCGGCGAGATGTCCTGCAATCCGGCGATCGGGGGCCTCGCGAAGGGCCATCTCGTGCGCGAGCTCGATGCGCTCGATGGGGTCATCGGCCGCGCCGCCGACCGCGCCGGCATCCAATTCCGGCTGCTCAATCGCAGCAAGGGTCCGGCCGTCCGCGGCCCGCGCGCGCAAGCCGATCGCAAGCTCTATCGCGAGGCGATGCAGGCGCTGCTTGCCGAGCAGCCGAACCTGACAATCGAGGAAGGCTCGGCCGAGGATCTGCGCCTTGATGATCGCGGCCGGGTGAGGGGCGTTGCGCTCGCCTCGGGCGAAGAGCTGCTTGCGGCCACGGTGGTGCTCACCACCGGGACCTTTCTGCGCGGTCTCATCCATATCGGCGACGAAAAGATCGCGGCCGGCCGCGTTGGCGAAGCGCCTTCGATCGGCCTCGCCGAGACGCTGGCGCGGCTCGAATTCCGCCTCGGCCGCCTCAAGACCGGCACCCCGCCGCGGCTCGACGGCAAAACCATCGACTGGGCCGGGCTTCAGGTCCAGCACGGCGACGACCCGCCGGTACCTTTTTCCTTTCTGACCAAGGCGATAACGGCACCTCAAACCGTCTGCCACATCACCGAGACGCGGGCCGAGACGCACGCCATCATCCGCGCCAATCTGCATCGGGCGCCGATGTATTCCGGTCAGATCGAAAGCACTGGGCCGCGCTATTGCCCGTCGATCGAGGACAAGGTCGTGCGCTTCGCGGCGCGCGAGCGGCACCAGATTTTCCTCGAGCCGGAAGGGCTCGATGACGACACGATCTATCCGAACGGGATTTCGACCTCGCTACCGCGCGATGTTCAGGCCGCGCTGATCGCGACCATTCCTGGGCTCGAGCATGCCGCTATCAAGCGGCCAGGCTATGCGATCGAATATGACTTCGTCGATCCGCGCGAGCTCCGATCGAGCCTCGAGACCAAGCGGGTGCCCGGCCTGTTCTTCGCCGGTCAGATCAACGGCACGACCGGCTATGAAGAGGCCGCCGCCCAGGGGCTGATCGCCGGGCTCAACGCCGCGCTCCGGGCCGGGCGCGATGGGGCGCTTCCCGCCGACGGGGGCGGCGAGTTCGTCCTCGACCGGGCGAGCTCCTACATCGGCGTGCTGATCGATGATCTTGTTTCACGCGGAACAGACGAACCGTACCGCATGTTTACGTCGCGGGCGGAATACCGGCTGGTGCTGCGTGCCGACAACGCCGATCAACGGCTGACGCCCCTCGGCCTGGCAGTGGGCTGCGTCGGCCGTGCGCGCGAAGCAGCTTTCGCTCAGAAAGCCCAGGATTTGGGCGAGGCGCGGGGTCTCGTCCGCGCGCTGAAGCTCACCCCCCAGCAATTGCGAAACCGCGGTCTGACGGTGAATGCCGATGGCGTGTCGCGCTCGGCCGCCGATCTGCTGCGTCACCCCGACATCACCTGGCCTCTGCTAACGGCGGTTTGGCCGGAGCTGCAGGCGATCTCCCCGGAGATCGCCGAGCAGCTTGAGATCGATGGCCGCTACGCCGGCTATCTCGATCGCCAGGAGGCCGAGATCCACGCTTTCCGCCGCGACGAGGAACTTCTCCTGCCGCGCGATCTCGATTACGGCGCGATCGGCAGCGTCTCGACCGAGATCCGGCAAAAGCTCAGTGCGGCGCGTCCGGCCAACCTCGGGGCGGCATCGCGTATTTCAGGTGTCACGCCGGCGGCGCTGGTCGCGCTGCTGCGCCATGTGAAACGCAGGGAGGCGGCCGCGTGATGGCGCCGATGACCGCCAATGTCCGGCCCGTGCGGCTGCCGCTCGGCCCGGCCGGCTTTGCGCGGGTCAGCGGCGTTTCACGTGAAACATTGGCGAAGCTCAGCGCCTATGTCGAGCTCCTGAGCCAATGGAATCGGCGAATCAATCTCGTCAGCGCCAACACGATTGGCGATGTGTGGCGCCGGCATATCCTCGATTGCGCTCAGCTCGCCAAACATCTGCCGCGTGCGACGCGGGTCGTTGTCGATCTCGGCGCGGGGGCGGGGTTGCCAGGGCTCATCCTTGCGGCGATCGGGGTGCCGGAAATGCATCTCGTCGAATCCGATTTGCGGAAGGCGGCGTTCCTGCGCGAGGCCGCGCGGATCATGGACGTGGCGGTCACGCTCCATCCCGAGCGGATCGAGAAAACCGCCGCGTTCCCGGCCGATGCCGTGGTCGCGCGCGCATGTGCCACCCTTAGTCAACTCATTGATTATTCAGAGAAATTTATCTCTGAGCAGACCATCTGCCTGTTCCTCAAGGGCGAGAGCGCCGGGGAGGAACTGGCGGCAGCGCGCGCCTTGAGGGAGTTCACCCCGGAGACGATCCCGAGCCTCTCCGACCCCTCGGGCGTGATCCTGAAACTCTCCGCCATCCGCCGGATCGTGCCATGAGCGAGGCCGCGACGATGCCGCAGCTGCGGGCCCTCCGAATCATTGCGATCGCCAATCAGAAAGGCGGGGTCGGCAAGACGACGACGGCGGTCAATCTCGCGACCGCGCTTGCTGCCGCCGGCGAGAATGTCTTGCTGATTGATCTCGATCCGCAGGGCAATGCGTCGACCGGTCTCGGCATTCCGCGTCAGGCGCGCACGATCACATCCTATCAAGTGCTTGCCGGCGAGCAGCCGCTCGGCGCGGCGATCGTGCCGACCGCGGTGCCGCATCTCTCGGTGGTGCCGGCCTCGGTCGAGCTTGCCGGGGCGGAGCTCGAACTCGTCGAGCTCGATCGCCGCGAATATCGCCTGGCCGATGCGCTCAAAAACGTCGCGCTGCCTTTCGATCACGTGCTGATCGATTGCCCGCCATCGCTCGGGCTGTTGACGCTGAACGCGCTCTGCGCGTCGCATGCCGTGCTCGTGCCGCTGCAGTGCGAGTTCTACGCCCTCGAAGGTCTCTCGCATCTGGTGAAGACGATCGAGCGCGTGAAGCGGCACCTCAATCCCGCGCTCGAGATCCAGGGCATCGTCCTCACCATGTTCGACAAGCGGAACAATCTTTCCGATCTCGTCGCGGCCGATGTGCGCGGCCATTTTGGCGACAAGCTCTATGACACGGTCATTCCGCGCAACGTGCGCATTTCGGAGGCGCCGTCGCATGGCAAGCCCGTGCTGCTTTACGATTTCCGCTGTCCGGGGGCGCAGGCTTATGTCCATCTCGCGAGCGAAGTCTTGAAACGCGAACGCGGCCTGCTTCACGCTGCGCCGGTGACGCCATGAGCGACGAGACGCCGCGGCCGCGCGGCAATGTCGGCCGGGGTCTCGGCCGCGGCCTCTCGGCACTTTTCGGCGACGATGAAACGCCGACGCCGCAAAGCCACGAGAATCTGCGCAGCCTGCCGATCGAGCAGGTGAAGCCGAGCCGGTTCCAGCCGCGGCGGAATTTCGACGCCGAGAATCTCGATGCGCTGACCCAATCGGTGCGCGAGAAGGGCATTCTCCAGCCCATTCTTGTCCGCCGCGATCCGTCGGAGCCCAATCGTTACGAGATTCTTGCCGGCGAGCGCCGCTGGCGCGCGGCGCAAGCGGCGCAGCTCCACGAGGTTCCGGTGATCATCCGCGAGATGGACGATCGCGGCGCGTCCGAGATCGCGCTGATCGAGAACATCCAGCGCCAGGATCTCAATGCGATTGAAGAAGGCGAGGGTTATCGCCGCCTGATCGAGGAATTCGGCCACACACAGGAAGAGCTCGGCCGCGCGCTCGGCAAGAGCCGCAGCCATATCGCCAACACGATGCGCTTGCTCGGCTTGCCCGAAGAGGTGAAAACGATGATCGCCGAGGGCCGCTTGAGCGCGGGCCATGCGCGCGCACTTGTCACTGCGCGCGATCCGCTGGCGCTCGCGCGGCGCATCGAGCAAGAAGGGCTCAGCGTGCGCGGCATCGAGGCTGCGCTGCGCGACGAGAAAGCGCCGAAGCTAAAACTCGTCAAACTGCCGCAGCGCTACAAGGACGCGAATGTCGATGCGCTGGAGAAGCAGCTGACATTGCTGCTCGGGCTTAAAGTGACGATCGAAAGCGATGCGAAAGGCAGCGGATCGCTCGCGATCCACTACCGCTCGCTCGATCAGCTCGACGACGTGCTGAAGAAGCTGCGCGGCTGAATCAGCGCGCCCGCGCCGCCGCCGCGGCGCCGCGCGCGATGCGCAGCAAGGCTTCGCGGCAGATCGTCTCCGCCGGCAAACCCGTCGTCTTCATGCGCGCTTCGGCTTCGTTGAGCGCGGTCATCGCGGCTTCGGCGCGCGCCGGCGGCCAGAGCCGCAGCTGGCGCTTGAAGCGGTCGACGAATTTGAAGAACAGCGGCGGCCGGAATTTCAACGCCTCTTCCTCGCTCTTGCCCGCCGCTTGGCGGGCACCCGCCAAATGCAGGCGCTGGAAATGCCGGAGCTCGGCGCGGATGAGGCTCACGGCTTGCGCGCCTTCGCCGAAGGCGCGGTTGAGCGCGCGCTCGAGCTGCACGGCATCGCCCTCGGCGGCGGCGAAGACCGCTTCATCCGTGGTCAGCTCGGCGCTGTCGCCGACGGCGTCGAGCGCGGCGCTTTCATCGACCGTGCCGCCATCGCCGACATAGAGCGCGAGCTTTTCGAGCTCTTGCCGGCTGATGCCGCGGTCGCCGCCGAGATGCGCGACGAGATACTGCATCGCTTCCGGCCGCGCGGTGATCTTATGCGCGGCGAAAACCTCGCGCGCCAATTCGCCGAGCTCGCGTGGCCCGTCGAGGTAGCAGGCCAGCGCGGCGGCGTTCTTCGCGCTCTCGAAAGCGCGGCGCAGCGACGAGCGCGGCGGCAGGTCGCCGGCGGCGACGACGATGAACGCATCGCCCGGCGGCGAATCCTTGAAGAAGCGATCGAAGATCGCGCCGACGCCGTCGCCCGCATCCTGCACCCGCACGAGCCGCCGGCCGCCCATCAGGCTGAGGCTTGCCGCTTCATCGTTGAGCCGCGCCGGATCCTTCGCCAGAGCGTCGGCATCGAGTTCGGCGACGCGAAACGCGTCGCTCAGATCGGGGCAGATCGCGCGCGCGATCTTCTCGGCGCGCTCTTTGACGAGGCCGGCATCGGGTCCGTAGACCAGCGCGGCGCGCATGCCGGCATCGGGCGCTTTGATGAAAGCAGCGATCCGCGCCGCCGGCAGCTTCATCGGCTCGCCGCGGCGGCTTTCGCGCGTTGGTCGCGGACGAAAAGCGAGAGCCGCAGCGTCATGTCGTCGGCGACTTCGCGCAGCGCGCGGTCGCGCGCGGCATCGGCCGCGACCTGCGTCGCATAAGCGTCGCGCACCTGATCGAAATCGCCGACGGCGGTGCTCGAGCTCGTATAGACGGTCTTGCCGTTCTGCGCGTCGATGATCGCGAAACTCGCGGCGACGGAAATTTGGCTGGTGGTCGCGGTGGCGTTCCGTTGAATGCCGAGATCGGTTCGGATCACGCGCAGTCCGGTCTGAAGATCCCAGCGCCTGGGCACGGAAACGCCGCTGGGATTGAGGTTCTCGCGCAAGGCCTCGGCGAGGATCTGCCCCGGCCGATCGTTGATGCGCTGGACGTTGATGGCGGCGAGGTCGGGATCCCAATCGCGCGGGCCCCGCGGCGCGTAAAGCGGACGGAAGCCGCAGCCGGCGAGCATCGCGACGAGCGGCGCGAGAAACAGCGCGCGCCGGCTCGGCCGCGCGATCGCGCTAGACGACGACATTGACGATCCGATTGGGCACGATGATGGTCTTGCGCGGCGCTTTGCCCGCGAGCGCCTTCGCAACCGTCGGCAATGCCAAGGCCGCTGCCTTGGCGGCATCCTCCGCGGCATTGCGCGGCAATTCGACCGTACCGCGCAGCTTGCCGTTCACCTGCACCGCCATCGTCACGGTCTCTTCCGCGGCGAGCGCCGGATCGAAGCGCGGCCATTGCTCATCGGCGAGAAGATTGCCCGGGCGCAGCTCGTGCCAAAGCTCCTCGCCGAGATGCGGCATCATCGGCCCCAGCAGCCGCACCGCCGCTTCGAGCCCCTCGCGCAGGACCGTGCCGGCGCCAGCATCATCCTCGATCGCCTCGAGCGCGTTGGTCAGCTCGCGGATACGCGCGACGCCGCGGTTGAAGCGGAATTTCTCGAGATCGTCGGTGACGTCGCGGATGGTGCGGTGAATCGCGCCGCGCAGCGCCGCCAGCGCGGCCGGTAGTTGCTCGGGCACACGTGCGCCGGCCGCCGCCAGTTTTACGGGCGGCTCGGTCACCAGGCGATGCAGCCGGTTCACATACCGCCAGGCGCCTTCGATGCCGGCATCGGTCCATTCGAGATCACGCTCGGGCGGGCTGTCGGAGAGCAGATAGAGCCGCGCCGTATCGGCGCCGTAAGCGTCGACGATCGCATCGAGCCCGACGAGGTTCTTATGCGATTTCGACATCTTCTCGATGCGGCCGATGGTGACCGGTCGGCCTTTCGCATCGAGCGCCGAATTGTCTTGGGCCTTGGTGACCTCTTCCGGGAAAAGCCACTCGCCCTCGGCGCTCTTATAGGTCTCGTGGCACACCATGCCCTGAGTGAACAGACCCGCGAAGGGCTCCTTCACCCCGAGATAGCCGCATTGCTTCAGCGCGCGAGTGAAGAAGCGCGAATAGAGCAGGTGCAGCACGGCATGCTCGATGCCGCCGATGTATTGATCGACCGCCAGCCAGTAATCGACCTCGTTGCTCTTGAATGCGGTCGGCGCGCGTGGCGAGCAGAAGCGCGCGAAATACCACGATGATTCGAAGAAGGTGTCGAAGGTGTCGGTTTCGCGGCGGGCCGGAGCGCCGCAGGCGGGGCAGCTGGTGCTCACGAACGACTCGAGCCTGGCGAGCGGCGAGCCGCCCTCGCCCGAGACCTGGACGTCGGT
>Ga0134128_10012443_pt1 | contig 10147 bp, 11 predicted proteins | sample KB31754_FD_96462 | JGI IMG/M metagenome (GOLD analysis project Ga0134128, IMG submission 96462) | Terrestrial soil microbial communities with excess Nitrogen fertilizer from Kellogg Biological Station, Michigan, USA - KB3-175-4 | ecosystem: Environmental > Terrestrial > Soil > Unclassified ...
CATCGTGGAGCTCCTTAATATTCGTGGAGCCCGTGGATATTAATCCGCGGGATGGTGAGCGTGCGGCGGTTGCCGCACTTTGGTAAAAACGGTTTTTAGAAGGGGGGCTCGGAGTTGTCCGGGCCCGCGCCCCAGCCGCCGGTGGATCCACCGGGCGTGGCCCAGGGGTCGGATGCCGGTGCGGACTGCTGCTGTTGCTGGCCGCCATTGCCACCGAAGTTTCCTCCGCCGGAATTGCCGCCGAAGCCGCCTTGGCCCCCGCCGGCGTTGCCGCCGCCGAAGTTGCCGCCCTGGCCTCCGCCAAAGCCGCCACCCTGTCCGCCGGAGCGCTGGGTGCGGTTGACCTTGGCATTGGCGTAGCGAAGCGAGGGGCCGATCTCGTCGACCTCAAGCTCCATGACGGTGCGCTTTTCGCCTTCTTTGGTGTCGTAGGTGCGCGACTTCAGCCGGCCGGAGACAATGACGCGGGTTCCCTTGGTCAGGGACTCCGCAACGTTCTCAGCCGCTTCACGCCAGATCGATGCGCGGAGGAACAGCGTTTCGCCGTCCTTCCACTCATTGCTTTGGCGGTCAAAAGTCCGCGGAGTGGACGCAATGGTGAAGTTCGCTACTGCTGAACCGCTCGGTGTAAACCGAAGTTCCGGGTCACTGGTGAGATTACCAATGACCGTGATAGTGGTTTCGCCTGCCATCTGCCCCTGCTTCCTGCTTGAGTGTTTTCCTACGGGTGAAAAAGTAAAAAGTGGTCAGCCGAAATTACTCGGCGACGATCTTCTGCTCTTCCGGACGGGTGATCTTGGTGCGCAGGATGGTCTCGTTGAGGCCAAGCACGCGGTCAAGCTCCTGAGCGGTATGGGGGGCAGCAGTGAAGTTCACCACGGCGTAAATACCTTCGGACTTCTTCTGGATGTCGTAAGCCAGGCGACGACGGCCCCAGATGTCAACCTTTTCGATGGTTCCACCATCGGTGGTGATGACATTGAGGAACTTCTGAAGCGACGGCTCAACGGTACGCTCATCAACATCGGGGTCGATGATTACCATCAATTCGTAAGGACGCATATGTGAACCCACCTCCTTTGGGCTGGGCGGTTACGGTCTTTCCGTAACAGGAGGTTCATTTGCGGTGCCTGCCGGGCGCTCGGCCACACCATTACGGTGGACCCGGTGCCAGCACAGACTTATCCATCTTACAGGACGGACGACGCCGGCCAGTCACCCCTGTGGGTAAGCCTCACCACACGCTGTGGTGGAGTTGTGCACAGGATTGCCTCGGTCCCGGCCCGCTGCCGGCCCCGCCCGGTAGAATGGAAGGTGCGGCGGCGCCATCTTGGAAGCCCGTTCAAGACCCAAAGGAGTTCTACATGTCGACTCTGAAAAACAAGAGCGGGCTCACGGAGGCCGAAGTTCAGTCAGCCATGGAGTTCGGAGACGCCGACGAGGCGAGGCACCAGGTTATCGAAGAAGCCCTTCGCGCCAGGATCTAGCGGTCATGCCCGACAAGTACACGTACCCGGGCACGGAAACACTCATCAACCGTCTGGGCATCAAAGACCAAGTCGTGCTCGACTTGACCGAGCAAAACCTGGTCAATATTGGGCTCTCCGAGTTGAGCCGCACGCCCCTCCGCGGCGGCTTCGATTTTCCACACCTACAAGCCATCCACCGAAAACTGGTCGGCGACCTGTACGAGTGGGCTGGCGAGCTCCGGACCACCGACACCCAGGCCATGGGCACGGGTGTGGCGCATTGCCGCCCGGAGTTCATTGAGGCATTCTCCAAGGAGGTATTTGGCGGCATTGCAGCACCTGCTGACCCCGCCATAATGCCATCCGCCCCAAGGCACCGCGCCTGAATGAAACGTCCGTGGCATGATCAAGCCATGGAAACCACCCGCACCCAGCACCGCAGGCGGCGCCTGACGGTGATGCTCATCGCCGGGCTTGCCGCCGCCGCGGTCACCGTCATCTTTGGCGCCTGGTTTTACGCACCGGCAGTTGGCTGGGGCGTTGCGGCGCTGGTGTACAACCTTTGGGTCTGGCTGACCATCGCCCCGATGGACAATGTCCGCACGGCGACGCATGCCCAGGAGGAGGACCCCGGCCGGAACACCTCGGACCTGCTGATCCTGCTGGCCGCACTGGGCTCGCTGGCCGCCGTCGTGCTGGTCATGGTGGGCAGCAAGGACGTGACGGGCACAGGCCGGCTGCTGCTGGCCCTGCTCGCCTTGACGTGCACGGCCATGTCCTGGCTCATGGTCCACACCCTGTTCACGCTGCGGTACGCGGAGATTTACTACGCGGGAGAACCCGACGGCATCGGCTTCAACCAGGAGGCGCTGCCCCAGTACACCGACTTTGCCTACATGTCGTTCAGCCTCGGCATGACGTACCAGGTCTCCGACACCAACATCACCACGCGTGAAATGCGCTCCGCCGCGTTCCGGCACAGCCTGCTCGCCTTCGTGTTCGGCACCGGAATCCTGGCCACCACCATCAACCTGGTGGTCAGCCTGACCCAGTAGGCGCCTACACGGCGGTGCGGAAGAACGTCTCCGTGATGCGCGACAGGTGGAAGGGATCGTCCACGCCGCACAGTTCGCGGGCGGAGTGCATGGAGAGCAGTGGCGTGCCCACGTCCACCGTGCGGATGCCGAGCCGCGTGGCCGTCAGCGGGCCGATCGTGGAGCCGCACGGCACGTCGTTGTTGGACACGAACTCCTGGTACGGCGCGCCCGTGGTGCGGCACAGATTCGCCCAGATGGCCGCTCCCGTGGCATCCGTGGCGTAGCGCTGGTTCGCGTTGATCTTCAGCAGCGGGCCGCCGCCCAGCACGGGCAGGTTGGCCGGGTCGTGGCGCTCGGAATAGTTGGGGTGGACGGCGTGCCCGGCGTCAGCTGAGACGCAGAAGGAGCCGGCGAAGGCACGGCGCCGGTCACTCGGCGAGGCGCCCAGCCCGTCGGAGATGCGGACCAGGATGTCCTCCAGGATGGGGCCGCACGCGCCGGAGCGGGAGCCGGAGCCGATTTCCTCGTGGTCGAAGGCCGCCAGGACCGGGATGACGGTGTCCGCGGTGGATTCGGTGGCGGCGGCATTGATCAAGGCCGTCAGTCCGGCGTGGACGGAGGTGAGGTTGTCCATGCGCCCGGCGGCGAAGAATTCCTGGTTGGCACCGAACACCTGGCCGGGCTGGGTGTCTGCCACGAGGATGTCGTAGCCGCCAATGCTGGCAGCATCCACTCCCGCGTGCCGCGCCAGCAGGCCCAGCAGGTCCTCCTTGCCGCGATGCCCCTGGCCCCAGACGGGGTTCATATGCTGCTGCTTGTCCAGCTTCAGGCCGTCATTCACGCCCCGGTCCAGGTGGATGGCCAGCTGGGGGAAGCGCAGCAGCGGGCCGGTGGCCACCAGGGTCTGCGTGCCGTCCAGGTCCACCAGGCGGCCGGCAAATTGCAGTTCCCGGTCCAGCCAGGAATTCAGCAGCGGACCGCCATAAACCTCCACGCCTGCCTGCAGCCAGCCGAATCGGCCTGTGGTGGGCTTGGGCTTGAGCTTGAAGGACGGCGAGTCGGTGTGGGCACCGAGAATGTTGAAGCCGGTGGTGGCGGACGCACCCTCGGGCACCACCCAGGCAATGATGGCGCCGTCGCGGATCACAAAGTGCCGGCCCCCGGCGGGCCATTCGGCAAACTCCGCGAGCTGGGTGAAGCCCGCCTCCTCCAGCCTGCGGCCCGCCTCATGGGCGGCGTGAAAGCTCGACGGCGACGCGGCGATGAAGTCGCGCAGGTCCAGGATGTGCTCAACGGAAGTCATGCTTCGATTCAACCATGAAGCGTTCACGGCGTTAGTAGTCGGGATTGCTGGGCGTGACCAACCCTGTCTCGTAGGCGTACACCACCACCTGGACGCGGTCCCTCAGGTGGAGCTTGGTCAGGATCCGGCGCACGTGCGTCTTGACTGTGGCCTCGGACAGGAACAGCTGGTGGGCAATCTCGGCATTGGACAGGCCTTGGGCAATGGCCAGCGCCACTTCCAGCTCACGCGGCGTCAGCTCCTCCAGCAGCGGGTCGCGGGGGTGCGTGGGAGGCGTGGGCTGTGAGCGCACAAAGTTTTCCAGCAGGCGCTGGGTGACGCGAGGGGCCACGACGGCGTCCCCGCTGGCCACCAGGCGCACGGCGTTGACCAGTTCCGTGGGCGCCACGTCCTTGAGGAGAAATGCGGAGGCGCCTGCCTGCAGCCCGGCAAACGCGTATTCGTCCAGGTCAAAAGTGGTGAGGATGATGACGCGTGCCCCGGAGGCGGAGGCACTGATCTTGCCGGTGGCCTCGATCCCATCCATGAGGGGCATGCGGACATCCATGAGCACCACGTCGGGGTCCAGCCGCTCCACGGCGGCCAGTGCCTCAATGCCGTTGGAGGCCTCCCCCACCACGGCAAGGTCATCCTCGCCTTCAAGGATGAGCCGGAAGCCCATGCGCAGCAGCGGCTGGTCATCCACCAAAAGGATTGAAATGGGCGCCTGCGTCAAGGTGTTCTCCATGGTGGCTAATTCCTGTTCTGGTTGGGCCGCAGCGTGGCGGTGACGGTCCAGCCGCCCTGGGGGGAGGGCCCGGCGTCGACCGTGCCGGAGAAGATGCCGGCACGTTCGCGCATGCCCACAATGCCCTGCCCCGTGCCCATCGAGGCGTCCAGGGAGCCGTGGCCGTCGTCGCTGACCACCACCCGCAGCACGCCGCCGTCGGGCTGGTTCTCGATGAGCACCCGCACCCGTGAAACTGCCGTGCCGTAGCGCAGCACATTGGTGAGCGACTCTTGCACGATCCGGTAAACGGTGAGTTGCAGCGCCGGGTCGCCGGGAAGCAGCGGCCCCGACTGGGTGACGGCCAGCGGCAGGCCGGCCTGCCGGAAGCCCTCCAGCAGCGCGCCCAGGTCGGCGTGGTCAGGCTGCGGGGTCCGCTGCCCTCCGCCTGCGTCCTCGCGCAGCACGCCCAGCACCCGTCGCATGTCCGCCAGCGCGGTCCGGCCGGTCTGGGACAGCTGGCCCAGCACCTCCCCCGCCTGCTCCGGGTTGCGCTTGACCACGACGGCGGCGCCGTCGGACAGTGCCACCATCACGGTCAGTGAGTGCGCCACGACGTCATGCATTTCCCTCGCAATCCGGTTCCGCTCGGCCACGGAGGCCAGCTGGGCGTTGCGGACGGCCCATTGGCGCAGCTCGGCCTCATGTTCCCGCCCCCGGCGCACCGAGGCCCCAATGCCCGTGGCGATGACATTGGCCAGGAGCATGACGATGACGGTAATGACATTGCTCTCCAGCGCCGTGGGGCCGTCCGGGCGCAGGAATTCGACGGGGAACTGGTAAAAGAACAGCGTGTAGACAACCAGCGGCACGGAGGCGGCGGCTGCGATGGCGAAACTGAAAATGCCCCGGTACGCCACGGCCACTGCGTAGAGCGCAAACCACAGGCTGGCACCGATGTTGTTGGATGAGGGCACCACGTTGATGTTGATGATTTCAAAGACAGACAGGATGACCAGGACGGCCAGGGGGCGGTCCCGGCGGAACATCAGCACCACGCTGGTGGCGGCAAGCAGCACCAGGTGGGACGGCATGTTGGAAACGCGTCCGTTCAGGAAAGTGCCGGAGCCTGCCAGCAGGTAGGCCAGGACCACCAGGGCGTCCATGACGCGGGGGTGGTCGTAAAGATAGCGGCGGACCGCGCCGCGGCGGCGGGCTGAGAATTCATCGGCCTGTCTGGCCGCCGCGGTGGCGGAGGTGGAACGGGGTTCGGCGGCGGCTGCGGCCGTTCGTTCCGCCGCCCCCGCCTGGTCTGATGTGCGCATAAGGGTGAGTCTAGAAGCCCGGCCGCCAGACCGGGCACCGGACAATCCTAGACGTCGCGGTTCTTGAGGGAGATGACTGCCGGGACCGTCACCAGCACAATCCAGCCAAGGAAGATCAGTCCTCCCGAGAGGGGGCTGATGAACGCCGCCTTGTCCCCGATTTCCAACATGCGCCCGCCGGCCACGCTGGGCACGTACTGGCCCACGTATTTCCAGAAGTCGCCGGGCACCAGGCCCAGCAGCTGGGTGGCAATTTCCAGCAGGAAGAACAGGGCCACCAGCACGATGATTCCGCCGGCCGAACTGCGCAGCAACGTACCAAGGGACAGGCCGGCCACGGCCACCCCGGCCACGTAGACTCCGCCCATGAGAATGCTGTAGAGCACTCCGTCAAGGCTGAGTGACATGTCGATCCCATAGCTGTGCAGGATCGGGATCGAGATCAGGAACGTCACAAACGCGGCCACCAGGGTCAGCACGTAGGACACCACCACCAGCACAATGGCCTTGGCAAAGAAGGTGGGCAGGCGCTTGGGCACTGCTGTCAGGGTGGAGCGGATCATGCCGGTGCCGAACTCGGAGGAGATCAGCAGAACAGCCAGCGCGCCCAGAATGAGCACCCCCAGCTGAATTCCGGCAATGGGCGTGCCGTAAATGTGAATGCCCTGTGCACCGGCGGCGGTGATGGCCTGGTCCATGGTCATGGCGTGTCCGCCCGGGGCACCGGGCCGTTCCGCCCCGTACTTCATGAGCTGTTCAATGATGGTGCCGCGCAGGAATGCGGCGATGGTGCCAACGCCCACCATGGCTACAAAGGTGAACAGCAGCAGCAGCTGGGTCGAGCGCAGGGACCGGAACTTGATCCATTCGCTGCGCAGCACGCCACTGAAGGTCAGCCCCGTGCCGCCGGCAGCGGCGGAAGGCGAGGGGATCGTCGTCGTACTCATCACTTCAGGGTCCCTTCCAGGGCGGGGGCCGGCGCGGCGTCGTCATCGAGTTCTTGCGAGTGGTACTCCACCGCATCCTTTGTCAGGTCGAAGTACGCCTCTTCCAGCGAGGTGGACAGCGGGGTCAGCTCGTAGACAAGGACATGGTTGTCCAGGGCAATCTTGGCGATCTGGCGGGAGTCGAGGCCGGAAACTTCCAGGGTCTCGTTTTCGTTGCACTCCACCTGCACCCCGCTGCCACTGAGCAGCTGGCCCAGGTGGGTGACGTCGGCAGTGCGGACCCTGACCTTGGCCTGCTGGTTGCCGGCGAGAATCTCGGCGATGGGGGCGTCTGCGATGATCCGCCCGCGGCCGATCACGATCAGGTGGTCCGCGGTCTGCGCCATCTCACTCATGAGGTGCGAGGACAGGAACACTGTTTTGCCCTGCCCGGCCAGGTGCTTGGCCAGGTTGCGCACCCACAGCACGCCTTCGGGGTCCAGGCCGTTGACGGGCTCGTCCAGGATCAGCGTTTGGGGGTCGCCCAGCAGTGCCGAGGCGATGCCCAGGCGCTGGCCCATTCCGAGGGAGAAGCCGCCTGCCTTCTTCTTGGCGACGGCGGCCAGCCCGGTCATGTCGATGACCTCGTTGACCCGGCTGGTGGGAATGCCGTGCGTGGCGGCCATGGCCAGCAGGTGGTTGTAGGCGCTGCGGGAGGTATGCACCGCCTTGGCGTCCAGCAGCGCACCCACCTGGTGGAGCGGGTCATGGTGCTTGACGTACGGCTTGCCGTTGACCGTGACGGAACCCGCCGTGGGCTTGTCCAGCCCCACGATCATGCGCATGGTGGTGGACTTGCCGGCGCCGTTGGGCCCCAGAAAACCGGTCACCATCCCGGGCTTGACCGTGAACGTGACTCCCGCCACCGCGGTCTTGGCACCATAGTGCTTGGTGAGGTTTACTGCCTCAATCATGTGGACATCCCCTTGTTTCTAGGCTTGTTAACAACCGTACGCACCGGGCAGCGGCTTTTCTTCGATCTCAGGGATGAATCAGGGTCCGTTCAGGGTCGTCCCTTTGGATGATGCCGCGGCCGGGGCAGGGGCGGAGCAGCCGCAGCACCGCAAAGCCACAGCAAACTCACGGCTTTCCCAACGACAGCTCCGAGGGGGCGCCCATACCCTGCAAACATGCCCTCCAAGACAGTATTGATCAACAGCGGGATCGGAATCGCGATCCTCGGAATTGCAGGCGGGGCGTTCTTCATGATTGAGGGCACGCCAAGCACCACGCCCGCCGGCACCCGCACGGTTGCCGTCAGCACAGCGGACCTTTCCGCCGTCTCCACCGCCAGCGGCAACGTCTCCGCCGCAGACACCACCGTGTTGAACGCCCAAAACTGCACGGGCCCCATCCTGTCGGTGAGTGCCGCCGCCGGCGAGCAGGTCAGCGCCGGGCAGGTCCTGGTCAAGATCGACCCAACAAATGCCGACAACGCGCTGGCCGTGGCCCAAGCCCAGCTGCAGTCCGCAAACCAGCAGGCCGCCTCCCAGCAGGCATCGGCCAGCAATCAAATCGCCTCAGCAAACCAGGGCCTGGCGAACGCCCAGCAGTCAGCCGCGCTTGATGCGAGCCAGCAGGGCGCCTCCGTGGCGGCCGCCAAGTCAGCCGTGGCCGCGGACAACGCCAATGTCACCTCGGCCCAGTCCACGGCAGCGGCCAACCCCAAGAACCAGGCGGACCAGCAGGCCCTGGCGTCGGCACAAGCCCAGCAGTCCAAGGACAATGCCGCCCTCACCCAGGCCGAAAATCAGCAGGCCACCTCATCCCTCAAGGACAGCCAACAGGTGGCCGGCGCCCAAACCCAGCTGAACGCCGCGGAGAATTCGACGGCGGCGCCGGCCAACACCACCTCCGCCCAGATTGCCGTGGAAACCGCCCAAAGCAATGTGGCCGCGTGCACGTTGAAATCCCCCATCGCCGGCACCGTCACGGCCGTCAACGCCGTGGTGGGCGGCAATGCGGGCAGTTCCTCCGGCTCCGGCGCATCCAGCTCCGGGACAGCCGCAAGCTCGTCGGCGTCGTCCGCCTCAAGCGGCCTGGTCACCATCAGCGACACCAGGCACCTGCAGGTGGTCGCTGGCTTTGCGGAGGCCAACATCGCCACCATGAAGACCGGCGACACGGCCACGTTCACCTTCCCGGCCCTGGCGGGCAGCACGGGGACCGGCACCACGGCCTCCGCCGCTACCTCCGCCGCCAGCTCCGCTGTCACGGGCAAGGTCACGGCCATTGCCGAGACGGCCACCACCACCAACAACGTGGTGACCTACCCCGTCACCATCACCATCGACAACCCACCTGCCGGGCTCCGGCTGGGCCAAAGCGCCAACATCTCCGTCACCACCTCCAAGGCCGCCTCGGCGCTGGCCATTCCTTCCCTGGCCATCACCACCACTGGTTCCCGGGAAACAGTGCGTGTCATGCAAAACGGCGGTGAACAGACGGTGACCATCACCACCGGCATTGTCGACAACGGCCGCACACAAGTCCTCAGAGGCCTGAGCAGCGGCGAGGAGGTGGTGCTTCCGGCCATCTCCTCCGCACTCCAGACAGGTTCCAGCACCACACGCACGGGCGGCGGCGGCCTGGGCGGTTTCGGCGGCGGGGGCGGCGCCGGCTTCGGCGGCGGTTCACGCGGGAACGGCGGCTAGGCCGCCATGTCCGCCCAAACCGTGTCACTCCCCCTCCAGCCCGCACCCCGGCGGCGCAGAATGGTCATTTCCCTGGACGCCGTCAGCAAGAGCTACGGCCACGGCGAGGCCCAGGTCCACGCCCTGGATGCAGTTTCACTGGACATTGACCGCGGGGACTTTGTCGCCATCATTGGCGCATCCGGCTCCGGCAAGTCCACCCTCATGAACATCATGGGAGCCCTGGATGCGCCAACCGCCGGCAGCTACCACCTCGACGGCATCGACACGGGGGATCTGGACGAGTACCAGCTGGCGCAGATCCGCAACCGCAAGATTGGCTTCGTGTTCCAGAACTTCAACCTGATTCCGCGCACCAAGGCCGTGGACAATGTGGCCCTTCCACTTGCCTACGCCCGGGTGGGCCGGCACGAACGGCATGCGCGGGCGCTGGACATGCTCGACGCCGTGGGCCTCGCCAGCCGCTCCGGGCACAAACCCTCGGAACTTTCCGGCGGGCAGCAGCAGCGTGTGGCCATTGCCCGGGCGCTGGTCACCAACCCGGTGCTGCTGCTGGCCGATGAACCCACCGGGGCGCTGGACACCACCTCCTCCCACGAAATCCTGGACCTTTTCGACAAGCTCCACGCCGGCGGGCGAACCATCGTCATGATCACCCACGAGCCGG
>Ga0134128_10012444_pt1 | contig 10146 bp, 10 predicted proteins | sample KB31754_FD_96462 | JGI IMG/M metagenome (GOLD analysis project Ga0134128, IMG submission 96462) | Terrestrial soil microbial communities with excess Nitrogen fertilizer from Kellogg Biological Station, Michigan, USA - KB3-175-4 | ecosystem: Environmental > Terrestrial > Soil > Unclassified ...
ATCCTCAGCCCGAACGGGCACATCGAGCACCACCTGACGCTCACCGACGACGGCACGTCCGTGTGGATCCACGTGGAGCCGGGCACCGCGCCCGCGCTGGTGGAGTTCCTGGAGTCGATGCGGTTCATGCTCCGGGTCGAGACGGCGGACGTGACCTGCGATTACGGGGTGCTCACGCTCATGGGGCCGGCCGTGGGCGGCACCCCGCCCGACGCGGTGGCCGTCGCGGCGAACGGGCCGTTGGGGCTGGACGTGATTGTCCGGCGGGACCGGCTCGAAGCCGCAGCGGACAGCCTGCGGGAGCGCGGCGTGGTGCTGGCCGGCCTGCAGGCCTACGAGGCGCTGCGGATCGCGGCGCACCGGCCGCGGTTCGGGCTGGACACCGATCACCGGACGATCCCGCACGAGGTGGGCTGGATCGAGTCGGCGGTGCACCTGGACAAGGGCTGCTACCGCGGCCAGGAGACGGTGGCCCGGGTGCACAACCTCGGCCACCCACCGCGGCGGCTGGTGTTCCTGCACCTGGACGGCAGCGAGGACCGGCTGCCTGCCCACGGCGACCCGGTCGAGCTGGACGGGAATGTGGTCGGGTTCGTCGGCTCGGCCGCGCGGCACTACGAGCTGGGCCCGATCGGGCTGGCGCTGGTCAAGCGGACCACGCCGGTGGATGCGACGCTGCTGGCCGGCGGGGTGCCCGCCGCGCAGGAGATCGTGGTGCCGCCGGACACCGGGGCCAACGTCAAGGTCACCCTCAAGCGGCGGACCGGGCTGGTCCGTTAGAACCCCAGGCGGGCGGGGTGCCCGCCGGTGAACCTGTGGAGGTCGGCTGTGCTACGGCGGATGCTGCTGGCCGCGTCGGATAGTGAACGGACGCGCCAGCTGATCACCTCGGCCCCGGTCACCCGGGGCATCGTCGCCCGGTACGTGGCCGGGGACACCGCCGAGCAGGCCCTCCAGGTGACCCGGGGACTACTGAACAGTGGCCTGCTGGTCACCCTGGACCAGCTGGGCGAGGACACCATGGACCCGGACCAGGCGGCCGCACGGACCGCCGGGTACTGCGCGCTGCTCGGCCAGCTGGCCACGGCCGGGCTGGCCGAGGGCGGCCAGGCCGAGGTCTCGGTCAAGCCCACCGCGGTCGGCCTGGGCCTGCCCGAGCACGGGGCCAAGACTGCGGCCGAGAACATCCGGCGGATCTGCGCCGCGGCCCGCAACGCGGGCACCACGGTCACCGTGGACATGGAAGATCACACCACGGTGGACGCCACGCTGCGAATCGTGGCCGAGCTGCGGGCGGACTTCCCCGACCTGGGCTGCGTGATCCAGTCCTACCTGCGCCGGGCGGCGGCCGAGTCGGCCGCGCAGGCCCGGCCGGGCCAGCGGGTCCGGCTGTGCAAGGGCGCCTACGACGCGCCGGAGGCCGTCGCGTTCACCTCCCGGGCCGAGGTGGACCGCAGTTACGCGCGGTCGCTGCGGGCGCTGATGGACGGCCCCGGCTACCCGATGATCGCCACCCACGACCCCCGGCTGATCCGGATCGCCGCCGCGCAGGCCGCGCTGGCCGCGCGGGACCCGGGCAGCTTCGAGTTCCAGATGCTCTACGGGATCCGCCCGGCCGAGCAGCAGCGGCTGGCCAGCACCGGGGCGCAGGTCCGGGTGTATGTGCCGTTCGGCAGCGACTGGTACGCCTACCTGGTCCGGCGGCTGGCCGAGCGCCCGGCCAACCTGGCGTTCTTCGTCCGGTCCCTGGCCTCCACCCGGTGACCCCGCCCCCGGTGCCCCGCCACCCGGTGACCGCCGCCCGGCAGCGCGTAGGCTCCACAACGTGACCGGGAGCTTCGGGGCGGGGACATGATCGGGATCTTCGGGGCCGGGAAGATGGGCGAGGCACTCCTGTCCGGGCTGCTGCGCGCCGGGTACGCCCCGGGCGGGGTGGTCGCGGTGGTGCGGCGGGCCGAGCGGGCCGACGAGCTGCGCACCGGCTACGGCGTCGCGGTGCTGCCCGCCGCCGAAGCGGCGAAAAACGTGGACACGCTCATCATCGCGGTGAAGCCGCAGGACATGCCAGCGATGCTGGACGAGATCGCGCCGCACGTGCCCGCGGACAAGCTGGTCATCTCGGTGGCGGCGGGCATCACCACCGAGGAGATCGAGCGCCGGATCGGGGACGTGCCGGTGGTCCGGGTCATGTCCAACACCCCGGTCCTGGTGGACGAGGCGATGAGCGTGATCTCGCCGGGCGCGTTCGCCCGCCGGGAGCACCTGGAACGGGCCGAGGAACTGCTCCGCCCGGTCGGCAAGGTGCTGCGCATCCCGGAGTCCCAGCAGGACGCGGCCACCGCGCTGTCCGGTAGCGGCCCGGCCTACCTGTACTTCCTGGTCGAGGCGATGGTGGACGCCGGGATCCTGCTCGGCATGCCGCGCGCCACCGCGCTGGAGATGGTCACCCAGGCGATGTACGGCGCGGCCACCATGCTCCGGGAGACCGGCGAGCACCCAGTCATCCTGCGCGAGGCGGTCACCTCACCGGGCGGCACCACGATCTCGGCCATCCGGGAACTGGAGCGGCACGGGGTGCGGGCCGCGATCCTGGCCGCGATCGAGGCGGCGCGGGACCGCGGCCGGGAACTCGGCGGCGGATGAGGCTGGGCAGCAGATGACCTGTACCTTGCACGTGGCCTGGGATGACAGGCTGACCAGCTACGACTTCGGGCCCGGGCACCCGCTGGCACCGGTCCGGGTGGAACTGACCATGGCGCTGGCCCGCGAGCTCGGCGTGCTGACCGCCGGGGGGGTGAGCACGGCCGTGCCCGAGCCCGCCAGCCAGCAGCAGCTCGAGCTGGTGCACGACCCGGCCTACCTGGACGCGGTGCGGCTCGGCGCGGCCAACCCGGCGTTCGGCCTTGGCACCCCGGACAACCCGGTCTTCCCCGGCATGCACGACGCATCGGCGCTGGTCGCCGGGGCTACCCTGGCCGCCGCGGCCGCGGTGTGGACCGGGCAGGCCGACCACGGGGCCAACGTGGCCGGCGGGCTGCACCACGCCATGCGCCGGGCGGCCAGCGGGTTCTGCGTGTACAACGACCCGGCCATCGCGATCAGCTGGCTGCTGGCCCAGGGCGCGCAGCGCATCGCGTACGTGGACATCGACGTGCACCACGGCGACGGGGTGCAGGCCGCGTTCTACGACGACCCGCGGGTGCTCACGATCAGCCTGCACGAGCACCCGATGACCCTGTTCCCCGGCACCGGCCTGCCCCGGGAGACGGGCGGCCCGCACGCCGAGGGCATGGCGGTCAACGTAGCGCTGCCCGCGGGCACCGGTGACAGCGGCTGGCTGCGCGCGTTCGACGCGGTCGTGCCGCCGCTGCTGCGCGGGTTCCGCCCGGAGATCCTGGTCAGCCAGCACGGCTGCGACAGCCACCGGCTCGACCCGCTGGCCCACCTGGAAGTGAGCGTGGACGGGCAGCGCACCGCGCATCAGCGGCTGCACCAGCTGGCGCACGAGACCGCGGGCGGCCGCTGGCTGCTCACCGGCGGCGGGGGCTACGCGCTGGTCCAGGTGGTGCCGCGGACCTGGACGCACCTGCTGGCCGAGGCGGCCGGGCGGCCGGTCGACCCGGCCAGCATGACCCCGCCGCCGTGGCGTGCCTACACCCTGGAGCGCACCGGGGTACCCGCGCCGCAGCAGATGACCGACGGCGCACCAGCCACTTTCACCCCGTTCGACGCGGGGTATGACCCGGCCGATCCGGTGGACCGGACGGTACTGGCCACCCGGACCGCGGTCTTCCCCAGCCACGGGCTGCTGCCCGGGCTCTGACCTGCGCTCCCACCGGACCCGGCGCGGCCCGCCGGGTCCGTTGACCGGTCATTCGGCCGGGCAGCAGCGGCCGGGACGGCCCGCCGTTCCTGTGGTTTGGCACACGATTGGGACAGCAGGGCAGGGTTGCCCTTTTCTGCACAAGACTTACGCTGGGGACGGAGGTGACTGATGCGCTGAATCCGGCCCGGCGCACTCGGCTCCGCGGGGAAGAAGGAAAAACAGATGGCTGCAGGCGAGACTCCGCTCAGCGACGTCAAGTTCCTGACCGTGGCCGAAGTGGCCTCGATCATGCGCGTGTCGAAGATGACCGTCTACCGGCTGGTGCACTCAGGCGAGCTGGAGGCGATCCGGGTTGGCCGGTCCTTCCGCGTTCCCGAGCAGGCGGTGAACCGGTACCTGAAGGGCTCTTTTGTAGCGGCCAGCTGATGGGGGCAGCCCGAGGGGGCTTCACCGGGGAGGCTGCCGGACGGGTACCCTGTGTGGTTGGCGTGTGCCCAGCCGGCTGGCATCGGGCGGATACGTCGCATGCCTGGTTGCCTGTTAGCCGAGTGAGGGTGGTTTCGTGGGCTCCGTCATCAAGAAGCGACGCAAGAGGATGGCCAAGAAGAAGCACCGCAAGCTGCTGCGCAAGACGCGCGTGCAGCGGCGCAACAAGAAGTAGCCACAGCGACCGCAGGGGCAGGCCCAGCGTCGCGTGCCTGGTCGGGTAATGCTGGTCTGGTGAGTGCCAACGGCGGACCGCCCGGAGGCTCGGCCAGCCCCGATGGGGACTGGCGGGGCCGGCTGGCTGACGCGGTCGACTTCGCCCGGCGGCAGGTGACCGGTGAGGGCGAGGTCGACGAGTTCGGCTTCGACCCGGAGTTCAACACACGGGTGCTCATCCCGGTGGCCCGGGTGCTGTACCGGCAATGGTTCCGGGTGCAGATGCACGGGCTGGAGTACGTGCCGTCCACCGGGCCCGCGCTGGTGGTGGCCAACCATTCCGGGGTGCTGCCGCTGGACGCGATCATGCTGCAGGCCGGGATGCACGACGAGCACCCGGCGCACCGCAACCTGCGGCTGCTCGGCGCCGACCTGGTGTACGAGGTGCCGGGGCTGGCCTACCTGGCCCGCCGGGCCGGCCATACCCGGGCCTGCCCGGCCAACGCGCAGCGGCTGCTGCTCGACGGCGAGCTGGTCGGCGTGTTCCCGGAGGGGTTCAAGGGCATCGGCAAGCCGTTCCGCGACCGGTACCGGCTGCGCCGGTTCGGCCGCGGCGGCTTCGTGGTCTCCGCCCTCCGGGCCCGGGTGCCGATCGTGCCGTGCGCGATCGTCGGCGCCGAGGAGATTTACCCGATGGTGGGCAACGCCAAGCCACTGGCCCGGCTGCTCGGGCTGCCGTACTTCCCGGTCACGCCGCTGTTCCCGTGGCTCGGCCCGGTCGGTGCGGTGCCGCTGCCCTCGCAGTGGATCATCGAGTTCTGCCCGCCGGTGCCGACCGACGGGTACCCGCACGGCGCGTGGAAGGACCCGGCGGTGATCGCCGAGCTGACCGCGTCGGTCCGCGGCACGATCCAGCAGAAGCTGGACGACGTGCTGGCTGAGCGCGGCCCGGCGTTCGGCTGACCGGCCCGCCCCTAGGTTGCCCGGCGGCGGCGCAGGGCGATCCCGGCGGAGATGCCACCGGCCACGGCACCCGCGGCGGCCGCAGTCGGCAGCGCGATCAGCGTGGCCTTGCGGCCCGAGCGGAAGTCGTGCACCGGCCATTGGTTGCGCCGGGCCTCGGCGCGCAGCCCGGCGTCCGGGTTGACCGCGTGCGGGTGCCCGACCAGCTCCAGCATGGGCAGGTCGTTGGCGGAGTCGCTGTACGCGGAGCAGCGGGCCAGGTTCAGCCCCTCCCGCTCGGCCAGCGCGGCCACCGCCGCAGCCTTGGCCTCGCCGTGCAGCAGCCCGCCGACCAGGCGGCCGGTGTACACGCCGTCCACTGTCTCGGCCACCGTGCCCAGCGCGCCGGTCAGCCCGAGCCGCTGGGAGATGATCGTGGCCAGTTCCACCGGGGTCGCGGTGACCAGCCACACCCGCTGGCCGGCCCGCAAGTGGCCCTGGGCCAGTTCCCGGCTTCCCTCCCAGATGCGGTCGGCCATGCTGTCGTCGAAGATCTCCTCGGACAGGCGGACGATGTCGGCCACCTTGTGGCCGGCCACAAAGGCCAGCGCGGCCTGCCGGGCGAGGTCGATGTGCTCGGAGTTCTCCGCCCCGCGGACCCGGAAGTACACCTGCCCCCAGGCCATCCGGGCCAGGTCGCGCGGGCCGAACATCTTGCGCGCGGCCAGGCCGCGGGCGAAGTAGTAGATCGACGCGCCGCGCATCAGCGTGTTGTCCACGTCAAAGAAGGCACCGGCCGAGGGATCGGGCTCGGGCGGTGCCTGGGTAACGGTGGCCACCGCGGCGGATGCGGCCCCGGCGAGGGCGTCTCGCTCCTTGCGGAGGCGGCTCGGGCTGCGCAGGGTCTGCAGCTGCCTCATGGGCGCGAGTCTACAAACCACGGTGCGGGCGGGCCGGGCTGGTCAGTCATCTGGTCCGCATCATCCCGGCTCGTCGGGCACCATAGGTGGCAATGTCGATGTCGCTCCTCGCCGCGCTGGCCGGGACCGTGGCCGCCCTGGGCGGGCTGGTCCTGCTCATCCGGCTGTGCGCGCGGACGCCCAGAATGGACATGGTCGCGTGGGTGGTGGCCATGGCCGGGCTGGTCATCGCGCTAGCCGCGCAGGCCGCGGGCTACCAGCGCGGTTTCGGGCCGGCCACGTTCCGGGCCGCGCAGCTCGGCGTGGCCCTGGTCACCCCGCTCGCCCTGGCCTGGGGCATGGCCGAGCTGGCCGCCAAGGGCCTGGTCGCCCGGTTCGCGGCCCGGCTCTGCCTGGCCGGCCTGTTCGTGGTGGCCAGCGTGATCCTGGCCACCGACGTGCTGAGCTCGCGGCCGTTCAGCCAGGCGTGGCCGACCGCCCGGATGCATTTCGAGTACCTGCCGCTCGGCCTGCTCGCGCTGATCGCCGTGGTCAGCGTGCTCACCGCGGTCGTGGCGCTGGCCACCGTGGGGCTGCGGACGCGGCATGATGCTGGCTGGCGCCGGGCGCTGCCAGCGGTCGCCTCGGCCGGCGTGGCCGTGCTGGCCGTCCAGGGCCTGCAGGCCAGCCTGCCGGACAACGCGGCGTACCCGGGCCTGTCCGTGGTCATCGTGGTGCTGGCCGCGCTGGCCGGGGAGCGGGCCAGCCGGCTGCCGCTGTCCACGCTGCGCGCGCCCCGGGGCCGGGCCGATGACCACGGCTGGCCGCCGCCGGGCCAGCCCGGCAACGCCGCGGACGATCCGCCCGGCCGGTATGCCGATGGCTACCGCCGCTACGACGACACCGGCGGGTTCGGGGGCGACCGGTACGGAGCCGGCGGTCATCCGGGATACCCCGGCGGCGGGTACGACACGGGCGGCTTCGGGCCGGCCACCGGTGACTTCCAGGCCGGCGAGGCGGCCGGCTACGGGCCGGACCAGTACCCGCACACCGGCCAGTTCAGCAGCTACCCGGCCGGTGAATTTGGCGGGCCGCACGGCGGTGCCGCGCCGGAACCGGTGACCGGCGCGTTCGACGCGCTCTACCGGGAGAACGCCGCGGCCGCCCGCCGCCCCGGCCCCGCCGCGGGCCCGGCCGCGGCCGACGGGACCGGCTCGGGCGTCGAACCGGTGACCGGCATGCAGCTGGCCGCCCTGGAAGAGGCGGTGCTGGAACGGGCGGCCCAGGCCGGCCCCGGCCCCGGGGCCACCGCTGGCGGCGGCGCCGCGGACGCACCCCTGGACACCGAGCGGCTCTATGGCCAGATCGCCATCTACACGCTGCTGGAAGCGGGGGCGGCGGAATTCGACCGGCTGGCCGGTCGCGTGCTCGACGAGGTCGCCACCGGAGAGCCGGACACGCTGGTATACGTGGTGCACGGGGTGCCGTCCGCGCCGCTGCAGCGCATCCTCTACCAGGTCTACCGGGACCGGGCCGCGTATGACGAGCACCTGCGGCAGCCCTACGTGGCCGACTTCGACGCCCGGCTGCGGCCGCTGGTGCTGGCCACCAACGTGATCGAACTGGGCGTCCGGCAGGCCAAGGTGACCGCGCTGACCGGGCCGCTGGAGCGGGACGCCATGGCCGGGCGCTCGGGCGGCGCCGCGCCGGGCCGGGCCGCCGATGCCGGGTCCCGGCGGGCGGGGCAGGCCCCGTGATCAAGGCGAGTCATCAGATCACGCTGCTGTCCCGGCCGGGCTGCCATCTGTGCGACGTCGCCCGCGAGGTGATCGCCCGGGTCGCGGCCGACCTCGGCGTGGCCTGGTCCGAGCGGGACATCACCCGGTCCGAGGCCGACCTCCGGGAGTACTGGGACAAGATCCCGGTCACCCTCATCGACGGGGTGCAGCACGATTTCTGGAAGGTCAGCGAGAACCGCCTTCGTGCCGCGCTGACCCGCTAAGTTGACCGTCCCTTGACCGGCTGAGCAGGCCACTTGGAGCGGTACCCGGTGGCCTTTACTTTGTGCAAACGTTCACAAGAGCGTACCGTTGAGCCGAACACCGGCGGGCTCTGGGCCGCCCGCACTGCCACAGGTCAATCCCTCAGGAGCGTCGGCGCATGTCTCGCCGTGCAGTGTCCGCGAATGGTAGTCAGGGCATCCCGGAGGCGACCGTCGCCCGCCTCCCGATCTACCTGCGTGTCCTGTACGCGTTCGCGGAACAGGACATCCCCACCGTGTCCAGCGAGGAACTCGCGGCCGCGGCCGGGGTCAACTCGGCCAAGCTCCGCAAGGACCTGTCCCACCTGGGCTCTTACGGCACCCGCGGGGTCGGGTATGACGTGGAGTACCTCGTCTACCAGGTGTCACGGGAACTCGGGCTGACCCAGGACTGGCCGGTCGTCATCGTCGGGGCCGGCAACCTGGGCCGGGCGCTGGCCAACTACGGCGGCTTCGTCTCCCGCGGCTTCCGCATCGCCGCCGTGCTGGACAGCGACCCGGCCGTGGTGGGCACCGAGATCGCCGGGCACGGTGTGCTGGACGCGGCCCAGATGGAGCGGGTGGTGGCCGAGCACGGGGTGTCCATCGGGGTGATCGCCACGCCCGCGGGCACGGCGCAGACGGTCTGCGACCGGCTGGTCGCCACCGGGGTTACCAGCATCCTTAATTTCGCGCCTGTCGTCCTCAATGTGCCCAATGGCGTTGACGTGCGTAAGGTCGACCTGTCCATCGAGTTGCAGATTCTTGCCTTCCACGCGCAGCGGAGGTCTGTGGTGCGCGTTCCACAGGACGCACAGGTGGTGGGCCGATGAGCGTGCTGGTGGTCGGCCTGAGCCACAAGAGCGCCCCGCTCGGCATTCTGGAGCGGGCCGTGGTCAGCGGCGACAGCCTGGTCAAGCTGCTGCGGGACGTGTCCCAGGCACCGAATGTGGCGGGCGCGTTCATCGTGTCCACCTGCAACCGGGCTGAGGTCTACGCCGAGGTGGACAAGTTCCACGCCGGGGTGTCGGTCATCTGCGACCTGCTGGCCCGGCACTCCGGGATCCCGCACAGTGAGCTGACCCCGCACCTGTACGTGCACTACGAGGACCGCACGGTGCAGCACCTGCTCGCGGTGACCTGCGGGCTGGAATCGATGGTGGTCGGCGAGAGCCAGATCCTCGGGCAGGTCAGGCAGGCCCTGGCCGCCGCCCGTGAGCAGGGCACGCTCAGCCGCGGCCTGGGTGAGCTGGGTGCGCTGGCGCTGCGCACGGCCAAGCGGGCGCACACCGAGACCCGGATTGACCAGGCCGGCGCGAACCTGGTCAGCGTGGGCATCACAGCCGCGCGGCGGAGACTGGGCGACCCGCCGGACGCGGAGCAGCCCGGCGGCCTGCGCGGGCGGCGGGTGCTAGTGGTCGGGGCCGGGTCGATGAGCTCGCTGGCCGCCACCACCGCGGCGCGGATGGGCGCCGAGCACATCGTGGTGGCCAACCGCAGCGCGGACCGCGCCGGCCGGCTGGCCGCCACGGTGGCCGGCAGCACCGCCGACCTGGCCAGCCTGGCTGGCCCGCTGGCCGCCGCTGACCTGGTCATCTCGTGCACCGGCGCGGCCGGGGTGGTGATCACCGCGGACCTGGTGGCCCGGGCCCTGCGGCAGCGGCCGCCCGGACGGCCCCTGGTCCTGCTCGACCTGGCGCTGCCCCGTGACGTAGACCCGGCCGTGGCCAGCCTGCCCGGGGTCAGCGTCGTCGGTCTCGACCGGCTGGGCGGGGCCAGCGAGCCGCAACTAGCCGGGATGGCCAGCCGGGAGCAGG
>Ga0134128_10012445_pt1 | contig 10145 bp, 10 predicted proteins | sample KB31754_FD_96462 | JGI IMG/M metagenome (GOLD analysis project Ga0134128, IMG submission 96462) | Terrestrial soil microbial communities with excess Nitrogen fertilizer from Kellogg Biological Station, Michigan, USA - KB3-175-4 | ecosystem: Environmental > Terrestrial > Soil > Unclassified ...
AAGGCGGCTACGTCTACCGGCTCGAACACAGCAAGACCCAACAGGCCGGCGTGACCGCCAGCTCGACGCCTGACAAGCCCGTCCTGGGGGTCGCGGCCGCAGCGCTTACCGCGTGGCTCGGGGCCAGCGAGCTCAAGGAAGGCGCGCTGTTTCGGCGGCTGTGGAAAACCCGAATCGGCCCGGCTCTCTCCCCGGCCGCCGTGGGCGCGATCGTGCAACGGCGGGCAGCCATAGCCGGGTTGGAGGGGGATTTTGGGGGACACAGTCTGCGCTCTGGCTTCGTGACCGAAGGCGGCCGCCAAGGCATCGCCCTCCCTGCCCTGATGGCGATGACCGAGCACCGTTCGGTGGCGAGCGTTGTCGGGTATTTTCAGGCGGGAGGTGCCACGACCAATCCTGCGGCGCGTTTGCTCGAAAATAAGCCAGGATCCAATTAGCGTAACCGCTCGTTGAGATTCACCCGTTGCGCGGCAGTCTCATCGTCGTTAATCGCGGCAGCAAGGCTGTTTCGCCGGTCCTTAGATACCACTTTTGTACAAGGTTGCGACTGGGCACTGCCGCTGCACTTGCACGCCGGCCTAATTCAGAGTGATAATGTTTCGAATTAGGCCAAAACTTTATCCGTGAATAGTAATAATAAACAGTGGCTTAGCGGTTATGAGGCCCAAAACGCGAGATTTCGACAAGAATTGGCCCAACTGGCGAGATACGCGGTACGGGGTGACAGCGAGCGGGCCCGAATACAGATCGTGCGCTTGGTACGTAGTTTGCGCCAATCAGGCGACTCCTTGGCCGACGAACTGCAACTTGCAGCGTTTGCAGGCACCTCGACAGAGCCCGATGCTCTGCCCACCCGGGCCTTACGCCGATCCGCTCCCCCAGGCCTGAGCGCGCCCCCGCCGATGGATGGGGAAACGCGAGTCGACATCCTCCGAGTGGAGGATCCGCCGCGCCTCGATGGACCATTGGTAGTTCCATCGACGCTCAGCAAAAGCCTCGAGCGGATTGTCGCCGAACGCCGTGCGAGTAGTCGGTTGGCGAAAGCGGGTTTGGCACCAGCGAAGAGCGTGCTCTTTCTGGGACCGCCGGGCGTCGGCAAGACGATGGCGGCCCGCCACATTGCCCTTCAGATCCAAGTGCCCTTGCTGGTTGTCGACCTCGCTGCACTGATCAGCAGCTTGCTCGGCCGAACAGGCAACAACCTCAAGCAGGCTTTTGCCTTCGCGCAGCACCGCCCCTGTGTTTTGCTGCTCGACGAGATCGACGCAATCGGCAAGCGCAGGAGCGACGATTCGGATATCGGCGAGCTCAAGCGGCTGGTGACCGTCCTGCTGCAGGAATTGGATCTGTGGAGTGGTAAGAATCTGTTGATCGCGGCCACCAATCATCCCGAGTTGCTCGACCGGGCGCTCTATCGGCGATTCGATGAAACGATCCGCTTCCCGCTGCCCTCGGCCAACGAATTGGAAGTACTCGGACACGCGCTGGTAGGCAATCGGGATGTACTTCCTATGGAGTGGCTGGACTTGCTGGTGCGCATTGACCATCAACATTCACACAGTGATTTCGTTCGTGACTTGAATCGTCTACGCCGCTCGTACTTCTTAGGCGGTCGCCAGGAAGCTGTGCAGGTGGTGACTTCCCTGCTTGCGACCGATGCCAACATTTCGATGGACGATCGCAAGCGTATCGCAGTGTTCTTGCACCGACATGCCAACCTGCCGCAGCGTGAAGCCAGCGCGTTAGCCGGCGTGGCTCGCGAAACGCTCCGCACTGCGTTGAGGCTGGAGAACGCCGATGGCAAATGAACCACGATTTCTCTTGGGCAAGGGTGAACGACTCACTCAAGCGGTTGCCTTCCATTCGGGATTCGGCGATAGCGAAGTTCCCTATGCATGGTCGGCCCATCGTGTCGTGCTTGAGCATCAGCTTGACCGGCAAATGGCGATCTTCGACGCGTTGCCGACTCGGGCACGACCGGGCGATCGTGTGGTCTCGGTCTTGCGTTTGCATCCCCAGTATTACTCGCGCAGCGCTTTTCCCACTGAATTGCTACGCGCCGCAGACTTGCGCTACATCGGCAGCAAGCCCGCTCATTTCACTCCGCGTGCTGGGCGCGGTGCGGAGCGCCCAGACGGCACCAGTTCCACTGACGTCTTCGTCGCCGGCAAGCGCCAATCGTTTGCGGCGCTCCGCGCACACTTGCAACACTTGGAGGCCGACACTCCGCTCGCTGAAGCGCTGGCCAAGATCGAAGAGTTTCGCGCCCTCGATGTCGCCGAACGTCTTCAGGCCGTTCTGTCTGCCACCCGCTCGGCGCTTGAGATCGTGGTGCACTTCGATCCATTGGCGGACGGCGACTGGGAAGACCAGTTCCGTCAGTACGCCAAGGATTGCAAGGTCGCCTTGGCGCGCGATCTTGAGTTCCAGTCCCACGGACTGTGGTTTCTGGCCGCGGATGCAACTGCATCGGCGGCCAAAGAACTGGCGAAATTTGCCTTCGTACGTGCTGTGCGGCCGATGCCGAAAATTCGCATGGTGGAAGCGCCGCGCATAGTGCGTTCGAATCCGGCTCACCACACTCTGAGCTTGCCCGCAGACGACCCGGTCGATCCGATCACGCGCGTCGCAATCTTCGACGGCGGCCTACCTAGCAGTCACCCTTTCTCGAAATGGGCGCGAGGCATCGAACCGGGCCCAGCAGATGGGATAGGTAACGCGTTGCCGGATCTGCTGGAGCACGGGCAGGCGGTGACCTCGGCGTTTCTGTTCGGGCACGTGCAATCCAGCAAGCTGTCCGTGCCCTACAGCGGAGTTGACCACTATCGCGTACTGGGAGATCGGATATTCGGCGATAAAGAGTTGTATGCGGTGCTGCTCTATGTTGATAGGCTGCTGAGTTCTACACAAATCGACTTGGCGAACTTTAGCTTCGGCCCGGATGAGGTCGTCGGCAGCGACCAGGTGACGGCGTGGACTACCATGCTGGATGACCATTTTCATGATCGCCGGATATTGGCGACGATTGCTGTTGGCAATAATGGCGAGGTGGCTTCACCAGGCAATCGCGTGATGGTGCCAAGCGATTGTGTCAATGCGATCGCGGTGGGCGCCAGCGATGGCAAGCACGCCGGGTGGATGCGCGCGTCCTATAGTTGCGTCGGTCCGGGTCGCGCACCGGGCCTGATCAAGCCCGATGTCGTCGCCTTCGGAGGTTGCGATAGCACGCCCTTCCAGTTTCTGTTTCCCGGCGCCCTCTACGCGGCAACTGGCACCAGTTACGCGGCTCCGAATCTGCTGCGTGTCGCCGCCGGACTCCGAGCACATTTCGGACGCGATCTGTCAAATCTTGCGGTTCGTACCCTGCTGATCCACAGTGCCGAAAATCCAGGGCTACCCATGGCGGAGGTCGGCTGGGGCCAGCCACCGGACGACCCCGCAGACATTGTTGTGTGCGATGACCACAGCGTGCGCATCGTCTATCAGGGAACGCTCGACCCCGCGAAAGTTATTCGGGCCGAAGTGCCGCTGCCTGAGGGTGACCTCAACGGCAAGGTGACGATTCGGGCCACGCTGTGCTTCGCCTGCCGGACAGATCCGAATAGCCCCGGCGACTATACCCGCGCCGGCTTGGACATCGTCTTCCGCCCGCACCGCGACAAGTTGCCCAAGCCGACTGTGCGCACGCCGCACCCGGATCCGAACTACCCCAGCCCACATCGGTTTTTCCAGGGCGTAGGAAAGCAGACGGAGCAGCGGTTGCGATCTGATGCCTACAAGTGGGATACGGTACGTCACGGCGAGGAAACGCTCTATGCTTCGTCGCTCAAGCGACCAGTCTTCGACATTCATCACGTGGCGCGCAGCCCGGGCTCGCACGTTCCGCATCAGCCGGAGAAGCTCGAGTACGCGCTGGTGATTACCATCATCGCCAAGCACCACCCTGATCTCTATGAACGGGTGCGTGACAAGTACCACCTAAAGCTTGAGGCATTGACGCCGCGGACGGAGCTGCCGGTGCGCGTCCAGATTTAAGAGCGCTAGGCCGCTTCGCTCCCGCTCGACCAGTTCACATCGCCGAGACCGTCGGCCAACGGGTAATGCGGACACGCGTGGTGAGACAAGGGCGCCAGGCGATGGCTCGGGAAGAGCCGGAAGCGGTTGCCGTCGTACTCGGTGTACAGCGGCGGAGCATCCTCGGACCATGGCGCAATCAGCTGGATGAAAGCGCCAACGGCCGTGCTGGCCAGCACACCGTTCGGCCAGACCACCTGCGGTCGCCCGCCGACGTCGCCATAACGGCGTGCCTCTTCCTGCAGCCGTTCGTCGGTGATGAAGCCGAAGCAACGTAAGCAGGGTCGGCCCGGCAACGAAACAATGACTTGGCCGGCAATACGGTACGGGAAGCCTTCCCCATGCACGTCCATGCCTACGTCGATGTACGGGACAAGGTAGCGACGGCAGAAACGTTCAAGTTCGTCGCGGGGCTGATAGCGATCAACGCAGCCGAACACCGTGTGACAAAGCTTCATGGCCTCGGAGGCCTGCTGCCAAGGCACCGGGTACGTAGCCACTTCCGCTGCGGGGTTGATCTCGAGAATACGACGCGCAATGACGTCGGTCTTCAGGGGCTTGTACTCGGTATCTTTGGCCGACAAACCGACCATGCGCCCGGTATTGGTCTCGTCCGCCTTGTCCGGATCGAACAGCCGAAACCGACCCACACCAATATGAGCCAGTTGCTGCGCCACATGCGAGCCGCCGCCGCAGAGTCCGACGATTCCCACTTCGGTGTCAGCAGCGAGGCGATCGAAATCTGTGCCGAGAAATCGCTGCCGCGAAAACCGGTCAGCCATAAAACCCTCCCAAGCGGCGAACCTGCGCGCCGATGCATGTGATGTCCCGGAGATCGGTGCATGAGCGCGTGGCCGGACACCAGACCCGGCCCGTCGCCGAATCGAAACTCAGCACGAGCGCACCGTGTGGCATCGCCGGCGAGGTCTTCCAGAAGTCCGGAACACACCTCGCGTTCTCGCGGGCATCCAGACGACTGAAACTAGGAACCCCGTGGTGATCGTGGCGATGGACATGGAAGACCGCATCGCGACGCCGGTAAGCGTTCTGCAGCACCGTACGAATTGCAGCCGGCCCAATCACAGCGCCTGCTTCATCGCTGGGCAGATAGTCGGCATCTGCGACAGGGCGGTATTCCTCTGCCAGGATCACAATGCGTTCCGCCTGCACACCCACGCGGCAGTGCAGGTGCCCAACTCGCTCGTAAGCGAAGGCATGCGGTCGCGACAGGTCTCGGTGCACGGCCTCGAGCAGGCGGTCGGTGATCCGAAATGCGCAGTTCATCGCAGCACCGCCAGATGGGCCAGCAGGATCTGCATCAGCGGCTGCGCGGGGCTGACACCATTCCAGGAAAACGTGTGCCAGCTACGCCCCAAGATGACGTGTTCCGTCCAGTTGGCTGCTCGCTGCTTGATGGGCTGATCGAGGAAGAGCCGTGTGTCATAGCCGCTGTGCTTGTTCGGACACAGCAAAGCATCCATGACTCGCCACTGCTCAGCGACTTGGATCGGTTGCTTGGGCAGGAACACGTACGTCACCCCGCCCTCGTCCAAAACGCGCGCCTCCGGGTTGACCTCCCGGAGGGCGCGCAGTTGGTTGCCGGGCAAGCTCACGACGAACTCCCCTGGCGTACGTGGCTGACGAAGACTTCTCCGCCCTTGATGTGGATGGAGCGCTCGTCGTTGAGCGGCTTGAACTCTCCGTGCACTACCTCATCGAGTTCGTAATCGGGCGGTACCCCGTACATCACCTTGAGCTGCTGGACCTTATAGACTCCCTCCTGCAGCTGGTGCTCCTGGCCATCCAGGGTGATGGTTACGAAGATGTCGCCTGGCACTTGGCCGGGATGCTGAGCATTTGAGACGTTGTGCATAAAGTAGGCTCCTTGCGAGGGCTGCGAGTCCGCCGGGCTATTAACCGCTGCAACCTCACAAAAAATTCGTTATAGCGAACTTGTGGCTAGTTTGTAACCAAAGTTCGCCCCTGTCAACCTATTTGTTCGCTATAGTGGTACGAGCAGACCTGTGGCGGAGACAACCCTTTTGTTATGGCGACAAGAATCGGCGAGAAACTTCGAAGCCTACGCAAGGCGACTCCTGGCATGACGCTTGACAAGCTCGCGACCGCCGCGGGGATGAGCAAGAGTTATCTCTGGGAGCTCGAAAACCGCGACTCGCCCCGTCCTTCGGCTGAAAAGCTCGCCGCTCTCGCGGGGGTCTTTGGTGTGCCGACCGACTACTTTTTCATTGAAGACGTCACCGAGCCGCAGGAACAACACCTCGACAATGGCTTCTACCGCGATTACCTGCAGCTCGAACCCGCGGATAAGGAGCAACTGCGTCGCATCCTGCGTACCTTCAAGAAAAGCGAGTGATGGCCGACGACTGGACCCCGTCGAAGGCGGCCTACCGCCTGACCCATGTCCTGAACTCGTTCGCATCCGCTCACGGAATCTCCCGGTTTCCGATCGACGTCGATGGCTTGGCCTTGGAAGCAGCGAATCTCTTCCATTGGCCTGACCCCATCACGGAGATCCAATCGGCCGATATCCGACACTTCGAAGGCGCCCTTTTCCCGGGTCCCGAGCGCAAGAAGTGGCTCCTTCTTTATAACCATCGCATTGCCTCGCCGGGGCGCATCCGCTTTACCAAAGCTCACGAGTTCGGCCACTACCTCCTGCACCGGACGCTGCGGGAATCATTTTCGTGCACCGAACAGGACATGCTCGCGTGGTCCAACGACGTCAGGAACATCGAAGCGCAGGCGGACTTGTTCGCCTCGACATTGCTGATGCCGCTTGATGACTTCCGCGCGCAGATCACCCAGTCAGTCGATTTCGATCTACTTGGGTACTGCGCGGATCGTTATGGCACCTCGCTGAGTGCCACCACGCTCAAGTGGCTTGATTCCACCGATGAAAACGCCCTGCTCATAGTCTCTCGCGACGGGTTCATTCGATGGGCTCATTCAAGCAAGCGCGCTATGGAGGCCGGTGCCTTTTTTCTAAGCCGGTCATCGCCACCTCTTGCCCTGCCGGATGGATCGTTAGCCGCCAATGAGCGTGTCGAGCACGAACGCCACGGCGTCACCGTCGCGGCGAATATCTGGTTTCCGCACGCCGAACCCGACGAGACACTTCGCGAGCTGAAAATCAGCGCCGACCAGTACGACTCGGTAATGACTCTGCTTACCCTGCCACGTCATGCGCGCGTATGGCCGTCGTGTAAGTCGGAGGACGGCGGAAACACCTGACGCGTGGGCACTCGTCGGGGGCATCATGGATTCCCGTAGATCCACGTAGCGATCGAATAGTTTGGCAATTCCGGCGTTGTCGATGGCCAAGAGCCGGCTCCTGGCGATCTTACGGCACCAGCACGGCGGCGCCAGTGAACTCGCCATTGCGCAGATCCGCCAGCGCCTCGTTCGCCCGATCCAGCGGGTAAGATTTGGTAGTCGTCCTGACACCCATGGCAATTGCTGTCGAGAAGAAGCCACGCGCGTCCTCACGGGTGAGATTCGCGACGGAAGCGATTTCGCGCTCCTCCCACAGCAGGTGATAAGGAAAAGCGGGAATGTCCGACATGTGAATCCCGCCGCACACCACTCGTCCCCCTTTGCGCACCACCTTCAACGCGGCCGGAACAAGCGATCCAACTGGTGCGAAGATGATCGCTGCAGGCGGCCAGCAATTTGCTCACTGTGCGCAGTCCGATCTGACCAGCTCCGGCAGAAGTACTGCTCGGATTCGCCAGCCTTTTGAATATTGAGCAGATGGTTGCCATGAAGTGTCAGCGATTCGCCAGTCTTGCCGCTCCTGGCCGAGACCCTACACGCTTCTATCGACGAACTGATCGGCGAAAGGACCAAACCCAAGGCGGGTAAGCGCGGACCAAGTCCAAAGATTCAGAAGCAACTCGAACGCGTCAGCTCACTCCCCCAGCCCGACCAGCGCGCCGTCATGCGCGTGCTCGACTCCATGCTCGCCCAAGCCGGCCGCTAAACAAAACGCCCGCGCAAGGCGGGCGTTGATGATCCAAGTTTAGGCGGAAGCCTTGTTGCTCTTGCTCTATGCAGTCCAGTTTATTTATTCTTGATTGGCCCTTTGAAAAACACCTTCCAAGCGGTAAAGGAAGATGCAGATATAAATGTCACAACATAAATTGATGCACAAAAAAGAAACCCATACAACGGCCAAGCAGCCTTGTAAGCCGCATGACTATCGCCGAACATAAACCAACCAAATACAACTGCTCCGCCGATCGACAGATACCCTATAATTTTTATGGCCTTATCCACCTTATCAGGTAAGACCAATCTCGTGTCTTCCAGACTAGCACCATTTTGCGAACGGTAGTATTTCAAGGCAAACCTCGCCAACGCAATTCCACAAGAGCAAAGAACGAGACAACAAATAACAACCAATAGGTTGCCCAACAACAATATCCCTAGAAGTCCCACTATAGCTCCGCACATGGCAGCAAGCTGCCCCACAAGGAACATGGCGCCGAGTGGATAATTTTTTGTGATTTCGTGTTGGCTCATTGTGATTTGCACGGATTGGGGGGGGAAGGCAATGCGGAGTCGGCAGACTGACCAGCTGCATCTCCCGCGAGATTGCCAAGTGAGTTAGCTCCAGGCAACGCCCTCAGCACATCAAGTTTTGCAGCCAAACTCGATACCTGATCTGCAAGGAAACCGCCAAAGTACTGAGTGGCACCAAGTACCGAATGCGGACCGCTCGCGTAAGTGTCCAGCGCAGCGCTCACACCAGCCATACGCCAAGACAAGCCCCCGGCAATCTCGCCCACAATTGCATCGTACGGAACGTCGCCCTCATCCCCGCGCGCAGCGTTGGCTGCGGCTGACGCATCCGCCACGAATGCTACCCCTGCAGCCGCTTCTGCGTACTTGGCAAGTTTCGCCGCAACTGCTGCGGCTTCCGCTTGTGCCGCCGTGCATTTAGGTTTATCACACAACCCCAGCGAATCAACATTCGTAATCGGATTATCCCCCACATAGGCATAGGTGTTGACGCCACCCTCCAGCCCAATCGGATCACTCTCGATGTAACGGCCGACCAATGGATCGTAATCACGATTGCCGTTGTGCCACAGCCCGCTCTCGCTGTCGTAGTACTGACCCGGAAAGCCAATATTGAAATTGAACCACGTTGTGGTCGTGACGTTGCTAGTGAACGGCAGGTTCTGGGCCGCCCAGATCACCGACTGGTTGCCCAAGTTGGTCATCGCGATCGGGCGCCCGGTCTGGTCGTCGTGAACCGGGTACACTCCGCCGTTGCTCGTCACGACCGTCACCAGCTTTCCGTTCAACCAGATGTAGTCGAGCCAGACGCCATTCGGGTCATATTCAGCCAGTGCTGCGCCGCCGACACCCGGAGCATAATAGGTGGTACCCGAAGCCCCTTGCTTGAAAATTCGCTGGGATTCCGCACTCGTCCGATAGGCCACGCCGCCGGCATTGGCCAGACGGTCGAAAGGCCCATACTGGTACATCGTGTGACCATCGATCGTGGTGAGATTGCCATTGGCGTCATAACCCCACGTGGAACTCAGGCCGCCCGACACGCTGGCCAGCCGGTTGCTGGTGGACGGATAGGCAAGACTGGTCGCCGAACCGTTCACAACCTGATAGGTGCGATTGCCGTCGGCATCGTACTGGTAACTTTCGTTTTCGGCGCTGGATGCGACGCTCGTGAGGCGGTTCAAGGCGTCGTAGCCAAAGTTCTGAGTCAGGCTGCCGTTGATGCCGTTCGCGATCTGGGTGACCCGGTTGGCGGCATCGTAGGTAAAGTTCAAGCTCTCGACGTTCGGCACGCTGATCGCGGTGGGCCGAAGGTCGCTGTCGTAGATGATCGCGTTAGTCAGGCCGTTGTACGACGTCCAGTTGGACATCGCCAGATCCATGGGCCGATACGTGATGCTGGAGACGCCGGTGATATTGTAGGTGCCCACTTTCATGCGCACATCGGCCACGGCTCCATCGGTGTAGTCGTACAGGGCCTCGTTGCCATCGGGATAATCCACAACAGCAAGTTGCCCCATGTTGTCGTA
>Ga0134128_10012446_pt1 | contig 10145 bp, 9 predicted proteins | sample KB31754_FD_96462 | JGI IMG/M metagenome (GOLD analysis project Ga0134128, IMG submission 96462) | Terrestrial soil microbial communities with excess Nitrogen fertilizer from Kellogg Biological Station, Michigan, USA - KB3-175-4 | ecosystem: Environmental > Terrestrial > Soil > Unclassified ...
CAACCGCCGCCGCCGCACAAACCCCGTCGGCGGGTGTGGAACCTCCCGCTCGCACCCGCCGACGGACTTTCGCGCCCGGTCGGCCGCGTCAATCAGCGGTCAGCAATCGGTCAGCAGGTCGCACGAGACTGATTCAGCCCCAGGAACCGCGCAAGCGACTCCCGCCACCGCGCCCCCGCCAGATCCGCAAACCTCCCGACACCCCAGGAGATCGTCATGGCAAACGACTACGACGTCATCGTGATCGGCGGTGGCCCGGCCGGCTCGGCCGCGGCCGGACTGCTCGCCAAGGCCGGGCGCAGCGTCCTGGTCCTGGAAAAAGAGAAGTTCCCGCGCTACCACGTCGGCGAGTCGCTGGTCCCCGGCGCCATCCCGGTGCTGGAGGAACTCGGCGTGCGCGACATCCTCGAAGCCGGCTACCTGCGCAAGTACGGCACGACACTGCGCTGGGGCGCAGAGCGCGACCTGTGGACCATCCGCTTCGCCGAGGTCGGGCCGATCGAGTTCGCCTATGAGGTCAAGCGAGCCGAGTTCGACACGGTGCTGCTGACCAGGGCTCGCGAGCTGGGCGCCACGGTCATTGAGGAGGCGACCGTCACCGAGCCGTTGTTCGACGGCGAACGGTGCACCGGCGTGCGCTACCGATTGGGCCGGCAGGGCAGCCCGGCCGAGGCGCACGCCCGCTACGTGATCGACGCCTCGGGTCAGTCGAAGCTGCTCGCGCACCGGGAGAACCTGATCGACTGGCACGAGGACCTGCGCAACATCGCGGTGTGGAGCTACTTCCAGGGCGGCGAGCAGTTCCCCGGCACCGACCGTGGCAACATCCTGACCGAGTACCACGGCAACGGCTGGGTGTGGGTGATCCCGTTCTCCGACGGCACCCGCAGTGTCGGCTTCGTCGGTCCCAACGACCTGTTCGTCCAGTCCGGCCTGACCCCTGAGCAGTACTTCGCCAGCCATTTCGAGGCGACCAGCGAGGCCAAGCGGCTGCTGGCGGGCGCCACCAGAATCGCCGACTTCCGGGTGACGAAAGACTGGTCGTACACCGCCACCCGCTTCTGCGGCCCCGGATACGTCATGATCGGCGACGCCGCCGCCTTCGTCGACCCGCTGTTCTCCACCGGAGTGATGCTCGCGCTCAAGAGCGCTTCCGTCGCGGCGGCCACGGTCGGCGCCATTCTCGACAACCCCGAGCGCGAAGCGGACTACCAGAAGGGCTTCGAGCACAGCTACCGCGACTTCTTCGACACCGTCGTCTCCTTCGTGCGCTACTTCTACGACGCGCGCCGCCAGCGCGTCGCGTATTGGTCGCGCGCCCAGGAATTGATCGACCCGGTGCGGGAGCTGGAGCAGCGGGCCGACTTCATCCGCCTGGTCTCCGGGCTCGCCGGCGGCCTCGAGGTGATGCAGACGCCTGACTCGGTCAGGGAGGCCGCGGACCTGGCCGCGGCCGCATCCGAGCCGGCGCCCGAGCCCGCGTAGGCCGCGCCGACCGGCGAAACCCGCGCCGCGCTGTGGCGGCAAGCAGGTCGCCACAGGCCGTTCGCCGCCGCATCCGACCGCTGGAGTCGCCCACCATGCACGCCGAGCCGCAGCCCGTCCGGCCGATCCGTGACCGCGTCGCCGAACCGATCGCGATCACCGGCATCGCGGCTCTCTTCCCGCACGCCCGAGGCGTCTCAGAGTACTGGCAACTGATGCGCCACAGCGCTCCGGGCTGCGGATGCGAGGACACTAGCGACGAGGCGTCGAGCCTGGACGATCTCGAAATCGACGTCGCCCGCTTCGGCATCCCACCTGCGCAGCGCGGCTCGCTTAACCACATGCAGGTGCTCATGCTGGAAGCGGCCGCGCAATGTCTGGCGGACGCCGGATATCAGCAGCGCTCATCGCCGCCCGAGCGCACGGACGTCGTCTGCGCGACCAGCTTCGGACTCGATCGCCAGCTCGCCAACGCGCTGCGCATCGAGGCCGTGCGGTACACCCGCGATCTCGAAGCGGCGCTCTCCGCGCCCGACGGCACGTTCGCGACTGACGCGCGTGAGGCGGCGGACGAGTTGCGCGCGCAGCTCGTCCACCGCCTCGGCGGCTCCCCGCACGATCGCGTCGGCGAGATGCCGAGCAGCATCCCGGCACGCATCGCCGCGGCGTTCAAACTGCACGGCCGGACTGTGTGCGTCGAGTCCGCCGATGCGAGCTCCTTCACCGCGTTGGCGGCAGCCGTGGCCAGCCTGCGGGTCGGGCAATCGGACGCCGTCCTGGTGATCGCCGGACAGCGCAAGGAGAGCGCGTTACTCGAACGCGCGCTGGACGCCAAGGGATTGTTCCAGCCCGACGCGCACCCATTCGCCGCCAGCGGGCACGGCCTGCGACCAGGCGAGGGTGTCAGTGCTCTGCTGCTTCGGCCATTGTCCAGCGCACAGCGCGCAGCAGACCGAATCTATGCCCTGATCCGCGAGTGCACGCTGACCCACCAAGCCAGGCCCGGCGTATTCCGCTACTCCACTTCCGTGCAGCGCCGGCACGAGGTCGCCGAGGCGGCGCACCAGGCCGCTGGTGTCCAGCCCTCCACCGTGCAATACGTCGAGTGCGCCTCTGCGAGCATCGCGCCGCTCGTCCGCGCGGACCTCAATGCGCTCGGCGACCTGTTCGCGCACCGGCTGCCCGCCTCGGTCGCCATCGGCAGCGCACAGGATCGGCTCGGCCACACCATCGCTGCCGCAGGGCTCGCAGCGGTTACCAAGGCGGCCCTCGCGTTGCACCACCGCCAGCTGCCCGCGCACGCCGCGTGTGCCAACGCCGAACCGCTTGACCTCTCGGGCACCGCATTCAGGTTTACCCGCGCGACCGAGCCCTGGTTGTGCCCAGAAGCCGATCTACCGCGCCGAGCCGCGGTACTCGGCTCCTCGTTGACGGGCACGCTGTGCTACTTGCTGCTCGACGAGCACGTGCCGACGCGCCCGATCCCCGGGGCGCGGCCGCTGCCTTCCGCCGCCGCCGCGCGAAAGATCCCGCCCATCGCCATCCTTGCCGCCGCAGGACGCTTCGGCGACACACGTGATGCGGACGACTTCTGGCAGGCCGCCCTTCAACCGGGAGATCGTCTAAGTGCACTGCCGGACGCGTTGCTCGACCGTGACCTCTACTTCCGGCCGGGCAGCACCGGTCTCTCGCACACCTACACGCAGCTGGGCGCCGCCCTCACACCGCCCGAGCAGCCCCCGTCCGCATTGCACATCATTCCCCGGCGCTACGCGGCGATGGACCCGGTCCAGCGCGTGGTCCTCGACGTCGCCGACCAACTGCTCGCGCCATATCGCACCGGTGAGCTCACACTGCGAGGCAGAGGGCTGATCGTCATCGGCAGCTCCCTGAGTCTCTCCCGCGAACGGCAACTGAACGCCGCGCTCGCGCTCCCGCAGATCGAGGAAGCCGTCCGCGAGCTGGCCGCGCTGCGCCACCTCACCGCCGAAGACCGGGACGCCGTGGTCAAACTCGTCCGCGAACGCTTCGCCGGCTGCGAGGAACTGCTCGGCCCTACCGCCCTCGACGGCTACCTCGCGAGCGGGGCCGCGGCGCTGATCGCGAACGAATACCGGCTCGCGGCCGCTCCGCTCGCCGTGGAGGCCGCGTGCGCCTCCACTCTCGCCGCCCTCGACCTAGCCATCAGTGCCTTGCGAAGTGGCAGCGCGGACTATGCCATCGCCGGCGGCGTAGAGCTGCCTTGCAACACGCGCGACCTCGTTCTCTGCTCCGCGCTCGGGCTGCTGTCACCCACGCGGATCACCCCCTTCGCCGCCGAAGCCGACGGATTCACTCCCGGCGACGGGTGCGCGCTATTCCTGCTGAAGCGGCAGCCGGATTGCGGGCGAGACGATCAGCGAGTACTCGGCCTGATTCGCGGAATCGGGGCTTCGAACGACGCCAAATCGCTGATCGCCCCGGACGCCGAAGGCCAGGCGCGCGCCATGCGCCAAGCCTTCGGCCAGGTCGATTTCGATCCGGCCGCGGTCGGCTACCTCGAAGCGCACGGTACCGGTACCCGCGTCGGCGACCGCGTCGAGATCGAGGCGACCAAGCAGGTCTATGGCGCCGCCCGGCGCGACGAGCCGCTGCGGATCGGGACCGCGAAGGCCGCTTTCGGCCATAGCTTCGCGGCTGCGGGCGGTGCGGGGCTGCTGCGCGCGCTCTGCGCGCTGCGCACGGCGACCTTCCCGCCCACCGCCGGTGCGTACCCCCCGAATCCGACGCTCGATCTGCGTGCCATCCCCGCCGAGATTCCCGACCGCCCGCACCCGTGGCCCAGCCCACCGGGCCGGCCGCGCCGCGCCGCGGTCAGCAGCTTCGGTACCGGCGGCATCGACTACCACCTGTTGATCGAAGAACCCGGAGACGCGAACCGATGACGACGTGCACCGAGGCCGCGGAGCTCGAGATCGACGAACTGTGCCGGACGGTGAGCGGCTTTGCCGAGCACCGGCTCAGCGGCACGGCCGCCCGCGATGGTGACGAATTTCGTCGCCGCTGGCGCCTGGCGGGTCAGCAAGGCATCCTCGGTGCCTGCGTCCCTGCCGACTACGGCGGCGCTGGGCTGAACGCACGCGCCACGAGCGCGGTGATGGAAGCCTTCGGGCTCGGCTGCCGGGACGCCGGATTCGCCTTCTCCTGCGCCGCCCACCTGTTCGCCTGCCTGATGCCGATCGTGCACTTCGGCACCGAGGAGCAGAAACGCCGCTGGTTGCCCGCACTGTGCTCCGGCGAGCGCATCGCCGCGCACGCGGTGACCGAACCGGACGCCGGATCCGACGCCCTGCATTTGACCACGCGCGCCGAACGCCGCGGGCGGAACTACGTGCTCTCCGGCACCAAGTGCTTCACCACGAACGCACCCGTCGCGGACGTGCTGCTGATCCAGGCCGCCACCCGAGCGGGTGGTGGCTTCTTCGGTCTCAGCTCCTTCCTGGTCGAGGCGGACACCCCCGGCATCAACATCGGTCAGCCTTACCGGAAGGTCGGGCTGCGCGGCTCGCCGACGGCGGACGTCTATCTGGACGAGTGCGTCGTGCCTGAAGCCAACCTGCTCGGCCAGGAAGGCGCGGGCGCCGCAGTGTTCTCCCTCTCCATGCGATGGGAGCGCACTTGCCTGTTCGCGGTCTACCTCGGCGCGATGCGGCGCGTGCTCGACGCGACCGTCGGGTACGCGCGGCAACGCGAGCAGTTCGGCGTCCCGATCGGCAGCTTCCAGGCGGTCAGCCACCGGATCGTGGACATGGAGCTGCGGCTGCGCGGCGCGCGTCTGCTGCTGCGTGAGGCGGCCGCCGGCCTGGATGCCGGCGCCGAGGACGAGATCGCCCCCGCCCTGGCCAAGCTGGCCGTCAGCGAGGCGGCGGTGCAGATAGGTCTCGACGCCATCCAGGTGCGCGGCGCGCTCGGCGTGCTCGACGGTGAGGCCGAGGCGCTGCTGCGCGACGCGCTGCCGTCCCGGATCTTCTCCGGCACCAACGAGATTCAGCGCAACAACGTCGCCCGCGCGCTCGGCCTGGGCGCCACCCGCCCGCATTGACGAGCAGCGAGGAGCCCCATGAACGTCATCATCCACCGCATCCAGCTTCGACCGGGCGTTGATCCCGCGGGATTCGAGACCTGGGTGCGTGAGTGCGACTACGTTGCCTGCCGGGAGCTGTCCAGCATCGTGTCGTTCAACGTTCAGCGCGTGACGACGGACCCGACTGCACCGGTGCACTATTTCGAGATCATCGCGGTACGTGATCGCGAGCAGTTCGCGCGAGACATGAAGAGCGCGCTGTTCGCCACCCTGGTCGACGCCTTCGAACAGATGGCGATCGTGGTTGACGAGCTGTCCGGGGAGCGCATTGAGCCGGGATACCGCGCGCCGGCATAGTTCGGCGATAATGGGAATATGACCCGGCGTTCGGATTTTCGGCGGCGGCTGGGCCGTTCGCATAACGGTTCATCGAACTGCCGGGGAAGGAAAGATGACCTTCGAACGGCCGGGCTGAAAAGCGGCCATTCTTCGGATATGAATCCCAGGCGGCTGACAACGACCGATTTCGTATCGACGTGCGCGGTCCGGTGCGGCGAGATCACCCGATTCAGCGCCCACAGTGCGATAGTGCAAAGTTAGCATCTTGATATTCAGCTCAGATTTACTTCGGAATTCGTCGTGCACAACGCGGCATTCCGACCGGTCGGATTTCATTGACGCTTCTACCATCAAGCGCCCTTGACACTAACATTGCAGCGTGCAAGAGTTCGAGCTGTGCCTCGGTCGAGGAACAACGGGGAAAGTCGAAAGTACCGTTGTCTGATTCCGACTGCCGTCGGAGTTTCGGCCATAGGAAAGGGATAATCAGCTAGTTCTTGGGAGCGTCGTGTTCATCGACATACTTGGTACGGTCGCCGTCCGGGTAGAGGGTCATTGCCGAGGAATCCGGGCCAACAAGGTGCGCGCGATGCTCGCCACGCTCGCCCTGGAAGCCGGCCGCGCGATCTCGCACGTGGATCTGGCCGACGAGCTGTGGTCCGATCAGCCGCTCGGCAACGTGCGTAACGCGCTGCAGGCACAGGCCACCCGGATACGGCGGGTACTCGACGGCAAGACTGGTCAGGGACCAGGCAGGACCGTGCTGCGCGCGGTCGGCAACGGCTATCTGCTGGACATCCCGCCGGAGAACGTCGATGGCAACCGGTTCCTCGATCTGGCCGCCCGCGGCGCCGCGCTGCTGCACTGCCAGCCGGACTGCGCGCTCAAGATGCTGCAGGAGGCGCTGGCGCTGTGGCGCGGACCCGCGCTGCTGGACGCGGGCGACGGGCTGCGCTGCCGCAGCGCGGCCACACTGTTCGACGAGCGACGGCTGACCGTGTGGGAAGACATCGTCGGCGCCCGGCTGGCCGTCGGGGAAAACCGGCAGGCGATCGTGGATCTGAGCCAGCTGGTCGCGCACCACCCGCTGCACGAGCGGTTCTACGAGCAGTTGATGCTCGCGCTCTACCGGGTCGGCAGGCACAGCGACGCGCTGGATCTCTACCACCGGCTCAGGGCTCGGCTCGACGAGGAACTCGGCCTGCAGCCCAGCGAGCGGCTTAAGCGCCGTTATGCCGACATCCTCTGCCAGGATCCCAGCCTGGATTCCTCGGCCGCCGTGTGGGCGGACCGGGTCGGCTCGCGCATCGCAGTACGCTGACACTACCGAACTCCCTTGTGTCCCAGCGTGATCACGCCCGCCGCGGACGCTTGCCACACTGCGCAGCACCGCACCATCGCCGAGCGCTGATGTCGCTCGATCAGCTCTTCCTTTCGTTGCGCACGCCGGCGTCCTTGTGCGCTGCGGGCTGACCAGTCGCTGACCGGACATTGACTCGCTCGGCGCGTCTTCGCCGGTCAGTCATCCGTCAGCGCTTGGTCAGCCTACTGAAACACACTGGACGCCGCACCCTCCGCTCAACCCTGAGGAGCAGCGACCGTGGCCCTACCCCGCCGCGCCCATCCGCCGGGCGGCACCCCGTGAGCCGGGCGGCCGTGCTGGCCGGGCTCGGCAGCGCGCTGCCTGACCGCGTGGTGACCAACGAAGAGCTGACCGCGCTCACGGACAGCTCTGACGAGTGGATCCGCACGCGCACCGGCATACGACAGCGGCACTTCGCGGTTGAGGGCACCGCCACCTCAGACCTCGCGGTCGCGGCTGGCCAGTGCGCACTTAAGTCCTCGGGTCAGGGTGGCGCCGATGCCGTCCTGGTCGCCACCACCACCCCGGACCGGCCGTGCCCTGCTACGGCTCCGCTAGTGGCCAGCAGACTCGGACTGTCCGGCGCGGCCGCGTTCGATGTCGGAGCGGTGTGCACCGGCTTCATCTACGCTCTGGCGGCCGCGGCCGGACTGATCGCGGCGCGGACCGCCGACCGAGTCCTGGTCATCGGCGCGGACACGTTTTCCAGCATCCTCAACCCGCGCGACCGCACGACCTTCGCCGTCTTCGGGGACGGCGCGGGAGCGGCCCTGCTGCGGGCGGGCGAGCCCGACGAGCCGGGGGCTCTGAACACGTTCGACCTGGGCAGTGACGGCGAAGGCAGAGACCTGATCACCGTGCGCGCCGGCGGTTCCCAGCAACGTCTCGCCGCGACCGTGAGCGATCCGGACGACCAGTACTTCACCATGGCCGGACGCGAGGTCTTCCGGCACGCGGTTCAGCGCATGGAACGCTCCGTGCGCGCCGCGCTGGAGACCGCCGGCTGGCAGCACACTGACGTGGACCGGCTGGTGTGCCATCAGGCCAATCAGCGCATCCTCGACCGGCTCGCCGACCTGCTCGGCATCGACCCGCGGCGCGTGGTCAGCAATATCGCGCTGGTCGGCAACACCGCGGCGGCCTCCATCCCGCTGGCATTGCACCAGGCCCACGGCGACGGTTCGCTGCGCGCCGGGCACCGCGTGCTGCTCACCGCCTTCGGCGGCGGCCTGACCTGGGGCTCGGTCACGCTGACCTGGCCCCGGCTGGCCGCCCTTGACGGCTCAACCTCCGGACCATCACCCGAGAACTAAGGAGCGCCCGATGACGAACTCGTACGACGCCCTGGTCGACCTGCTGGTGCATCGCTTCGACGTCGATCCGGCGAAGATCACGCCTGAGGCCACCTTCGAAGACCTGGACATCGACTCCCTGTTCATGGTCGAGCTGCTGCTGGTCGTCCAAGCCGAACTCGGCGTCGAGATCCCGGACGAGGCCGCGACCCCGCGGGACACGATCGCCAAGGCCGCGGAGTTGATCGGGGCTCAGCTGGCCGCCTCCGCCTCATGACCGCGGTAGCGGTCACCGGACTGGGACTGGTCACCGCCGCCGGCATCGGCGCGCAGGCCACCTGGGCCGGGGTCTGCGCGGGCCGCTCAGCCGCGCGGCGCGACCCGAATCTGGCGGGCCTTGCGGTGGACTTCTCCTGCACGGTGCCGGGCTTCGATCCCGCGCTGCACGTCGGTACCCGCAGCAGGCTGATCCACGACCGATTCGTACAACTCGCGCTGACAGCCGCGCGCGAGGCGGTCGCCGACGCCGGGCACGATCCGGCCGGATGGGACGGTGCGCGCGTCGGCGTGGTGGTCGGCTGCGGACTCGGGGGAGTAGCCACCTAGGAACGCCAGCAGCGGGCGATGACGGAAAACGGGCCAGGCTCGGTGTCCGCGCTGCTGATCCCGATGCTCGTGCCGAACATGGTCGCCGGCAACATCGCGATCGATCTGAAGGCGACCGGCCCGAACCTGGTGACCGCCACCGCCTGCGCCTCCGGGGCGACCGCTCTCGGCATCGCCCGCGACCTGCTGCTGGCCGACCGTTGCGACATCGTGCTGGCCGGCGGCAGCGAGGCGGGTGTCAGCCCACTGATCGTCACCGGGTTCGCGCAGATGGGTGCACTCTCGCGGCGCACGGACGATCCGGCCGCGGCCAGCCGTCCCTTCGACGCCGGGCGCGACGGATTCGTCATCGGCGAAGGCAGCGCGGTGCTGGTACTTGAACGCGAGCCGGACGCGCGAGCACGGGGTGCTCATATCCGGGCCCGTTTCGCGGGCTATGGAGCCAGCGCGGACGCGCACCACCTCACCGCGCCCGACCCGCAGGGCACCGGCGTGATCAAGGCGACGTACGACGCGCTGCGTGACGCGGGACTGGCTCCCGAAGACATCGACCACGTCAATGCGCACGGCACCTCCACGCCGCTCAATGACGAGATCGAAGCCAACGCGCTCGGCGTCCTGTTCGGCGCCGGTCCGGCCGTGACCTCGACCAAGGGGGTGCTCGGCCACGCGCTCGGCGCGGCCGGCGCGATCGAGGCCGCACTCAGTGTCCTGACGCTCCAGCAGGGCACCGTCCCGCCGACGGCCAACCTGGAACATCAGGATCCGAAGATCGATCTGGACGTGGTCGCCGGAACCCCGCGCCATGGTCGCCTGAAGGCGGCCGTGAGCAACTCCTTCGGTTTCGGCGGCCAGAACGCAGTGCTCGTGTTCGCCGCAGCCTGATCCGCCATCGCACAATTCTCAAGGAGCTGATAATGGTACAGCGCACCGTTCTCCTGCAGCGCGTCTCCGGGGCCCTCTCGGTGATCAACGGCGTCGCCAAGTTCCTCCCGCA
>Ga0134128_10012448_pt1 | contig 10143 bp, 4 predicted proteins | sample KB31754_FD_96462 | JGI IMG/M metagenome (GOLD analysis project Ga0134128, IMG submission 96462) | Terrestrial soil microbial communities with excess Nitrogen fertilizer from Kellogg Biological Station, Michigan, USA - KB3-175-4 | ecosystem: Environmental > Terrestrial > Soil > Unclassified ...
AGGGGTGGCCTTGACGGCGACGTGGCTCGCCTGTCGGGTCATCCGCGGCGGCTTTCCCAGCAGCACGCCGAGCGGCATGTCGATCGGCTGGGCGTGGGCGCCGTCGGGACCCGCGTCCGAAGGCGCCTCCGAGCGCTTGGTGGCCAGCGCGTCCTCGAGGACCAGCTGCCCGTCGTCGGTGGCGCGGCCGATGACCGCCTGGGGGGCGCGCTCGCGGGCGCAGAGCGCGGTGAAGGCGGGCAGGCGGTCGGCGGCGATCGCCAGCACGTAGCGCTCCTGCGCTTCGTTGCACCAGATCTCGAGCGGCGAGAGCCCCGGCTCGGCGCTGGGGATGTCGCGCAGGGCGAAGCGCGCGCCGCGCCCGCTGTCGTGCACCAGCTCGGGGAGCGCGTTGGAGAGGCCGCCCGCGCCGACGTCGTGGATGGAGAGGATGGGGTTCGCCGCGCCGAGCGCCGCGCAGCGATCGATCACCTCCTGACAGCGGCGCTGCATCTCCGCGTTGTCCCGCTGCACCGAGGCGAAGTCGAGGTCCTCGGCCGAGGCCCCCGAGGCCAGCGACGACGCCGCGCCGCCGCCCAGGCCGATGAGCATCGCCGGCCCGCCCAAGACAGCGATCGGCGTACCGGCGGGGATCTCCGCCTTCTTGACCTGCTCGGTGCGCACGTTGCCGAACCCGCCCGCCACCATGATCGGCTTGTGGTAGCCGCGCACCTCGCGCATCGCCGGGCCGTCCACCTCCAGCTCGAAGGTGCGGAAGTAGCCGCAGAGGCCGGGGCGGCCGAACTCGTTGTTGAAGGCGGCGCCGCCGATCGGCCCGTCGATCATGATCTCGAGCGCGCTGGCGATCCGGTCGGGCTTGGCGGCGGGGCGCTCCCAGGGACGCGGCGCGCTCGGCAGCCGGAGGTTCGAGACCGAGAACCCGGTCAGCCCCGCCTTGGGGCGCGCGCCGCGACCAGTGGCCCCTTCGTCGCGGATCTCGCCGCCCGAGCCGGTGGCCGCTCCCGCGAACGGCGAGATGGCCGTGGGGTGGTTGTGCGTCTCTACCTTCATCAACATGTGCACCGGTTCGACGACGGCGCGGTAGACGCCGCTCTGCGGCTCGGGCGCGAAGCGCCCCGCGCGCGGACCTTCGACGACGGCGGCGTTGTCGCGGTAGGCGGAGAGGACGCCGCCCGGGCTCGCCTCGGTGCTGCGGCGGATCATCTGGAACAGCGACTGGGCCTGCTTCTGGCCGTCGATGACGAAGTCGGCGTTGAAGATCTTGTGGCGGCAGTGCTCGCTGTTCGCCTGCGCGAACATCATCAGCTCGACGTCGGTCGGATCGCGGCCCAGCGTCTGGTAGGCCTCGCAGAGGTAGTCGATCTCGTCGGGCGACAGCGCCAGCCCCAGCGTCTTGTTCGCCTCGGCGAGCGCCGCGAAGCCGTCGTTCCCCAGCTTGACGTGCCCGAGCGGCCGCGGCGCCGGCCGCTCGAACAGCCGCGGGGCGTCGCTCGGCCGCTCGAGGACCGACTCCGTCATCCTGTCGGCCAACGGACGCACGAAGCCAGCCTCGTCGACGACCTCGCCGACGACGACATAGCTGACCGCGCGCTCGATGCGGCGCACCTTGCCGAGGCCGCAGACGTGCGCGATGTCGGTCGCCTTCGACGACCAGGGGGAGATGGTCCCGAGGCGCGGCACCACCATGAGGCGCCGCCCGGAGGCCACGGTGGCGCGGCCGGCCGCGTCCAGCACGCGCGGGCCGTAGGAGAGCAGCGCGCGCAGGATGCGCGAGTGCTCGGCGGAGAGCGTGCCGTCGACGTCGACGAAGTGGAGGTAGGTCCCGTTGAGCGCGCGCACGCCGGGGTTGGTGCGCCGGATGGCCACCAGACGTTTTTGAAGCCGCCCCGGGCTGAGCGCGCTGCCTCCGATCACCTCCATCATGGCGAGCGCAGCCTGCCGGCTTCCGGCCGGCGATGCAATGGGCGGCGGGAAGCCACTCTAGGCCGCACCAGCCAGCTGACGCAGGACGTAGTGGAGGATCCCGCCATGCTCGTAGTAGGCGATCTCCTGCGGGGTGTCGATGCGGACGAGGGTGGAGATCTCCTTGACCGAGCTCCCCGCCTTGGCCCGCACGGTCAGCGCCCGCCCGCCCGAAAACCCGGAGCCGAGGAGCGCCGGAAGCCCGACCGTCTCGAAGATCTCCTCGCCGGTGAGGCCGAGCGAGGCGACCGTGTCGCCGGGTTTGAACTGCAGCGGCACGATCCCCATCCCGACCAGGTTGCTGCGGTGGATGCGCTCGTAGCTCTCGGCGATCACCGCCCGCACGCCGAGGAGGCGCGGCCCCTTGGCCGCCCAGTCGCGCGACGAGCCCGAGCCGTACTCCTTGCCGGCCAGGATGATGAGCGGGACGTTCTGGGCGGCGTACTTCTCGCTGGCGTCGAAGATCGACATCACCTCGCCGTCGGGGAGGTGGCGGGTGACGCCCCCCTCGGTCCCCGGCGCCAGCAGGTTCCGCAGCCGGACATTTGCAAACGTCCCGCGCACCATCACCTCGTGGTTGCCGCGCCGGGCGCCGTAGCTGTTGAAGTCCTTGGGGTCGACGCCGTGGGCGACCAGGTACTTCCCGGCCGGGCCGTCTTTCTTGATGCTGCCGGCGGGCGAGATGTGGTCGGTCGTCACGCTGTCGCCCAGCACCGCCAGCACGCGCGCCCCCTGGAGGTCGCCGGGCGGCGTCGCCTTCTTGGCCATCCCCTCGAAGTAGGGCGGGTGCTTGATGTAGGTCGAGGCGCCGTCGAAGAGGTAGGTGTCACCGAGCGGGACGTCGAGCTTCCGCCAGCGCTCGTCCCCCTCGAACACCACGCTGTACGACTTCTCGAACATCGCCGGCTTGACCGACTTGCCGACGGCGTCGGCCACCTCGCTGTTGGACGGCCAGACGTCGCGCAGGAAGACCGGTCCGGACGTCCCCTCGCCGAGCGGCTCCTGGTCGAGCGCGATGTCGATCCGCCCGGCCAGCGCGTAGGCAACCACCAGCGGCGGCGACATCAGATAATTGGCGCGCACGTCGGGGTTGATGCGCCCCTCGAAGTTGCGGTTCCCCGACAGCACGCTGGCCACCACCAAGTCGCGCGCGTCGATGGCGTCGGCGATCGGCTGGGGCAGCGGCCCGGAGTTGCCGATGCAGGTGGTGCAGCCGTAGCCGACCGTGTGGAAGCCGAGCTTCTCGAGGAAGGGGGTCAGCCCCGCCTCGGCCAGGTACTCGGTCACCACCTTCGAGCCGGGGGCCAGCGAGGTCTTCACCCAGGGGCGCGTCTTGAGCCCCTTTTCGACCGCCTTCTTGGCCAGCAGGCCCGCCGCCACCATCACCATCGGGTTCGAGGTGTTGGTGCAGCTGGTGATGGCCGCGATGACGACCGAGCCGTGCTGCAGCTCGGGCGCCGGCGCCGCCGACGGCGCGTAGCCGATGTTGGTCGGCTGGCTGTCCTGCGGCTGGACCGAAGCCATCTTCTTCTTCGGCTTGATGAGGCCCGGCAGCGCCTCCTCGAACGACTTCTTCGTCTGGTAGAGGCCGACGCGATCCTGCGGCCGCTTGGGCCCGGCCACGCTCGGCTCGACCGAGCCGAGGTCGAGGTCGGCGACGTCGGTGTAGACCGCCTCCTTGGTCGATGCCTCGTGGAATATCCCCTGCTCGCGCGCGTAGGCCTCGCAGAGGGCCACCTGGTCCGGCGCGCGGCCGGAGAAGCGCAGGTAGCGGAGCGTCTCGTCGTCGATGGGAAAGATGCCGCAAGTGGCGCCGTACTCGGGCGCCATGTTGGCGATGGTCGCCCGGTCGGCGACCGGCAGCGCGGCCACGCCCGGGCCGAAGAACTCGACCAGCTTCCCGACCACGCCCAGCTTGCGCAGTATCTGGGTGACCACCAGGACGAGGTCGGTCGCCGTCGAGCCCTCGCGCAGCTTGCCGTGCAGCCGGAAGCCGACCACCTGCGGGATCAACATCGACAGGGGCTGCCCCAGCATGGCCGCCTCGGCCTCGATGCCGCCCACGCCCCAGCCGAGGACGCCGAGGCCGTTGACCATCGTCGTGTGGCTGTCGGTGCCGACCAGCGTGTCGGGATAGGCCTGCGCCGGCCCGTCCTTATCGTCATTTTTCTGTTGCGGGAACACGACCCGCGCCAGGTACTCGAGGTTCACCTGGTGGACGATGCCGGCGTCGGGCGGCACGACCGCGAAGTTGCGGAACGACGACTGTCCCCAACGCAGGAAGGCGTAGCGCTCCTTGTTGCGCGAGAACTCTATCTGCGCGTTGAGAGACAGCGCCTCGGGCTTGCCGAACTCGTCGACCTGGACCGAGTGATCGATGACCAGCTCCGCCGGCACGAGCGGGTTGATCTTCTTGGCGTCGCCGCCCAGCTTCTGGATCGCCGCCCGCATGGCGGCCAGGTCGACGACCGCCGGCACGCCGGTGAAGTCCTGCAAGAGCACGCGCGCGGGCATGAAGGCGATCTCGTAGCTCGGCTCGGCCTTCGGATCCCAGCCGCAAAGAGCGCGAACGTCCGCCTCCTTGACCGTCTTGCCGTCCTCGTGGCGCAAGAGGTTCTCGAGCAGGATGCGCAGCGAGAAGGGGAGCCGCCCGGGGTTGAGGCCCGCCTTCTCGAGCGCCGAGAGGCGGTGAATCTCGAACTTGCGCTGGCCGACCTCGAGGGTGCCCCGACTACCGAAGCTGTTCGCCATGATGTCCCATTCTTAGTTGCCGAGCCCGCAATGTCGAGGGGTTAGCGATGCTCGGGCCACGACAGGAAGATGTGCTTCCGGACGTTGCGCGGCGTGGTCTCGCCGGGCGGCGGGCTGTCGTTCTCGATCTTGTAGGCGTCGAACCGGACGATCCGGTCGCCGGGGTCGTGGGTCCGCTCCGGGTAACGCAGGATCCACTCGACGAAGGCGCCGTGGTAGACGGCCTGATCCGGGATCCGAACCGAGTAGTTGAAGAAGAACGAGTCGTTGTCGAGGCGAGAGGGGATCTCCTCGGTCCCCGGGTAGGGGTAGCGCCCGGCGACCTCGCTGTAGGGATCGACGTGCCGCCCCTCGGCGGTGACCGCATCCACGACCATTGTCTCGTCCGTGGTCGGCGCGTCGGAGGCGAACATCGACCAGGCCTGGATGAACCGAGGGTAGGCCACCAGCCGCTTGACCCACCCCGGCTCGTCGAACTTGAGGGCCTGGGGAACGGCCTGGTTGATCCACAGCGCCTCGTTGACGATCGTGATCAACATCGCCAGGGTAAACCCCTCGCGCAGGATCGCCGCCAGCCGAGCGAGCCAGTCGATGACCGGCGCGCGCGGCGGGGGGAGCGCGGTCGCGGGGGCCGGCGTCGCTCCCGGCACGCCGCAAGCGGCCAGCCCCAACCAGATCGAGATCGTCTGCCGGTTGCGGGCGAAGGCGTCGTAGCCCCGGCCGGCGAGCTGACGCAGCCCGGGAATTCGCAGCGGCAGCGACCAGAGCAGCCCGAGCGGCAGCACGCGCAGCGTCGCCGCCACCGCGTCGGCGCGCGTGGTCCGACGCCCGCGCTCGTCGACCGCGACGATGGTCCTGGAGAGCAACTCGGGCGAAAGGTCCGCAGCGTCCGCCGGCACGTCGGCGCTCGAGACCAGCCGGATGCGCTCGAAGACGTCGAGGCGAGCGCACGCGCGGGCGAGCTGGAAGCAGACGCCACAACCGGCGTCGAAATACAGGGTCACCCGCCGGCGACTGCGGGCGGCGAGACGCCCGAAGAGGTCCCACTCGGAGGCGGTCAGGAGAAAAGGCGTGTAGCCGATCATCGCCCAGGAGAAGATCCCCAGGTTGATGAAGCACTGGAACCCGAGGTGCAGGCCGATGACGGCGAGGATGGCCGCCCGCCGGGTCCAGGTCCGCAGGATCGGCGAGAGGATCAAGATCGGCAGCGTGCTCTCGGTCGCGAGGGCGGCGTAGGAGAGGACGCGGGAGAGCCCGAACGTCATGTGCCCGCGCATCCAGACGCCGAACCAGGTGACCATCCGGTTCTGGTAGAGGACGTAGTGGACGGCGCTCCCCGTCCGCCAGGTCGGCCCCCCCTTCTGCACGGCGTTGAAGAAGTAGGAGATGGCCAGCTGCAGGAGGATGGTGAACGCCGCCAGCGAGACGACGCGGTTGACTCCGGCGCCCGTCTCCAACGGGTCGGTCGGCCGGGGCAACATCGCCGCGCGATCGGCGAGCTCGGCGGCGGTCGTCTCGCGCCGGCGGCGCAGGCTTGCGCGGACGGCGTCGAGCGAGAAGCGCCGGCCGAGCGGCAACAGCGACGACCAGAGGATCAGCTCGCACAGCGTCCAGTCGCCGCCGTTCTCGACCAGCGTCACGCGCGCGTGGAGACTGATGAGGCAGATGGGCGCCAGGAAGCGCATCAACGTCGTTCGCCAGCCGACCAGCAGCGCCAGGTAGACGAACGCGCAGATGGCGAAGCAGAGGATCGCCTCGTTGCGCAGCGAAGCGAGGAAAAAAAACGACAACATCCACTGCGTGGGCGGCCGCCAGAGCAGCGTGTGGTTCGGCAGCAGGCCGTCGTTCGTGTAGAAGAGGTCGAGCACCGGGATCCGGCGCAGCAGATCGATGAGCAGCACGATCGCCACCGCCACCCGCCCGAGCCCCACGCTGCGGGCGTCGATCGTGAGGTAGCGGTCGACGAGGAAGCGGCTCACCCGGCGCCAGCCCGCGAAGCGGGGTGCCGCCGGCGCCGAGGCCGGGCTGTCGTTCGACGCGCCGTCGCTCATGGGTAGTGGAGAAACACGCGCTTGTGGAAGTTGCGGGGGGCGGTCTCGCCGGGCCGGGGGCTGTCCTGCTGAACGACGTAGGCGTCGAAGCTGGTGATGGTGTCGTTGGGGTTTCCGGTCCGATCGGGGTAGCGGAGCAGCCACTCGATGAAGGCCTGGTGGTAGACGCCGGCGTCGGGGATGCGCAGCGTGTAGTCACACCAGAACGAGTCGTGGCCCAGGCGCACGGGGACGCTGTCGATGGGGATGTCGGCGACGCGGCTGCCGATCTCGTTGTAGGGGTCGACGTGCCGCCCGTCGCGCGTGACCGCGTCGACGTAGACCGTCTCGTCGGTGAGCGGCCCGTCGGGGGCGAACAGCGACCAGCCCTCGAAGATGTGCGGGTACATCACCGCGGCCACCATCCACGCGGGGCGGTGCTCGAACCGGGCCCAGCGGGGCACCGCCGGGTTGGCCACCGACACCTCGGCCGCCAGCACGACGAACACCACCGCCGCCAGCACCTCGCGGAAAAACGGCCCCTGCGCGCGGAACCAGCCTCGAAGCGGCGTCTCGGTCTCGGCCGGCGCGGCGGCGCGTGGAGCCGACGGGACGCCACAGGCGGCGAGGCCGAAGAACGTCGAGATCCGCGTCCGGTTGCGCGCGAAGGCGTCGTAGAGGCGGTTGCAGAGCGCCCGGAGGCCCGGCAGGCGCATCGGCCAGATCCACAGCCGGCCGAGGGGCAGCGCGGCGAAGATCTCGGCGAAGCCGTCGGCGCGGGTCCAGCGGCGATCGCGCCGCGGATCGAAGACCAGCATCGTGCGGTCGAGCAGCGCCGGATCGATCCCCGGCGGCAGCGCGGCCGTGTCGGTGTTCGGCACCCAGCGCAGACGCTTCCAGACGTCCATCCGCGCCAGCACGCGCACGATCGCCCAGCAGGCACCACAGTCGACGTCGTAGAAGACAGTGCGCGCCCGCCCGCGCGTCGGGACCAGGCGCGGGAGCAGGTTCCACTGCGCCTCGGTGAACAGAAACGGCTGGTAGGCGAGCATCGCCGCCGAGAAGATCCCGAGGTTCACCAGGAGCGCGATGCTCCCGTGCATGCCGATGAGCAGCAGCGCCGCGATGAACCGGGTCCAGCGCCAGAACAGCGGCGTCAGGACCAGGAAAGCCGCCGACGACTCGATCACCAGCGTCCCCTCGGTCAGGAGCTTGGTGACGGAGAACGGCAGATGCGTCCGCACCCAGAGCCCGAACACGGTGACGATCCGCTCCTGCCAGAGCACGTAGTGGACGGCGGTCCCGTCGTGCCAGGTGGGGCCGGTCTTGTGCACGAAGTTGAACCAGTAGATGACGCCGATCTGCAGGAGCAGCCCCAGCGCCGCCAGCGAGGTGGTCTGGCGCGTATCGGGCGGCGGCACCCCCCCGGCGAGCTCTTCGGGCCTCTCGTCGGGGCGGGCGCGCAGGCTGGCCCGGAGCGCGTCGACGGAGCAGCGCCGCCCGAGCGGCAGGAACGCGGTCCAGACCATGAGCGCGCCGATCGCCACGCCGCCCCAGTTCTCGGCGAACAGGATCCGGTTGTGCAGGCTGGTGGTCATGGCGAACGACAGCAGGTGGAACAGCCTCGTCCGGTAGCCGATGGTGAAGCAGAAGAAGCAGAAGAAGGCGAGGCAGAACCAGATCGCCGACTCCTCCGGCAGCGAGGCCATGAAGAGGAAGGAGAAGATGTGCGGGAACGGCGGCCGCCAGAGGACGGTGTGGTTCGGGATGAGCCCGAGGTTGCTGTAAAAGTCCCGCAGCCAGGGGACCCGACGCAGCAGATCGATGATGAGGACCAGCCCGAGCACGATGCGCCCCAGCGCCAGGCTGCGCAGATCGATCTGCAGGTAGGTGCGCCGCAGCCGCGCGCCGAGCCCGCCGCCGTTCATGAGGCCCGGCTCGCTCCCCGGCGCCGGCGGGCGGCGAGATCGACGGCGATGCGGCCGAGCTCGCCCAGCGTGCGCGCCATCGCCAGCGGCCCCAGCTTCGATCCGCCGATGTCATGCCAGGTGGCGAGCGGCACCTCGACGATCGCCGACAAGGGCAGCGCGGGGACGGTCGCGCTGCCCGTCAAGAGGCGCCCGAGCAGCTCGACGTCGAACGCCCAGCGCGAGATGAACGGCGTCGCCAGCGCCGCCCGGAGCGCGGGCGAGGCCCGGAACAGCTTGGCGCCGCACTGCGTGTCATAGACGCGCGCCTTCAGGATGAGCGACGCGGCGCTGGCGAAGACGCGCCCGAGGTAGTGGCGGATGGTGCTCCGCTCGATGTCGGTCCCGAGCAGCGCCACCCGCGCTCCCAGCACCACCGCGACTTCGGGGCGCTCGAACCTGGCGCGCAGGCGCAGGAGCTCGTCCGGCGGCGTCGACAGATCGGCATCCAGGTAGCCGACCGTCGCGGCGCCGCGCCCCAGCGCCTGGAGCATCCCCTGCCGGACCGCCTCGGCCTTACCGCCGTTCGGCGAGAGCGACAGCACGTCGATCCGCGCCGGGCTCCGCGCGGCGATGGCCGCCAGCCGCTCGGCCGTGGCGTCGGTCGACCCGTCGTTTACGAACAACAGCGACGCCTCCGCGCAGCGGTCGAGGAACGTCAGCAGGGGCGCTTCGTCCAGCCGCGCCGCCTCGTTGTAGCAGGGGACGACGACGGTAAGAGAGGCGAGCGAGGAGGCGGCCCGATCCATACGGAACCGACATCTTAGACCACATTTCTCAGTTAGACTGCCCGCCCAATGTCGGCCGGCACCCTCGATTCACCCCTCGGCGAATCCGTGGCGCCGCCTGTGTCCCCGCTGCCGGCGCCCGCGCCGCCGCCTCTGCCGTCGCTGACCCGCGCCGTCCGCGCGCTCGCGCTGCTGGCCACCGAGGGAGCGTCGCTCGGCTTCGGCGGATGGTGTCTCCGCTCCCGCGCCCACCTGCTCAACTACGTCGGCGCCAACACGCTCCCGCCGCACGCGCGCAAGTACGTGGTCGGCGACATGCTGGGGGGGGCCGCCCTGGCCGGCCTCATCGGCCTCGGGCTGCTGCTCTGGCGCCGGGTGGGCGGGCTCGGCGCGGTCGAGCGGGCCGCGCGCCGGCTGGCGCCGCTCTGCCTGGTCGGCCTGCTGCCGCTCTTCGTCGACTGGCAACTCTGGTACGGCGGGCGCGAGTTGACCTTCCTGGTGATGGTCGGCGCTTCGCTGCTGATTCTGCAGTCGCTGGTCCGGATCTCGCTCGCGACGCCCCCGCTCTTCCCCGAGTCGTGGCGGGCCCGCGCGGGCGCCCGCACGAGCGCGCTCGTGGACCGCGTCCGGCACCTTCGAGAAGTCCGCTGGCTCCCCCTGGCCCTGGTGCTCGCTGGCGTCGCCGGCTACGCCGTCTACTTCTCG
>Ga0134128_10012450_pt1 | contig 10143 bp, 12 predicted proteins | sample KB31754_FD_96462 | JGI IMG/M metagenome (GOLD analysis project Ga0134128, IMG submission 96462) | Terrestrial soil microbial communities with excess Nitrogen fertilizer from Kellogg Biological Station, Michigan, USA - KB3-175-4 | ecosystem: Environmental > Terrestrial > Soil > Unclassified ...
CTTCATGCCGTAGGGAACCATCAGCGCGCCACCGGACTGCTTGACAACGCCGCCGGTGACGGCATCCACGGCCGCCTGCACGTCCTTGGGGTCGACCTGGTCCAGCGGCTTGCCCTGGTGGTACGCCTGCGACACGAAGTAATCCTTCACCGCGTTGAAGATGTCCCTCTGCTGGCTGGCTGCCTGCGCAGCATTGGGCGACTGGAACGCCGTCGCCGGCAACGCCCGCTCGAAGGCGGCCGCGAACTGGGTCTCGTTGATCTTAACCGCGTTGGCGCCGGACGGCATCGGCACGTCGTTGCCCTTGGACGTGTCGAACTGCTTGTTCAGGATGCGGTCGCCGTCGAGTACCGTGGCCGCCACGTCGGTGGCTGCCATCGGCTTGCCGTTGACGACGACTTGCGCGCCGGTCTGTGCGATGTTGCCCACGTAGGAGAGCATCGGGTTCTTCTGGCCCAACTGGCCCATCGCGGTCTGGTAGTCGCGCGTGTTGCCGAGCGACTGCGCCATCTGGCCCAAGTAGCTCACCGCGTCGTGCGAGGACAGCTTGTCCAGCGCGGCCATCACCTGCGGAATTTCTGGTTTGGCAAAGATCGACGGCGGCGCGCCGTAGTCCCGCTGCAGCGTGGCGTTCACCGCTACGCGCTGACGCAAGCCGGCGCCGAACTTCTCCGGGGAACTCATGTCCAGCGGCGCTGCGCCGCCGATGGCGTGGGCTATCGCATAATCCGTGGGCGCGCTGCGCCGGTCACTCTGCGCACTGCCGAAGGCTGCCAGCGCCGCCTTGTAGAGCGGTTCCTTGACCGCGAACTCGTCCCCTCCGGCCGGCTTGTATTGGTTGATGAACGCTTCGGCCTGGGCGTCGGGCATCGTCGCCACCTGCGCCTTGAAGCCGGCGAACTGCTTGGCGTAGTCCAGCGTGTCGTTGCGCCGCTGCGCCTCAGCAGGGGCGAGTGTGGCCAGGTTCTGGGCCTTCAGCTTCTCGACATCCGGGTAGTCTTGGCCGGCCGAGAACGACGCCATGGCGTCCTGGAACTGCACTTGTCCGGCGCCGCGGGTCGAGGCCAGCTGCTTGCCGACTAGCCCTTCGGCTTGGCGCACGAGCTGCACCTTCTCGTTGAATCCGAGGTTCTTCCAGCCGGCCAGCGGCGGCGCGGAGCCAGCGATCGCCTGCTCGGACAACGGCTGCACCTGGGGGTCCTGCGACGCGGGCGCAACGCCCATGTCGGTGAAACTCTTGCCGCCCGGCGCCACGGCGAAGGCAAACTGGTTCGCCTGGTCGGGGAACTTGGCGGTGGTCGCCTTCATGGCCGTTTCGGGATCGGCGCCGGCGGCGAGCTGCTGGTTGGCGAACGCCAGCATCGCCGGCTGAGGGGGCGGCCGCACCACGCCTGGATCGCTCGGTGCCTGCCCCGGCACGCCGCCCACCTGTGTGCCATTCGGGCGCGTCACCCCGCCCTGCAGGTTGATGCTGGTCAGGAACCCCTGCGGGTTCGCCGACATCGCGCTGTACACCTGCGTCGCCGAATACTGGTGCTGCACGTCGGTGAGCAGCCGGCTCTTGACGTCCGGCCCCACGCTGGTAAGCCCCACGATCGAATCGTGCTGCTTGTCCAGCAGGCGCTGGAACGTGTCGTTGTCCGGCGACGCGGCGATCATGTCGGTGTCGCTCTTGATGCCCTGCTGCACCAGGTTGGTGGTGTAGTCGGCGTTGAGCTTGGACTGCGTCTGCAGCGCCAGGTCGTTCATCCGCAGGCCGGCGCTGGCCATGTGCCAGCCTACGAACTTGCGTGCCGATCGCGTGGGCGCCTGGTCGAGCAGATCCTGCTGCGCCTGCGTGATCGACTGGCCGGCCTGCTCGGACAGCTGGCTGACCTGCTGCGGGTAGTCCGCCGACGTGGGGTCCAGCGCGTTCACCTGCTTGCTGAAATCCTGCCGCCAAGCGAGCTCTTTTTGCGACACGGCCGTGGCCGCCCACACGCGGCCTTGATCCTGGTCGATCTGATTCAGCACGCGGCCGCCGGCGCCGAGCTCGCGGCCTACCGAATCAAGCCCCTGCGCGATGCCGCCGCCGAAGTCGGCGCTGGTCGCTTCGCGGCCATCGGACGCGCCGCCGGCCAGCACCTGGCTGGTGTAGGGCTGCATGTTGAGGTTGGCCATCAGGGCGCTCCTGCCGGCGTCACAGGTACGCCGCCGCCAGCGGCCGCATACCGGCTATAGATGCCGCCGGGGCTGTTGTTGGCGTAGCTCTGCCCGGCCTGGGCCGCGCCACCGAGCGCCGAGCCTGCGGCGTTGAGGTAGCCGGCGGTGCTGTCGGCGCCGGCCTGCATCGAATCGAGCGAGCTCGAATTCTGGTAGCCCAGCGCCTTCATCTGGTAGTTGTATTTGATGTTCAGGTTGTCCAGGGTGCCCTGCTGGATCGAGCTGCTGAGCGCGTCCAGCGGCGAGCCGGTGGACGGGTCGATGCCCGAGGCGCCGGCGTTGGCGGACATACTGCCAAGTTTCAGGCCCATGTCCCGCTGCTGCGCCGCCTGTGCCTGCGCACCTTGCTGCTGCATCGCCAGCGCGTTTTGCCGCGCCTGCTCGGCGTTGTAGTCCGCCGCGTCCGAGGCGGCCTGCCCCTGCTTGACCGCGGCATAGGTGCTCACCACGGCGGCCGCGGCCATGATGTAGGGGATCATGGGAATGACGAATGCCATTATTTCACCTTGGCGTAGAACGCCGCGTCAGTGCCATCGGGGAAAAAGGCGCGGGCGCGGGGGCACTCACACTCGAAGCCGAGCAGTTTCATCCATCGGTGTGCCTGCTCGAAATACAGCTGCACCTGGGCTTCGATGCGCGCGTAGTCGCGGGTGTCGAAGTACCGTTTCACGCGGCGGTGCACGCCGTTGAACCGCGGGCCGATGTCGGCGGCCAGGAAGCACCAGGCGATGCCGCGCCCTTCCCACGCGTGGATCACGCCGCCGACGAACAGCACCTCATCGCCGTCCAGGATGGTGAACGCGTTTTCGTTCTCCAGCAGCACCGCGTGTTGTGGCGCCATCCATCCGATATTGCACACCTGCGCGCTTTGCAGCCGGATGCGCGCCATGTGCTCGGCCTTGTAGGGGACCACGATCATCAGCCGCCATCCTGGGTTTCGAGTTGCGCGATCACCGCGCTCACATTGCTGGGCAACGGCTGGGTCTGCTCCCATATCACATAGCCCTCGCGATCGTAGCTGCCGTCCCAGGTGACCGGGATGTCCCCATTGAACAGGGACGGCGGCTCGTCCATCAGGTCCGACGAATTGCGGAATGGCACGTCGTTCACCGGCGCGCCGACGTTGCCCGCGGTCAGCTGCAGCCCAAGCGTGTCGAACAGGCGCACGATGACGCGGTGGATGCGCTTGATCTTGCCTTGGGCCGGGCCGTCGCCGACGCCGGCCTCGATCGGCATGGACTGGGCGCTGCTGGTGTAGCGGAGGCCCACATTCACGTCCAGCGCCGGGCGCTCCAGCGTGATCGTGCCGCCGGTGACCACACAGTCCGGATGGGTGGCACTGTCAGCCAACACGCTCACCGTCTGCCCTTCCAGCCAGGTGAGGCCGGTCACCGTAGTCACCTGACTGCCGAACACCGTGCGCGCCGAGCAGTCAAGGTAGGTGGTCAGGTTGGGCACGAACTTGGTCTGTGTCGCGCCGGCGTCGGTGTACGTCACCGCGTCACCAATCTCCCACAGCTTGCTCATCTTCTCCACGGTAACCGACGTGGCGCCGTTGATCGTGCGCTGCACCGCCAACCACACTTCGTCGCGCGAGTTGTCCGGCGCCGGGATCACCGCCACGCTCAGCACCTTGGTGGTGGGGTCGCCGCCGAGCTGGTGCGCCACCCAGCCCTCTTCGTCCTGGTCACGGTCGTAGCTGATACTGACCAGGGTGCCGTCTGTGCGCACCAGCCAGATGATCTGCTGTGGCGCGCGCTGCAACGCGAACTGGGTGAAGCCGCCGGTGGTCAGCTGGTCGGACAGCACCGAGACATCCGGGCCGACGAAGCCGTCCGTGTAGAAGTCGTACTTGAGCGCGCGCAGCCGGCGCGCGCCGCCCTGCAGGAACAAGGTTTCCAGGCCCACGCGCAGCGACGGCTGGGTGGTCGAGCCGTAGGCCGTGGACTGCTGGGTTTCCACGCTGGTGGGCGTGATCGCGCCGCCGAGCTGGCCGGCTTTGACCAGCCATTCGCCGCCGGACGTTCCGATCAGGATGCCGTGCGAATCGGACTGTAGCCAGCGGATCGCGTCGACGGTGTTGCTGTTCAGCGCGAAGCCGTAGGCGCACGAGTCGGTCACCGTGCCGTCCAGCACCGCGCTCGGCGAGAAGGTGGTGTACTGGCTCGACACCGACGCGTCCAGCCGCTGCGGCGTCTGTGGCGCACCGGCGAACAGCAGTCGGTCCTGGTGGAACGTCACGCATGCGGGGTAGTTGCCCGCGTAGTAACTGCTGAGCTGGAACGCCCGGTTCGCTACCAGTGCGCCGGATGGTGCGGTGCTCCCGGGGTCCAGCGGATCGTTGGGGTCAACGTAACGCATCAGGGACTCATCCCGAGGACGGTGGCCGTGCACACGGTGGTGCTGGTTACCGCCGTGATCTGGTAAATCGACCACAGAGTGGCCGGCGAGGTCGCGTCGTTGCGGATGCGCACAAGCCGCCCTACGTCCGACGCCTGGAACCCGGCGCCGTTGTTGATGCTCGTGGTGTTGGTCGCGGTAAGGGTCGCGGTGGCGCCCACTGCGGTGTCACTCGCGGCAAGCTTGTTGGTCGACACGTTGCGCGGCAGGTACGGGCCGTCGATGAACGCCAGATTGGCCAGCTGCCAGTTGGTGGCGCCGAGCCGGCTCAGCGTGGCCGGCGGGTGGTTGGGGTGCACGATGTAGAGCACGTCGTCGGACTGGGTGAAGCCCAGCTGCGACAGCTCGGCGGCCGCATATGGCGTGGCCACTTCATACGGCGCGCCACCGCTAAGCAACTGGCCGCCATTCGTGTAGAAGCGGATGGTGCTGTAGGTGAACTCCAGGATGTACGCCTGAGTCACGTTGAACTCGAACCGCTGCAGGCGCACGGCGGTCGCGTTGTTCTTGACGCTGGCGACGTACTGGGTGCCGGGACGGCGTGTCAGCGGGCCCTGCAGCAGCGGCACATAGTTGAGGCACTGGCTGAGCGCGGCCTTGCGCTTGGGCAGGTCGACGCGCCCGTACAGCTGGGGCGACCAGGTGCCGGCGTTGAAGTTGGACTGAATCCAGGTCGCGCGCATCAGCGCACCCTCGCCAGCCACCAGTCGTCATCGGGGGCGTCGGCCGGAAGCGACTCCAGCGCGTCGGCGTGCTTGGCTTCGTCCAGCGCGTCACGGTACGCCTGCTCGGCGTCGGACTTCTTCTGGTTGGACTGGGTAAGCCGCTCGCACATGGCCTTGGCCATCGCCGCTGACAGGGCTTCAGCGAACAGCGGGTCGAACATCGTCGGGTCTTGCACGTCGACGACATAGTTGAGATTGAGCACCGGCGCGGAGGCGCTGTTGCTCGTGCCGTCCGGCGACTGCTGGGCGTTGGTCAGGATCTTTCGCCCTTCCAGCTTCCAGTCCAGGCACGGATCGTTCGGAAGGATGATGCGCACGCAGTCCACCGGCAGGCTGAACTGGTAGGCATAGTCGAACGCGGGCGCCGCGACATCGGGTGCAAGCACGGCGCGCGTGGTGGCGAAGTTCCACACCTGCTTGCGCAGCTCAGCCCGACGGCACGGATCGTAGGTGCGCGTGCATTCGCGCGCCTCAGGCGTGTTGTCCGTCAGGTTGAGGATCGAGCCGGCGCCAAGCAACTGCAGCGCACGGTTGGCGATCCCGGTGATCGACTGTGCCATGCGCTGGAACCCTTACGTGTTGGTGATGACGGCGATCTTGAAACCCGAGTTGGCCGGAACGCCGATCTGCACCGGCACGTTGGCCGGCAGGCGCCGGTTGGTCGCGGTCGCCGTGGGCGTGGCGGCCACCGCGATCGAGCACACCACGTCGGACACCAGCTCCACGAGCGTGGTGGCTGCGTTGAGCGTGGCCGATGCCGCGCTGGAACCGCCGATGGCCACGGTCTGCTCGGCCAGCGCCGGGTATGCCGGCGTCCCCTGGACGAGATAGCCCGCGCCATCCCGTACCTGGGACGCGTGCTCGGTGATGTAGAGGGTGGCCATCGGTCAGCCTCAGATCGGGGTGAAGGCGGACTGGTCGACCACGTTCTTTATCCGCTCCATCGCCACGGCCAGAAGATCCCGGCTGGTGACGTTGGCGGTGCTGTTGATCGCCACCTCCACATCCTTGCCGGTGGTGGTGGACGCGATCGACACGGTGCTCTCTTCTGCGCCGACGTTGATGCCGTAGAAAATCGTTGCCATCGTGCGCTCCGGTGCGGGGGCGGCGGCCGGAGCCGCCGCCCGTCAGGCTTCAGTTCGGGTGGCTGACGTAGATGTCGACCACCAGGGTGCCCGAGGCCGGCAGGGCCGCGACACCCACCGTCAGGATCACGCGGTCGTTCGACGTCTGCGGCAGCGCGGCGAGCTGTGTGGCGTTGCCGGTGTTGGTCGGCGTGTTGGTCGCCGTCAGCGTCAGCGCCGGGGTGTACTTGGTCGCATTCGCCGCGTTGCCCACAGACACGGTGGACGTGCCCAGCGAAACGCTGGTGGTGAGCTCCACGCCGGCGAACGAGTAACCCGCGGGGAGGTCCGCCAGCACCACCGTGTCGCCGCTGGCCTGCGAAGCCAGGTTGACCGTCGCCCGGAAGCGACGGACACGGGCCTCATACGCCTGCACGGCGGATGCCTTGACCACGGGCAGGCTGTCGACGCCCGCGGTTTCCACACTGTAAGTCTGTGCCATGGTGTGTGCTCCTTACAGCGCGTTGATCTGGATGACACGCTTCTCTTCGAGACGCGTGGCACCGAAAGTGCCCTTGGTGTAGACCTGCCACGCGTTGCGCTTGTCAGGGCGACGATCGACGCTGGCGTTGATGTCGTTCCACAGGCCCAGCGCGACGCCGGACTTGCACCACACCGGGATCTGCCGGTTGGCCGGCGCGGTGCCGGCGAACATCGGCGCACCCGGATAGCGCTCGGAGTGGATGAAGTTGAAGCCCATGAAGCTGGAGATGTGGCCGTCGACCAGCACCGGACGGTTGGTGTAGTCGAGGTTGGTCGCCTGGGTCTCGCCCAGCATGTCGTCGTGCGCCTTGCCGTCGACCGCGACGTACAGGGTGTCGGTGTCGATGTTCACTTCGGCCGCCAGCAGCAGCAGCTTGGCCGCACGCAGCTTCTTGACGTTCAGGCCGGTGTTGCTCGACGCGCCCACGGTGATCGCCACCTGCTGGCCGCTCGGGAAGCTGGTGGCGGTCGACCCGTTCTCGCCGGTCTGCGAGTTGCCGAAGAACGAGGCGCAGATTTCGTCGTCGATCGCGCGGCCCAGGGCATACGCCTGCGCGCGGGCAATCGGGCTGGCCGGGTCGATGATCAGGCGCAGGCGATCCTGGTCGTCGATCAGCTCGCCGACGTCGTAGTCGTTCGGGTAGCACCAGCGGCGATCCTGCGGCGTTTCCACCAGCGGGGTGTCGGCGTGGCGACTGGTGTTCTTGATCGCGCTGACCTGACCGAACTGGTCGAGCAGTTCGGCGGCCTTGCCGTGCAGGGCGTACTCCTGGACGGCGCCACGCAGGCGCGAACCTTCCTGCTGGAGCAGCATCGCCACATTGGCGGAATACTGCTGGACGAAGGCAGTGGTGATCGGGCTGGTCATTGAAGGGGCTCCACAAGGGGACAAATCGAAAGGTCAGGGCTTCAGGGCGCCCATCGTTCCCGGCTTGTCCTCTTGCGAGGGGCCTCAGCTACCGCCTTGGCTTTGATGCGGGGGTCGAATCGCTCCGACTTGTCCCACTGGCCACAACGGCATTGTAGAACGTCGTTGCCATTTTGACAACACTTGCCGCATCCTTGTCGTGCGTGGCCACGCACACCGGCACCGCCAGCTTCAGACATTCGAGCATCATCTCGGGGTCGGTCACGGCGTCACTCCGGGTAGGCGTATTCGTGCAGGCGGGTCCACTGCTTCACCGCGTCGGCGTCCTTGTTCATGTACCGCGACATGAACGTCTTGTCCTGGCGCAGGGACTGGATCTCGGCCTTGGCCTGCGCCGGCGTCTTGGCGCCGCCGAAGTTGGTGCCATTGCCCGACACGAAGTCGCTTTCGCCGGTCTTGGAACCGATCTGGTGCAGCAGCAGCATGGTTTCTCGGTGGCCCAGCGCGCCGGCCACCTTGTCGATCTTGGCCGCGTCCCAGCCCAGCGCCGCCGCCGCGTTGCGCGCGATCACCAAGTTCTGGTCGTGCGCCGCGCCCCATTCGGTCTTCACCGCGGCCACGTCACGCTGGAACGCCTCGGCGCTCTGGTTGCTCTGCGCGGCCACCTGGTTCTTGATGAACTCGTTGTTCCACTGGGCCAGGCCCTCCGCCTGCGCCGAACTCAGGCCGAGCTCGTGGAACTTGATCTTGGCCGCCTCGGCGAACTGTGCGTTGCCGTACTCGGGTGGCACGTCGATCTTGTAGTCCTTGGGCTCGACGGGTCGCCCGAGCTTCGTGTAGAAGGCATCGAGGTCGGCCTTGTCGGCCTTCTCCCCCGGCAGTACCACGGTGCGGCCGGCCTTGTCGGCCCCGAACAGCTTTTCCAGATTCTGGTAGCTGTCGACCACCTGGGCCGGATCGGTCCAGCCCTTGTTCTGCACATAGCCTACTTTCAGCTCATCGGCGCCCTTCAGCCACTCCGGGCCGGCGGCGACGGCCGGCGCGGGAGCGGGCGCAGGTGCGGCAACGGCGGCAGAGGTCGAGCCGGCGGGGGCGACCACCTCGGCGGTGGACGCGGCAGGTGCAGCGGCGGCAACGGAATCGGTCATGGGGCTTCCTTCGTGGGTGCGGACACGCCGTAGCGTTTCCACAGGTCGTCGTCGGTCATCTTCAGGTGGTGCTGGATACGCAGCCACACTTCCCGGCGGCCTTCGGCCACCGCATGCACGCGCGGGTCGGGGTGAAACGTCGATTCAGTGGCACGGCAGAACCGGGCCAGATCGGCCAGCACCAGCTCGGCGCGTGGGCCGGAAAACGTAACGCGGTAGGCGTGGGCCCGCGCGCGCAGGAACTGCAACGCCGATTCGATTACGCCCATCCGGCGACTTCCTCCATACGCAGCGAATACCCTTTGAGCGCCTTCTCGGCGCCCTCCATCCCGTTCATCCAGAACCACCATCGATCATCCTGCTGGCTGTACGGTGGTGATGCCTTCCAGCCCTTGAACTGGAAGCCTTCCCAGCCGGAACGGATGGCCTGCCGCTTGGCGTGATCGTCCAGGTAGATTCGGGTGTCCAGCACTTACTGCCCCCCGACCTGGTTGCCCTGGGGCGCCGCGGACTTGAGCATCGCGGCCATGCCGGGGAGCGCCTGGGTCGCTTGCGCGGTGGACTGCTGCTGGCTGCGGTCCTTGCGTTTCTGCGCCACGGTGGCCGGGTCGTTGATGAACTTGAACGGCGCGCCGTTGATGTCGACGATCGCGGGGACGATCTCGTCGAAGTTGAAGATGTCCATGACGCTCGGGTCTTGCGCCTGGCCGGCAATCTCGGCGGCGAACTGCAGCGCACGCTGAATGCCCGAGCCCTGCTCGGCGCGCATCGCGCGGTTGAGTGGCGCGTCGTACTCGACCTTGAACTGCGCCCGCGCCTCGATCAGCTCCGGCGGCGGCGGCGGGATCAGCCCCAGCCGGTACAGCACCGCGTACTCGCGCTGGATCATCGGCCCAAGGCTCTCGCTCTGGAACCGGCCCATCGTGGGGCTGAGCAGCGCGCCCTTCTCGCGGGAGCGCTCCAACACCTCGGTCGCCGTCATCTGCGGCGAGTCGACCATGATCTGGAACAGGCTGACCAGGAACGCATCGTTGATGGCGCCACGCTCGTCGTCCATCATCTCCTTGCCAACCTGGACACTGCCGGTAGGCAGGGTGTGCACCAGGGGGCGGCCGTCGGCGTTCACGCCGCCGGAGTTGAGTGCGCCCGGCTTGAAGCTGAAGCCGTCCATGATGCCGTCGTCATGCACCAGC
>Ga0134128_10012454_pt1 | contig 10141 bp, 8 predicted proteins | sample KB31754_FD_96462 | JGI IMG/M metagenome (GOLD analysis project Ga0134128, IMG submission 96462) | Terrestrial soil microbial communities with excess Nitrogen fertilizer from Kellogg Biological Station, Michigan, USA - KB3-175-4 | ecosystem: Environmental > Terrestrial > Soil > Unclassified ...
CGACCAGGAATCCGGGGCGACGGACATTGACGGATCTTGCAAACGGCTGGCGCAGTATTGCATGCCGGTCACGTTGCTTCACACGCTGCGATGAAAAATCGCCGCGCGCTTCATCGGACGATAACGTCGCGCGCGCTAGTGTCCGCTGCGTCCAATGTCGGGCAGTGCAGCATGGAGTCGAAAGATCATGGACAGAAACCGCAGCGAAGGAACCAAACATCAGGTCAAGGGCGGCGTGAAGGAAGCGGCCGGCAAGGTCACCGGCAATAAATCCAAGGAAGTGGCCGGCAAGGTCGAGAAGCATGTCGGCAAGATACAGCGCAATGCCGGCGAAGCCGCCGACCAAATCCGTCACGCACGGCGTGACGATTACTGACCTTTTCAACGCCGGCGTTCCATTGCGGCGCCGGCGTTGTCAGATCGGACAAGGAGGTTCCATCGTGAACACCACACAGTGCCTCTCGGCGAGCACCCTGATCGGTGATCCCATCAAGAATCCGCAAGGCGAGAAGCTCGGAGATCTCAAGGACATCGTGCTCGACACCGGCAAGGGCGAGATCGTCTACGCGGTGCTCTCCTGCGGCGGAGTGCTGGGCGTGGGCGAGAAACTGTTCGCGGTGCCGTGGCATGCATTGCGCGTCCAGGGCGACAACGAAGCTCTGGTGCTGGACGCCGCGCCGGATCGACTCAAGCAGGCGACGGGCTTCGACAAGGATCATTGGCCCGATGCGCCCGATCCCGGTTTCGTCGAGCGGGGTCGTACCTATTATTCGTGACCGCCGCGCCGCACGAATCGGTTCACGCGGCGAATTGCAGGCGCGCCAGTTCCGAATACAAGCCACCCTCGCGCAGCAGCGCATCATGGGTGCCCTCGGCGACAATGCGTCCGCCGTCGAGCACCACGATTCGATCCGCGCGCTGCACGGTGGCCAGGCGATGGGCTATCACCAGCGTGGTGCGTCCCCGGCCGGCGCGCTCCAGTGCCTGCTGGATCGCCGCTTCCGATTGCGCATCCAGGCTTGAAGTCGCCTCATCCAGCAACAACACCGGCGCGTCTTTCAGGATCGCCCGCGCGATCGCTATGCGCTGACGCTGGCCACCTGACAGGCGCACGCCGCGTTCGCCCAGTGGTGCGTCGAAACCTTCCGGCTGCGCGGCAAGGAACCCGTAGGCTTCCGCATCGCGCGCGGCGGCGTGCACGTCATCATCGTCGGCGTCGTGGCGGCCGAAGCGGATATTGTCCGCCGCGCTTGCGGCGAAGATCACGGTTTCCTGCGGCACCAGCGCCAGCGCACCGCGCAATTCGTCCAGTGTCAGCGCGCGCAGGTCCACGCCGTCCAACGTGATGCGACCTCGCTGCGGATCGTGGAAGCGCAACAGCAGATTGAATACCGTGCTTTTGCCGGCGCCGGACGGGCCAACCAGTGCGACCGTTTCGCCCGGCTGCACGCGCAGATCGAAATCGTGCAGCGCGGGCACCTCGAGCCGAGTGGGATAGCGGAATTCGACATGCTCGAATGCGATTGCCCCGCGCGCGGGACGAGGCAAGTGCGCAGGCTGCGGGGGCGCGGTGATGCGCGGTTGCTCGGCCAGCAATTCACCGATGCGGCCCATCGAACCCGCCGCGCGCAGCACATCCCCCCAGACCTCGCCGAGCGCGCCGACCGAGCCCGCCGCCAGCACCGCATACAGGATGAACTGGCTGAGCACGCCGGCATCCAGGGAGCCGGTCAGCACGTCGCGCGCGCCGGCCCACAGCACCAGCGTGATCGCGCCAAACACCAGCACGATCACGCCCGCGGTCAGGATCGCGCGCGCCGTGATGCGCTTCTGCGCGGCGCGCAGCGCGCGGCGCACCGCCTCGGCATAGCGCGCGCTCTCGATGCGCTCGCGCGCGTAAGCCTTGACCGCGTGCACCGCGTTGAGGGTTTCATTGGCGATCGCGCTGGTGTCGGCGATGCGGTCCTGGTTGATGCGCGAAAGCGCGCGCAGCTTGCGGCCGTACAGGGCAATCGGCACGATCACCAGCGGAATGACCAGAGCGGTGAAGCCTGCCAGTCGCGGGCTGGTGAACACCATCATCGCCGCCGCGCCGATCACCATCACCACGCTGCGCAATGCGATCGACACGCTGGAGCCGATCAAAGTCTGCACCACTTCGGTATCGGTGCCCAGGCGCGAAACCAGCTCGCCCACGCGCGCATGCTCGAAAAAAGCGATGTCGAGCCCGACCAGGTGCGCATACAATTTCTCGCGCAACTCCGCGACCGCTCGCTCGCCCAGCAGGGTGATGCAGAAGTAGCGCGCGGCGGTGGCCAGTGCCAGCACCAGCGCCACGCCGAACAGGATCAGGAAAGTGCGATTGACCAGCACCGGATCGTGCGCGGCGAAGCCGCGATCGATCATGCGCCGCACCGCGACCGGCAGCGACAGCGTGGCAGCCGAGGACAGCGCGAGAAAGCCGAGCCAGCCGGCCACCAGCGCGCGGTGCCTGCGCAAGTACGGCCACAATGCGCGGAGCGCGGACAGGCGGCGCGGTGTCGGCGCGGCGGGAAGGGGTTCGGTCACTTGCTGCAAGGCATCGTGTCGCATCGGGCGCGGAACCTGCGAGTTTAACGCTTGCGCGGCCGCCCGAACTGAGGCACGTTGCATGCATGGGGTTTGCGTTGGCGCGGCGATGCACGCAATGAAGGGGAATCGATGGATTGGGCCTGGTTGCATCCGCTGAATTCGTTCGCCGCGCGCAAGCCGCCGGCGGGTGCTTTGCGCAGCCGCGCGGCCCTGCTGCGGCGGGTCGGGCGCGCGCTGGCAGCCGCGCGGCGGCAGCAGTGCGGCTGCCTGCTGTTGCGATTGCAGTTGCACGGAATGGATGCGCTGTTGAATCAGCAGGGTGAAGCCTTCGCGGAGAGTGTCTCGCGCGTGATCGCGGAGCGCCTGCGCCGTCAGGTGCGCGAGGAGGATCTGGTCGCGCGCACCGGCACTGACGAATTCGCGCTGCTGACGCAGGGTGTCGAAGGATCGCTGCGCGCGGCGGGCGAAACCGTCGCGCAGCGCGTCACCGAAAGCCTCACCAAACCCTACGGCGTGGACAGCATCCGCTTTCGGCTCGGGCTGCGCATCGGCATCGCCGGGTTTCCGGATGACGCCCCCGATGCCGCCGGCCTGTTGCTCGCAGCAAGTCAGGCGCTGTACGCGGCGCGACGGCTGGACTGCGACGGCTGGCGCTTTGCCGCAACCCTGACGGTGCCGGCGAACCGCCCGCGCTGATTTATCCGTCGCGGATCACCAGCAGCCGCGCTTCGGACATGTCCTCGATCGCGTAGCGCACGCCTTCGCGCCCCATACCGGAAAGTTTCACGCCGCCGTAAGGCATGTTGTCAACGCGAAAACTCGGAATGTCGCCGACGATCACGCCGCCTTCGACCAGCGTGTCCCATGCGCGCATCGTGTGCGCGAGATCGTTGGTGAACACGCCCGCCTGCAAGCCGTAATCGGAATCGTTGACCGCGTGCAAGGCCTCGTCGAATGTTTCGAATTTCGCCAGCACCGTGACCGGGCCGAACGCCTCCATGCAGGAAAGCTTGGCGTCATTCGGCACATTTTCGAGCACCGTCGCTTGCAGCATGTTGTCGTGACGTTCGCCGCCGCAAAGGATTTTCGCGCCCACTGCCCGCGCTTCGCCGATCCAGGTTTCCAGCCGCTTCGCAGCGGCCTCGTCGATCATGGGCCCGAGGAATGTTTCGGGGTCTTTCGGATCGCCCGCTTTCAACTCCTGCGTTGCGGCGATGAATCGCCGCTTCACTTCCTCATAGAGCGATGCGTGAATCAAGATGCGTTGCACCTTGATGCAGCTTTGGCCGGATTGATAGAAGCTGCCCGAGATCAGTCGCTCGATCACGAACTCCAGCCGCTCGCGCTGGTCCGAATCCACGATGCACGCCGCATTGCCGCCCAGTTCCAGCACGACCTTCTTGCGGCCGGCGCGCGCCTTCAGCTGCCAGCCGATCTGGCCGCCGGTGAAGGACAGCAGCTTCAGCCGCTCGTCTTCCACGAAGGGATCGGCATCCTGGATGTTGCAGGGCAGGATCGAGAACGCGCCGCGCGGCAGATCGGTTTGCGCCAGCGCCTCGCCGATGATCAGCGCGCCGATCGGCGTCTTCTCGGAAGGTTTCAGCACGAACGGACAACCCGCCGCGATCGCCGGCGCGACCTTGTGGGCGACCAGGTTCAGCGGGAAATTGAACGGCGTGATGAACGAGCACGGCCCGAGCGGCACGCGCTTGACGAAACCGCGGTAGCCGCGGGTGCGTTCGGAAATTTCGAGGTTGAGGATTTCACCGCCGAGCCGCGTGGATTCGTCCGCCGCGATGCGGAAGGTGTCGATCAGCCGCGTGACTTCGCCTTGCGCATCCTTGATCGGTTTGCCGGCTTCCACGCACAGCGCAAAGGCAAGCTCGTCCTTGCGTTCGCCCAGATGCGCAATGCAGTGTTCCAGCACCGCGCGCCGCTGGAACGGTTTAAATGCCGCCATCGGCACCGCCGCCTGCGCGGCAGCGGCGATCGCGTTTTCGATCGCCGTCGCATCGGCCAGTGCCACGCGCGTGGCGACTTCGCCGGAATACTTGTCCAGTACCGCGAGATTCTCGTTCGGCTGTTGCGGTTGGTTCGCGAGGTAGTACGGATAACGTTCCTTGAGTTTCATCATGGCTCCCTGGGTTCGCGAACCGACAAAAGCAACTCGCCATCGTGCAATCGCGCACTCAGCGAACTGCCGGGCGCCACCCCGAGCGCAGAGCGCAGGACTTTCCCGTTTTCATCAAACAGGATGGCGTAACCGCGTTGCAGCACGTTCAATGGGCTGACCGCCTGCAAGGCGCGGGCGAGCGCCGCCACGCGGCGGGCGTCGCGTTGCGCGGCCTGCGCCCACGCTCCCAGCAGGCGCTGGTTCAAACCGCTGGCACCACGCGCGAGCAAGGGCAACCGGCGTGCCGGATGCGCCAGCCGCAGGCGCGCGTCCACATGCCGCACGCGCGTACCCGCCGATTCGAGCCGCGTCGAGGTGCAGCGCTGCATGCGGGCGCGCAAGGCGAACAATCGCTCGCTCCCGGCCGCAAGCCGCTGTTGCGGTGCACGCCCCAGCAGCCGTGCATGCAGATGATCGAGCCGCTGGATCAACGCGTGTGCGCGGCGGCTCCATGCGTGCGTGATGCGCGCGCGGTGTTGCGCCAGCATGTGGATGAGCGCATCGGAATCCGGCAGCAGCACTTCAGCGGCGGCCGACGGCGTGGGTGCGCGCAGGTCGGCAACGAAATCGGCGATCGAGAAATCCACTTCATGCCCGACCGCGCAGACGACCGGCACCGCGCTCGCCGCGACCGCACGCGCCACGCCTTCGTCGTTGAAGGCGATGAGGTCTTCCAGCGAGCCGCCGCCGCGCGTCAGCAGCAGCACGTCATAGCGCGCGCTGCGCGATGCCGCATTCAGCATCGCGATGATCGCCGCGGGCGCTTCGCGGCCCTGCACCGGCACGGGCAGGACTTCGATTTCGGTCAGCGGGCAGCGTCGCCGCGCCACGCTCAGCACGTCGCGGATCGCCGCACCGGTTGCGGAAGTGATCACGCCGATGCGGCGTGGATACCGCGGCAATGCACGCTTGCGTTGCGCATCGAACAGGCCCTCGGCTTGCAACTTTGTCTTCAGCAGTTCGAAGGCGCGGCGCAGCGCGCCTTCGCCGGCTTCCTCCATGTGCTCGACCAGCAACTGGAATTCGCCACGCGCTTCGTAAAGGCTTACACGCGCGCGGGCCAGCACGTGCGCGCCGTCGGTGGGTTTGAAACGCAGCCAGGTGCTGCGCGGCTTGAACATCGCGCAGCGCACCTGCGCAGCGGAATCCTTCAGCGTGAAATACAGGTGGCCGGAGGCCGGACGCGAGACGTTGGACAACTCGCCTTCGATCCAGATCAGCGGCAATGCGCCTTCGATCAAATCGCGCGCAAGCCGGTTGAGCGAGGAAGGCGTCAGGATCTCGCGTTGCGTTTCGTAGTGAGTATTGCCTTGATCGGTCATGCTCATTTCGCCGCATTGATGGCACGATGTCGTCGGCGCCGAACCCGTACCCAGCGCACCGCCAGGCCCAGCGCGATCCAGAGCGCGAACGCCGCCAGCGGCCAGGCGATAACGCGTGGCCACAGCACCGCGATCGCGGTGAGGATCAGCAACGCCAGCGCGCCGCCCAGCAGCGGGCCGGTCTCGCCGCCGCTCGGCAGCCTCCGCTCGTTCAAGACCGCTCCGACCGTATGCGCCAGCCGCAGCGCGCCGGCGGCACCACGCCCTGCGCTGCCGCGCGTGCCCGGTTTGCCGCGTGCCCCGCGCTCGCGCGGCGGGCTTTGCGGATCGCGGCGCACGCGCCTTTTGCTCAATACGATTTCCGTGGAGTTTTCCAGATCGCGCTCGTATTGCGCCGCCAGGGTGCACGCGAAGTCTTCGTCTTCGACCGCCACATCGATTTCGCAATTGCCCATCCAGCTGGCGAGATTCAGATTGGTGGAGCCCACGCGCGCCCAGCGCGCGTCCGCCACCGCGGTCTTGGCGTGCAGCATCGAACCGTTCCATTCGAACACGCGCACGCCGGCAGCCAGCAGCGGCCGGTAACCGCTGCGCGAGATCGCCGCCACCGGCGGAAGGTCGGAGGTACCCGGCACCAGCAGGCGCACGTCCACGCCGTCTTCCGCTGCATTGGTCAGCGCGCGCACGTACGGCGCGATACCGACGAAGTAGGCGTCGGTCAACCATAGCCGCTCGCGTGCGAGCGCGGCGATCATCTGATCCAGCCGATACATGCCGGCGCTGCTCGGATGCGTGGCGATCACGCGCAGCGCGACTTCGCCGACATGCGGCATGGTTACCTCGTCGGTGAGCGCTTCGCGTGGCAGCGGCTCGCCGCCCACGTTCCAGGTCGCCGCGAACGCCGCCTCGATTTCAGCTACTGCCGGGCCCCGCAACGCCACGCCGGTGTCGCGCCACGGCGGCACCTTGCGCTTTGGATCACCCAGCCACTTGCCGCTGATGCAGATGCCCGAGATGAAAGCGATGCGGCCGTCCACGCTTACCAGCTTGCGGTGGTCGCGGTTGACCCAGCCGAACGGGCTGAGCGGATCGAAAGGATTCCACACCCGCACGTGTCCGCCGGCTTCCAGCAGTGGCTTCCAGAAGCGCGTGCCGGATTGGCCCAGGCACCCGAGCCAGTCGCGCATCACGCATACGTACACCCCGGCCCGCGCGCGTTCGGTGAGCGCGTCCAGGAACGCGTGACCCACCGCGTCGGCGCGGATGATGTAGTTGGCGAGGAAAACGCTGCGCCGCGCGGAGCGGATCGCGCCCAGCCAGGCGTCGAAATTGGCGCGCGCGTCGATCAGCAGCTCGATCGCGTTGCCGCAGGACAACGGCGCGCCAGCCGCGCGCGACAGCGCCTGCTCGGCGAGCGGGCGAACGGCGGGCGCTTGCTGGCTCAGGGTTGCCGACATGATCCCTGCAGTCTATCGCGGCGCGATGAGCGCCTCGTGGAAGCGTGCTGGCAGGGGGCGGCACCGCCGCGCGGATCGGGCTAGAATGCGGCTTCCGGCGCGACCGTCGTTGCCGCCGGATCGAGGGTTGCATGAACGACAGTTACGCGCGCCTGATTGAAGACCTGCCGCCGCCGGCCGAGCCCGAGCGCGGCCGCGTGGCCAGCGCGCGCGCGATGCGCGAATTCGTGGCGCATTTGCCACTTGCCAATCCGACCCAGGCCGCGCGTGAAGTCGGCGAGATGCTTGGCGCGATGGAAGGCACGCGTTGGCCGGCCGGCGAGCGTATCGAGGCGCTGGAAGCACTGCGCGCGCCGGTGGCGAGCCTGTGCGAAGGCATCGAACAGCAACTCGGCGTGGAATCGCATCCGCTGCCGCCGGCCAAGGAAAAGCTGGTCGAGTCCGCCTGTGCCTTCCACCGTGGGCTCGCACGCAATTACGCGCTGGCTTTGCATGAACTCTGCGCGCCCGATGGCAGGCTGCCGATGTTCAAGGGCAAGCCAGCCGCCACTGCCGCGGTGCGCGCGCTGACCCACCTGGGCGTCGTCCTGCAGTGGTCATATCGTCTGTATCGCACGCCACCGGCGGGCGCGTGGCGGCGCGTGCATGCATTGCACCGCTTTGCGCAGCAGATCGATATCGCCGACAAGATGGTGGCCGATGCACTTCCGGACGGCGCCGAACTGGACGTGCGCCAAGCCTATGCGCACACCTTGCTGCTTGCGCTGTCCAATCCGTATCGCTTCTCCGCGCGTGAATTGCGCGAAGCGTGGCTGCTGACCCGCTGCTTCGCGCCGTACTGCGCGCTGGGTCCCGCCGCGGGCGCCGCGATAGCGGTGGACGAGGCCAGCGACGACGGGCCCGGTTACGTGCCCGAAGAACGCGCGCTGGCGCAGGGCGGCATCTTCGCGTTGAATTTGTCGCCGCTGAAGCGGTTTCTGGAAGATCATGCGGCCTTGCAACCGCCCGGCATCGAGCGCCTGAGCTACCGCCAGCGGGGTGGTCCGGTCGTCGAGGTGCCGATCGCGTTCCTGCATCGCCTGCGTTCCAGTTGGGCGGGGGCCGCCGAGCGCGGTTTTGTGCGGCTGGGCGCGGGCCACGCGCTGGATGCGGTGGTCGGCCTGCACGCACTGCATTTCGTGCTGGCCGGCAATCAGGATTTTGGCGCCTTCATCCAGCGCATCCGCGGCAGCGCGATCACGCTCGGTTCGCGCGAGCAGGCGGCGTCCTGGACCGCTGGTGGCGACAATGCACATCCGCAGGTGTTGACTGCGCAGGTGCTCGATCAGAGCCTGGGCGGTTATCGCCTGCAATTGCATTCCGGCGGCGCGCTGCGCATCCGCGTCGGCGAGGTGATCGGATTGGCGCCGGTCGCGGAAGAAGGCGAGGCGCAGGAATGGATGGTCGGCTTGATCCGGTGGTTGCGCACGGATGATGACGGCGTGTTCGCCGGCGTCGAGCTGCTGGCGCGCCGCGCGCATGCCGCCGGCGTGCGACTGTCGGTCGATGGTGATGATCTGCGCGCGCCGCAACGCGCGGTGGTGTTGCCGCACGCCGGCGCCACCTCGCTGCTGGTCGCGCATCTGTTCGACCACCGCGCAACCGCAATCGAACTGACCTTGCCCGCGGATCCGGCCAACTGGGCTTCGCGCCCGAGCGTGCGCGAATATGCGGTGCAGGCGGTCGAGGAACTCAGCGCGGCGTATTACCGCATTGCGATTGCCGACGTGGGCGCCGAATCGGATGATGCTGCCGATGCGTTCACTTCCGGGTTCGCCGCGCCCGCGGGTTGAGCGGCGCCCTCCGGATCATGCAAGAGCACACGAGGTTGATCCCGCGCCGTCGCAGCATCGGTGTGAACATGGGCCACGTGCGGGTCGGCGGCGGCGCACCCATCGTGGTGCAGTCGATGACCAACACCGACACCGCCGACGCGGTGGCGACCGCGAAGCAAGTGGCGGAATTGGCGCGCGCAGGTTCGGAGCTGGTGCGCATCACGGTCAACACCGCCGAAGCCGCCGCGGCCGTGCCGCGCCTCCATGAACGGCTGGACATGATGGGCGTGGACGTGCCGCTGATCGGCGATTTCCATTACAACGGCCATCAACTGCTGCACGACGAACCCGCCGCCGCGCGGGCGCTGGCGAAATACCGCATCAATCCAGGCAACGTCGGCTTCGGCAGGAAACGCGACACGCAGTTCGCGTCGATCATCGAGCTGGCATTGCAGTACGAAAAGCCGGTGCGCATCGGGGTCAACTGGGGTTCGCTCGATCAGTCCCTGCTGGCGGCGTTGATGGACGAGAACCACGCGCGCACCGAACCCTGGGATGCCGCGCGCGTCGGCCGCGAGGCATTGATCCGCTCCGCGCTGGATTCGGCCGCGCGTGCGGAGGAACTCGGGCTGGCCCGCGATCGCATCATTCTTTCCTGCAAGGTGTCCGGCGTGCAGGAGCTGATCGCGGTGTATCGCGACCTGGCTGCGCGCTGCGATTACGCGCTGCATCTTGGGTTGACCGAAGCCGGCATGGGTTCCAAAGGCATCGTCGCCTCGACCGCTGCGCTCGCCGTGCTGTTGC
>Ga0134128_10012456_pt1 | contig 10140 bp, 8 predicted proteins | sample KB31754_FD_96462 | JGI IMG/M metagenome (GOLD analysis project Ga0134128, IMG submission 96462) | Terrestrial soil microbial communities with excess Nitrogen fertilizer from Kellogg Biological Station, Michigan, USA - KB3-175-4 | ecosystem: Environmental > Terrestrial > Soil > Unclassified ...
ATTTTTCCGGGGCAATTGCGGCTCTCAAAGGATGAGCTTGTCTCACAAAAATGAGGATGACTCGTGTTTATCTTCTTCTTACTTTCATCAGGATGGCTCCCTTTGGTCGCAGTGTCAGCAGCGGTTTCGCAGCGATTGGCCAGGAACCGGCAAATTCAAACGTCAGGCGTTGGGTCAGGGCGGCGAGAATGAGATGGCCCTCTAGCAGGGCAAAGTGCATGCCGAGGCAGATACGGGGGCCAGCGCTGAACGGAATATAGGCATAGCGTGCCAGGTTTTGTTCACGCTGAGGCGAGAAACGTTCGGGGTCGAAATGCTCCGGGTGTGGGAAGAGGCTGGCGCGTCTATGCAAGGTATAGGGGCTGATAACTACCGAGGCATTCTGCGGAATAGAATAGCTGCCAAGCTGCACCGGCTTGACCGCCCGCCTGGTAAAGGCGTATACAGGCGGGTAGAGCCGCAGCGTTTCTTGCAAAACTTGCAGGGTATAAGGCAGATTTGGCAGGTCCGCGCTTGTCGGCGGGCGGCCACGCAGAACTTTATCCCCCTCTGCCTGCATGCGCGCGTACATCTCAGGATGTTGGGAGAGAAGGTAGAAGCTCCATGTCAGCGCGTTCGCGGTTGTTTCGTGGCCAGCTACAAATAATGAAAGCGCCTCGTCGCGCATTTCCTGCTCGCTCAGCGCGAGAGTATGTTCCTCATCTTGAGCATGCAGCAAGAGCGAGAGAAAGTCGTGGCGCTCTTCCTGGCTCACACGCTGCCGCGCGAGCATTTGGTAAATTGTCGTGTTGATGCGGGCAAGCGAGCTGCGGACCCTGCGATTGCGAGGCGTGGGCCAGGATTGAGGCAAGCGGATGGGATTAGTAACCGCGTCGGCGAAATGGAGGAAGGTGTAGGTCAGGAGCTTGCCCAGTTCACTTTCCGCGCCGGATACATCTGCTCCAAACAGAGCATCGCTAATAATCCACAGGGTCAAACGCGTCATTTCGCTGGCCAGATCGATGGTTTCTCCCTCTTGCCAGTTTGCTTGCAGGCGCATGGTGCAGTCGAGCATTGTCTCGGCATAGCGCAGGACGCGGCGAGGCTGGAAGAGAGGCGCAATCTGCTTGCGGTGCTGGCGGTGTTCCTCGCCTTCGCTGAGAAAAATACCATTGCCAATCACCGGGCTACCCAACGCGCGTACCGTCGCGGTTATCTCGAACGCGGAACTTTGCTCTACCAGAGCCGCATACACCAACTCCGGGGAGTTGAGGAGCGGGACCACGCGGGGTCCGAAGTGGAAAGCTCCTATATTTCCAAAGCGCTGGCTGATGCGCGTTAAGAGGGCGAGGCGCTCATTGCGTAGCGCAAAAACATTTCCCACCAGGGGCAAGGCAGGCAAACAAGGAATTGGTGCTTCGAGCATAAAAGGCCTCTATGTACCATTGGAACAAGCTCCATGCATGCTCCAGGCGATTTTCTTCTATTTATTCCCCAAATTCCTCTGCTATGGGTGCGAAATTTGCACGCGACGTGCAGTTTTCGCACCCATGATAGACAAAACTCCGCTATGCTCTTCCTGATTTGCTACTCTGTTTAGTGTATTGCCTGATATGAGGAAGGTTTGCAGCAATGTCGGATATAGAGGGGGATCGCAGCCGCAAGAAGCGGTTAAATTTTTGCGGTCCGAACCTGAAGCATATCCGGCACGAGCGGCATCTCACGCTGATGGATATTCAGGCAACGCTCGAATTGGACTATGGCATTGCTCTTGACCGCACGAACCTGGGGCGCATTGAAAATGGCGAGCGCAGTGTCACCGATGTCGAGCTGGTTGTATTGGCGCATCTGCTGGAAGTTTCTGTCGAGCGTCTGCTGTGGGGAGAGACGCCGCCCGCTGGAGGCCAGCTCAATGGAGTGCTTGAACAAGTGCAACTGCGCTATGGCAGACGGCGTTCCAGTCCAAGCGAAAACGTCTGACCCGCGCCTCCAATACCAAAGAAGCGCTGCAATACGGTTTAAATAAGGCGAATTTTCGCCCGGTCTCAGCTCAAATGGCAGAGCTAGAAATCGCGAGAATTGAGCGTGTTTTGGCTTACCAATATTCTTATTTAAACCGTATTGAGAAGCGCTGCGGAGGGCAAGCTGGAGGAGAGAGCGAGGCGAAGGAGAGGGTGAGGTGAAGACGAGGCGTGGGGGGCAAGGCGAAGGCAAAGCTTCGCCTCTACGTTGGGGGACGGTCAAGGCGAGGCTTGACCGTACACTCCTCCCTTCACCCGTGAGGGGAATGTGGAGGATGGAAGGGTATGGTCGAGCTTCGCCTCGACCATACCCCCAATGTAGAGCCGGAGCCTCGCCTCCGGCTTGCTCCCATGGCACCGGAGCGGTGTATCCGGCTTGCTCCCAAAAGGAGGAGAGAGGATGGAACCTGGGAAGTTGGTCTATTTCTTCGCGCCTGCTGATGCTGCTTTGCGCGACCAGCTATCGGCACACTTGCAGCCGCTGGTCCAGGAAGGGTTAATCACCGAATGGCATGATCTCCTGATCGCGGCTGGTTCTGATGTGGCGGAGGAACGCCGCCGGGCCTGGAGCGAAGCTGATATCTTTCTGCTGCTGATCAGCGCTGACTATTTTCTTCCTGCTACATACGACGAGCAGGTTATGCGCGCGGCCATAGAGCGGCAGAAGCGTGGTCAGCTTTTAATTGTGCCCATTCTATTACGCCCCTGCGCCTGGCAAGCGACCATGCCCGGCACGTTGCAAGCGTTGCCGCGCAATGGTACATTTGTGACGAGTTGGGAGGAGCGCGACGCTGCTTTCTTCACGATTGCGCGTGAATTGCGGCTGCTGCTCACTGATCGGCAGGTTCCTCGCGGAAACGGCCCGGTGCGCCCTTCATTGAAAGCGGCGAATCGACAACGTTTGCTCAAGCAGGTGCGCAACACCTGGATCGATGGCCTGTTAGAAAAATCGTTGCACCGCGCAGTCTGGGTCGATCTACACTTGCAGGAACAGGCGGACGCGCTGGAAAATCCCTGGCGACTCGTCGTGCAGGAGCTTGAACATGAGCCGCGTCCACTGCCTCCCGGCACAAGCATTATCCAGGTTTTTGATCAGGCAGACGAGGAACTACTGATTCTTGGCGAGCCAGGCGCGGGAAAAACAACGCTGCTTTTATATCTTACGCGCACCTTGCTGGAGCGCGCGGAGGCAGATGAGCGCCGGAGGGTACCGGTGATCTTTCCGCTCTCTTCCTGGGCCCAACGCTCTCTTCCATTGGATCAATGGCTGGTAGAGGAGCTAAAGACCAAATATCAAATCCCAGCTAAGATTGGGCGAGCCTGGGTGGACACAGATCAGATTTTCCCCTTGCTCGATGGTCTGGATGAGGTAGCTGAGTCGGCGCGCGAAGCTTGCGCCCAGGCGATTATTGCCTATACCCGGCGTTCGCAAGAGCGTGCCTCATTGGTCATTTGCTGTCGCAACGAGGAATACCAGGCGCTCGCGCTTCAGCTTCCGTTGCAGTACGCGGTTTTGCTTCTCCCTTTTACGAATGAGCAAATCGAATTTTATCTCTCAAGCGTTTCAGGTCAGCTTGACGTGTTGCGCCAGGCCCTCTATGAAGACCAGGAACTCTTTGAACTGGCTCGCCGCCCGCTGTTACTCTCGGTCTTCACCCTGGCGTACCATGACGCAGACGCGATTGACCTCCCTGCCGCCGCCCGCCAGAACTATCCCCAGGCTCTTTTCCGCTATTATGTGAAGCACATGCTTGAACGGCGGGCGCACTTGCGCCAGGTAACTGAGGAGCAGGTATATCATTGGTTGACCTACCTGGCTACCCAGTTGCAAGAGCAGCAGCAAACCATTTTTGCTCTCGAACATCTGCAACCGGCATGGTTGCCAGAACGTTTTCGGGGTTGGTATCGTTGGGGCATGACCCTCGTTTATGGGTTGACTTTCGGCCTTATCTTCGGACCAGTCTTTGGCGTGGCTTTCGCCTGCGCTTATGAGCTGATTGCCAGAAGCGGCGGCAGGCTGGTCTTTGGCCTGATTTTTGGCCTCCTCATTGGGTTATGCGGAGGGGTCATCGGCGGGCTAGTTTTTGGAGCAACCTTCAAGCAGCACCAGACCATTCAAGCAGCCGAGGCTAGCGCCTGGTCCTGGGGAGAGGCGAGAAAAGGGGGGATTGTGGGAGCCGTTGGTGGGTTGCTTTTTACGTTGATGGGCGGACTTGTCGGTGGATTTATCGAGGGTTGGCCTGGGGCCATCGTTGTAGGGTTGAGCGTAGAGTTTATTGCATTGCTGGTCAGTTCAGTCGTAGGTGGTTTATCGCCAGTGCAGTTATCAGACCAGGTTGCACTCACCCCTAACGAAGGCATCTGGCGCTCTGGTAAACGTGGTCTGCTCGTTGTGCTATTCTTCATCCTCATTTTCGGGCTAGGCGCCGGGTTGGCCGTCGGGTTGATTGGCCAATCGATTGGATCATTCGCGTATGGGCCTCTCCTGGGGATAGTGCTGGGCGCGGGCGGTGGCCTGGTTTTCGGACTGGCCTTCAGCTTCGTTGGAGGCCGTACCGGGCTGGCGGCCTTCTTACAGCATTTCGTCCTGCGCCTCTTCCTCTGGCGCCTCAACCTGCTGCCCTGGAAACTTGTCGCTTTTATGGACGAAGCAACCGAGCGCCTTCTCTTGCGCAAAATGGGCGGGAAATATATTTTTGTGCATCGCCTCCTGCGCGACGCGCTAGCCACGCCAGAGCAAGACAGCCAATAAGCCTATTTTGTAAAGCAAACTCAATGTTTTCAGGCGATGAGCATTGGCTGGCTTTATGCAAACAGCACATGCTGGTAAGAACAACGAGTCTCGTCCTGGTTGATACGCAGGCTGCCAGGCATCGCATCAGCGTTTTTTTAACTTTCTATGTTGCTCCAACTCCCTATATTCTTCCCACATCAAATGGCTCATGTCGTCAAGCTTTTGCCGTTTGACCTCTTTCGCCATGAAAGGGGCCATATCTTCTAAAAAGTCAATGCCATATTTTCCAAGCGAATATGGTGTTAGCCAACCTCTGCGTGCGCCGATGCATATACCATCATTTAATTTCAAACGAGTATTAACAGTTGTATCAACCTGCTGGGCTTCAATTGCTGTCAGATGTTTCCCTGGTATGAGTTGTAGCGAGGGAAAATGAAGTTCAATCCAGCCTTCCTGCAAAGTGAATGGGTCCAGAACATCCTCGAATACACCTTTTCTGCCATTCAACCGGCCACATACCAATCTATAGTTATCCCAACAATATGCATGCTGAGGATACATCTCTTTGGGTTTGAAATGTTCAACAGTTATCGAGCTTATATCATATGGCATCCAATGACATGTATATGCGCATATGCCAGAATATGCGCTATGAAGATCTGGAATGATCTTTCTCCAGTATGGTTTTAAATCATTTCCCTTTGCGTGAGGATTTTGCAAAAGGAATTCTTCACCCTTCTTCTGTACTTTTTTGGAAAAGTGGGGTGGTTCAGGTTGCATTTTAACGGGCATCAAAGCGGGCACCTCTTTTTTTAGCAAAATAGGTCCATAAAGGCCAGAACTCGTCATCAGAAGCCAAAAACTTGATCAGGTTGTCAGAAATAGTTTGCACTTTCACTAGCGAAGGGTTCTTCTCTAATTGTATTGCGTTTGCGTCCTTAATCGCATTTTCAGCTTCAACTGATCGTGGTTGAGCCAGGCCAAATATCTCAGAGGTCAGCCATTGGTCGATGCTGCCTCTTTTTTCAAAGGGCAGATCGTCTAACTGAACTGTGTCACCTTCAAGGTGAAGATGGAAAAGCTTATCTTGCTCTCGGTCAAAGCGTGATTCTGCCGAGGCCAGGACGAGTGGCGAGTGAGTTACTATAACCATTTGAACCTGCACCTCACTAGCAATTTCCTGGATGGCATCCATAACTGCTGGAAGAATCGTTCGTTGCCAGAGAGGATGCAGATGGGCTTCCATCTCATCAATAAACAGAACCATGCTTTGAGCTGTAGGGCGGCGAATACTTTCAGCAATTTTTACATGTTCTTCCCAGGCCCAGATGAGGAGATAAGCAAGAGAGACTATACGTTGTACACCGGCAGAACAATGAGTGATGGGGACATCTCCGTAAGGAAAACTCAGGGTCGGGACATCTCTGTTATAGTTTAGCTCAGGTATTCTTATTGGCTTTCCAGGCAAGAGCAATTCTCGCTCTGAGTGTGGAGAGAGGGTAGAGAGGGCAGCACTCAGTTCTCCAAAACGTGTTTGATCCGCCGCTTCTTGCCATCTTATCCAGTTGGCAATCAATCCTGGTGTGATGTGTGTTTTGCCATAGTGATCTTGATCGTGCAGATCTAGCAAGAGGCTTTCGCGAGAGAATTTGGTTAAAGCGTCAGTAATACGGCCAGTGTAATGTTCTTCGCTAGCTAACATATATTTTGCCGGGTCCCATACAGCAAAAGAGCCATCTATCTGAGCAAAGATCGAGAGACCAGGCAGGTTGCTACGCTTAGATGGTATGTCCCAGGTGAGTTGGTCCCACTTATATTTTGCTGTTTGTGCCTTTGTATTATGGCCCTGCTTACTGATTTGGAATGTAATGCCTGGTGCGGTTGCATCCTGTTTGGGACGAGCTGGATAATCGATCCAATTACCTGTCAATGCCCACCAGGCACATTCCAGCAAAAAAGTTTTTCCGAGTGCATTGTCTCCAGTAATCAGATTCAAACGAGGGGCTAGATCAAATTCGAGCTTCGCTGCTGGGCCAACCTCTGTTAACCTGAGTGTGCGTAAAAGCGCTCCTTCTGTGACCTTGCCAGGAGGCAGGCTGGTGATATCTAATAGAGCCCCATTACTGATCGGTTTTTTCAGAAGCCAGGGATTGGCTAGAGGCGGTATAGCAACATCAAATAATGTTCCATCCGTTTTAGCTGCGAAATCTTCGAATAATCCTGCTTTCCTTCCTATAGAGAATTCTTCAAAAAATACCTCTATTATATCTTCTCCTCGTGTACCTTCTTGCCATTGACGCGAATGATAGAGCCATACCGCCAGGTCGAACGCGGGAATAAGATGATCCCTCAAATACTTTGTAGCGATTGCATCCACATAATTGGGCTGCCATCCCCACTTGCCCCCTCCTTCATGTAGAAGTACATCTTTAAAATGCTGAACAGCAGTCACATGCAGGGATCTTGAGTATAAAGCGGAATTCCAGCGTTTGTTCTTGTTATCCCAGGTTTTAAAAGGAGTATAAAAGCCAGGATAATCGGCAAGAGGATGATAGTAGTTTTGAAGAAACACATCCAATGTAGAGGTAGAATTGATCGATTTTGTTGATCCTATAGGCAAATCTTGCTGTTTAAAGGCCAGAAAGGTGGTGCCAAAAAACGGATTGAGGTCGTTAAGTCGTTTGACAGATTGTTCGATTTGTTCCTTACTGAAAAACACGTTTCTGGCTCCTTTATCGCTCGGAATATTTTCAGATGATCTTATCGGTGTTTAGTATCGCTCAAAAACCTGTAGCTTGGCAAGGGAATTAGCCTGATATCCTAACCTTCCAGGGTTATAAGCATTATACCCACGAAGATGTATAAATAGACCTTGAGAATTGCTCTCTTATTTGCCATACAAGAGTTTCTCAGTGTTCCCTGGATCTGACTTTTCACCCATTTTATAGCAGCATTTAGAAGGTTCATGATCGTTTCGTGCAAGCCACGGCCTCACAAAACGATCATGAACCTTTCAATCAATCTCTTACAGCGTCAGCGCTCCCTTCTCTTGTTTATTTAACCAGCCAAGTAGTGTTTCCATTTTCCAATAGCGTGTGCCGAAGCCGCGCTCGTGCGGGGTGCGATAATCGGGCGGGTACTGGAGACAGAAGGTTTTTTTCTCCAGATCGCTATCCAGAATCCAGCTCGCCTGGCTGATAGTGAGGTCCTGCTCTGGATGTTCCTGCTGCCAGTGCTCCACGCGGGCGAGGCAAGGAGCGACGGCTTTCGCTGGCATATGGCAGAACGGGCAGGCGCCAGGCTCGCAGTGGTTGCTGGCTATCCTGACGAGATTTTGCCAGTAGATTGCAAACTGTTCCGCCTCTTCCTCATTGTCGTCGTTTTCGTCATCCTCATCAAACGTTTCGTTTGACCACGCTGCGTAGCGCATTGCTTGCGTAAAAGTGAAATCCTTTTTGTCGCTCAACTGACGCGGGCAAATGTCTGTGATATTGGCGCCCAGTTCGTGTAGAATATCCGCAATCGGCTGTTGCAGGCTCTCCATTTCGGTGACAGTGCGCCCATAGTATTCACCACTCTCGCGGCTGCTCCAGGGCGCGCTTTTGAGCCAGGCAATTTGCTTCGCGGGCACAAAAGCTTGCGCCATACGAAAAGGCAAATGGAAAATGTAGTGCGCAGTCGGGCTGGTGTAGTCAAGAGCAATTAAGCTCAGGCCTTCGGGATCAAGTTTTCGAAGGTCGCTGGTATCCAACTGATCCCAGCTATCCCAATCGCCGAGATCATAATAGCGGCGATCATGGATGGTGAGCAGGTCGCTGGGCGCGACACAAAGTTCGGTCAGCGATTTATGGGGGATAGGCTGGCCGCTGGCGCGCGCTCCGCGCTCCAACTCTTGCAGACGTTTCAGAATATACCTATGCACCTGCGAGACTTCAAGTGCTTCCACATCGCTAGTCGAGATGCGCGTTTTGCCAGTTATGCGCGTATAGAGCTGGTGGACGATGCGTTCGCATGCATCTTCTTGTCCGCCAGCAGAATCAGTAGCGAGTTCTTCAAGTCGCCAGAGGAAGCCTTCTGCCGCAATATCAGCGGCCAGGTCGCAGGAGAGTTCTTCGCCAAACCCCTCTTTCCCGTCGATATAAGCCTTCGCCGTGAGCAAGCAGCATGCATAAGCCTGTTGCAGAATCGCGGCCTTGATCAGATAAAGGCCCTGACGATCCGCGAAAAAGAGGCGTTCGCGCGCCTTCGCCCAGTGATTGAGCGCGAAAAGCAGGCGCATGGTCTCTTCTATCTGCTCGGCCTGGCAGAGTTGCTCTAATTGCGACCTGGTAAGGCCTGTCGGGCATGGTTCTTGTGACATTGATTGTTTTCCCCTTCCAACAACATATATGTGAGATTCTCAGGACGTTTTGGTGTCCTGATACTCTAATGCGTCAGTGATCACAAAAAGAGGAAAGCAAGCAGCAAGTATCATGAAATAGGTAGTTAAGGCAAGCTCAAATCCCTTTCAGAGAAGCAAAAAATGGTATGGACTGGAACTGCCCCGCAGTTCCAGTCCATACCATTTTTTGCTTCTCTGAAAGGGATTTGAGCTTGCCTTAACTACCTATTTCGCTATGATTTTTTAAAGGGAGAAGCGACATCATGCTCCATCAGACCAACCAGGCGCGGGCTGGGCTGTTCAGGCGCTTCATTGACGCTGTTGAAAATCTCCTCGATTTGTGCCGGGGTGAGATCGCGCAGCGGGTCCCAACCGTAGCGCTTCAGATCGACGCGTCCTTCGTCGCTAAAGATAATTCCCTCGGACTCCAGCAACAGGCGCATCCGATCCGGTGAGCCAAAGGCCCAACCGCCGCTCAGTTCACCCTTACTATTAATAACCCGTTGCGCCGGTACGCCTGAGCTGGCCTCATTCATCATCCAACCCACCATCCGCGCACCGCGCGGATACCCGACTGCTTTTGCCAGCCAGCCATAGGTAGTTACTCGCCCTACAGGGCATGCCCGCACTAATGCAAAGATGCGCGCCTTGAGTAGCGCGGCCTGATCATACGTAGAAGGTGTTTCATCGGTCATAACGTTTGCCTCATTCTAGAGATATGCAGCATTTTTTTAGGAAGCGTTGTCTGTTGCGCTTACAAAGAAAAGTGAAACACTTGATCGTCATTTTGCGATGTAATCGAGTATATCACAGATACCACGCAGCCGAGTATCTCATATTGCACTGTCAGCAATCCCTGACATCCACTCATAAAGCCAATGCATGGCTTCGCAGCCATATTCGCCATTTCTTTGGTTGGTCTGCCGCCTGCGGCGGCGATGCTGGAAGGAGGAGGTCGGGCGTTGGCGGGCGTCGCCCGCCAACGCCGCACCTCCTCCTTCCAGCATCGCCGCCGCAGGCGGCAG
>Ga0134128_10012457_pt1 | contig 10140 bp, 9 predicted proteins | sample KB31754_FD_96462 | JGI IMG/M metagenome (GOLD analysis project Ga0134128, IMG submission 96462) | Terrestrial soil microbial communities with excess Nitrogen fertilizer from Kellogg Biological Station, Michigan, USA - KB3-175-4 | ecosystem: Environmental > Terrestrial > Soil > Unclassified ...
ATTACTCGCTCGCCAGTGAGTTCTCTGATCCACCCCAACACGCAGGGAGCGTTGTAAAACGCGAATAATTCCGGCCATTCATCTTGAATGATTTCGCCGGTCACGACGCGATACACAAGTTCGACGTTTCCCTCTGAGCGACGAATGGTCAGAGCATTTGTTTTGAGCTGCTCCGCTTTCTGTCGCCATCGCACAATCAGGTCGTGTGGCAGCGCATTCGGTATTGTCACGTAGCCATTCTTCTTAAACACGCGCCGCAGGCTGTTCGGGACTGAAGGCAGATAATTCATGCCACTACTTTTGCCAGATAATCTGAAAACCACCCTCGCTTGTCTCTCCATACTCGCTCCACGGCAAAGCCAGCTTGACGCAACATGGACCTCACCATAGCGTCGCTGTACTTATAACTGTTCTCCGTATGGATCAGTTCGCCGCGTTCAAATTCCACGCTGGTTTCCAGTGATTCGATAAGCACTGTTTGCTGCACCGCGGATTCCAAATACATTTCGATGCGGGATTCGCTGCCGCTCCAGCGCACCATGTGCCGGAACTTGTGCAAATCGAAATGTCCCCCTAATTCGCGGTTAATGTGAACGAGAATGTTTTTGTTGAACGCAGCCGTAACTCCTTCAGCGTCGTCATAAGCGGGCAGGAGTACTCTCGGATGCTTTCGCATGTCCGCCCCCAGCAGCAGCGCATCGCCGGGCTGCAGTGCGCGCCGGATGCGCGACAAAAAAGCTACTGCCTGCATGGGCTCGAAATTTCCAATGCTCGAACCTAAATAGAGGACCAAGCGAGGCGCGGAAATGTTACTGGGCAATCGCAAGTCGTCCGAAAAATCCGTGACAATTGGCGTATGCTCCAGACCGGGAAATTCCCGGCGCATTGCGTCTCGCGCCAAATGTAACGGCACGGCCGAAATGTCCACCGGAAAAAATCTCAGCCTTGATTGTGCGCAAAGAAATGCGGCAATCAGTACCCGAGTTTTGCTAGAAGTGCCAGCGCCAAGTTCAATAAGGCTTTGGATGGGACGCACCGCAGATGCAATCTCATCCGCATTGTCGCGAAGGATCGCTGCTTCAGTACGACTCGGATAATACTCCCGCAGTCGCGTGATGCGTTCGAACAATGCTGATCCTTCCGCATCGTAGAACAGTTTCGGGGGCAGTGATTTGGGGCGCTTGAAAAGACCGGCCACATCAGCCGCAATCCCAAGCTGTGGGAGAAGTTCACGCGCAATCATCGGCTAGCCGCACCCCCATGAACTGCCACCGCGAATGCGGCGGAAAAAAATTTCTGTACGTTGCGCGGATATGGGACTCCGGCGTAGCGCACGAGCCGCCGCGCAGGACAAACTGGTTACACATAAATTTTCCGTTGTATTCACCCAGCGCGCCCGCGGCCTGCCGGTAACCCGGATATGCGGAATATGAAGAAGCAGTCCACTCCCACACATCGCCGAACATCTGTGAGAGTCCTGTTCCTCTGCCGCTGGTGGGATGGAAGCGATTACTTTCCGCAAAGTTACCCTTGACCGGGAGCGCGTCTGCCGCAACTTCCCATTCTGCCTCGCTGGGCAAACGCCTGCCCCGCCAGCGCGCATAGGCGTCGGCTTCGTAATAGCTAATGTGACACACCGGCTCATCCGGATTCACGCGCTGCATTCCGCTCGTTGTAAATACGTGCCAGCCATCATGGGCCTTCTCCCAGTACATCGGCGACTGCCATCCGTTTGCCGAGATGTGGTCCCATCCATCGGAGAGCCACAACTCAGGCTTGCTGTATCCGCCCGCGTCCATGAATTCCGCATACTCCCCATTGCTTACCAGGCGGGAAGCCAATTGGAATGGTGCAAGCAAAACCCCGTGCCGGGGAGTTTCGTTATCAAAACAAAATCCGCCGCCGGAATGTCCGATTTGGTTGACGCCGCCGTCAAACTTAATCCAATCCATCTCCTCTGCAATGCCAATTGACTCTGGTTGCGTGGCGACAAACGCGGGGCGAAGGGGATTCGTCCAGAATGCGTGTTTAATATCTGTGACCATCAACTCTTGATGTTGCTGCTCGTGATTCAGACCAAGCTCAAGCAGAGTTGCGACTTCATCGTTCAGCGCGGGTGCCTCTTCGCTCAGTAGCGATTCCATGGCCGTATCCACGTGTCCGCGGTAGGCGGAAATTTCTTCCAGCGACGGGCGCGAAAACGCACCACGAAGGGATCGCAATGGATGTCCGTCCAATTGCTTGTAATAGGAGTTGAAAAGATACTTAAAGTGTTCGTTGAAGGGGCGATATCTGATCGCGTGCGGTCGAAGTATAAATGTCTCAAAGAACCAGGTGGTGTGCGCGAGGTGCCATTTGGTAGGGCTGGCGTCGGGCATGGACTGCACCATCTGGTCTTCCGGCGTAAGTCGGGAGGCCAACCCTTCGGTGGCGCCTCGCACGGTACAGTAACGCGTGGCCAATTCGGATTGTGGAACGGTGGACGAGAGTATGGACATGGGAATCACAACAGTGCCATTGAAGTCCGGCGAACGCTCTCAGCTGTTAAACCATAAACCAAATGCGCTGCAAGCGCGGATGCGTGCGATGATAGCGGGTACTCTGTCGGCCTCTTCGCCAAACCAAGCAGCGGGACTGCTAGTTCGTCGGCAAACGCGAACAAAGCCGAGCCAAATGCCGTACCGAGACCACGAGTCACTTCCGGTTCAACTTCGGCAGCCATACTGTACAAAGCCCCCATTCCCGCACCAAATGCGTAATGCACGAGTGGACCAGCCTTCTTTTTTTCTTCCTTGCTTAGTTCTCGTTTCAGCAGGCTACGAACGATCCGATTTGCCGTTTTCATGGTCGCATCGTCGGGCTCGTCGTGCTTAGTTTTAGATTGTCGTGATGGTTGTTTGGGTTCGTCTTCTTTCTCCATTCTGGATACCTTGGAAAGCGTCGCCTGGAAACGATTCATGGTCCAGGCGGCAATTAATCCGCTGCCCAACCCAACTAACAACACTTTGCCGATTTGCGGTTTCATGCGAGGCATTTTATGTCTCCAAAGAGACATTAGATGGGTGCTCGTCACCAGATGTTGTAGAACGAAAACGCTGCTTACCGACCCTCAGAGCTTAGACAGTCTTTAGGTACTTGCGCAGGCAGCGGGTGCAAGGCGTGTAGCCGTCTTGAATCGCTTGTTCAGCGGTCATTTCCACCGCGGTTGCGCGATTGTTGATGGAACGGCAGAACGGCAGGTGGAAGAGCTTTCCGCCCAGCGAAACCAGCACTCTTAAATCTGAAGGAATCGGGTGAAACGCCGGTTGCGAATGCCGTGAAATGCGCTGCGGGCTTCCTTCGGATGCGGACTTTGCAACCTCAAAAGCGCCGCCTACCAATATGGTTGCCGCGAAAGCGACCATCCAACCCATAAACCCGCGGCGAGCGGGACGCATATCTTCTTCAAGCCGGCGATGCAGGCGGACGCCATATCCGAGCGGGACATCGGACATCCGCTCATCCCCATAAATCTGAACAATGTTTTTCAGGCCCGAGAGCACGGCGGCACAACGCTGGCAACTTTGCGCGTGTTCTTCGATCGCTTTGCGCAAATCAGCAGACACATCTCCATCAATGTAATTGGAACTTTCTCGCCACACTTTTTCGCAATTTACTCCCATGGCTTGTTCCCCTTCGCAAACGACAGCTTCGTAGTCCAACCCCCGCCAAAACCCGGGCTCAGCAGGTCGCGCAGCATAAGGCGGGCGCGCAAAAGACGCGTTTTCACCGAAGCCGTAGAAATATCCAATATCTTCGCAGTCTCCTCAATGCTTAGCCGTTGCATGTCACGCAGAACAAAAACCTCGCGGTATTTCTCACCCAGCGTGGCCAAAGCCTTCATGAGCGCGTCGCGAATCTCGCGGCGCTCGAGTGTCTCCGAAGGGATCTCGCGCCAGTCCGCGAAATCCCGCGGGATATATTCGCCATCTTCATTCGGCTGGTCGGCAATGGATTCCATGGCGTGGGCCACTTGTTTTCGCCTCCGCATTCGGGCCTCATTGATGGTGATTTGCAAAAGCCATGTACTGAACTTTGCTTCGGCCCGGAATTGGCCGATATGCTTAAAAGCCTTCAGTACCGCTTCCTGCGCCGCATCTTCCGCCTCCGCTTCGTTTCGCAGAATAGACAAAGCGGCGGCATACACACGCCGTTCGTAGGGCTGCACCAATTCGTAGAAAAGTTCGCGCTCGCCGTCTTTAATACGCTTGAGCAGCGCATCTTCGTCCGATGTTCCAGCCACAACATGCTGCAAAGCCGTCCTCATTGCTCCTCGCCAAATGGGGATTTTTCATTGCCAAGAGCGGCCACTATTTCGATAAATAATCCGGGTCCTTCTTCCACCCGGTGAACATGGAAGCGAAGTTCTGCCATCCATGAAGAACCACCATAATTAAGTGTCCGGCAACAAAAGCGACAATTGCCCACATAATGAGGAAGTGCCAGAGCCGCGCCCAGTGAAAACCTCCCATCAGCCATGCCAGCCAGGAAAATTGGATGGGCTTCCAAACCGCGAAACCGGTGAGCACGGACAAGAGACCTAAAATGATGGCCGACGTGTAAGCCTGTTTTTGCAGCGAATTGTATGCTTCATGCTGCACAGGTTTGGGGCCGAAGAAAAAATAATGCCGAACCATAGGCCATACCCCTGGGACATCCTTCCACGTAAACAAAATCTGCCGGTAATTGCCGCTGAAGATCTGATAGCCAACGTACAGCATGCCCGTGCCGAGATAGATCCACATGAATGTGAGGTGCCACTGCAATGCTCCGCCCAGCCAGCCACCGAGGGCCAAAGACTTGGGCCAATTGATCAGATCCCTTTCCGGTATTTTTGCTCCGAAGCTGGGGAAGGCGCGAAATATCTGCAGGCCGCTGCCAATCATCACAAACAGAGAAACTGTATTGAGCCAGTGGCACAGCCGCACGATGTACGGATGCTCGTACACAGCCGGGGCAATTTTTCCCGTCTTTCGGTTTTCAACGAGAACAGCGTGTTCCATCAACGAATCCTCGCAACTAAAGCGAATAATAGTCTGAATAACCCTGGTCTTCCCAATAGCCCACCTTTGTGAGGACGCTCGTTACATTCAGGCTGATGACGTATTTCGCCTGCTTGTAGCCGATCTTCGTGGGTATGCTCAGACGCAAAGGCGCGCCGTGTTCGCGCGTCAGCGGCTGATCGTACATCTCATAACACAAAAGAGATTGGGGATGCAGGGCCGTTGGCATGTCCAGCGATTCGTAGTAGTCGTCAGCGCAGCGTACGGTTATGAATCGTGCGGTCGTATCTGCCCCAACCATGCGCAGGAAATCTGAAAGACGAGCGCCCCCGAAGCGGCCAATCGCGTCCCAGCCTTCCACGCAAACGTGGCGAGTGTTCTGAGTGAATTTGGGCAGAGCCTGAATGTTCGCCAGCGTATAGTCGCCAGCCTTCTGCGCCGCGCCGCCTACTTTAAGAGTCCAGTGGTCAAGATCAACCTCCGGATCATCCACGTCGTACGTGTTTACATAAAATTTGTCGAGAGGGGTAAGTTGGGAGTCGCTGAAGGTAGTTGCCAGGTGATGGCGGCGAAACAATCCTTTTGACATCCAATCGCTGAATCCCAGGCCTGATTTCAGCAGCGGCTCCTGCAGCCTGGGAACAGCAAAGGCCCCGAGTGCGATCAAGGGCGTCAGCTTGAGTAATTCCCGCCGGGTAGAGGATTTGAACTTGCGAGTTTCGATTTGTGGATGCATATCAGGAGGCGCTTAGCACACTTCAGACTTCCTCAAAATACTACTCCACCCACGGTGTTCTTGGAGATGGTGAAGCCACAACATGGAAATGAGATTGATGGCATCCACAAAAGTTGCATACGAGGGGAAGGCCGTAGAAAAACGATCTTGCACGGTGCGGAGAAAGTCAACGGGCGAAAAGTTTTGCGGGACGAAAAGGGTCAAAGCGGAGTAGTATGAGTGACGTTTTCTCTATCATCCCCAAGCCAAAGGACTCATAAATGCGTTTGCGCCGAACGAACCTGATGCATGTTGGCACCATAATTCTCGGCCTTGCCTTGCTGCCCGCTTTCGCCCAACACAACCGCCAACCGAAACCGGCCGAACCCTGGATGAACACGAGTTTGTCTCCAGATGAGCGCGCCGACCTGGTCATGAAGCAGATGACTCTAGCCGAAAAGATCACATTGCTGCATGGCACCGGAATGCTAGGTCTTAGCCCCATGAGCCCGGGGCATGAAGGCTCCAATGGCGGCGCGGGGTACGTGATCGGCATTCCACGGCTGGGAATTCCGGCGATTCAAATGTCCGACGCCGCTTATGGCGTGCGGAGCAGCGGCCAAAATGGCCGTTACTCGACCGCACTTCCTAACAACCTGGCCAGCGCTGCCAGCTGGGACCTTAAGGCCGCATACGAATATGGCGCTTTGATCGGTCATGAATTACGCGCGCAGGGCTACAACATGTCACTAGGCGGAGGCGTGAATTTGACGCGAGAACCGCGCAATGGGCGCAACTTCGAATATCTTGGAGAAGATCCAATTCTCGCCGGCAAAATGGTCGGACAGGTGATGACGGGCTTACAGGCTCAGCATGTGCTCGGAGATATCAAACACTATGCCCTCAACGATCAGGAAAGCGGCCGCAACTCCGTGAACGTAAACATTGATAAGCGCTCGATGCGTGAGACTGACTTGTTGGCCTTTGAAATAGGTATTCACGATGCAAACCCTGCCGGTGTGATGTGCTCGTACAACCGCGTGAACGGCGACTATGTCTGCGAAAATAAATATTTGCTGACCGAAGTTTTGAAGAAAGATTGGAATTTTAAAGGCTTTGTGTTGTCTGACTGGGGAGCTACGCACAGCACTGCCAAGGCGTCTGCCGCAGGCTTAGACCATGAAGAGCCGGGAGAAATTTTTTACGGCGAAACAATGAAAAAGGCGGTCGAATCGGGCAAGGTTCCCATGTCAGAACTCGACGACCACGTTCACCGCATTCTGCGGTCTATGTTCGCAACAGGCGTGGTTGATGATCTTCCGCAAAAAAGCGTTGTTGATGTGATGCACGGCTTTGAAGTTTCGCAGAAAATAGCGGAGCAAAGCATGGTATTGCTCAAGAACGAAAAATCGCAATTGCCGCTGGACGCCTCCAAGACGGAAACAATCGCTGTGATTGGGGCCCATTCAGACGTCGGAATGTTATCCGGCGGCGGCTCGGCGCAAGTGGATCCGCCGGGTGGTAATGCCATCATGCCTCCAGGCAAAGGCGCTACGAGATGGCAGGAGCACATATGGTTCCCGACTTCGCCGCTCAAAACCATAAAGGCGAAAGCTGCAAGGGCCAAAGTCGAATATGACTCAGGCACCGATCTGGACTCGGCAGCCGCGCTCGCGAAACGGGCGGACGTAGCCATTGTCTTCGCGTCACAGTGGGTCAGTGAGGGAATGGACCTGCCCAGCCTCACGCTACCGGACAATCAGGATGCCTTGATCGCGAAGGTCGCTGCGGCAAATCCACATACGATTGTCGTACTCGAAACAGGCGATCCCGTGACCATGCCATGGGTGAATGATGTAAGCGCGATTCTGGAGGCATGGTTTCCAGGCAGTCGCGGCGCGGATGCTTTGGCAAATGTCCTTTTTGGCGATGTAAACCCGAGTGCGAAGTTGCCAATCACCTTCCCCAGGAGCGAAGCAGACTTGCCGCATTTGAAAATTGTTACGCCGCCGCCCGCCTCCAATCCCAAACCAGGCCCAGATGCCTGGAAGGAGATTGCCGCCGGACTTCCTGCATTCCAAACTACTTACGATGAAGGACTAAAAGTTGGCTATAAGTGGTATGACGCCGAGCACAAATCTGTTCTGTTTCCGTTTGGCTATGGACTTTCTTACACCACCTATTCTTATTCCAACTTTAAAATTGAGCCGGGCAGCAATGTTCGCGTCACGTTCAAAGTAGCAAATACCGGAAGCCGAGCAGGTGCGGAAATTGCGGAGGTTTACGCTGCATTACCAGATGCCACGAATGAACCGCCGAAGCGCCTCGTCGGCTGGAGCAAAGTAGAATTGAATCCCGGAGAAAGTAAAAATGTCACGGTCGAAGTCGAACCGAAATATCTTTCAATCTTCAACGTGGAAATGGACGCATGGCAACTGGTCCCGGGAAGTTACACGTTCATGGCTGGGCCTTCATCGCAAACGCTGCCGTTACACGAATCGATCGATTTGAACTAGGGTTGTTTCTGTCGCATGCGGGTGGCCTTCGGGCCGCCCAATTTATAGGACCTAAGGCAGGCCAATCAACGTTTCCCCGACTATGGCGGAGCGAATGATAGACTGCGTGCGTTATGAGCAAACAATGCTTGACGTACTTGTCGTGCGGAATGTGTCTGTTTGTACTCCTTGTGTATGCCCCGGCCCAATCCCGAAGCCAATCGAGTCTCAATGCGGGTCCTTTCCTTCTCGTCGCCAACCAAGGTGGCCGCGACCTCAGCATCATTGACCCATCGAGCGCGAAGCAGATTGCGGTCGTGGAGGAAAAAGATGTTACTGGCCATGAAGTCGCCGCTTCTCCGGATGGACGCACGGTCTATGTGCCCATTTACGGAAACTCCGGCGTCGGCCTACCGGGAACCAATGGCAATCACATGCTGGTGATTGATGTGGTGTCGCGCAAAATAATCGGCGACGTGAACTTCGGCCATGGTGTCCGTCCGCATTGTGTGGTTTACGACCGGGCAAACAATTTGATTTTCGTAACAACAGAACTGGACAATGCCGTCACCATCGTGGATCCGCGCTCGCTCGCGGTCGCAGGCAAAATTCCAACCTCGCAACCTCAATCGCACATGCTCGCCATCTCGCATGACGGATCGCGCGGTTATACCGCAAACGTCGGCCCCGGGACTGTATCCGTGCTGGACATGAAAGGACGTAAGACGCTCGCGGTCATTCCGATCTCGCCAACCGTGCAACGCATCTCAATTTCTCCCGACGACCAGTTGGTGTTCACCTCAGATCAGACGAAGCCGCAGCTGGCCGTAATTGATACTCACGCAAACAAATTGAAAACGTGGGTGCCATTGCCGGCTGCAGGTTATGGCACGGCTTCCACCCGGGACGGCCGCTGGCTTCTGGTTGCAATCCCTTCTATCAATAAAGTTGCTGTAGTTGACATGCGCAGTTTGAAAGTTTCCCGGACCATTGATACGCCTCGATCGCCGCAAGAAATCCTGGTGCGACCGGACGGTTTAGTGGCATATGTCTCCTGCAATCGCGACAAGCAGGTTGTGGCGATTGATCTAACGCAATGGAGAATACAATCCTTGATTGATGCCGGCGCAGGCGCGGATGGCTTGGCGTGGGCAGGAAACTAACGAAGCCATGGTCGCCTAAGTTACATACCATACAATTTTATTCCGTTGCGCCCACAACTCGATGGATATTACCTCCGCAGGCCATGGCACCCTGCTGAAAGTAACCATGCCCTTACCGCGTCTGGATCCAGCCCAAGGCCACGACTACTGGACCGCCCAGCCTGAATACTTCGTTAGGTCTTTCTACGGAAGAGTTGGGGAATAGCGGGGTGGACTTCTTCTTGCTATGTTTCCTTCCTGAATTCCCATTTAGGGCGCGGAAATTAAAGCGGGCCCGACTACCCTGGGCTCTTTCTTGACTTGCTGGCTTTCTTGATGTAACCTCCGCCCGTCGCCAGTACTCGCTGGATTCTTCAGCATCGGATTTCATTCCACAATTCAATCTGTTCGCGGACGAGGAGGTCCGCATCCATGAAAAAACTCATTGGAGTTTTGTTTGGGGCATTCTGTCTGTTTGCCTTTCTAGGCGTAGCGGTTGCACAGGACGCGAACGAGACTACCCCTCCGCCAAAGATACTTGTCATCACCCGGGAGTACCTGAAGCCGGGTCGCGCTGGTACCCCTCATGAAAAAACAGAGAGACCATTCGTCGAAGCAATGGAAAAGGCAAAGTGGCCTAGCCACTATTTCGCCGTTGACTCACTGTCAGGCCGTCCGCGCACTTTGTTCCTGAGCGGCTACGGCTCCTTTGCCGATTGGGAAAAAGATCACGTCATGATGATGAA
>Ga0134128_10012459_pt1 | contig 10139 bp, 9 predicted proteins | sample KB31754_FD_96462 | JGI IMG/M metagenome (GOLD analysis project Ga0134128, IMG submission 96462) | Terrestrial soil microbial communities with excess Nitrogen fertilizer from Kellogg Biological Station, Michigan, USA - KB3-175-4 | ecosystem: Environmental > Terrestrial > Soil > Unclassified ...
CCCACCACTGCGGCCACGGCGGCAGCCAGCCGTCGCGGTCGGCCATCTGCTTCAGCTGGTCGGCCAGGTCGGGCGGCATCGTCGACATGGGCGTGTGGCCGGGAATCGGCAGGCCGGCGTCCACGAACACGTATCCCGCCAGCTGCCGGACCCGGCGGGCGGCCGGCGCCAGCAGCGCTCCGGCCCCGCTGTGCCCGATCAGCACGGCCGGCGTCGCCGAGCCGGTCATCGCGCTCCCGGCGACCAGGCCGGCCTGGCGGGAGCAGTAAGGCTCGTCGGCCGCCAAGGCGTCCGTGAGGTCAGGAACCCGCACCTCGTAACCTCGCTCGGCGAGCAGCGGCGCGACAAGATCCCAGGTCGCCGGGCCGACCAGCGGGCTATGGACGAGCACGAGCCGTAGGGGCACGACCTCAGTTGTACCAGTCCTTGCCTGCGTTATCCCTGCTTTACGCCCTGTGACGCCGGTGCCACCGGAAGATAAGAGCCGATAACGGCGGCTGCGGTGGGGTTCGGAGCGGTGGCCACCCGGTCGCCGATGTCCTTGCCAAACTCCTTGAACGCGGCTAGTTCCGGCAGCGGGTTCGACCCGTCGGGAGTGTCGGCCGTCGAGATGTGCACGAACGACGCGCCATCGTCCAGCCGGAGCACCTTGTACTCCACGTTGTCTGGCTGCTCGGCCTGCAGTTGCTCGAAGACCCCTTCGATCAGCCGGACATGTTCCTGTGCGGCCTCGGGCTTGATCTGGTAACTCACAACGACGCTGGTGATCATCGCAGGACCCCCTGGATAGCTGACGAGTGAAGCAAGAGTAAGTTGCATACTGCTACCCACAACCTAGCGTGGGTAGGTAGCATGATGCAATGCACAAGGCTGATCTGTCCGAGTTGCCTTGCTCGCTGGCCCGGTCCCTGCAGATAGTGGGCGAGTGGTGGACGCTGCTGGTGCTGCGGGACTTGTGCTCGGGCTGGAACCGGTTTGACGAGATCGCCGAGCATCTCGGGATCGCGCGGAACATCCTCAAGGCGCGGCTGGACTCGCTGATCGAGAACGGGATGGCGTACCGGCGGCGGTACAGCGAGCGACCGGAGCGGTTCGAGTACCTTCCGACCGAGAAGGGCCTGGACTTCGTGCCCGCCATGCTCGCGATCGTCGCCTGGGGTGACCGGTGGACCTCGCACGGCAACCCGCCGATGCTGTTCACCCACCTGACCTGCGGTCACGACACCACCGCGACCGTGGTGTGCTCCGCGTGCGGGGCCCGGCTCGCCCCCAGCGACATCGACTCCCGGCCTGCCGTGCCACAGTGAGCTGGAATTACCAAGCCGGGGAGGGCCCATGGCCGACACCATGACCACCAACCGAACCGCCGCTCAGAGCCAGGCGATCGACGATGCGGTCGCGCAGGCAAGGGACAGCTACGCGGCGGCCAGGCCGCTCACCCGCGAACTGCACGAACGGGCCTGCGCTGTCCTGCCGGGCGGCAACACCCGCACCGTGCTCTACCACCAGCCGTTCCCGCTGCGCATCGCCCGCGCCTTCGACGCCATTGTTGAGGACGTCGACGGGCACCAGTACGTCGACCTGCTCGGTGAGTACTCGGCCGGGCTCTACGGCCACTCACACCCGGTCGTGACCAAGGCGATGGCCGACGCGCTCGCCGAGGGGATCAGCCGGGGCGCGCACACCAGGTACGAGATCGACCTGGCCGAGGCTATCTGCGCGAGGTACCCCTCGATCGAGCGCATCCGGTTCACCAACTCGGGCACCGAGGCCAACCTGATGGCCGTGACCGCCGCCCGCGCGTTCACCGGACGGGAGAAGATCGTCGCCTTCAACGGCGGCTACCACGGCAGCCTGCTCACCTTCAAAGCGGGAGCAGCGGGGGTGAACGCGCCCTACCCGACGCTCATAGTCGAGTACAACGACACCGACGCGGCCCGCGCGACATTCGCCGAACACGCCGGCTCGATCGCCTGCGTCCTGGTCGAGCCGATGCAAGGCTCAAGCGGCTGCATCCCCGGCGACCCGGCATTCCTGGCTGCGCTGCGCGAGGAGACCACCAAGGCCGGCGCCCTGCTGATCTTCGACGAGGTCATGACATCCCGCACGGACCAAGGCGGCCTCCAGGGAAGGCTCGGCATCACGCCGGACCTGACCACGCTCGGCAAGTACATCGGCGGCGGATCCTCGTTCGGCGCCTTCGGCGGCCGGGCCGGCGTGATGGAACTCTTCGACCCCACCCGTCCGGGCGCGCTGCCGCACGCCGGCACGTTCAACAACAACGTGCTCACGATGGCGGCCGGACACGCCGGCCTGACCCAGGTCTACACGCCAGAGGTGGCGCGGCGGCACACGGCCAGGGGCGAACGCCTGCGCGAGACCCTGACCGCCAGGTTCGCCGCCGCCGGCGCACCGTTCCAGGCGACCGGTGTCGGCAGCCTGCTCGCAATACACCCGACCGCCAGCCCGATCCGCAGCATCGCCGATCTCGCCGGCGGCGACCCGCGCCTGCTCGAACTGCTTTTCCTCGACCTGCTCGACCGCGGCTACTACATGGCCGGCCGAGGCTACCTGGCGCTCAGCCTCGTGCTGACCCAAGATCAGCTCGACGGATTCACCGCCGCGATCGACGACTTCCTGACCGCCAGAGCCAGCCTCTGGAGCTAGCCCGAGTTAGCCGGTCTAGCCCGCCGCCGGGACGACGATCGCGAAGCTGTGCCTGGTCGTCGGCCCGGCCGATAGCCCGATGGCGGTCATCCCGGACGGCAGCCGCACCTGCTTGGGCAGCGTGGCGTCCGCCATGGACCCGTTCCCGAGCTGGCCGTAGGTGTTGTGGCCCCAGGCCAGCACCTTGCCGGTCGAGGTCAGCGCCAGGCTGAACCCGCCGCCCGCGCTCACCGCCTTGACCTTGTCACCGGCCGGCAGCCGGACGAAGACCGGCCGATCCCGGCGGCTGACCTTGCTGCCGTTGCCTAGTTGCCCCCAGGTGCCCCGGCCCCACGTCAGCACCTTGCCGGTCGAGGTCAGCGCGATGCCGTGCTCGCTGCCCGCGCCGATCGAGGCGATCTTGACCCCGGACGGCACCTTCACCAGCACCGGCCGCAGGCTCGTCTTGAAAGAACCGTCGCCGAGCTGGCCGAACGCGTCGTCACCCCAGGCCCACAACTTGCCGCCCGCCGTCAGCGCGAGTCCGTCGTAACCGCCGTTGGCGATCTTGACGACCTTGGTGCCGTGCGGAAGCTTGACCAGCCTCGGGACCTCGCTCGCGGTGTAGTCGCCGACACCAAGCTGGCCCGAGCCGTCATAGCCCCAGGCATAGACCTGACCGCCCGAGCTCAGCGCCATGCTGTAGTTGTAACTGGTCCCGGCCGCCACGATCTTGGTGCCCTTGGGGAAGATCACCTTGACCGGTACGTTGCTCGGCTGCGTGCTGGCGTCACCAAGCTGCCCGTAGTGGTTGTCGCCCCACGAATACAGCAGACCGGTCGAGGTGACGGCCAGGCTGTCGATGTCGCCGGCCGCGACCGCGGTCACGACAGTCCCCGACGGCAGCGGCACGGTGACGGGCAGGCGCTGGGTCGCGTTGTTGCCGTCGCCGAGCTGGCCGTGGAAGTTGTAGCCCCACGACAGCACCTGGCCGGTCGAGGTCACCGCCAGCGTGTGCCGACCACCGGCCGCGACCTTGGTGATCGTGACCCCGCCCGGCAGCTTCACCGCGACCGGGGCATCACTGCTGTCGAACGTGCCGGTGCCGAGCTGGCCGCTGTTCCCATGACCCCAGGCCCGCAGCGTCCCGCCGGCCGGCGCCGCCCCGGCGGCCGCCTGACCGGCTAGCGTGACCGCCGCGACCCCTGCGAGGGCGACACTCAGCCGCCGGAAAAGTTGCTGGCTGGTCATGGTTCCGCCTCCCCTTGCCGGTCTTTTCACCGCTGAACCGCATTCAGGCTCAGCAAGCGTCTATATGACCGATCAGCAAATGTCATACTGGCTCAATGCAGTCGACCCGACGTGTCTTCCTTAAAACCGGCCTGGCTGGCGTTAGCGCTAGCGCGATTGGCACTGGTGCGGTACTCGCTGACTCCGGCGGCATGGCCACAGCCGCAAGTGTAACCCCGGATTCGGCCATAGTGCCGTTCTACGGCACCCATCAGGCCGGAATCGCAACTCCGGCGCAGAATTACCTTCAATTCGCCGCGTTCGACGTGGCCACCGATTCGATTGCCGAACTGCGCAAGCTGCTCAAGGCCTGGACGAGCGCCGCCGCCGCGATGACGGCCGGCAAGACCATCGGTGCGGTGAACACCGGCACCCGGCCCCCGGTAGACACTGGCGAGGCGCTCGGACTCGGGCCGTCCCAGCTCACCGTCACGTTCGGATTCGGTCCAGGGCTGTTCAACGGCCGCTTCGGGCTGGCCAAGCGCCGGCCGGCGCCGCTCGTCGATCTGCCCGCTTTCGCTGGCGATGCGCTCCAGTCATCGATCAGCGGCGGCGACCTCGGAGTCCAGGTCTGCTCGAATGACCCGCAGGTGGCATTTCACGCCGTTCACAATCTGATCCGGATGGCCGAAACCATTGCCCCGGCGCGCTGGGTGCTAGCCGGATTCGGACGAACTGGAAATAGCCGCCATCAGAGCGTGCCTCGCAACCTGATGGGGTTCCAGGACGGCACGGCCAACATCAAAGTCGAAGACAATTTTTCGCTGAAAAATTTTGTGTGGGCTGGTGAACCGGCATCACCGGCGTGGATGCGGGGCGGCTCCTATCTCGTGGCGCGGCGGATCCAGATCGCGCTCGCGCTGTGGGACGACACCGGTCTTGCCGGCCAGGAGCAGACCATCGGCCGGGAGAAGGTGGCGGGCTCGCTGCTGCCCAAGATCCCGGTGACCTCGCACATCAAGCTGTCACGGCCGTCCAGCAACGGCGGTCAGGAAATCCTGCGGCGCGGTTATTCCTATACCCCTGGCCTCGACGCCAGCGGTGACGCCGCGGCCGGCCTGCTGTTCCTGTGCTACCAGAGCGACCCGAGGAAGCAGTTCATCCCGATCCAGCACCGGCTGGCCGGCGCGGACGCGCTGAACCTGTACGTCACCCACATCGGCAGTTCGGTGTTCGCGGTTCCGCCCGGCGCGAAGCACGGCGGTTACGTGGGAGAAGGGCTGATCGGCTGAGGTGCCGCCGTGCGGCGAGGCTAGCCGACGTCTAGGGTGAGCAGGTCGTCTTCGGTCTCGCGGCGCAGCAGTGGCCGGGCCACCCCATCGGCGACCGCGATCACCGGCGGGCGCGGAACGTGGTTGTACGTGCTGGCCATGGACCGGCAGTACGCCCCGGTGGCGGGCACCGCGAGCAGGTCGCCCGGCTCGAGGTCAGATGGCAGGTACTCGTCCTTGACCACGATGTCGCCAGCCTCGCAGTGCTTGCCGACTACCCGGGTCAGCACGGGCTGGGCCGCCGACCGGCGCGAGGCCAGCGCGGCTGAATAGTCCGCGTCGTACAGGGCCGTCCTGATGTTGTCGCTCATCCCGCCGTCGACCGCGACGTACCTGCGGGCGGTGCCGTGCTCGAGCGAGACGTCCTTGATCGTGCCGACCCGGTACAGCGTGAACGTCGTCGGCCCGACGATCGCCCGGCCGGGCTCCACCGACACCTTCGGCACGTCCACACCCAGGAACTGGCATTCCCGGGCCACGATGTCCGCGAGCGAGTCGGCCAGCGCCTTGGCCGCCAGCGGATCGTGCTGGCTGGTGTAGGCAACGCCGAAGCCACCGCCCAGGTCGACCTCGGGCAGCACCACGCCGTGGTCGCGGACCAGCCGCGCGTGCAGGCTCAGCAGCCGGTGCGCGGCGACCTCGAAGCCGCTGGTGTCGAAGATCTGCGAGCCGATGTGGCTGTGCAGGCCCCGCAGCTCAAGCTCGGGCCTGGCCAGGATCTGCTGGACCGCGTTCCCCGCCGCCCCGGAGGCCAGCGAGATCCCGAACTTCTGGTCCTCGTGCGCGGTCGCGATGTACTCGTGGGTGTGCGCCTCGACCCCGACCGTCACCCTGAGCAGCACCCGCGCCCGAACCCCGAGCCGCCGCGCCGCGTCCGCGATCCGGTCGATCTCGACCGTCGAGTCCACGATGATCCGGCCAAGACCCGCGCGCAGCGCCCGCTCAAGCTCGGCATCTGACTTGTTGTTGCCGTGCATCCCGATCCGCGCCGGGGGAACGCCGCCCCGCAGCGCGACCGCCAGCTCACCGCCCGAGCAGGTATCGAGGTTCAGCCCGTCGGCCGCGATCCAGCGGGCGACCTGCGTGCACAGGAATGCCTTGCCCGCGTAGTACACCTCAGCGCCGCCGCACAGCTCAGCGAAAGCGTCGGCAAAGGCGTCCCTGAACTCGACCGCCCGGGCCCGGAAGTCGGCCTCGTCCAGCACGTACGCGGGCGTGCCGTGCTCGGCCGCCAGCTCGCGCACGTCAACCCCGCCGACCTCAAGCGCCCCGTCGTCGTTGCGCCGCACCGTCCGCGCCCACAACTGCGGCAGCAGTTCGCTGACGTCCGCCGGCGGCCGCAGCCACGCGGGCACGATCGCGACATCCCCGTACCCCGACGCATGCAGTGCCCCAGCTTCATGAACAGGCATGCCACCAGCCTAGTGCCAGCGCTCAGATGAGCTACCCAGAAAGACCTCCAGACTGTCGGTTATAAAGTTCATTTAGTACATAGCGTAGTTGTTTCACCTGGCGGCGAGATGGTCGGGTGCCATAGGTATATAGAAATGGCCACTGCAAGCCGTTGAAACGGTCTGGGACATAACCCATTTGCCGCAGTAGACCCTTTCCAAGAGGATATACGGCCAGTGCCAGCGGCAATATTCCTATGAGGCCGGTGGGATCTGCAATCAATCCTAGCGCGGCGGGTATAAGAGCAGCGGCCCCGACGGCGCTCTCGTCTCTATTCTCCTTTATCCCCTCCCAGAATCCGGGAAATCTACCATCTCCGATTTCTTGCCGAAGGCGCTTGACCAGGATGCCGTCTAGTTGGCTGGGAGGTGTATCTCGCAATAGTACGCAGATTCCCTGGAACCACTTCATCACATCTTCGCGTCCGGCACTGTCTATAAATCGGCCCAGGCTGTCAGCGTCGGAGTGATTTCGCGCATGGATGTCGAACTCGGCCAGGATACGGAGTAGTTGATTGGCTAAATTGCCCATTTTCCAGTCTACGGCATGATCGGCCGGAGCGCTCATAGGTTCCTGGGCGGAATCGGAGTCGGTGGCAACGTCGAGAGGAGGAGCATCGCGCAGAATATTCCAGAATTTCGTGTACTTTCGCTGCACCAGTACTGGTGCGTCGGCCTCGGAGAAAGCGATTGCTTGACCGTGATTGTATGCGTCGCGGAGGATGCGCCGGGTTGCCTCGCGCGGGTGACTCTCGCGCAATGCGGCTTCTCTGGTTCCGCCCGGGATGTCTAGCGAACTTTTCTTGCCGCGAAGGGTCTTCGCCCATTGGCTTACCTGCTCGGGATGTTGAGCAAGGTATCTGTCGGCAAATCCATAACCGCTCTCCGGGGGCGCTATGACGACGTGACGTTCGCTCTTCGGCTTGCCTTCATCTTGATCGCAGATACGTCTTATTTCACCATCAATAGTTTGGTCCCAAGCAGCCCCTGGCCATGGATTGTCTTTGCGTGAATCAGGGTCGCGCAGCCATTCCACACGGCCAATTACTCGTATCTTGCCGGCATTCAGGTAATCTAGGAAGGTCGTTGACGTTAATGCCGATGCGTCAGACTTCAGCATATAGCTTGACGGGGCCCATAGCGTTAGGCGGCTTATGGCAACCATTCGTGCCAGTTCGCGATAGCCCTGATCGCCGTATTGACTGATATGACAGAACGTGGAGAATTCAAATTCAGGCATGTTCCCCCCCAAGGGCAGCGCTCATGCCAAGAGCGCTAAGCTATCTTTCTTGTCACTGCATCCAAGGTTGAGCCGGGCTGTGAAGGGTCGAACGGTTGGTCGGTCATGTTAATGAGCCACAGGCCCTTCTTTCCGTCATTCTTGACTGCGTGAGACCACAACAAAGGTACTTCTATGCTCACCGCTCCGCGCCCAGTGAATTCTTTGCGGCGCACTAGCGTCTCTTCGCCAGTGTCCCAATAAAAAGTCCATTCGTCGGCGTATATGACCGTGATCAGTTCAGTCTTTTTTTCATGATAATGATTCCCGCGCACATGACCCGGTTCAATTGCCGCAATATGTACGTCTCTTACAGCGAGTTCGCTCATGACGTTCGCCGGTATTGAGAAGCTAGGTCCGCGTTCGTCTGTCAGATCGGGCAATTGCCTAAAATGTACTTGAGCATCCATGTGCTCACAATAGCTCTTATTACGATAGTTGACCACTGCTGCCCCTATGCGACGAGACGCTAGCGCGCGGCTTCAACCGATAACCTGGAGTCATGAAGCGGGCGATGATCACCGGCGTTACGGGTCAAGACGGGTCATACCTTGCCGAGCATTTGCTGGCCGAAGGTTACGAGGTGTGGGGGTTCGTCCATGGCCAGGCGAACCCGCGGGTTGGGCGAGTTCGGCAGTTGCTGCCCGACATCCGGCTGGTCTACGGCGACCTCACGGACGCGAAGAGCCTTCTCACTGCCGTTGATCACGTTCAGCCGCATGAGGTTTACAACCTCGCGGCGGTCTCCTTCATCCCGGTCTCGTGGCAGCACGCTGAAAGTTCCGCAGAGGTGACGGGACTCGGCGTGCTGCGCCTCCTGGAGGCGGTACGAAGCTTCAACGGCATAACGGGATCGGGCGCAGTTACCAGTGGCCAGACGCGACTCTTTCAAGCCTCGTCATCAGAGATCTTCGGCAACGCCGCTGAGCCGTCGCAGTCGGAATCCACGGCATTTCAGCCGATTAGTCCTTATGGATCGGCCAAACTTTACGGGCATCTTCTAGTGCAGCATTACCGTGAATCACTAGGCATGTACGCGGTGTCCGGAATTCTGTTCAACCACGAATCACCGCGCCGTGATCAGCGATATGTCTCGCGCAAGGTCTCGCTTGGGGTAGCGAAGATCAAGCTGGGCCTAGAGAAAAAACTGAGGCTCGGCAGCTTGGTGACGAGAAGAGACTGGGGGTTTGCAGGCGACTACGTGCAAGCATTTAGTCTCATGCTGTCGCAGGAAGAGCCCACCGACTTCGTGATCGGTACTGGCGTATCTCACTCAGTTGAAGATTTGGTCGAATCGGCGTTCAGTCAGGTCGATCTAGACTGGCGCGACCATGTGACGTGCGACAGTTCCCTTCTGCGGTCGATTGACATAAGCGTGCTTACCGCTGACCCACGGAAGGCGCGACGAAGTCTCGGCTGGCAGCCGACCGTAAATTTCCATGAACTTGTAGCTATGATGGTGGACTCGGATCTCAGGTCGCAGTCGGCAGAATCCGATGCGGATCAGTTCTGACACTGGCCCATCAATCCAGATACTTACTGAGGATCAGTAATACCCGCGTTCGCGGCCTCCAGATCTGCGTCAACCATCAGGTTGATCAGTTCGCCGAACCGGATGGTGGGCTTCCATCCCAGAACTGTCTTGGCCTTCGAATTGTCCCCGCAGAGATCCATGACATCTAGTGGCCGGAAGAATTTCTTGTCCTGGACAACGTAGTTCTGCCAGTCCTCGATACCGACGCGGGCGAAGGCGAGCTCTACGAATTCCTGAACGGAATGAGATTCTCCGGTTGCCACGATGAAGTCATCTGGCTCTGGGTGCTGAAGCGTTAGCCACATTGCTTCTACGTAATCACCGGCAAAGCCCCAGTCTCGCCGCGAGTCGAGTCGTCCGAGCACGAGCTTGGATTGAAGGCCCATGGATATGCGGGCCACGGCAGTACTGACCTTACGCGTGACGAAATTGTGTCCGCGCCGCGGAGATTCGTGATTGAAGCATATTCCGGTCGAGGCATAGATGCCGTAGGCATCACGATACATGCGCGTTGCTTGATGGGCGAGTACTTTTGCGATAGCGTACGGACTCCGAGGATGAAATGGCGTGCTCTCATTATAAGGCAACGGTTCGATGTCGCCGAACATTTCGCTGCTGGAGGCCTGATAGAACCGGGTGTTGCCTTTCCAGATTCTGAGGGCTTCAAG
>Ga0134128_10012463_pt1 | contig 10136 bp, 8 predicted proteins | sample KB31754_FD_96462 | JGI IMG/M metagenome (GOLD analysis project Ga0134128, IMG submission 96462) | Terrestrial soil microbial communities with excess Nitrogen fertilizer from Kellogg Biological Station, Michigan, USA - KB3-175-4 | ecosystem: Environmental > Terrestrial > Soil > Unclassified ...
CGAGCGTCAGGTCCATCGCATGGGCGGGATGGTCGACGACCGGCGCGACCTTGGCGATGCGCGCCAGCGGGCGCGAGCGCGAACGGTAGAAATCGACGATGCGCGCTTCAGCGCCACGAATCGCATCCGCCGCGGCGGCGTCGCCGGGGCGAAGCGCGAAGATGCGCTCGGGCAAGTTGGCGAGCGGGCGGCCGTCGCCGCCGAGCACGGCGAAGCGCCGCAACACGAATTGCCGCCCGGGCGAGACGACGATCTCCACCGGCGCCGCCGCCCTGCCGCGATAGCTATCGGCGGCGCGCTGGAAAGCGGTGAAATCGCCGCTTCCCATCGGCAGCGCGACGCCATCGACGCGGATCGCCACCTGCGCATCGTAATAACCCTGCGACCACAGCGCATCGACGAGCGGCGCGAAATCGCGCCGCGCGCGCAACGCCAGCGAAAAGCCGTCGGGCGGCGGGTCCTTGCGCAGCGAATAGAGCGAGGAGGCGCCGCGCAGCGTCGCCAGCGACACGCCCGAGCCCTGCGGCAGCGTGAACTTCAGCTTGTAGGGCAGGGCGTGCGCGCTGGCGGCGATCGGCGTATCGGCCTCCGGCCACAGGCCGAAACCGTCGAACGCAACCGCCGCGCCCGGCGCCAACGCGGCGCCGACAGCGACGACGACGCGCCAGCGCCGCAAAATTCTCCCATGCCTCACGCTCAAAACCAAAACGCCCCTCGCGCCGACACGCTGCGCGCGAGCATGATGGCGGCAAAAACTCTTGGCAAGCCGTTAACGTTGACAATATTCGCCGCGCCGGACGCGGTTCACGCCTGTTTGACGATCTCCGCGACGCAATGCACATAATCCATGCGATGTCCCTGCGGCGCGGCGGCGACCTCGGCCTCGTAAGCGCCGTAGAAGGCGTCGAGCAGCGCCATGCGCTCCGCTGGCGGGCGCGCGGGATCGAGCGCGCCGGCGAACACCGTCTCCGACCACGAGCGCAGCGTCGGCACATAGGCGCGCGCGAAAGCCGCCGCGTCGCCATGCGCCGCGAACGCCTCGGCGTAGGGGCAGGGGGTGACCATGGTGCTGATCGATTCCAGCCTCAGCCCCGCCTTCGCCGCCGCCGAGGCCGGGTCGCGCAACGGCGCCGCGAATTCTTCAGAGGTCTTGTAGAACTGCTGGAACGTCGCGTTCTCGTATTCGGCCTGGCCAATGCGCCCGGCGCGGCGCAGGGCGCGCCAGTGGCGGGCGAAGCCGTCGAACATATCAACGTCGGTGGTGTGGCCGAGATAGCGGCCCGCCTCGTCGATGCAGAAATTGGCGAACACCAGCCGCCCGCCGGGCTTCAACTCCATCGCCCGCGCCAGCAAGATCGTCTCCCAGTCGGCGAGCCCCTGGGCGCGGAATTCCTCGCGCTCGGCCGGCGCGGCGCCCACGGCCTGCACATGGTCGGCGATCATGCACGGACGCCGGCTCAGCCAATGCATGGCGGTGGCGGAAAAGCCCAGCGACAGCGAGGCGTCGGGGAAAATCTGCCGGTAGAAGCTCGTGCCCGCCGCGCTGATGAACACGCCGGGGATGTCGGCGATGGGCGCCGCCTCGCCGATGAGGCCCTGCGTCAGGCGGAAAAGGGTCGAGAAATCATTGTGCGGGAGATCGGTGTAGGCCAGCGCGATCTGGCGCTGCGGCTCGCGGGCGCGGATCGCGCCGATCAGCCGGCGCATCATCTCCATCGAGGTGCCGCCGTCGGCGGCGCCGAAATCGGCGACGCGGAAGGCCTCGCCGGGCGCAAGCGCCGGCGCCTTGGCCGCCGCTGCGACGACGAGATCGGCGACCCGGTTGATCGCCGTCTTCGCGCCGACGGTGTTGGCGGAATAATAGCCCGCCCCGCGCATAGAGATGGTCGCGCCGCCTGTGCTCATGCCCCGCTCCTTCAATCGTCGTCCACCCGGCCGCCGCCGGCCCCGCGCCGGCGCGAGCTTTCGCTCTCGGGAACGTAAGTTTGCGCGGCGTAGGCGTTGAGCGCGCGCCAGATCTCGGCTTCGACCGCCGCGCGCTTGCCCGTCTCGAAGGGTCCGGGCCGCCGAATCAGCGTCGCGTCGCCGGCCGCGAAGGGATCGTCGCAGGCCGCGCCGAGCCCGGCCGGGCGCAGCAGCGCGTCGAGCCAAACCGGCGCGCCGATATTGATGAGCCTCAGCCCGACGGCGTCGAGGCCGGCGTCGGTGAGCCAGGTCGCCGCGAGCACCGGGCAGAGCGCGCCCACGCCGGCGATGTCGGGGCCGCCGGCGCGCCAGCGCGCCAGACGCTCGGGCGTCGGCGCGATGAAGCTCTCGCGCGTTTGCAAAAGCACGAGCAGCGCGGCGCCGAAATCGCTGCCCTCGGCGGCAAGCGCGCGGGCGGCGCGGCCGATGTCGTCGGCCTGGCCCCAGCAATAGCCGGCGCCCCGCGCCGCCTTGGCGCAAAGCGTCTCGGCTTCGTTGAGCGAAAGCGCGATCACGCCGCCTCGCCGCTGCAAATGGTCTCGATCGGTGGTTCGTCGGCAAACAGCGCGATGCGCAGCCAGCGGTCGGAGCGCGGGTCGAAACGGCGCGCGCCGAAGAAGGCGAGTTTGGCGCGCAGGATGTCGATCGGGCGCATCTCAGCGCCGATGAGATTGTCGCGGATTTCCGCGTAAGCGCAACGGTCGAGCGTCTGCGCGCGCCGCGCCACATGGCGCCATTGCGGATGGCGGAGCAGGAAATCGGCCAGCGGCTGCGCCTCGGGCGCCTCCGCCAGCGCCGCCGCGAGGCCGAGCGCGTCGCGCGCCACGGCGAGCGGCTGTTCGAGTTCGGCCCCCGCCTCCTCGAAGCGCTCGCCGAGACGCGGCTCCAGCTTGTCGGCTGAGACGTACCAGAAGCGCGCATTCGCGGCGGGGTCGGCGAAATCGGTCTCAGCCGCCCAGCCGTAGCGGTGCGCTAGGATCTGGCGCATCGCCGCGCAAGTGACGCGGCCGTCGAGGCCCTGGCCAAGCGTCTCGTCGGCCTGCATCTCATCGGCGAGATCGTCGATCAGCGCGCCATGCGGCTCCAGCATCAGCGCCACGCAGGCCTCCTGGCCTTCCAGCGACAGCCGCGCCTCGGCGAAACGATAGAGCGCGTCCCACGGCAGCGGGCCGCGCAGGATCTGCGGCGCCGCTTCGGCGAGCCCGGCCAGATCGGCCTTCAGCGCGACGATGGCGGCGGCCTGCCGCGCATCCTGCGTGCGCCACGCCTCGACCCCGGCGCGAAAGACGGCGAGCGAGCGCGCGAAAGCCTCGGCCTCGTCCGCCTCGGCAAGGCCGCGCACCCGCGCCAGCGCGGTTTCGCGCGCCGCGAACCAGCGATGGATGAGCACGGGATGGCGCACCAGAAACGGCGCCATGCCGAGCCCGGTGGCGTTGCCGACGCCGAGACTGCGGCGCAGTTCCGGCGCCAGCCGCGCCGCGCCGGGGCTGCGGCGCGCCGCGACATGATCGACGAGATCGAAGCTGAAGGCGCGAATCAGCCACACCGTCAGCATCTCGGCGCGGAACGGCCCGGCCAGCTCCGGGCGCCCGGCGAACTCGTCGCGATCGGCGATGCCGAACTTGCCATTGCCGTAGACGGCGGTGGTGCGCAGGAGGTAGCCAACCTCCGCCAGCGCCGCGCCGTCCGGCTGCTCGCCCTTCGCCAGCGCCGCGACGACAGCCTCGAACAGCCGCACGCTCTTGTTGGCGCGGGCGAGCACCAGTTCGCGCGCCGTAAAGCGCCCCGCCTCCTGCAACGGCGCGTTGGCTTGCAGCCGCGCGATCTCGTCCGCGTCGGGGGCGCCGTCGTAAAGCACGAACGAGGCATCCCAGGCCTCCGCGATGACGCGGTCGGTGCGGCGTTCGTCGGCGAGCGGCGTCGAGAAGGCGACCAGAGAATAGGCGTGGCCCGGCGTCTCGACCGTATAGACCGCATGGCCGAAGCCGGCATCGTCGAGCGCGAAACGGGCGCGCCGCAGCCGCCAGCGCTCGCGCGTCGCGCCCCGGATCAGGGCGCGCAGGAAGCTCAGTCGCGTCGGATGCGCGGCGCCGAGCCGCGCTAGCCGCATGACAATTTCAGGCGGCCTTGGCGCGATGGCGCTCATGCCAGCGCCTCGACCCTGGCGAGCGTGGCGGCGTCGACCTCCACGCCGTCGCGCGCCGCTCGCGCGCGCGCCGCGAATTTGCGCGCTCCCGGCAGATGCGCGCCGCCGGCGAAGGCGGCGGCGACAATCTCCAGCCGCGAGGCGAAGCCGCCGCCCGAGATCGGCCCGGGATCGAAGGCGAGAAAGAATTGCCCGGTCCCCGGCGGCCCGCCCGCCGTGCCCGAGAACGGGCTGGCGACGAGACCGGGATTGGCGCCGGCGAGGCAGGCGGCGAACATCTCCACCATCAGCGCCGCGCCGACGCCTTTGTAGCCGCCGGTCGGCGCCATCGCGCCTTTCAGCGCCTCGCCGGGGTCGGTTGTCGGCTCGCCGTTGGCGTCGAACGCCCAGCCCGGCGGGATCGGCTCGCCGGCGCGGGCGCGCTTCATCACCTCGCTTTTGGCGACGACGCTGGCGCTCTGGTCGATGACGAAGCGCGCGCCGCCCGCGCCATCAGGCGCGGCGAGCGACCACGGATTGGTGCCGAGCGCCGGCTTGGCCGCGCCCCAGGGCGCTATCGAGGCCGGCGCGTTGGTGAAGCCGAGCGCCAGCAGGCCGGCGTGGGCCAACCGCTCGGTGTGATAGCCGAGCGCGCCGCAATTATAAGAGTTGCGCACCGCCAGGCTGGCGACGCCCTGCGCGCGCGCCAGTTCCGGCAGGCGGGCGAAGCCGAGATCGATCGCCGCATGGGCGAAGCCGTTGCCGGCGTCGACGACGAGCACGGCGGGCGCGGGCTGGGTGAGCACAGGCTCGGCCGCGCCGATGACTTTGCCGCAGGTCAGATGCTCGCAATAGGTCGGCAAATACATCAGGCCGTGCGAGACCAGCCCGTCGCGCTCGGCCGCCGCGACCCCTGCCGCCAGCGCGCGCGCCTGCGCTTGGCTCGCGCCGTGTCTGGTCAGCGCCGCGTGGGCGAGCGCCTCGATGCGCTCGGGGCTCAGAGACGGCATGGTCGCGTTCCTGATTGGCGTTTTAGGGCGCCGCGGCAAACAAACATGAGTGAAGTTGAGAGCATGGCGCCGTTGCTGTCAATCAAATTCAACGCCGGCGCGGCTCGACTTGGGCGCCGTGCTGGGCTAAGCTTTGCGCCGGCGGCGCCGCGCCCCCCGGACAGGAAAGCATGACCCCGCTTCGCATCGACGGCCTGCAATATTGCAACTGGTCGCGCGAGATATTCGCTCAGATGCGCGCCGGCGGCCTGACGGCGGTGCATGCGACCGTCAGCTATCACGAGAATTTCCGCCAGACGGTGCGCCATCTCGTCGATTGGCGCCAGCGCTTGCGCGAACACCAGGATCTGATCCTGCTGGCGCGCGACGGCGTTGATCTGGCGCGGGCGCGCGAGAGCGACCGCACCGCGATCTTTCTTGGCCTGCAAACGCCGACGCCGATCGAGGACGACATCGGCTTGATCGAAATGCTGTTCGATCTCGGCATCCGCTTCCAGCAGATCACCTACAACAACCAATCGCTGCTCGGCTGCGGCTGGATGGAGCGCCAGGATAGCGGCGTCACCCGCATGGGTCGCGAGGCGATCGGCGAGATGAACCGCCTCGGCATGGTCGCCGATCTCTCGCACGCCGGCGAGCGCACGACGTTGGAGGCGATCGAAATCTCCAAACGCCCGGTCGTCGTCAGCCACGCCAACCCGCGCTGGCGGCGCGACACCGCGCGCAATGTGTCGAAGCGCGTCATGCAGGCGCTGGCGGAAAGCGGCGGCATGCTCGGGCTGTCGCTTTATCCGGCGCACCTGCCCGAAGGCGGCGCCACGACGCTTAGGCAATTCGCGGAGATGGCGGCGGAGGCGGCCGAGATCGTCGGCGTCAACCGGCTCGGCATCGGGTCTGACTTGTGCCAGGATCAGCCCGACAGCGTCGTGCGCTGGATGCGCGAGGGCCGTTGGACGCGGCCGGGCGCCGAGGCGATCGCTTTCCCGCAGCAGCCTCAGTGGTTCCGCTCCAACCTCGATTTCGCCGGCCTCGCCGCGGGGCTGGCGGAGGTCGGCTTTCGCGACGAGGAAATCGCGCAGGTGCTCGGCGGCGCCTGGGCCGATTTCATCGTGCAGCATGTCGGCAAGCCCGGCTGATCGGTTCATTCCGCCAACTCCCGCCATAGGCTCTCGGCGAAACTGCGGCCGACGAGGATCTCGAAGCGATCCGCGCCGGTGCGGGTAAGATGCACGGCGATGGCGTTGAACATCGTCAGGCAGGCCGCGCCCTCGGCGAAGGCTGAGGGCGCGAGATCGACGGCGGTTCCCGTCGCCAGTTTGGCCCGCGCGCCAGGGCCGGCGATCTCATAACGGACGCGGCCGTGGCTGAGGTCGATCAGCGCTCCCTCGGGCTCAAGCGCGCGCGCGGCTTCGGCGAAGGAGCGGCGATGGTCGCCGACGATCAACCAGGTGAGCGGCCCGGCGGCGCGCGGCGCGAACGCGGCGAGCCGGCTCTCCAGCGGCGCGCCAAACGACACCGCCTGCCAGATATGGCCCACGGGCAGGGTGCTGAGCCGAAAAGCGTCAGGCATGGAGCCGCTCCTGCGCGGGATCGACAAACACCGGCGCGACGATGCGCGCCAGCCCATATTCGTCGCCGAGCGCGTTCCACACCCGCACTGTCTCGCCGTGCCGCGTCTCGCCGCGCCTCACCAGCGCCAGCCCGATGGGGGAGCCAAGATGCGGCGAATAGCAACTCGACGTGACATGGCCCTGATCGTTCTCCAGCCGCGCCTCGTCGCCCTCGCGCAGCAGATGCGCGCCGGCGCGCAGCGGTGTGCGCGCATCGAGCGGCAGCAGGCCGACGAGGCGCGGCCGGTCTGCGGTTTGCAGTCCCTCGCGCGCCAGCATGCGGCGGCCGATGAAATCCGGCTTGGTCGACGAGACCATGCGACCCATGCCAATGTCGGCCGGCGTCACCGTGCCGTTGATCTCGTTGTGCGTGACATGGCCCTTTTCGATGCGCAGCACGCCCATCGCCTCCAGGCCATAGGGACAAGCGCCGGCCTCGCACAAAGCCTCGGCGACGGCTTCTCCGTCGCCCGCCGGCGTCGCGATCTCATAAGCAAGCTCGCCGGAATAGGAGAGGCGGAACAGCCGCGCCTCGATGCGCCCGCCCCTCAGCGTGACGGCGCGCGCCGACATATGCGGAAAAGCCTGGTTGGAGACGTCGGCGTCGCAGATCGCCTGCAACAACTCGCGAGAACGTGGCCCGGCGAGCGCCATCTGCGCCCATTGGTCAGTGACCGAGGCGAGCCGCACTTTCAGCTCCGGCCAATGCACCTGAGCGCAAAATTCGAGATGCCGCAGCACGTCGGCCGCCGCGGCGGTCGTCGTCGTCATCACATAGCGCTGCTCGTCGAGCCGGCTGGTTGTTCCGTCGTCGAAGATGAAGCCGTCCTCGCGCAGCATCAGGCCATACCGGGCGCGCCCGACCGGCAGTTTCACGAAGCCATTGCAATAAACGCGATCCAACAGCGCGCCCGCGTCGGGGCCGACGATCTCGATCTTGCCGAGCGTCGAGACGTCGCACAAGCCGACGTCGCGCCTCACCGTCAGCGCCTCTCGATCAACCGTGTCGCGCCAGTTTGCCTCGCCTTGGCGGGGGAAATAGGACGAGCGCATCCACAGGCCCGACTCAACGAACACCGCGCCGCGCCGCCGCGCCCAGCCATCGAGCGGCGAGCGCCGCAGCGGCTGGAAATCCGGCCCGCGATGCCGGCCGGCGAGCGCGCCAAAAGAGACCGGCGCGTAGAACGGCCGGAACGTCGTCATGCCGACCTCGGCCGGCGAGACGCCGCGCGCCTCAGCCAACAAGCCGATGGCGTTGAGGTTGGAGAGCTTGCCCTGATCGGTCGCCATGCCGGTGGTGGTGTAGCGCTTGGCGAGTTCGACGTGATCGTAACCCTCGCGCGCGGCGAGCGCGATATCGTCGGCCTGCACGTCGTTCTGGAAATCGACGAACGCCTTGCCGCGTGCGCCGGGTATGCGCCACAGCGGCTTGTCGGTTGACTCCGGCCAATCATCCTCCACCGCGCCGAAGACGGCCGGCGCGGCGTTGCGGCCGAGTTCGCCGACAAGTGCGGCCGCCTTCGCCGCGCCTTCAACCAGTGCTGCGGCGAGCGTCGACGCGCCAGCGAACGGCAAACCGCCTTCGGGCGCGAGAAAGGCGCCGTGCGCCTCGCTCCAGCGCGGCCTGCCGCCACGCTGACAGGCCAGATGAATGCGCGGGCTATGGCCGCCGCTCATCAGCAGGGCGTCAACCTTGAGCCGGCGGCGCCTGCCGCCCTCCTCGATCTCACAACTTTCGATCCCGCGCGCCCCCGAAGTTGAAACAACCCTCGCGCCGCGCCGCGCGTCGATGGTCTCGACGATCTCGACGCCGCTCGCCGCCAGCGCCTTCGCCATGCGCAGGCCGGCCGCGTGCGCGGTGAACACCGCCACGCGCCGGCCGACGGCGACGCCATAGCGCCGCGCATAGGCGAGTCCGGCCCCGGCGAGCATGACGCCCGGTCGGTCGTTGCCGCCAAATATAAGCGGCCGCTCCTCGGCGCCGGCGGCGAGCAGCGCGCGCTTGGCGATAATGCGCCATAGCCGCTCGGCCGGGCGGTGGGGACCAGTTTCCTGCCGCACGCGCTCGACGGCGGCGAACACCATGTCGTCATACCAGGCGAGCGCCGTCGTGCGCGTGAGCAACCGGCAGTTGGGCAGGCTCGCCAGTTCCGCGAGCACGTCGGCGAGCGTCTGCGCGGCGTTGTGCCCGCCGAGGGTGGCGGTTTCGCGGAGCAGCGAGCCGCCGGGCTCCGCGCCCTCGTCGACGAGGATCGTCTCAGCGCCGGCGCGCGCGGCGGTGAGCGCGGCGGCGAGGCCCGCCGGGCCGCCGCCGACGATCAGCAGATCGCAATGCGCCCAGGTTTTCTCGTAAACGTCGGGATCGGGCGCGATTCCGGCGCGGCCGAGGCCGGCGGCGCGGCGTATCAGCGGTTCGTAGAAACGCTCCCAGAGGCGCGGCGGCCCCATGAAGGTTTTGTAGTAGAAGCCGGCCGCCAGGAATGGCGACAACAGCCCGCTGACGGCCCCGAGATCAAGCCTGAGCGAGGGCCAGCGGTTCTGGCTCGTCGCCACGAGGCCGCCGCTGAGTTCAACCATCGTCGCGCGCACGTTCGGCTCGCGCCGGCCGCCCTCGCCGATCGTCACCAGCGCGTTCGGCTCCGCCGAGCCGGCTGTGAGCACGCCGCGCGGCCGATGATATTTGAACGACCGGCCCATCAACCGCACGCCGTTGGCGAGCAGGGCGGAGGCCAGGGTATCGCCGGGATGGCCGTAATAGGCGCGTCCGTCGAAGCGGAAGCCGACCGTCTCGCCGCGCGCGATGCGGCCACCGCTTGCCAGACGATAGGAGGTCACGGCGCGCCCGCGTCGCTGACGGCTGATGTCGCGTGCGTCGCCGTGTCGCGCGTCACCGTCAACCAACGCCGACAGCCGCCGCCGTGATGCCAATGCTCCTGATAAGGGCCGCGTGGATTGTCCCGGAGATAGACGTAGGCGAACCAGTCCTCGTCAGGCGCCTCGGCCGGCGGGCGCTTCAACGCGGCGCCACGGATCGTGAACTCCTCCTTCGGGCGAAGTCCGCAATGGGGGCATTCGATCAAGCTTGCCATGACGCCGCCTCAGTGCAGATTGGGTTGGGCGCCGGCGCCGTTTTCGTCGAGTAGAAAGCCGCGCGCGAAGCGGTCGAGCCGCATCTGGCGCGCCGTCGGGTGCGGCTCGCCGCGCGCAATCAGATGCGCGAAGCAGAAGCCCGAGGCCGGCGTCGCCTTGAAGCCGCCATAGCACCAGCCGGCGTTCAGATAGAGATTGTCGATGGCCGTGCGGTCGATGATCGGCGAGCCGTCCATCGTCATGTCCATCACGCCGCCCCAGGAGCGCAGCACTTTCAGCCGCGACAGCGACGGCATCATCGCCACGCCGGCCTCGGCGACATGTTCGACCATCGCG
>Ga0134128_10012465_pt1 | contig 10136 bp, 11 predicted proteins | sample KB31754_FD_96462 | JGI IMG/M metagenome (GOLD analysis project Ga0134128, IMG submission 96462) | Terrestrial soil microbial communities with excess Nitrogen fertilizer from Kellogg Biological Station, Michigan, USA - KB3-175-4 | ecosystem: Environmental > Terrestrial > Soil > Unclassified ...
CGGCCACGGCCTTCACGGCCGACGGCTGGTTCCGGACCGGGGATATCGGCGCGGTCGACGAGGCCACCGGGCACCTGGTCATCCACGGCCGTATCAAGGAGCTGATCATCTCCGGCGGGCTGAACGTGTACCCGCGGGAGGTGGAGGCCGCGCTGGAGAGCCACCCGGCGGTGGCCGAGGCCGCGGTGGCCGGGGTGCCGCATCCCCGGTGGGGCGAGCAGGTGACCGCGTGGGTGGTACTCCGGCCCGGCGCCACGGCGGACGCCGCGGCCCTGATCGCCCACGCGCGCACTCAGCTGGCCGCCTACAAGTGCCCCAAGCAGGTGTTCCAGGTCACCGCGCTGCCCCGCACCGCGCTGGGCAAGCTCAACCGCCGGGCGCTCCGGCCGCCGGGGCACCGTGGTCAACATCACGGGGGCGGCGCGGGCTGAGCGCCTGCGGACAAGGGACTATGGAAGGGAAGGACCGGGTTAGACAGAGCCAGGCCGGAGCCTTCCGCCCTACTGATATTTGGTATACCATCGCGCAAACGCGCGGCGGCCAGCCGGGAAGGGGTCGGCGGTGGATCTTCAACTGGGCGGGAAAGTGGCCCTCGTCACCGGCGCCAGCAAGGGCATCGGCCGTCACGTCGCGGAGCACCTGGCCCGGGAGGGTGCCAGCGTGGCCATCACGGCGCGCACCGCGGAGCCACTGGAGGTCACGGCCAAGGAGATCCAGGCCGCCACCGGCCAGCCGGTCCTCCCCCTGGCCGGGGACATGAGCGTCACCGCCGACGTGCAGCGCTGCGTGGCCGCCGCCACCGAGCGGCTGGGCCCGGTCGACATCCTGGTCACCTGCGCGGGCAGCTCGCCCGGCGGCCTGCTCGAGGACCTCACCGAAGACCAGTGGATGTCCAGCCTGAACCTCAAGTTCATGGGCTATGTGCGCAGCGTGCGCGCGGTCATCAGCCAGATGCGCGAGCGCGGCACCGGGTCGATCGTCCTGGTGGTGGGCAACGACGGCCTCAAGCCGAGCTACTGGGAACTGACCGCCGGGGCGGCCAACGCCGCCGATATCAACTTCGCCGCGTCCGTGGCCGAGCAGTACGGTCGGTACGGGGTGCGGATCAACACGGTGAACCCCGGCCCGGTCAACACCGACCGGTGGGACGGCCTGGAAAAGGCGTTCGCCCGGGACAAGGGCTGCACCCAGGACCGGGCCCACGAGCTGGCCGAGGAGTCGATACCACTGGGCCGCATCTGCGAGCCGGCCGAGGTGGCCGCGCTCGTCACCTTCCTGGCCTCGCCGCGGGCCAGCTTCATCAACGGGGCGCACATCCCGGTGGACGGGGCCCAGCGCAAAGCGGTCATGGACCGGTAGGGACGCAGCCGTGCAGCTGACCAGCGCGATCCGGATCGGCCGGCCCGCCCCCGAGGTGCTCGACGCCCTGCTGGACGCGGGCAAGGTGGCCGCGTGCCTGCCCGGCAGCCGCCTCATCGGCGAGGTCGCCGAGGGCACCTACGCCGGGGAGATCCAGCTCCGGATCGGCCCGGTGGACGCGGTCTACGCGGGCACCGTGCACCTGGACGCGGCCGACCGGGCGGCCGGCACCGCGACGCTGCACGCGTCCGGGCAGGAACGCAGCGGCCAGGGCAGCGCCGTGGCCGACGTGCGGCTGCGGGTCGAGTCGCACGGCACCACGGCCCGGGTGCTGATCAGCGCGGACCTGATGCTCCGCGGCGCGGTGGCCGAGTATGCGCCCGGCGCCATCGGCGACGTTGGGCAGCGCCTGGTCGAGGAGTTCGCGGGCAACGTGGAGCAGTTGCTGGCGGCGCAGGCCGCGGACGCCCCGGATGCATCACGCCCGCCCCAGGCGGCGGCCTGGGCGTTCGCCAGTAAAGGAGCGCCGGACGCGAAGCGCGCGGCCGCGGCCGCCGCGGTACTGCTGGCCGCCGGCGCGGTAACGGCCGGCGCGCTCGCCGCGCTGGCCGCCTGGCGCCGCCGCCGGGCGCTGGCCCAAGACCTGTTTCCCCCAGTATTTCTCGCCTGAAGGGGCTCGCCATGGCTGACATTCACGCACCGGGCGTTAGCACACCATCCGCCGAGCTGCGGCCGACGCAGATCGAGATGAACGGCATCAACGTGATCTCCGATGCCGAGCGCAAGGGCCGCCCCCGCGACCTGTTCTGGCCGTGGTTCGCGGCCAACGTCTCCGTCCTCGGTCTCGGCTACGGCGCGTTCGTGCTCGACTTCGGGGTCTCGTTCTGGCAGGCGGTCATCCTCGGGCTGATCGGGATCATCGTCTCCTTCCTGCTCGTCGGCTTCATCGCGGTGGCGGGCAAGCGGGGCTCGGCGCCGACCATGGTGCTCGGCCGGGCCGCGTTCGGGGTGCGCGGCAACAAGCTGCCATCGCTGATCTCCTGGGTGCTCACCGTGGGCTGGGAGACCGTGCTGATCATCCTGGCCACGCTGGCCACCGCGACCGTGTTCGAGCGGCTGGGCTGGGGCGGCGGCACCGCGGTCAAGGTCATCGCGCTGATCGTGGTGAGCGCGCTGACCGTGGCCGGCGGCGTGCTGGGCTTCGACCTGATCATGCGGATGCAGGCGGTGATCACCTGGGTCACCGGGATCCTGACCATCGTGTTCATCGCGCTGGTCGCGGACAAGATCCACTGGAGCACCGTGTCGGCCATCCCGGCCGGGTCACCGCAGAAGTTCATTGGCGCCCTGGTGTTCGTGATGACCGGCTTTGGTCTGGGCTGGGTGAACGCCGGCGCCGACTACTCGCGCTACCTGCCGCGGCGGTCCTCGGGCCGCGCCGTGATCGGCTGGACCACGTTCGGCTCGTCCATCGCGCCGATCTTCCTGCTCATCTTCGGGCTGCTGCTGGCCGGGTCGTCAGCCAAGCTGAGCAGCGCGATCGCCGCCGACCCGATCGGCGCGCTGACCACCCTGCTGCCCACCTGGTTCCTGGTCCCGTTCGCGATCGTCGCGGTGCTCGGCCTGGTCGGCGGGTCGGTGCTGGACATCTACTCCTCCGGCCTGTCGCTGCTGGCGCTCGGGCTGCGTATCCCGCGGTACGCCGCCGCGCTGATCGACGGCACCGTGATGATCCTCGGCACGATCTACGTGGTGTTCGTGGCGCACAACTTCCTGCCCCAGTTCCAGGGCTTCCTGATCACCCTGGGCGTGCCCATCGCCGCCTGGTGCGGCATCATGCTGGCCGACATCATGCTGCGGCACAAGGACTACTCCGAGCCGGAGCTGTACGACCGGCGGGGCCGGTACGGCGACATCCGGTTCGCCCCGCTAGCCATCATCGTCATTGCCACCGCGATCGGCTGGGGCCTGGTCACCAACACCTTTGCGAGCTGGCTCACCTGGCAGGGCTACCTGCTCGGCCCGCTCGGCCTGGGCGGCAAATCCGGCGCGTGGGCGTTCGCCAACCTGGGCGTGCTGGTGGCGCTGGCGCTCGGGTTCGTCGCGGCCTGGGCGCTGGACATCGCGCCGGTCCGGTCCCAGGAGTCCCGGCCCGCGCTGGCGTCCGCGGCTGCCGCGTGAGGCTGGCCGCGTGACCGCACCCCGGGGCTGCCTGGCCGTCATCGACATGCAGCGGGTGTTCGCCGAGCCCGGCATCCCGTGGCTGACCCCCCGCTTCGCGGAGGTCGTCGGGCCGGTGACCCAGCTGGCCGACGCGTTCCAGCCGCACGTGGTGTTCACCCGGTTCGTCGCGCCGGACAAGCCGCACGGGGTCTGGCAGCGGTACTACGAGATGTGGCCGTTCGCGCTGGAGCCACCGCATGCCCCCATCTACCAGCTGGTGGAGGACCTCGCCCCGCGGGCGGGGGAGACCATCGACCTGACCACGTTCAGCAAGTGGGGCCCGGAGCTGGCCCGCCGGGTCGAGCTGGCCGGGGGCGGGCCGCTGGTCCTGGGCGGGGTGTCCACCGACTGCTGCGTGCTGTCCACCGCGCTGGCCGCGGCCGACGCCGGGGTCGAGGTCCAGGTCGTCGCGGAGGCGTGCGCCGGCCTGACCGACGACAGCCACCGGGAGGCGCTGGACATCATGCAGCTGTACGCGCCGCTGATCGAGGTGGTCAGCCTGGCCGACGTGCTGGGCGGACCGCCGGCCGGATGACCAGCGGGCAGCAGCGGGCGGCCGGCGCACTGTACGGGCTGGCGGCCGGCGACGCGCTCGGCATGCCCACCGAGTCGCTGCGCCGCGCCGAGATCGTGGCCCGGTACGGGCCGCTGGTCGACTCGTTCCAGCCGGGGCCGCCGGATCAGCCGCTGGCCGCCGGGCTGCCCGCGGGCACCGTCACCGACGACACCGAGCAGGCGCTGCTGCTGGCCGGCCTGATCATCGAGGGCGGCGGGACAGTGGACGAGGCCGAGTTCGCCCGGCGGCTGATCGGCTGGGAAGCGGGGATGCGGGCGCGTGGCTCGCTGAGCCTGCTCGGCCCGTCCACCAGGCGGGCGCTGGCCGCGCTGCTGGGCGGGGCCGACGTCACCGAGTCGGGCCGGTTCGGCACCACCAACGGCGCGGCCATGCGGATCACCCCGGTCGGCGTGGCCACCCCCTGCGACGACCTGGGCATGCTGGTCGACCGGGTGGTGGCGGCCAGCCGGGTCACCCATAACACCGGGGTGGCGCTGGCCGGTGCCGCCGCCGTGGCCGCCGCGGTCAGCGCGGGCGTGGCCGGGGCCAGTGTGCCCGAGGCGACCAGCGTCGCGGTCGCCGCGGCGGGCCAGGCCGCGGGCCGCGGGTACTGGGTGGCGGCCGCGGACGTGGCCGCCCGGATCAGCTGGGCCACTGGGCTCACCGCGGGGCGGCCCCCGCAGGCAGCTATCGACGCCGTCTACACGCTGGTCGGCACCAGCCTGGCCAGCCAGGAGTCGGTACCCGCGGTGTTCGCGATCCTGGCCGCGGCCCCGGACGATCCCTGGCTGGCCTGCCGGATGGCCGCGTCGGCCGGCGGGGACACCGACAGCATCGCGGCGATGGCCGGGGCGGTCGCCGGGGCCTGCCACGGGGTGACCGCGATCCCCGCGCCCGCCCGGGCCACGATCCGCGAGGTGAACGGGCTGCGGCTGGACGAGGTGGCCGCCGGGCTGCTCGGGGTACGTGGCCAGTGACCGGGCTGCCGGAGAGTGGGCTGCCGGGGGGTGGGCCGCCGGAGAGTGGACCGGCTGTGCAGCGGCTGCTGCACCTGGGCAACGTGGTCGTGGACATCGTGCTGGACCTGCCCGCGCTGCCGGACCGGGGCGGCGACGTGCTGGCCAGCCGCACCGGGCTGGCCCCGGGCGGCGGGTTCAACGTGATGGCCGCGGCCGCCCGGCAGGGGCTGCCGGTGGCCCACGCCGGGCCGCTCGGCACCGGCCCGCTGGCCAGCCTGGCCCGGCGCGGGCTGGCCGCCGAGGGCATCGAGGTGCTGCTGCCGCCCCGGCCCGGCCTGGACACCGGGTTCGTGGTCACCATGGTCGAGCCCAGCGGCGAGCGGACGTTCCTGACCAGCCCGGGTGCCGAGGCCACGCTGACCGCGGCCGACCTGGCCACGGTGACGGCCGCCCCGGCCGACGCCATCTACCTGTCCGGGTACGGGCTGGTGCACCCGGCCAACCGGGACGCGCTGGCCGGCTGGCTGGCCGGGCTGGCCGGCGGCAACCTGGTGATCTTCGATCCCGGCCCGCTGCTGCGGTCCATCCCGCGCGGCGTGCTGGCCGCCACGGCGTCCCGGGCGGACTGGGTGACCTGCAACGCGCGGGAAGCGGCCGAGCTGTCCGGCCAGCCCGGCCCGGCGGCCGCGCTGCGGGCGCTCAGCCGGCACCCGCCGTGGACTGCCCGGCCCGGCCGGGGCGTGCTCGTCCGCACTGGCCCGGCCGGCTGCCTGCTGGCACATTCCCAAACGGACCCCATCGTGGTCGGCGGATTCCCGGTTACCGCACTCGATACCAACGGAGCCGGGGATACGCACACAGGCGTGTTCATCGCCGCGCTAGCCAGTGGCCTGGACGACGTAGCCGCCGCCCGGCGGGCTAATGCCGCCGCCGCGCTGTCCGTCACCCGGCGCGGCCCGGCCACCTCGCCTACCGCTGCTGAGCTGGCACGTTTCCTTTCGCACCAACCGTCGAATGGCTCTTCCCGTCATTGATCACTGGCCGGCCGGCACCTTGCACCGGGGGGCCGTGGATCAGGCCGCCCGCAGCGCCCCCGCCCGGGCCCGGAGCACCAGCTGCTGCGCGCCCAGCGTCACGCCCAGGAACGCCAGCGTCGCGGCGCCAGCCGCAGCCGCCGCGCTCCCGTGCTGGACCGCGCCGATCGCGAGATGGCTGCCGATCGAGACCAGCCAGAGCAGCGCGGTCAGCCAGGTGCCCTGGCGGAGCACCCGCCCGTCCTGGCGCCAGATCCGCACGGTGACCGCGCGCACCACGCCGAACAGCACGCTGAGGGCCAGGCTGGCGGCGAGGAAGGCCAGGATGCCATCGGTCAGCCGGTGATGCTGGCCGTAGGAGACGAGTTCGACCAGCCCAATGACCAGCAGGAGGACCGAGAGGCGGCCGTCGTTCAGCGGCCGGACGGTCAGCTGCCGGTACAGCAGCAGGGCCAGAATGACCGCGTCGATCAGGAGAGCAGCACCAGTTCCCATGCCACGCACGCTAATCGCGGCCACGCCCGGGGCAGCGGTGGCTTTGTCACGCTCTGCGCATGACATCCGTCAGGGATGGCCGGACCGCCAGCGGATCAGCCGGATGGCCCGGTTAGAGTCAGCGCCATGGCACAGAGCCCGGACGAGATGCTGAACGCGGTGGCGGCGTCGCTGGCCGAGCGGACCGGCAGGCCGCTGGACGAGTGGGTCGGGCTGGTTCAGCAGGCCGGCCTGGACCCGCTGGATCAGGGCGCGGTACGCCGCTGGCTGCGGTCGGTTCACGGCGTGCCGCAGAACAGCCAGTGGGCCATTGCCGATGCCGCGGCCCGGGCGGCCGGCTGGGTGCCGCCCACCGTGGCCGAGTACATCGATGCCCAGTACGCCGGGGCCAAGGCCGGGCTGCGCCCGATCTACGACACGCTTGCCGCCATCCTCACCAGCCTCGGCGACGACGTGCGGGCCGAGGGGCGCAGCAGCTACACGCCGTTCGTCCGGGCCCGGCAGTTCGCCGCGGTCGCGGCGGCCACCCGGGACCGGGTCGACCTCGGCCTGCGCTTCACCGACCCGCCCGCCAGCGGCCGCCTGCAGCTTGCCCAGGGCCCCGGCCAGGCCACGCACAAGCTGGCGCTGCGCAGCGTGCCGGAGGTCGATGACGAGGTGCGGCAGCTGATCGAGCTGGCCTACCAGCAGAACGGTTAGCCCGGCGGATGCACTGACCTGGCCCGGCGGTCCCTGATCGCCCACATGGCCAGCTCGATGATGAGCGCGGACAGCGCCCACCCAGCCGCGACATCGGTGAACCAGTGATAGTCGCGCCACACCAGAGCCGCGCCCACCGCCAGCCAGAGCAGTGCCAGGAGGATTACCGCCAGCCACCGGGCCCAGCCGCGCCGGCCCGCGACGATCAGCAGCACAGCCAGCGAGAAGCAGACGCACGCGGTCGTAGTGTGCCCGGACGGGAACACGCCAAGCCCGTGCCCGCCGAGTGTGGCCAGCCCGGGTCCGACCCGCCCGATGAGGACTTTGGCCGGGATCACCGTGGCCAGCAGCATGGCGACCCCGATCGCGGCGGCCGCCACCGGGCGGATCGTGTGCCGCCGGACGGCCAGCACCACCGCGGTCAGCGCGAGCACGGGCACGGCCACGTAGTAACGGCCGAGAGCGGCCGGCAGCCGGGCGGGCGAGTACCGGCCGGCGTTCAGCCAGCGCCAGGCCGGGGAGGTCGCCCGGGCCTGCACCGCGTCGCGGATGTGCTCGTCTAGGCCGACCAGCGGGCCGTGGGCGAGCACGTTCCCGGTCAGGACGCCCAGCACCAGCAGCAGGCCGCCGGTCACCAGCCATGCCCGCAGCCGGGCCGCGTCCGGTCTGGGTGACGCCGGGGGTCGGGTGACCTCCTGCGTCGCCGGGCTGGCCTTGTCCATTGATAGCGAGGTTACCGGGCAGCCGTGGTCAGCGCGGTAGCCGACGGCCGCCCGGCTTATAGTGGCCAGGTGAGCGGGGGCCGCGACCTGATCAGCCACCCGGACAAGGTGCTGTTCGGCGAGCGGGGCGAGACCAAGGCCGACCTGGCCGCGCACTACCTGCGGGTCGCGGAGCCGCTGATGCGCACCATGGGCGGCCGGCCGGTGCTGCTGCAGCGTTTCCCGGACGGCGCGGCGGGCTCGTCGTTCTTCCAGAAGCGGGTGCCCAGGAACGCCCCGGACTGGCTGCAGACGACCACGGTGGCCACGCCCAACGGCACCACCTCGCAGGCGCTGGTCGCCGCGGACACCGACCACGTGCTGTGGGCGGTCAACCTGGGCTGCCTGGGCTTTCATGTGTGGCCCTACCTGGCGGCCGACCCCGGCCACACCGACGAGCTGCGGGTCGACCTCGATCCCAGCCCGGGCGTGGACTTCACGCACATCCGGCAGGCCGCCCACGAGCTGCGGGGGCTGCTGGCCGAGCTGGGCATCACCGGGTACCCGAAGACCACCGGTAACCGCGGCCTGCACGTGTACATCAGGCTGCAGCCGCGCTGGGATTCCTACCAGGTGCGGGCGGCCGCGGTGGCCCTGGCCCGGGAGCTGGAGCGCCGCCGGCCCGACCTGGTCACCGCCGCGTGGTGGAAGGAAGAACGCGGCTCGCGGGTGTTCATCGACTACAACCAGAACGCTCCGCACAAGACGGTGTTCGGCGCCTGGTCGGTCCGGGCCCGCCCGGGGGCGCAGGTGTCCACGCCGGTCAGCTGGGCGGAGATCGACGGCATCCACCCCGACCAGTTCACGATCGCGTCCCTGGCCGGCCGGCTGGACACTGTATGCGACCCGTGGCTGGGCATGAACGACGCCCCGCAGTCGCTGGAGCCGCTGCTGGCCCTGCACCGCCGGGACCGCGAGCAGGGCCTGCTGGACGCGCCATGGCCGCCGGTGTACCCGAAACAGCCCGGCGAACCGCCCCGGGTTGCGCCCAGCCGCGCAAAGAAGCCCTGACCAGGCGGTGTGTGGCCGGCTTCGGGTGTGCGGGCTCGGCCCCGGTTACCGCGGCTCGCTGAGGACGCGGCTCAGTGTGGCCCGCCCGGCCCTTCTTCCTCTGGCCCTTCCCGGAATCCGCCCCGGAAGCGGCGGAACAGGCCGCCCTCGCGGGGCAGCGATGGCTCGGGGGCCGGGGCGACCGGGCGTTCCCGCCCCTCGGGCTGCCGGTAGTCGGCCCGCGCGATCGCGTCCACGATCTGCGCCTCGTCGAAGTCGGCCGAGCCGGGGATCTCCGGCACGAAGCCGACCAGGTCCCCGTCGAGCAGCACTTCGGCCTCCAGCGACGCGGTTCCTTCGTTGCCCCAGATGGCCTCGCGCCGGTCGGGCAGCACGACCCGCACCCCGTAGATGTCAATCCCGGCGTTCTCCAGGTGCGCGTCGATGCCGCGGTCCCGGAGAGCATCGGCGACGCGGCGGGCCTGGTTCTCATCCACCGGCCCAACCTACCGTGCGCGGGCCTGGGCCCGCGCAGGGATAGCATACCTATGGGGGTATCAGAAATGATCGCGAATGGGGACACCGGCATCGAGGTCGTCAGCATCGACACCCCGGCCCTCGGCGACCGCAGCTACCTGGCCACCGACGGGCGGGTCGCCCTGGTTGTCGATCCGCAGCGGGACATCGACCGGGTGCTGGCCGCCGCGGCCAGCCGCGGGGCCCGGATCACGCACGTGTTCGAGACCCACGTGCACAACGACTACGTGACCGGCGGCCTGGCGCTGGCCCGGGTGACCGGCGCGTCCTATTACCTGAACGAGGCCGATGAGGTCGCGTTCGACCGGGCCGGGATCGCCGACGGCATGGCCGTCGGTGTGGGTGAGGCCATGCAGATCGAGGCGATCGCCACGCCCGGGCACACGTTCACCCACCTTTCCTACGCGCTGCGCGACGTGACCACCGGCCGGCTGGCCGCGCTGTTCACCGGCGGGTCGCTGCTGTACGGGGCGACCGGCCGGCCCGACCTGCTCGGCCCCCAGCACCGGGCCGGGCTGGCCGC
>Ga0134128_10012466_pt1 | contig 10136 bp, 8 predicted proteins | sample KB31754_FD_96462 | JGI IMG/M metagenome (GOLD analysis project Ga0134128, IMG submission 96462) | Terrestrial soil microbial communities with excess Nitrogen fertilizer from Kellogg Biological Station, Michigan, USA - KB3-175-4 | ecosystem: Environmental > Terrestrial > Soil > Unclassified ...
ATATTTCAGTGGGACTTCACGAAAAAACCAAAAGTGTGCGAGTGCTGCCATCGCGAGGGCCGCAACGACTCCGCCAATCACGCCTTCCCACGTCTTGCCGGGACTGATGGTTGGCGCGAGCTTCCGTTTTCCGAACGCGCGTCCGACGTAGTAAGCACCCGTATCTGCTCCCATCAACACAAGAAAAAAGAACGAGAGCAGGTGTGCAGATCGAATTGGATCGAATCCCGTGCGCAGTGAAATGAGATGACTGCCGAGCAAGGGCACGTACAGGACGCCGAGAATTGTCGCGCCAGTGGAGGCGATCATCGAATCGAACGGAGCACCGCGAAGAGTGGCAGCGATCAGAGTGCCGGCAGTCAGCGCGATTATCACGAACATGCAAAGCAAAACACTGATACCAGGATCGGTTTGCGTTGTCAGGATTGCGATCGTGATGATTGCCGCGCCGGCCAGATAACCGGCGGTCGCATCCGGTTTCAATTTCAGCTTCTTCGCCAGAACGTAAAACTCCCACAGAGCGATTACCATCGCCGCTGCGGCGAGCGCTACAAACAGCCACCATAACCACGGAATCAAAATGGAAACGATCAGGATAGGTAAGGCAATGACGGCGGTCAGGATTCTTTGCATTCAGTGTTCTTAATTGGACCGATAGGACCTATTTCTTGGAAACCACGAGCTTCAGTCCGCCAAAGCGCCGGTCGCGACGCTGGTAATCAACCACGGCTTCCAGCAGATGAACGCGCCGGAAATCCGGCCAGAAAGTTTCCGTGACGTAGATCTCGCTGTAGGCGCTCTGCCAGAGCAGGAAGTTTGAGATTCTCAACTCACCGCTGGTCCGCACGAGCAGATCGAGTTCGGGCAAGTTGCGCGTGTAAAGCTCGTTCGCGATCCGTTCTTCGGTTAACTCGTCCGGACGGCTGCCCTCGTCGACGAGTCGCCTGACTGCCGCGCGTGCAGCATCGACGATCTCGGCTCGTCCACCGTAGTTCAAGGCTACGGACAAGACCATGCCCTTATTGCGAGAAGTCTGTTCGGTGGCACGCTGGATCTCGTTACGAACGTTCTCTGATAGGGCTCCGATTCTGCCGATCGCCTGGAACCTGATGTTCTGGCGATCGATCTCATCGAGCTCGAGTCGGAGGTAACGCCGCAACATACGCATCAGAGCGTCAACTTCGTAACGCGGCCGTTTCCAGTTCTCGGTTGAGAATGCGTATAGGGTGAGTGCGCCGAGACCAAGGCGCGCACCCGTGTCGACCGCGGCTCGCACCGCTTCGACGCCGGCTTTATGACCAGCGATACGTGGCTGCCCTCGCTGCGCGGCCCAACGCCCGTTGCCGTCCATGATAATCGCGACGTGACGCGGCAATCGATCCCAGGCGACTGCAGCAAGCAGTGCCTCTTCTCGTGAACCTTTTTGAATTAAACCGGAGAAATCAGAAAGCATAAAAGAATAGGTCCTATAGGACCTATATGACCTATCATTGATAGCGAACCGAAAGCAAGGTGAGCCCGCATGCCGGGGCTGTAACTGCCGCGGTTGGCCGCGCCCCGGTTTCGACCGCGGCGATGATTGCGTCGCGATCGAGCTCACCGCGTCCAACGGCCATCAGCGTTCCGGCAATCGCTCGCACCATGTAGCGCAGGAAGCCTTCCGCACTCACTCGAATTTCAATCAGCGGGCTCGGCGAACGTTCATCGTTGTGTTCGGTTATGTCCAACTGCGTCACGGTACGAACGCGATCCTCAACATCCGACTGTGCTGCGGAGAATGCGGTCCAATCGTGCTTGCCGAGAAATAGCTCCGCAGTCTTCTTCATGCGATCGAGATCCAACGGACGCGCCTCCTGATGTGCATAGCGCCACCAGAACGGCGATATTACAGGTCCATTGACGATTCGATAAACGTATGTCTTCTCGAGGGCGGAATAACGCGCGTGAAAGTCGGCGCTGACGGTTTCGATCGATAGCACCCGCACATCTCTGCCGATGTTCGCATTGATGGCATTACGAAGTTTTTCAGTAGTAATCTCGCGCTGAATCTCGACGCTCGCAACCTGGCCTTCGGCATGTACTCCAGCGTCGGTCCGACCCGATCCATGAACGTTAACGCTGCGGCCGTCAATCAACGACAGAGCTTGTGTCAACTCTCCCTGAACAGTCCTGAGATCTCCCTGAATCTGCCAGCCATGAAACTCTGTTCCATCGTACTGAAGCACTAACTTGTAATTCACGACGCCGCTTTCCTGCTGCCCGGCTTCACCACCGGCTCGCCGAGCTTACATGCGTCACAAACAGCGGCTTCAACCGACAATACTTTCAACGATGCGAGCGCGGTCAGCGGAACGCCCACATCGGCGGTGCCCGCCGATCGATCGATAATAGAAGCCGCGGCAATTACATTTGCCCCGGCTCTCGTTAGCGCTTCGATCGTGTCGCGAGTTGAACCACCGGTTGTAATGACGTCTTCCACTACCAGAGTCTTTTCATCCGGCGCAACGGTAAACCCGCGACGCAGCGTCATCCGGCCCGCTTCACGTTCGGTCCAAACAAACCTCGCACCCAACGCGCGCGCGACTTCATGACCAATCACGATTCCACCGATCGCAGGCGACGCGACGAGCTGAATTCCCTGCCCCTGAAACTTCTCGGCAATCGCTTTTCCAAACGCCTCAGCGTTCTCAGGAAACTGAAGCACGAGCGCACACTGCAAATAGACCGTGCTATGCAAACCACTCGAGAGTTGAAAATGGCCCTCGAGCAAAGCGCCGGTCTTTCTGAATTGATCGATCACTTGTTCAGCGTTCAATGTCTTACCTCGTTCAACAGGTACATGCTACAATCCGAAGCGAATGCCGCCGTATTCGAATTTAGTTTCTGATTCTACTCTCGTCCAGGACACAATCGACCTTTTAACTTGCTCTGGCGGACGCGCCGCTGCGTCGGAAATCGTCGATGCGGTTTTCAAACTCTCACACATCGACGATGAACTTGCCGGTCTACTCGTAGCGGATCTCATCAGAAACGATCGTCGCTTCAAGATCATCGAGAACAACACGGTCGAACTACAACAGGACGACAGCCAATCGCTGCTGAAAGATCTCGATTTCGTGGTAGTTGACGTCGAGGCGACTGGCGCGAAGACGCCGCCGAATCGTCTCATCGAGCTCGGCGCATATCGCATTCGCGGTGGTCGCATCGTCGATAAGTTTCTGTCACTCGTGAATCCGGAGATTCCGATCCCGCGCTTTGTCGCAACCCTCACCGGCATTTCAAACGAGATGGTAAAGACTGCGCCACTCTTTGCTCTTGTCGCGCCGCAGTGGCTCGACTTCGTGAACGATTCAGTCCTCGTGGCCCACAACGCTCCGTTCGATACGAGTTTTCTTAATCACGAAATCTCGCGCGTCTATCCCGGACACCGGATGATCAACCCGCATCTCTGCACGGTCAGACTCGCGCGACGCGCCTTTCCGGATCTTTCCAATCATCGTTTGGACACGATCGCCAGCCACTTTTCGATCCCGATCGTCAGCCGTCATCGCGCCGGAAGCGATGCCCTCGCCACCGCCGAAATCTTCATACTCTTACTCACGGAGCTCGAAGAAACTCACGGTATCAAAGACCTCGCGGGCGCTCGCAACTTCCAGTTCCCTGAATTAGCCACGGCTCTTCACGGATGATCGGTCACGATTTCCGGTCTCTTAATAAAGCGCTTCACCAATACAAACAACACAATCGCGACCGCTAGTCCGATCCCGATAAACGGGTAATACCTAGTAAGAATTTCTTTCGCCTGGGCGCCATACCGCACCGCAAAATATCCTTCGAGCAGGAAGCGAAACGCGCGTCCGACGATGATCGCGAGCATGAAGCGCAGCAAACTGAATCTGAACACGCCCGCCGTGATCACAAACAACTTGAAAGGAAACGGTGGCGGCAGCAACGTCGCAACCAGCACCGCAAACGCGTCGTACTTTTCGATCCAATTCTTCACACGCTGCTGTTTCGCCTCTGAGAATCTATTCAACGCTCGCGCACCTGCGCGTCGCGATATCAAATAAAGAATCCAGCAACCGAGCGCCGATCCACTCGTCGCCATGAACGCATAGAGCAACATCCAACTCGGATTTGTCGTCGACAAAAGCAGCATCAACGCATCGGCACTGCTCGGCAAGGGCACAAACGTCGAATCAAGCAACGCCACTGCAAAGAGTCCAAAGGCGCCGTAGGTGATCAGGTATTCAGAAAGACGCGTAAGCCATTTAGTAATAAATTTCAATCAGGGGTCCTTTCAGTCTGGACAGTGGCGTTGCGGCGCCGCTTAAAAAGGAAATAAATAAGTAAGCCAATGAGCACGAGGGTGGCGACGATGCTGACAACAACGATCCCGTTATCTCTTATGAAAATCAAAACTCGTCGGCCATAGTAGACAGCCAGAATGCCTTCTACGTAATAACGCAGCGAACGCGCAATCATCACCGTCAGCAAAAACTTCCAACGCGGGTATTCCAACGCACCGGCAGTTGCCACGAAGATCTTGAAAGGCAATGGCGGGGGAAGAATCGCAGGAAGCCCGATCGCCAGAAAGCCGAAGCGCTCGTATGCTTTCTCGACGCGCTTGATATGTTCGAGTTTGAACCGCTTCCGAAGCACCGCCTGGCCGCCGCGCCGAACGATCGTGTAAAGCAGAAGGCAGCCAAGTACACTGCCGGCGGCTGCAAACAATGGAAAATAAAACACGGCGCTGGGCTGTTTGAAACACCGTCCAACAACCAGATAGTCGTTGATTTCGGGCAGGGATAATAGCGACGAGTCGAGCGCTCCGATGACGATCATCGCGGGCGCCGCCAAATATACCGGCAACCCAATAACGTTTACTTCCAACCACCTTGCAACAGCCAGTAACCAGTCGTACATGCGGCGACAATCAAACCACAAATCCCAATAGAAGTCATAATCACTCCAAAGGCACGAACAGCGGCCCAACGTGCGGCGAACACTTTTTCAAATAGTTTGTTGACAACATCAAACTCGCGCAAGTAGAGTTCGGATCCAGTAGCCCAACTACGACAACTCACTTTGTTGCCTCGTGTGAAAGCCCATCACTGAGAGGTAGCCCGGAAAACAACTTAATACGTCTCCCTTTCCAACTGTGCCTGCGGTTCGTTTGTTCTTAATGAAGAAGGCGAGGATAACTCAGTGTATCTACTACTTAAATACGCAAAACGAAGCCGAATTCTATTGAGCGTGTTTGGATTGACTGGTGTGTTGATCGCAATTACAGCGAGCGCCAAGCTATGGGCCAAAGACTCAACCGATATTGGACCAGTTACTGTTGAGTCATCAGCTAAATTGACGAATCCACAGCGACCTCTGATCCTTTTGCCAATACAGCTCAGACCGACCGGGTTTCTACCGAGCGAAGTGAATAAACCGGCTGGCAACTTCGAGTTCCTGCTAATCAACGCCAGCGGAAGGCACGACATCACGATGCAGCTCGAGCGCGAGCACGGTGAGAAAGTGCAAACATTCAATCTTCAGCGAGGCAGAAATCTTCGCAAGCAACTTCATCTGGGTCCGGGGATTTACAACTTAAGTGTAGTTGACTACCCGGAATGGGTATGTCGCCTGACCATCACTAATCCATAACCGGAAAAACCTGGTTTAGTTGCTTGTCGCTCACTCTGCACAAAGGAGCCGCCATGTTCATCACTCGTTCGCTCAAACAGGTTGTTTTGTCCTGTATCTTGTTGGCGCTGGTCCATACCATCGCGGACGCGCAAAACGAAGCTAATACGCCGCTCGGCCTGAAGGCGGGTACGCCTGCGGGTACCTATAGTCTTACCGATATCGATACGGTAAACCTCTTCAATGGACAGGTGAATGTGCGCATCCCTTTGGTTGGCCAGATTGGGCGGGGTCAAGCAAAGAGTCAAATGAGTTATTCCTGGGATTCACCCACGCGTTATCAGGTTTATAAAACTTACGACCCAAATAATTTCGCTCCCATATGGACAGTCGGAGGCGGCACAGCGAACCCTGACGGCAGCACCAGTTCTGGTTTTCATACTGGAGAATACAGCGTATACCCGCTCGGAGTTTTCAGCGGCGACGGAGCGCCAACTTATTGCAGCGAAGGTTTGTATGTCTGGAGTGCCAAGACGTTAACTCGCTTTTTTTGGGTCGAGCCTGACGGCACCGAACACGAAATGCGCGATGTCCTTAAAAAGGGCGAACCGCTTCCAGCCGGCGGCTGTTGGACCGCTGGTCCGAGTCGCGGAAAGGTATTCGTGAGTACCGACGGCTCAGGCGCGACTTTCATCTCCGACAATGTAGTTCGGGATGGAATCTATGTGGGCATGGAATATCCGATGAACGTGGGCTGGCAGCAGTTTGGCGGCTGGTTGTTACTCAGGGACGGCAGACGAATTCGCATTTCTTCAGATACTAATCGCGGACTCAGAGATCGCAATGGCAATTTGATGTCGAGCAATGCAACTTACCCTCTTCAACTTGCCGACTCACTGAACCGAACCATTACAGAGGGAACAGGCACCGCTTCAGAATGCAGTGCGATTGCTCCAGGTTCCACCGGTTGCAGCTATTGGTCGTATAAGGGTTTTGGCGGAACGGAACGCCGTATTTACACGTTCTCGACGGGTTTTGATATGCACTTCGTGCTTCCTAACGGCACCAGCTATGCCTTTTACTTTAACGAATACTGGGATCTAATCAGGGTTGATCTGCCTACGGGGGGATCCATCGAATACGAATATGGTCCGGGTTTAAGTGGTACACAACCGAATATGTCCTGGATTGATGGGGCGATGGCCGGAACCTATCCTGGCAGTGGTGGTGACAGTGACGCTCACGTTTATCGACGCGTTACCGAACGGCGCGTATATAAGGAAGCCCATGTGTTGGAAAGCCGTCAGACCTTCAGCAAACCCGAAGACGTCAATCTCAACAACGTTGGCTACGTTGATAAAGTTAACTATGACGGCAACGGCAATCTTCTATCAACCGAGCGTCACTACTTTTATGGGAGCGCCGAACGCTCCTTCTGGCTGCAAGCGGCGCAGTATTCTGCCTGGAAAGATGGGCGTGAGTACCGCTCCGAGATTTATGACGCAACCGGCAACCTGTTAAGAACAGTAGTTACCTCATGGGAACAGCGCGCCCCTGTCAGTTGGTGGACCGGCAATCCCGACGACGCTCCCCAGAATGATCCGCGGATTTCGCAAGTGACAACCCTGCTGGAAAACGGCGCGCAATATACGAATAGCTATGCGTACGATCCCGATGTCCCTTACAACAGTCTCATCGACGTGATTGAACGCGATTTCAACCTCAACATCATACGCCGCAAACAAACCACTTATCTCAAGACACTCAATGGCGTGGACTATGCCGGCTTGAATGTTCAGACTGCTTCGGCGTTACACATGCGTGATCTCCCCGTGCTGGAGTCAATCATCGGGTTTTCAGGAGAGGAAGCGCGGACCACTTTCGAGTACGACAACTACACCAGCAGCGCCAATGATCCCAATCATGCCGCTCTCTTACCCAGGGCAAACATCAGTGGACTTGATCCAGCCTATACCACCAGCTATTTGACGCGTGGCAATGTAACCGCGACTACACGTCACTTCCTGACCAATGGAACGTCAACGGGCACTGTGACTTCGTATGCTCAGTATGACGTAGCCGGCAACGTTGTTAAGACGATCGACGCGCGCGGGAACGCAACTACTTTTTATTTTGACGATCGCTTTGGAAGCCCCAACGGAGAAGCAAGAGCAAATAGCAGTCCTCCCGAACTCAGTACGCCAGGAAAGACTTCGTACGCATTTCCCACATACGTCGTTAACGCCATGGGTCATACGACGTATGCCCAGATTGACTATTACACCGGGCAGGCCGTAGACACGGAGGACCCCAACGGAATTGTCTCGAGTGCTTCGTTCGACGATCCGCTGGACCGCCCCAAACAGGTGATTGGCGCTTCCAACAACTCCTCTCTCAAGGTGCAATCCACTTTTACTTACAATGACGTCGCCCGGGAAGTAACAACGACTAGTGATCTGATCACTTATGGAGACAACCAGAAAAAGATCAAAGCGATCTTCGATGGTTTAGGACGCCCTGTCGAGTCGCGGGTTTACGAGAGCTCGTCTACGTACATAGTCACAAAAACCATCTTCTCAGGTTTCACTACTCAAAACTCAAATCCATACCGGCCGGGGCAGGAGAACCCGGCTTGGACCACAACAGTGGTAGATGCACTGGGACGAGTGAAGACCGTCACCACCCCCGATAGCGCTGTCGTGTCAACGAGCTATGTTGGTAACGAAGTGACTGTGACGGACCAAATGGGCAAAAAGCGGAAGAGTGTCTACAATTCGGTGGGCCATCTGGTCGATGTCTATGAAGATCCTAACGGGCTAAATTTTCGAACCAGCTATGGTTACGATTCTGCAGGCAATCTTCTTAGCGTTGGCCAGGACTATCTCTCTCAACCGCCCCGTAGCTTTAACTACGACTCCCTGGGAAGAATGACGTCCGCGTTCAATCCTGAAAGCGGTACGACTTCTTTCAAATACGATGCGGCCGGAAATATGGAAGTGAAGTCGGATGCTCGAGGTGTTTCGACGCATTACTCGTACGATGCCCTCAATCGTGTGACGCGGCGTTGGTATAACGGCTCGGCCCTGACGACTCAAACCACACACAACAATCCGGCCTTGCCTACAGAAGTCGGAACCAGTGATGAAACAAAGTACATCTACGACGCCCAACCTTTGCCATCACCAGCGCCAACCTTCACACGCGGACCGTCAATAGGCGCACTTGTGGCATCGCTCTACGGAACGAATAGCAGCACCGGTGACTATATCGGACGTGATGAAGTTGGACGCCCGGCGGTAAAGATTCAACGAACTGGTGGGGTCGACTATAAGATCACGGTCAACTACAACCCCGTCGGACTGATAAGTTCCATGGTTTATCCTTCATTAAATTCAGTCTCATATTCCTACGATGGCGCCGGCCGCCTGAGCAGTTTGGCGGGGACACTCGGTGATGGAGCTGGGAAAATATATTCATCGAGCATCCTTTATTCTCCGTTTGGCGGGATTGCCAAGGAACAGTTTGGTACAGCAACTCCGATCTACAACAAGCTGTTTTATAACAGCCGGGCACAACTGGCCGAAATATACGAAAGCACAAGCTATACGGATCCGACCGACAAGACGTGGAATCGCGGCAAACTCATCAACCACTACAGCGATCAGTGCGCCGGTGCTTGTACTCCGACATCGGCGATGACCGACAACAATGGCAATTTGAAGAAGCAGGAAGTCTTCATTCCAAACACCGATTCCTTGCCGACTACGAGCTACGCAATGCGCTGGCAACAGTACAGCTACGATACCTTGAATCGTTTGGAATGGGCGCGCGAGGTCCTGGATGGGAGTACGGAACAATGGAAGCAGCAGTTTACCTACGACCGCTGGGGCAATCGCACAATCAACACGGCTGTCTCCTACGGCACCGGAATCACTAACACGGCTTTTACCGTAAATCCTTACTTCAATCGTCTCGGTGTGCCTTCCGGTCAGCCGGGCGTAATGGAATACGACGCAGTAGGTAATCTCAAGACTGACAGCTACACGGGGAAAGGCAATCGCACCTATAACGCTGAGAACAAGATCAGTTCAGCGTTGGACAATAACAGCCAAACGGCGACTTACACCTATGACGCATCAGGCGAGCGAATCAAGCGCACCGTCAGCGGCGTGGAAACCTGGCAAGTCTACGGGTTTACCGGCGAATTGCTGGCGGAATACCCGGCAAATGGCGCCACAGGGAGCCCGCAAAAAGAATATGGCTACCGGAACGGTCAACTGTTAATTATTGGGTCACCCAGTAGTGGCGGCAGCAGCAGTGGTCCAAACTCGATTTCACTAAATGGCACGTCGGCTTATGCCGAAGTACCCAACAGTAGCAGTTTGAATATCGTTGGCCCGCTGACCATGGAAGCGTGGATCAAATTGCCGTCGGTGCCCACTTCTTATCAACCGATACTCGACCATTCACCCTCGCTGGGTAACGAAGGTGGCTACGAC
>Ga0134128_10012467_pt1 | contig 10135 bp, 7 predicted proteins | sample KB31754_FD_96462 | JGI IMG/M metagenome (GOLD analysis project Ga0134128, IMG submission 96462) | Terrestrial soil microbial communities with excess Nitrogen fertilizer from Kellogg Biological Station, Michigan, USA - KB3-175-4 | ecosystem: Environmental > Terrestrial > Soil > Unclassified ...
CCACCACCGCGGCGGCCGTCTTGGTCCCGCCGAGGTCCACACCTGCTACATACCGCATCGGGAAATCCTTCAAGAGTTCAATGGTCGTAAAAATGGCCCGCTCCCCGCCTGTTTCGTTGGGGCCGCGCCCGTTGGGGCCGCGCCCGCGAGGGGCCGCGGCCTGGGCCTACGAGCGCGAGGGCCCCGTTGCGGGCAACGGGAGCGCCTGGGGAGGAACGGGGCGGGGGAGCGGGTGGGACTAGATCAGGCCCGTGCGCACCAGGACCGCCTTGATGGCTTCGGTCTCGTCGTCGTCCAGGGCGAGCATGGGGGTGCTCATGACGTTGGTCTTGATGATCCCCATGAGCATCATGGCCGTCTTGAAAGCGCCCAGGCCGGCGGCGTTGCCGGACACGCGGCCCGGCTTCGGGGCGTAGACGATGTTGAAGACGTCGGCCAGGCGGTCCTGCTCGGCGGAGGCCTTGGCCCAGTCGCCGGCCGCGGCGGCGTCGTACAGGCGGCGGTAGCCGGCCGGGTCCACGTTGCCCAGGCCCGGCACAACGCCCTGTGCGCCGCCCAGCAGGGCGCCGTCCACCACGACCTCGTGGCCGGTGAAGATGTCAAAGTTCGGGATGTCCTTCGCCGCGATGACCAGCTGGCGGAAGGAAACGTCGTCGCCCGATGAGTCCTTTACGCCGGCGATGACGCCTTCCCGGCCCAGCTCGACCAGCAGGTCGGTGGGCAGCTTGAAGTGGGTGCGGACCGGGACGTCGTAGGCGAAGACCGGGACGTCCACGGAGGCGGCGATGGCGCGGAAGTGTCGGCCGTTCTCCTCGGCGTTGCTGATGGCGTAGTACTGGCTGGTGGCCACGATGCCGTCTGCGCCGAGGGACACGGCGCGGGCAGCTTCCTCGATGACGCGGTTGGTGGTCTGCTCCACCGCGCCGGCCAGCACCGGGACCTGACCGGCGTTGACGCCCACGATGGTGCGCAGCACGGTGTCGCGCTCGCCGTTGGTCAGGTGGGTGACCTCGCCGGAGGAGCCGTTGACGAACAGGCCGGTGACGCCGCCGTCGAGCAGGTGGCGGGTGACGTTTTCCAGCGAGGGGACGTCGATGGCGCCGTCGGCCGTGCGGGGGGTGACGACGGGCGGAATGACGCCCTGGAAACGGGAAGCGACGGTTGTCACGGTGATTACTCCAAAATGGGATTGATTAATAGGGGGTCTGGGCCCACGCGCCCGGGAGGGCGTGGGGACTAAAGGTGCAGGAGCGACGGCGCCGCGCCCAGCAGCTTCTTGGTGTAGTCGTTGGACGGGTTGTCGAAGATTTGCTCCGCGGAGCCTTCCTCCACAATCTGGCCGTAGTACATGACGCAAATGCGGTCGGAGACGTAGCGGACGGTCTGGATGTCATGGCTGATGAAGACCATGCCCAGGTTCAGTTCCTTCTTCAGGTCAGAGAGCAGGTTGAGCACCTGGGCGCGGACGGAAACGTCCAGGGCCGAGGTGGGCTCGTCCGCGACGATGATGTCCGGGTCCAGGGCCAGGGCGCGGGCGATCGCCACACGCTGGCGCTGCCCCCCGGAAACCTGCGACGGCGTGACCTCGGCCGCCGATTGCGGCAGGCCCACCAGTGCGAGGAGTTCGCGGACCTTGGCCAGCCTGCCTGCCGTGGTGCCGATGCCGTGGACGGCCAGCGGGTCCACCAGGATGTCCTGGATGGTCATGCGCGGGTTCAGCGCCGTCGACGGGTCCTGGAAGACCACGGCCACGGACCGCCCAAACTCCTTGCGCATGGCAGCACTGCGCTTGATGGCCGGCCTGCCGCGGAAGAGCACCTGGCCGGAGGTGGGCGTCTGCAGGCCCACCAGGACGGAGGCCAGCGTGGACTTGCCGCAGCCGGACTCGCCCACGATGCCGACGGTTTCGCCGCGGCTGATGGTGAAGTCCACGCCGTTGACGGCCTTGACGTAGCTGGGCTTGAACAGCCCGCCGGAGCGCGTCCGGTGGTGGACGTGCAGGTCCTTCAGCTCGATGACAGGGGCTCCGGTGGCGGCGCCCGTGGTGTGCTTGCTCATCGTGCACCTTCCGTTTCCGCGCCGGCGAGTTCCGGTTCGCGCTTGTGGCTGGCCCAGTAGTGATCCGTTGCGACGCCGTTTCGGATCACGGGCACGAAGGCCAGCTGCTGCGTAGGGTCGGCGTCGGGGCGCTGCGAGCGGCCGGCGAACCTGTCGCCCGTGGCGAATTCGCGCGGCGATGGGACCGTGCCCGGGATCTGGTGGAGCCGGACGGCGTCGGACTCGATGGAGAGCACCGCGCCCAGCAGGCCGCGCGTGTATTCGTGGGTGGGGTGGGCCAGCAGCTCGGAGGCCTGTGCCGATTCGACCACCTGGCCGGCGTACATGACCGTGATCTTGTGGGCCAGTGAGGCCACCAGGGCCAGGTCGTGGCTGACGAAGACCATCGCGAAGCCCAGCTGCTCGCGCAGCTCGTTCAGCAGGTCCACCACCTGCTTCTGCACCGTGACGTCAAGGGCCGTGGTCGGCTCGTCCGCCACCACGATCTTGGGCGAACGGGACAGTGCCATGGCAATCAGCACCCGCTGGCGCTGCCCGCCGGAAAGTTCGTGCGGGTAGCTCTTGAGAGTGCGCACGGGGTCCAGCTTGACCAGTTCCAACAGTTCCGCGGGCGTCTTGCGGCCGTTGCGCTTGGTGAGCTGGAGCATCTGGTCCCTGATCAGCATGGACGGGTTCAGCGAGCTGAGCGCGTCCTGGTAGACCATGGCGATCTGGTGGCCGCGCAGGCCCTGGTAGGCCTTCGCCGAGCTGTGCCTCGTGGCGGGGTCCAGCAGTTCCTTGCCATCAAACTTGATGGAGCCGGTCACCTCGGCCGTCTTGGGCAGCAGGCCCATGACGGCCAGGGACGTGATGGACTTCCCGCAGCCGGACTCGCCCACCAGGCCCATGGTTTCGCCCTCGCGGACGGTGAAGGAGACCTTGTCCACAATGGCGGTGTCGCCGTAGCGGCCGGGGAAGCGGATGGAGAGGTCCTTCACTTCCAGGATCACGCGGGCGTCCGCGGCCACCTGGGGGAGGCGGTCCGTGCGCTGCTGTTCCACGGCCTGGAGCAGCAGGAGTTCCGCATCGAGCGCCGCGAACGGGTTTTCGATGGCGGCGCGGGCGGCGGCGTCGGCCTTGGCGAGCTCGACGGCGGCGGCTGCCGAACCGTCGTCGTCCTTCACCGGGGCGGCCTTGCGCAGGCGCGGGTTCACCATGGCGTCCGTGAGGCCCTCGGCCAGGATGTTCAGGGCGAGGACGGTCAGCAGGATGACCAGGCCGGCAAAGGAGGTGGCCCACCAGCCGCCGGAGAGCACCAGGTTGCGGCCGTAGGAGATCACGTTGCCCCAGCTGGGGGCCGGGTCCTGGATGCCGGCGCCCAGGAAGGACAGCGAGGCCTCCAGGATGATGGCGTCGGCCACCATGACCGTGGCGAACACCAGCACGGGGGCGGCGGTGTTGCGGACAATGTGCTTGAGCATGATGTACGTGCGCCCGGCCCCGATGACGCGCTCGGCCCGGACGTAGTCCTCGCCGTACTGGGCCAGCACGTTGGCGCGCACCACGCGGGCCAGCTGCGGCGTGTAGATGATGGCGATCGCGACGATGATGGTGGGGACCGAATTGCCGAACGATGTCAGCAGCACGGCGGCGAGGGCGATGCCCGGGAACGCCATCAGGACGTCCATGACGCGCATGATGACCTCGTTGACGGCCTTCGACGAGGTCGCCGCGACGGCGCCAAGCGTGGCGCCGAGCAGGATGGCCAGGGCCACGGAGCCGATGCCGATCATGAGGGAGGCCTGGGCGCCGTAGAGCAGGCGGGAGAGGACGTCCCGGCCAATCCGGTCCGTGCCAAAGAGGTGGGCGGCGCTCGGGGCCTGGGCCGGGTCGCCGGTCTCAAGCGGGTTGTGCGGGGCAATCCAGGGAGCCAGGATGGCCACGACGACTACGAAAAGCAGGAAGAGCAGGGCCAGCTTGGAGCCCAGGGTGAGGGCCTTGAAGCGCAGGCCCGGCGCGCTGAGCCGTTCGGCAAGTTTGCTGCGCATGGCTTAGACCGTCCTGATCCGGGGGTTGATGAGCAGATAGAGAAGATCCACGGCGATGTTCACGATCACGAACGTGATGGCGATGACGAGCACCACGCCCTGGACCAGGTTGGTGTCCACGTTGGTGATGCCGTTGAGGATTTGCTGGCCCATGCCGGGCAGCGAGAAGATCATTTCAATCACGACGGCGCCGCCCAGCAGGTAGCCGATGCGCAGTCCCAGCACGGTCACCGGGGTGACGAGGGCGTTGCGCAGCACGTTGCGTGAGACCACCGTGGTGTAGGGGACGCCGTTGCCGATCGCCGTGCGCACGTAGTCGCGGTCCAGTTCCTCCACCATGGAGGTGCGGACCACGCGGATGAGGGACGCGGACACCGGGATGGCCAGCGCCAGGGCCGGCAGGGCCATGGAGCTGAGCCAGCCGGAGAAGCCTGTCGAGGGATCGGCCAGCCCGCCGGACGGGAACCAGGAGTTGTCCCCGAGGGCGAACCACTGGATAAGGAGGATGCCGAGCCAGAAGGAGGGGGTGGCGATGGCGGCGATGGAGAAGACCCGGATGGCCTGGTCAACCCAGGTGTCGCGGTACAGGGCTGCCAGGACGCCGAAAACCAGCGAGATGACAATGGCGATCAAGACGCCAAGGAAGGTCAGCTCCAGGGTGACGGGGAAGGCACTGGCAATGACGTCGGTGATGGGCTTGGCAGGCGGGAGCGTGGAGCCGAAGTCGCCGGTGATGAGCTTGCCCAGGTAACGGAAATACTGGATGAAGAGGGGATCGTTGAAGCCGTTCGCCTGGCGGTACTGCGCCAGGGCCGCGGGGGAGGCCCCTTCGCCCAACGCGGCAACGGCACGGTCGCCGGGCGCAAACTGCAGCACCACGAAGACGAGCAGGGTGACACCCAGGATCATCAACGGGAGGGCTGCGAGCCTGCGTCCAAGCAGTCGCAAAAAGTTTGCCAATGTACTAACTCCGGTTTTCATGGCAGCGCAGTGCCGGCGGGGGTGTGGGCTGCGTCACGGGAAGGATGGTGGGAGACGTCGGGGGCCATGGCCGAAAGGGCCACAGCCCCCGAACGGTCGCTGCTGCGCAGGTGTCAGGCTGTGCGGCCCACGCCGACGAACGACAGGCCCGTGGTGGGCAGCGGCTGGAAGCCCTTGAGCTTCGTGCCGTCCCACGCGGTGGGCAGCTTGCGGTGGAAGACGGGGTACAGCGGGACGGCGTCGGCGATGATGTCGATGATGTCCTTGTACAGGCCCTTGGCGTCAGCGGCGGAGGCCGCAACCGCGGCGTTGAGCTTCGTCTGGACCTCCTTGTACTCGGGGGTGGAGCTCCAGGCGAAGCGGTTCTTGGCCCAGGTGTCGCCGCGGAAGAACCAGCTGAGCAGGATGTCAGCGTCGTTGCCGAAGACGGAGGGATCGCCCGGGGCGGCTACGACGTCGTACTTCAGGCCGTTCACCTTGTCGGGTGCGTAGACCGCGGCGGAGGCGAGGATCTCCAGGGTCGTGGCGACGCCAATGGCGTCCCAGTTCTTCTTGATCAGCGGCACCACGTCCTTGACCCAGGCCGTGTCCGTGCTGGTCAGCGTCAGCTTCAGGTTCGAAACGCCCGCGGAGGCAAGCAGCGACTTGGCCTTCGCGGCGTCGTAGCCGTAGACCGTCGACGCCTTCTGGTAGTTGGGGCTGCCTTCCTGGAAGTAGGACGTTGCCGCCGTGGCGTTGCCGAGCATCGCCGTCTTGATGATGGCTTCCTTGTCCAGGGCGTAGTGCAGGGCCTGGCGGACTTCCTTCTTGTCAAAGGGAGCCTTGGAGAGGTTGAACATCAGGAACAGCAGCCCGAACGACTGGACGGACTCGACGTTGACCTTGTTCTTCAGGGAGTCGACGTCCAGGTAGGGGACGTCCTCGATCGCCTGGACGCGGGCGGACTGCATGGCGGTCACGCGCGCGCTGGCGTCGGAGAGCAGGAACCAGGTCATGTCCTTGGCCAGGGCCGGCTTCGGTCCGTTGTAGGCGTCGTTGCGGGCGAAGACAATCTTGTCGTCCTTCGCCGCGGAGACGAACTTGTACGGGCCGGTGCCCACGGGGTTGGCGTCGAAGGCCTTCTGGTCCTTCTCGGCCAGTGCCTTGGGAACCACCTTGACGACGGAGATGCGCGGGCCAAAGCCTGCGAACGGCGTGTTCAGCTTGAACTCGACGGTTTTCGCGTCAACCTTCTTCACGGAGTCGATGAAGTAGATGAACTGGGCGAACAGGGCCTTGTTGGCCGGGTCCAGGACGCGCTCGAAGGAGTAGACCACGTCGTCGGTCGTGACAGGGGAGCCGTCGTGGAACGTGGCGCCGTCGCGGATGGTGACCTGGTAGGTCTTCTCGTCAACCTTCTTCGGGTCTGCCGCGGCCAGGGCGTTGTAGGGCTCGCGCGTGGCCGGGTGCAGTTCCACCAGGCCCTCGAAGATGTGCAGGTTGGCGGCCAGCGGGGTGGCGCCCGAGGAGCTCATGGGGTCAAAGCCGGTCGACAGGGAGTAGGAGATGCCGGCCTCGATGGAGAGGTCCTTATTGACCGTGCCGTTGTTGGCGGCGCCCTTGTTCGTCGACTTCGACGGGCCGCCGCAGGCGGCGAGGGTTGCAGTGAATGCGGTTGCGGTTCCAAGGACACCGGCGGCCTTGAGGAACGTGCGGCGCGACGCCTGGCTCAGAGGCAGGTTCTGAAGAGAGTTGCTCATTCGGTTGACTCACCATTTCGTTTGCTAGTTATCGGATGTAGGACGTCCGATGCTTATGATGAACTGTAATTGCCGTCACAGCCATTGGTCAAGTGCCGAAGTGGTCCCGCTTTGGCAACAGATTCCCGCGCGGATCCCGGGCACCTGCGACGCGGCGTGGACCTGCCGCCTGGGGCGCGTGCGGGGCTGCCGGCGCGGCGACGCGGCGGTCTTGGGTCCCCGTTCACGGCACGGTGTGGGCAAGTGGTGGGACATCCGATATTGTATCTCGTAAGTCACGTTGGCCGATTTTCACCCATATAGTGAAATACGTCACCGCCATACCCACAACCTAGGAGTTCCGTTGGCCACTTCCACCGTAGTCCCGCGTGCACGGTTCAGTGCCCATGTGCGCCTGCGCGCCCTGCAGGCGGACATCATGGAGCTTATTCTGGACCGCGACCTGGACGCGGGCGATCCCATGCCCACCGAGAGCGAGCTGTCAGAAGTCCTGGGCGTGGGCCGCAACACGCTTCGTGAATCCCTCAAGGTGCTCCAGGCCCTGGGCGTCATCGAGATCCGCCACGGCTTTGGGATGTTTGTGGCGCCCAGCAATTTTGATGCACTCGCCGACGGCCTCACGTTCCGCGGCCGCCTGTCCCTGCGCCACGAAGGGTTGGAGGCGCTGCAGCTGGTGGACATCCGCCAGGCCCTCGAATCCGGCCTGATCGGCGGCTGCATCGGCCTGGCGACGGCCGCGGACCTGGCGCGCATCGAAGAGGCAGTGGTGAAGATGGAAACGCTGGCCGGCAAGGGGGAGACCTTCGCCGAGGCCGACGCCGAGTTCCACCGGCTCCTCTTCGAACCTCTCGGCAACGACCTCCTGATGAACCTGATGAGCGTGTTTTGGAAGGTGTACCGCAAGATCCACCTGGAAGTCGGCATCACCGCGACGGACCTGGTCGACACGGCCGCCCAGCACCGGGCGATTTACGATGCCGTGGTGGCCAAGGACGCGGGCACCGCATCCAAACTCCTGAGCCGCCACTTCGACGGCATCCGCCACAAGATCCTGGAATTCGTCAACAAGGACTGACGCCCCGGAACACAGCTTTTGGGTGCGCCCGGACGGCGCGTGCAAAAAAGGCCCCAAGCCGAAGCTTGGGGCCTTTTCCTGCAAAGTGCGCGCGAAGGGATTCGAACCCCCAACCTTCTGATCCGTAGTCAGATGCTCTATCCGTTGAGCTACGCACGCATATTCTGTTTCTTTTTGCCTTCGACCCTCGGGCCGTGAATAACTCTAACCTGTCCGGGGCTGTGTGTACAAATCGAACGAACCACACCCCTTGGCACTAGACCGGTCTAGGTGATCTGCCTCACATTTGGGGTCGGCATGAAGAGGGATAAACCGCGGATTCTAGGTAGTTTGCCATCCCTCCAGGTCCGTACATCCCATGTCCAATGCCCGGAATTGCCAATTTCCAGGCCATAGCCTTTAGGCAGACCACTGACCCAATGAAGGGATACACGATGGGCCACGCGCCAGTGCAGGATTCTGTTGAGCAGGCAACCACCACCCACGCAGGCCTCGCCGCGTGGGTCGCTGAAATTGCAGCGCTCACCCAGCCGCGGGACATCCACTGGGTTGACGGGTCCGCGGAGGAATATGCGGCGCTTACGGGTGAACTGGTCGACTCCGGAACCCTGACCCGGCTGAACCCGGAACTGTTCCCCAACTCCTTCGCTGCGTTCTCGGATCCCAAGGACGTCGCCCGCGTCGAGGGCCGCACGTTCATCTGCTCCGAAAAGGAGCGCGACGCCGGCTTCACCAACAACTGGATGGACCCGGCGGAGATGAAGGCGATCCTGAAGGACCGCTTCGCCGGCAGCATGCGTGGCCGGACCATGTACGTCATTCCCTTCGTCATGGGCCCGCTCGACGCCGAGGATCCCAAATACGGCGTCGAGATCACCGACTCCGCCTATGTGGTGGCCTCCATGCGCATCATGGCCCGCATCGGCACCGATGTGTTGCGCCAGATCGAGCTGACCAACGCGTTCTTTGTTCCCGCCCTCCACTCCGTAGGCGCCCCGCTGGAACCCGGCCAGCAGGACGTGGCCTGGCCGTGCAGCGACGAGAAGTGGATTGTGCACTTCCCGGAGGAGCGCTCCATCTTCTCCTACGGCTCCGGCTACGGCGGAAACGCGTTGCTGGGCAAGAAGTGCCTTGCCCTGCGCATCGCCTCGGTCATGGCCCGTGACGAGGGCTGGCTGGCGGAGCACATGCTCATCCTCAAGCTCACAAGCCCCGAGAACAAGAGCTACCACGTCGCCGCAGCGTTTCCGTCGGCCTGCGGCAAGACCAACCTTGCCCTGCTTGACCCCACCATAGCCGGCTGGAAGGCCGAGACCCTGGGCGACGACATCAACTGGATGCGCTTTGGCAAGGACGGCGAACTGCGCGCGGTCAACCCGGAGGCCGGCCTGTTCGGCGTGGCCCCCGGCACCGGCTGGTCCACCAACCCCAACGCCATGGCGGCCATCGCCAAGGGCAACTCCATCTTCACCAACGTGGCCCTGACGGACGACGGCGGCGTGTGGTGGGAGGGCATGACCGACGACGTGCCGGCCCACCTGACCGACTGGGAGGGCAACAGCTGGACGCCCGGTACCGGGCGTCCCGCCGCCCACCCGAACTCCCGGTTCTGCACGCCCATCGACCAGGTGGACATGCTTTCGGCGGAATACTTCTCCCCGGAGGGCGTGGAGATCAACGCCATCCTGTTCGGCGGCCGCCGCAAGACCACCATCCCCCTGGTGACCCAGGCCCGCGACTGGACGCATGGCATCTTCATGGGTTCCACCCTGTCCTCGGAGACCACGGCCGCCGCCGCCGGCGCCGTCGGGGTGGTCCGCCGCGACCCGATGGCCATGCTGCCCTTCATCGGCTACGACGCCGGCGACTACCTCAAGCACTGGATTGAACTCTCCGGCAAGGCCAACCAGGCACGGCTGCCCAAGATTTTCCTGGTCAACTGGTTCCGCCGCACGTCCACCGGCGGCTTCGCCTGGCCGGGCTTCGGCGAAAACAGCCGCGTGCTCAAATGGGCCATCGAGCGCATCGAGGGCACGGCCGACGCCGTCGAGACGCCGATCGGTTTCGTCCCGACCCCCGCCTCCCTGGATTTGGACGGCCTGGAGGTGGCGCCGTCGGACCTGGCGGATGCGCTCAAGGTGGTTCCGGCCGAATGGCAAGAGGAACTCAGGGGCATCGACGAGTGGTACGCCCGCTTTGGCGACTCGCTCCCGGCCGAAATGACCGCCGAGCTTGAAGGCCTGAAGGCCCGCTTC
>Ga0134128_10012468_pt1 | contig 10135 bp, 5 predicted proteins | sample KB31754_FD_96462 | JGI IMG/M metagenome (GOLD analysis project Ga0134128, IMG submission 96462) | Terrestrial soil microbial communities with excess Nitrogen fertilizer from Kellogg Biological Station, Michigan, USA - KB3-175-4 | ecosystem: Environmental > Terrestrial > Soil > Unclassified ...
ATCATCATCATCATCATCATCATCATCATTATCATCATCATCATCGACATAACCATAAGGCAGAGTTTCAAAGTTTGCAATCCTTCTGCGCTTATCATAGTGTATCTTGTATAGTTTCTGCCTCTCCTCGGTGAGCACATCAAATTGATTGTTGCGTTTAATCTGCTTTGTGCTAACGGCAACAGAGTCTGGTGAATCTTCCAGGATTAGCTTCTTCATCACTTCGAAGTTAATCTTTTCCAGATTTTCAGAATTTAACATTATTCCTTTGACCTTGACCATAACATTCTGCTTTCCCGTGCCAGGTGTGATCGTGCGAAATGCATAGTTTTTTGGCCCGCCTGACACAAACTCTTCAATATAGGTGCCTGGTCCATATGTTGCCAGTTCGTCGGTTAGTTCGCCAAGGAAATGTCCAAATTCCAGATCCTTGTCGCCAGGTTTCAAAATGTAGAACACCGAATCTGTGTCGAAATATAAGACTCGCTGCTGCAGTTGTTCAATGAAGCTGTACAGTTTCAGTCTGGCCTGTGCTGTGACAAAAGATGCAAGCACATGGTTTGTTGTGGGCTGCACCTGCGCAACATCTGCATCATATTTCCATTTCATGACCAGTGAGTTGTCTTCAGGGAGTGGTATCAGTGAAGAAACTTGAACATCAGGATCCAACAGTTTCTCATACAAATCTGATGGTTCGTATATAATTTCCACATTGTTCAGGTTTTCGCGCATGGCCAGGCGGCCCCAGAAACTGTTCATGGCAATTTTGCCCAGACTACGCATCCCTGCATTGAACTGCAATTTCGTTGGATCCAGATCGACACCTTCTCGTTCCTTGTATTGCCGCACAAAGGTCATGATTTCATCTGGGGTTTGACAGCTTGAAGGTGGACCAGATGCCTGAATCTTTATTGCTTCCATTTTCATGATGTATGGTGTCATTAGGCCAGTGTTGGGGTCTTGCCGATCATACTGCATCCTGTTATATTCCCATACTTCATAGGTTTCCACAATCTTGTACCCAAGTTGCAATGCTTTATGAATTTCTAGCGTCACAAACACGCCGGAAAACGAGCGTGCAGCATCCGAATGATTGCAACTGGCTTGGCGCTTTTCATGTGCACACGCATTGCAAAGTGGAAACAGCAGTTTTTTGTCGACATGAAATGGAAGCAGCGGATGAAGGAGTTTCTTCGGTGCAAGAACTTTGCAACTGATTAGACCAATTATGGAGTTGATATCAGGGAAATCTTTCAGGTGAATCACAGGATGTCCAACTGGAAAGATGCCAAACTTGCACACCCATGGATACAGAGAACATACGTCTGCATAGCGAATTATTTCACCATTGCTGCACAAATGATAAAGTTTGATGGCATTGGTGCGACCTCCAGCGAGTGCCTTCCGAGGTTCCATAATATTCACAATCGATGGCGGGGGATTTCCAGCTATGAATGCGGAAATGTCATCTCTTTCTTGCTTCAGACGCCTGAATTCGCATTCCCATATTGATTCAACATGATAGCCGGAAGCCTCCAATCTGGCTTTCTTGACTTTGGTCGCCTGGTACCTTGACTCTGGCGTATCATGCCCAGTGTTTACAAGGTTTGTGTCACGTTTGCGGAAACATGCAGGGCATCCATGGAAATAGCACCCATCGAATTCATAAATGGTGCCTGTGGCAGGCTGAAATCCATCCACTTTCATACCCAGAATCCTAACTTCACGGCCAGTTGCAGCAGTTTCAATGGCTTCACCGGTTTCATTTTCCTTCCAGTGCAACCATTCCAGTGCAATGAGGGATTGCTTGTCTGCTGCACGGTAACCACCAGCAGGAATGATTCCGATTGTGTTCGGTCGCAGCAGAGTTCTCCGGAACACCTTATTGCATGCGTTGGCAATAGTGCAACATTCACGAAGTGGATCCACATCGAACTGCAGAAAAAAGGTGCGCAAATGAAGACATCCCAACCGAAGTAGTGTGACGTCGCTGCTGCAGTATGATTTCAATTCCCGGACATAGTTGAACTCCAAATGTTTTCCACACTCTTGATCGTACCATTTGCAGAATTCTTGCTGTGCACTGGGTGTCATTTTCTGAGGTTCATATGCAGCGATTGGTGGCATGCCCTGTATAACATAATTTGTTGCTGCTGCATTGTTCGCATCAAATCTATGATCGCTGACCACATTGAACAGAAAATGTGGAAAGTATCCCTTCTTGAGCTCGGAGATCCCAAATGTGCTGGGAAACTTTGCAAGTGCCATTTGAAGGAAATTAATGCTGTCTATGAAGCGCAAGTTCTTATACTCCATCAGCGTAATTTTCGTTCCTTTGACTATCAACTTTGGCTTCCATTTCCTCCTGATGAACTCTTTCAGCACAAACTGGTGATCGTAGCTGCGACCATTGTGCGCAACGATGACAGCCTCCTTTGTCATTCCAAATTGTTCGGACACGAAATCCAAGAAACGAACGATGCAATCTGTGCCCATAAATGTGTGTTCTCTTTCCCCGCAATCGGTGCACACAAATTGCAGGCTGTCATTTTCAATACATGCAGGGCACACTTGTTGACTGATGCACAGTACAGCTTGATGCTTCAATGCTTCACCGCCATCAACTTTTTCAGTCTGAATGCTTTCCAGGTCGTAGAAGATGATCACAAATGGAATCTGCTTAGATATCTTGGCCAATGGAGGAGGGTTATCATCACTAGTGTTGGCATCACTGGTGTTGCTGCTGGCTGCTGCTGTGGGCTTATCCTTGCGATTTCGATCAATTTGCATATAGCACAAGTGCCCTGATGGTGTGTATTTGCTGCATACTGCACAGTATATCTCACCACACACATGACGGTCCTTTCTTCGCAGGTAGTCCAGATGCACCAGGCAAGTGTTGCAAACTTTTACCAGCTCGCATGTTGTTTTTCCACCTTGTATTGCCTTTTTGTGATTGGCCATGCAGGTGGCATTTGGAAAGAAACGCAAGCATGTATCACATTGAATGGGTTGTTGTTGTTGCTGCTGTTGCTGCTGATGCTGCCTGCATGGAGGTGAAGCATTTCTGCATGAAGAACAAACCTTTGTGCAGTTGTGGAGATTTTTGTTGTTGAAGAACTTTACGCAGGAATCACAGTAGTATGCACATTCAAAAGCAGAATGAGGTTTGGTTATGACATCATAATGATTATCTTCCAGATGCAAATATAATGGTCTGCGCATTTCACCATTGGCTCTCAAGGCTGGACCATCAAACACCTTGTGTGGAGCTGGGAAAGAGCCAAACACAATGATTCTGTGACGTGGCATTTGATCTTGAAATTTCTGCACAGATTGCAATGAACCACATTCTGCTTCGGTGATGTTGCAGCCCACCATATATTCCCTGGCAAACCTGGCAAGTGTTTGTGGAACTGAATTACGGGTTCGCTTGTAAAATACCTCCTTTTGTTGCCTGACATCTTCGGGTTCGCCCAGATCTCTGCTTTCTTTTACAGCATCATGTGCGCGTGCCATGCACAGTGCGGCAGCCAAACATAGATTGTCATCATTGCGTATGCGAATAAATGACTGTGATTGCGCAGTGTATGCTTTCAATGAAGCAATGCCTCGTTTATTTCTTCCTGCTCCATGCGGCATGTGCACTCTTTGAAATGTTACTATCAAATTGCCATGCAGCAAAATTTCATCAGCACTTTGCTGCTCAGACTCGATCATTTGCATAACCGAGCCAGGCATGAGCTGGTCTGCTGGGCGGAATGGCAGCTCAATGCTAAGTCCAGGTTGTTCTGGTGCAGATAGTGTGATGGCAACCATATCACCTGTTCTGCAGCTATCCAGCAACAGTGACATCAGATTGTGCAGTGCATCGAGTGCGGCTATGGGATTTTGCCTACTGGGCAAGTGAATTTCAACCTCTCTGCCTATGAAGTTGAATCTGTCAATGACGACCTGCTCATCGCGAACCACATTGTATCCTGGCAGATTAAATTCTTCATCCTGTTCACCGTCCGCATCATCGTCGTCGTCATCACTGTTGTCCGTGCTGTTGGCGTTCTGTTGGCCAATGCCATCTCCAACTTGAGCTGCTGACTGATTGGTAGTGCTGTTTTCATTGCCACTTTGAATCAAATTGATCATATCCTGACATCTCAGTCGAAGATCGCTGTTCAATGCGGTCCAGTAAGTTTGAAACTCCAAAACTTCTTGCGCGGTTGTGCAAAATTCGGGTTCAAGTGGCAACATTAAGAGTTGCAAGTAAATCCGGTCCCATATGGCCTGTTGGTGTTCTGGCAGTGGTAGTGGGGGAAATGGTACTTGGCAGTAATTGGGATTGCTGCCTGTAAGACGACAAATTGCCAGATATGTGCCGTACAACACTTTTGGTGATTGCAATTCGTTGTCCAGTTGAGCTAGCGAATCGAAGAGAGAAGGGAAATCTGCTGCACTATGGACACCATCCATTTTCACTTTTGCTCACACACACTATGCTGAAACTAGAGAAGAAGAAGAAGAAAACACACAATTCACAGCTTCTTTTATAGCTTCATTGGAGCAATGTGCCTTCAACGGAGCTCTGTGCCTTCAACGGAGCAATGTGCCGTCAACGGAGCAATGGAGCAGTGGAGCAATGGAGCAACGGAGCAATGGAGCAGTGGAGCAATGGAGCAGTGGAGCAAATACGAGCTATAAAGGGAGGAGAAGAACAAAAATATGGCCATCACTTGTTTTAGCAAGAACAATCATGTCGCCTCGAAAGCTCAGCAGCAGCAGCAGCAGCAGCAAAGTTGTCAAATCGATGGGAGGTTCCAAGCGAACCAAGAGATCCATTGAGGTTTCCCCTCTGCCATCATCATCATCATCATCATTTCCTGAGATCGCATCAGTGTCGCCAGTGTCATCAATTCAGAAAGTGGAAGAAACTCTCGTCAAAGTTGAAGAGGATGTGATGGATCCGGTAGTGCAGCAACAACAACTACAGCCACTACAGCAAGAGAAAAAGAAGACGAAGAAGAAGAAGACGACACTGAAGAAGACAATAAAAAAGTTGAAAAGGAAGTTGGCAAAGGTTGTTCCACCACGCAAGCCGATCAGCTGGAAACGCAAAAGCAACACCGATAACTTGGACAGAGTGCTGCGTTGGTGGTCGCTCACTGGAAAGGCCGGAATTCGATTGACCTATGTTGGTGAGACAGTCAACGTATTGATCACTGCTCTAGAAGAATATGAGCAGCCAGTAGCAGCATCCAAAGACCAGGTCATGTTCAATGAAACTGAATGGTTTTTGACAGTGGACAACTGGAGCAAAATTCGTGGTATAGTAGAATCAAAGGATGGTGGAATTGTACGCTTCAGCACCCCAGAAAATGTTCAGTTGCACTTTGAAATGGAAAACGATTTTCTGAAGATTGTGAAATATGGCTATGAAGAAATGGAAGAAGAAGATGTGGAATTTGATGTTGAATATAAACAGCATGATTTGCAGCTCACCAGAATTTCCAGTTTTCAGTTTCTGATGCTTGATGATCAGCTCAGTGCAATTCATGAACATTTCAAAAAACTGGTCAGAAACAAGGAGGCTTTGGAACTTTGCTACTTGGTTATAGCCAGCTTCATCAGAAAACTTATGGGCGAAGTTGTTGTTGTGCCATACATACATTCTGTCGAATTTCATCGCCTCTACAATGGAGCAGTGGAGCACATCTCCATATGGGGTCTCTTGAAACCAATCATAACATATTTTTGCATCGAGCAAAAGAAACGATCCATTGCAACAGAGCTCAACGTTGGTAGCATTTACTTTACCGTCATCAACCAGGCTGCATACATACAGAAAAACTATATAGATCGGCCATACGAAGATATTGTAAATCTGGCAAAAATCAGCAAACAGCAGCAACAGTAAGGGCTGGAATTGGCAATCATGAAATCCCTTGAGAACGGTGAATATTACAGTGGCAGCAGCAGCAGCAGCACCAGTGGCAGAAACAATGAAAACAGCAATCGCCATCATGTGCAAAGTTTGTCAGAGCTGCTCGGCAGAATTGATTGGGAGGATACATCAGCAGCAGCAGTGCAATCAGATCAGCATCATCACAGTAGTGAACAACAGGAAGGACTATGGCGGCGACGCCGATGGGTACAACTCTATCATCGGCATCGGCAGCAGCAGCATCGGGGTTTGCGTTTTGAAATAATTCTTTTCCTAGTTTTGTTATCAATTCAGATTATCATTCTTACTGGATTTCTCTACCCACTCATCACCGACCGGTTTGGTAAGTCCTAAATTAGGGCATTTGATTTGTATCAGTGAATTCATTATTCTGAGTGTTGTATTCCTTATTCGGAGCAATGCATTCCTACTTTGGAGCAATGTATTCTGTATTTGGAGCATGTATGGTACAAATAAAATGTTGTATAAACACCTTGAAAATCTTTTCTGTTCTTATGCGTGCACATACACACTATGGATCATGTGAGGGAATATTTAAAGTACAGACATGTATTTTACAAAAGCCAGTGGTCATCGCGCTATTATTTGGACAGTGGTGTGGGACGTATGTGTGGCACAAGGTTCCGTGCAAGATTCAACTGTGATCATGGGGTGATGTATACCTTGCAGCAACATGCAATGATTGCAATCTACGATTACCTATTGCAACAATCTTTACTGGAAAGCATATTGTTACTGGAAATGATCGAAAACTTGCCACTCCCGATGCAGGTGAAGACGCAGTTTCTCAAATTTTTGATAGACTCTGATGTATATACAAACCACCTTCATAGATGCTGGTTTGTGGCAACACGCTGGGCATTGCAGTCCTGGCGAAGAGTGAATCGTGCGGTTATGGGCCGAACAATTGATGATGGAAACAGCAGTGGTGTTCCAACACTTAGGCAAATTGCATCTATGGCATTCTACAGATCGCATTGCTACGAGAATCTTGCAGATGCAGAACGGCATAACTTACCAATGGGATTACTGGTAGACCTCTATGCATATGTAATGTACAATACGAATGGCCCCATAGATCCCAATATAACACCATTCAGTATCTAGATTATTTATGTGTGTATGTATGTAGATATGTTATTTGGACTGTAAATATAATAATAATATTCTGATAATTTGGATCATAATATTTTTAATTTTTACCGCGAGAATTGACACACACACACACACACACACACTATCTGAACCTATTGTGCCTATTGACGGAGCAATTTATTCCAAAACAGGAGCAATCAATGCGAAATTGGAGCCAGGAAAACTATAAAGGGGAGTAGTGAAAAGTTTGAGGGGCATATACGCATACTTCGTTTCTGTTTTTGCCAACATCTGTGTAATTTTCAGTTTTTTCAAAATGGCCGAGCACCTGGAGATGAATGCCAGTAATGGTGTGCAACATAATTCACAGTTAATGAGTGGTGAAGCATTGATCCGATCGAGAACAATTCGTACTGTGGTAGTTCTAGGCATTGGCATAATACTGATTGTGGGGATCTTTGTGTTTATTGCAATCGTCGAGCTTCTATTGCCAAAACCATACTACCCGTATGATGACAACAACTATGAGGTGCCCCTGCTGCTGCATCCAGCTCAACAGGAGGTGGAAGCGGGCATTGGCTGCATATTCGAAGTGCGTTTGACATCTGACAACCTGCACTTGTGCAACAATCGCACGGCAGCAATCAACTTGCAGAACATGAGCGATCCTTCAATGCAAGCTGAACAACAACAACAGCAAAGTATGTCAGCCGATTTCCTGGCCTTGCGATTTGCAGTTTTGCCATGGGTGTTTGATAACTGGTGCCAGCAGCCGGATTTTAACCTGACAGACTGGTTCATCTGCGTTAACAAAGATGAGAAAACAACAATGAAATATGGCATTGCCATTACAAGAAAATCCCCAATCCCGAGAAAATAAGTAACAATGCAGCAGCAGAAGCAGACATGCAGTGGTTGTGAGCTTTTTTTAAAATTTTCTCCGAGCGAATTGACACACGATCTCTTTGCTAATTCAAATTACGGAGCAGTGGAGCACTAGTGGGAAAGTGTCTGGCGTAGGCGCAAGCAACATCTATTCTGTTATTTTGCAACAATGGCAGTAGCAGTGCGATTAGTGTGATTGTGCTAGACTTATGGAGTATCCAGAGTATCAGTGGTGGCTTGGACGTACTGAACTAGCGATATTATCTTCCGATTCTGACCGTAAATTTCATCTGACGACAGGCTGCTACTGGCGGTATCTCCATTCTGCATATGGTGGCGCTGTGGAAATTAGCGACAGTGTCATATTTACCATTACAACGTTTGGGAAACTGCAGAAAAAGTGGGAGCTGATAGACGAAGCTGTCAGACAGGGTTGCCAGCGGAAACGGATAAAAATTAGCAGCGACATAACAGCATTCGTTGGCACACATGGCATTCCTATTGATGAAACCAAAGGTGTGTGTTTTGAGCAGAGCGGGGAAGTAAACATTGGCCTTATGGTTTTGGGTGAGTCGGCTGCGCTGAAACTTGGACAGTGGATGCCTACAATATGAGACTTGCAAATTGGACTACCAGAAAGTTAGACTGGACGCCGTGATTAGATTCCTTCAGTGGAGCAGCAGTGGAGCAGCAGTGGAGCAACGGAGCAGCAGTAGACCCGCAGTGGAGCAACGGAGTCGCCAGAAATGCATAAAGGTATCAACTGATCACCGGAGCAACGTCTCTACAGCTAGTTTCGCAGCAGCAGCAGCAGTGAGTGCATCTTGTGTGTGTGTTGAACATCATCATCACCATGTCTACTAACAATCAGCAGCAAACTTTTGTGAGCATCACGAAGAAATGGGGACTTGGCGGCAGTAGTGATGGTGCCGGCAACACATCCCAACCGGAAGCCAGAGTGTGCGTCGGATTTCACCACGCACCTCAAATGCTCATCGTGTCAGCCCCATTGCACGAAATCAAATTTATCGAGGGCAATTTGGAGCAATCAAACGACTCAAAATCGATCAGGGTCGAGTACGCGGACATGCCACTGTTCAAGGAGGGATTTATGGAAGCATTGGAGTCATGGAAAACCAACAAAACCGTGGAGGTGCTGAAACCGGCCAGCGACATGGTAGGACAGTTCCGTTTCTATTGCGAAGACAATTATCAAATGCACATCACAGTGGTGGTCACCATGTCCCAGCAGCCAAGCAGCCACACACTTGGCAATGTCGATCCAGGCGTCTATCTCAGTTCAGGGCAGTGCAAAAAACTAAAGTCATACTTCAAATATGTCGAGGAACAGGTCGAAATCCTGGCTCAGCACGCACCAGTTTTCGATGCAATGTTCACCACCATAGCGCAATACGTTCGGCAGTTTGAATGCACCAAGGAAATCCTTGCTGCAAATGCCTACTCTGGATATGACGAATTTAAAAGATATGAATCCGATGTTCACGAAGCAGTTCAGACGGCAATTCAACTGATCACTCGCTGGGGCCTGCATACGGATGTTGTCAAAAATTGCACCACCACTCTGGATCTATCGAACATCAAATCGCAAATCAGCCTGAACAGCATATTTCATTATTGCTTTGCACTCAAACACATTTGGATCACATACTACATGGGATTGAATCATATCGAGATGGAAATGGAAGAAGCAGCCAAGAACAAACGTCCTGTGGTTATGGCTACACCAATGCGTCCAGCACCTCACCATCGCCAACCTCGCCAATCTTCATTTGGAGGAATAGTTTATAGAGGGGGAGGTAAATTTTGTCCCTAAGATTTCCAATAACATGTAGATACTTCTGATTATTATTATTATTATTATTATTTAACCAAGGATAGCAGTATTGCGATGATTATTATCCCCAGAATCAATATGTTCATTTTGCGTTATTCAGGTATTCGTTTTGCACTATTCAGTCGCAGGTTCTTTGCATTAATCGGATTATTTGACACATTGATGTGAAATGCGTGTACTATGTAAATAATAATAACTATTCAGAGCAAAATAAAAAGAAAGGGGCGCCCATCACGTGACCAATTTATAGTTTTCATATTATTGTTGTTTTCTACTTTTTGCAGCAAACAATCATCATAAATTCCAGAACCATTAGATTCTGAAAATGGAGTGCTACTATATTC
>Ga0134128_10012470_pt1 | contig 10134 bp, 9 predicted proteins | sample KB31754_FD_96462 | JGI IMG/M metagenome (GOLD analysis project Ga0134128, IMG submission 96462) | Terrestrial soil microbial communities with excess Nitrogen fertilizer from Kellogg Biological Station, Michigan, USA - KB3-175-4 | ecosystem: Environmental > Terrestrial > Soil > Unclassified ...
CATTTACCAAACCTATAGGGATATTGAGATATTATTTCTTGATAATCATTCCTCCGACCGGACATTTGAATTGGCTTCCGATCTCTTAGAAAATTCCGGAATCCTGCATAGAGTTTTTAAAAGAGAAGAACCTTTTGGGATTGCCGAAAATCTGAATTTTCTTTTTGAACAAAGCGCCGGAAATTACCTATGTGTGCTCTCGGGCGATGATTGGCTTAATACTGCAAGTATTGACGAACGGATAAAAGCTTTTGGTAGCAATCATTTACTTGGACTCGTTGACAGCGGCGGTTACAACTACTACGATGACCTTGATTTGTACGAGCCGATAAAAACTTTGCCGGTAAAAAATAAAAATGCTTTCGCAGACCTGTTGCTGGGAAATTATATTTCCGGAATTGGATGTATGCTTAAGAGAGAGGCCATTGAAAACGTAGGTCTGTGGGACTCATCAATCCCTGTCGAGGATTGGGATATGTGGATCCGGATTTCTATGAAGTATGAGATTGAAACGATCGATAAACCACTTTTTTATTACCGTAAACATGCAAAAGCAATTTCAAATAATTATGATTTTATGTATGCGGCTAAATTAAAGGTCAGTGAAAAATTCCGGTCAGTGAATCCACTTATCGATCAAACGCAACTGAATTGTTGGGATACTTATCTTGCGGCCAAAGTGATGCAAAATCAGGCTTTCACGGCGACGTTTGAAGTCTTGAAAAATTTCCGGTTCAATAAGCTTTACATGCTGTTGCTTTTGAAATCTATGGTCCCGATATCGTTAAGAAAAAAATATTATGTTCGCTCCTTGCGGCGAAGAAGTCAATCAGTTTTAGAGTCGATCAATGAGGAAGGTGGTATATCAAAAACGTTTTAAAATGCTTAAGTGATTCTTTTTTTATTGCGGGTTTACAAAAGTGTGAATTATCAAAATCAGGTATTAATTTCCAATCGCTTGATTGAATTTTCCTTCTGCAAAGGCAACGCTTTTTCTTATCTTCGCTGCCCATTATGAATAACATTAGAAATTTTTGTATAATAGCCCATATCGATCACGGGAAAAGTACGCTGGCAGATCGTTTGCTGGAATTCACCCATACTGTTACGGATCGGGAAATGCAGGCGCAGGTTTTGGATAATATGGATCTTGAACGCGAGAAGGGAATAACGATAAAAAGCCATGCAATTCAGATCAATTATAAATATGAAGGAACAGAATATGTTTTGAATCTGATTGACACTCCCGGACATGTGGATTTCAGCTATGAAGTGAGCCGGGCACTGGCGGCATGTGAAGGCGCATTGCTGTTGGTTGATGCCACCCAGGGAATTCAAGCTCAAACTATTTCTAATTTATATCTTGCCATCGACAATGATCTTGAGATCATTCCCGTGTTGAATAAGATAGATATGGATGGCGCGATGATTGGAGAGGTGGAAGATCAGATCATAGATTTAATAGGCTGCAAACAGGAAGACATTTTGCATGCAAGCGCCAAAACCGGTGTTGGAATCGAAGCAATTCTTGCTGCTATTATTAAAAGAATCCCTGCGCCAAAAGGCGACGTTGATGCCCCGCTTCAGGCGCTCATCTTTGATAGTGTTTTTAATAGCTTTCGCGGTATAATAGTTTACTACCGGATTTTCAACGGAACCTTGAAAAAAGGGGATAAGATAAAATTCTCAAATACAGGGAAAGAATATTCCGCCGATGAAGTAGGCATTTTAAAAATTGGAATGGCTCCGAAAAATGAAGTCCGGGCCGGCGATGTTGGCTATGTTATTACGGGTATTAAAAATGCGAAAGAAGTTAAGGTTGGCGACACGATTACTACCACCAATAATCCCTGCAAAGAATCCATCCAGGGTTTTGAAGAAGTAAAGCCTATGGTTTTTGCGGGAATATTTCCTATCAATACGGACGAATTTGAAGAGCTGCGTGACTGCATGGAAAAGTTGCAGTTGAATGATGCGTCACTAACCTTCGAACTGGAAACTTCACAGGCGTTGGGTTTTGGATTTAGATGCGGATTTCTGGGGATGCTTCACATGGAAATTATCCAGGAGCGGCTCGAAAGGGAATTCAACCAATCGGTTATTACCACCGTTCCAAACGTTAGCTTTATTGCTCATACTACAAGAGGCGAAACTATCACGGTAAACAATCCGACTCAGATGCCTGATCCGAGTAGGATCGAAACAATTGAAGAACCATTCATTAAGGCCCAGATCATTACCAAGCCCGATTATATTGGGAATATTATGACCCTCTGTATTGGAAAAAGGGGAAGTTTAATCAACCAGGGCTATCTCACGCCAACCCGCGTGGAGCTTACGTTTGAGATGCCATTGACGGAAATTGTTTTTGATTTTTACGACAGGTTGAAGAGCGTTACCCGTGGTTATGCATCGTTTGACTATCATCCTATAGGATATCGTACAAGTGATATTGTAAAGATGGATATACTCTTAAATGGAGAAAAGGTCGATGCGTTGAGTTCGTTGATCCACCGAATGAGATCCCAGGAGTTCGGAAGAAAATTGTGCGAAAAATTAAAAGACCTTGTTCCGCGTCAACAATTTCAAATTGCTATCCAGGCAGCGATTGGCGCAAAAATTGTTTCAAGGGAAAATATCAGTGCCATCCGGAAAGATGTGACCGCGAAATGCTATGGGGGTGATATCAGCAGAAAGAGAAAGCTATTGGAAAAGCAAAAGGAAGGTAAAAAAAGAATGAAGCAGATTGGAAATGTCGAAGTTCCGCAGGAAGCATTTTTAGCAGTACTGAAATTGGATGAGTAGAAAATATTTCTTACTTTTTGAAAAAATAAAATTATGCCCCTCATTGCTCTGAACGATGAAATGAATATCCAAGTCAAGGTGCGCCTTCTTGGCAAGGGAAACGATGAACCTGTAACCGGAGGCGAATTTTCCGTGAGACTTTACGATAAAGATGTTTTTAATGACGATTTTCTTGGAGAGTCTATGCTTGATGATGAAGGTTTAGCTACCTTTTATTTTTCCCAGGACGATTTTTCAAAACCGCTCAAACTTGATGACAAGCCCGATTTCTATTTCGTAGTTTATAAGAACCAACAAGAGGTTTTTAAAAGCAAGGTCATGTCAAATCTCGATCTTACCAATGTAGAGGAATTTATCATGAAGGAAGGTCAGGTAGTGGATCTGGGAACCTTTTTAATAGATACTGAAATCACTTAATCGTTTTTCTTTTTCTTTTTGGCAGGAATCTTTTGAATCGGAGTTGACTGGTCATTCGATTCCTCAACGTCGTCTGCATTTTCAGGCAAACGCTGGCTTAATTTGGATTCATCAATCGTGCCTTTTGCATCCCTTATTGGATTTGGAACCGGCTCTTTACCCTCCGGCGTCATTTGGTTGAAGACTTTTTGAATGTGTACCCATTTTCCATCTTTCCATTTCAAGCCTTCATAATCACCATCAGGGATGTAGGTGTATTTTTTATTCGGCTCACCCGTTTCAGAAATAAGATGCTCATAAATAATCATATCCATATCTGAATCGAAAGTTAATCGTGGGCTCGCGTTTTTCTTATACTCCATAATATAACGGGCCATGCCTTTTTGATTCATGCCATTATCCTGGAAGCTAAAAAATGAACCTCCAAATAAAGGTTGACCGTTCTGAAAAGTAAGCACTTCAATTATTTTTCGATTGCTGTTCAGGTTGTTCTCATCATAGCCCAGCAGCGTATAAAAATTCTTTCCAAAAGACTTCTTTTGAATGATTTTATAATAAACCGCGCCGATCCAGTTCAGGTTGTTTGCAATTGTATCCTGGATATTCTTGATCGCTTCCGCTTTATCAATAAGGGGAAATAATTTGAGCGATCCGTCTTCAGTTCTCATCTGGATGGCGCCATGCTGACGAACGACGTCATCATTGACCACTAATTGCCATGTATATATTTTAAATGAGCTGTCGCCGGGAGAAAGTTTTGAAATCGTTTTAAGTGAATCAAAGGGAAAATAAAACGAATTTTTTAGTTTAAGAGCCCTTACAAACATTTTTGTAAACTGGCTATCGGCATTGAACCTGTCTTCCGCTGTTCGTCCCTGGATAAGTTCAAGCGCAAATGACTTTAATGAATCCTCTTTTACCTGTAATTCTTTTCTTTCCGCGTTAGAAAGGCGCTGCGCCTGACAGGCATTTCCAACGATGAAAAAAGCAATTAAAAGGGGAAATATTTTATGCATTAAACAGGTTTGGACAAAGAAAACTTTAATTAATTTAATTTATTGTTAACCGTGGGATATTTAACTAAGCTATAATTTTTAAAGACGAAATGTTCCAACTTATAAAGCCTTTGCCACAGAGATCAAATCAGCAAATGACATGTCGATCAAGGAATCTTTTACATCCACATCTTTGCGGGTTGTTGTCAGAAAAACGTTGATGGCAACACCGAGATTTCGTCCGAATTTCATATCGCTCAAAGTATTGCCGACCATGACACTTTTCGCAAGGTCTATTCCAGGAAAGTCGTTTATAGCTTGCAGGCCCATTCCAGGATTAGGTTTCCGGTTGGGACTTTCCATATCAGGGCAAAAATAAATTTTATCAATTCTTCCTCCTGCTTCTCCAATTTCCTGAACCATATTTGTGTGGATCAAGTGAAGGTCATCCAGTTTGGTAAGCCCTTTTGCCACGCCCCTTTGATTGGTGATCATTACAATAACTCCAAATTTTTTATTGAAGATTTTGAAGGCTTCTTTGACGCCATCATAAAACTCAAACTCTTCCCAGGTGTGAATATAATCTAAATGTTTCTCGTTGTTAACAACGCCATCTCTATCAATAAAAAGTGTCCAGGTCGAGTTGATATTTTTTAGATTAAACAAATTTCAATTTTAGATTTCAGACTTTAATTTTCGATATTAACGTGAAAATTATAATTCAAATGTTATTAAATTTTTGATATGGTTTTATTTAATCTATTCAACATTTAAACAATATAACAATTCAACAAATAATTTAATAGTTCAATAATTTAATAATTCTATTTGCGCACGCTTATAATCTGTCGGTATGCCAATATCAATAAAGTATTGATCCTGCACCATGCCATACAATTGTGGCTTTATATTTCCTGAAACACCCACATTTTTTTCAAGATAATCTTTTTCAAAAGAAAATTTTTCGGGGAGCGGTTCTTTTAAAAAATCCTTTACGTTCAATGCGTACACACCTCCATTGATAAGCCCGGTTTTGTAGAATTGTTTTTCCTTAAAAGAATGTATTGACTGATCATCATTCAGAGTCACCACTCCATAACGATCGAAATCATGCATAGGCTTTAAGGTCAGTGAACATGCGGCCTTTTTTTCTTCATGGAATTTACTCAATAAAGCCACGTCGATTTTATACATGGTATCCCCATTGCAAACGAGAACATTTTTTCCCGAAGTCTTGCTGCAGGCGAGTTTGATCGCTCCGCCCGTTCCCAGTGGCTGTTCTTCTAAAGCTATTATATATTTTAAATCCGGGTAATTTTCTTCGATAAATTCTTCGATCACTTCATGCATGTAACCTACACTCAAAATGATATTTTCTATTCCACTTTTCTGAAGATAGAATATCAAAAAACTAAGAAATGGCTTTCCAGAGATGGGGGCCATACATTTTGGTGTATCAGAAACAACAGATCGTAATCTTGTTCCCAAACCACCTGCAAGAATAATCGCTTCTTTAATCATTGGTGTCAGCAAAATAGATTTCTTCAACAAGCTGGCAAATGATGTGGCCCAAAGTGATATGGCTTTCCTGGATTCGCGGTGTGTCGTCTGAAGGAATATTAATTAATTGATCCGAAAGTTTTTTTAGTTTGCCACCCGTTGAGCCGGTGAATGCGATGGTGGTCATTCCTTTTTCTTTGGCAACTTCGAATGCCTTCACAATATTTTTGCTATTCCCGGAAGTGCTTAATCCGACCAGGATATCTCCCTGGTTACCGATTCCTTTTAATAGCCTCGAATAAATAACATCATAGCTGTAATCATTTGCCACGGCGGTTAAATAAGAGGTGTTACAATGCAGCGCTTCTGCGGGAAGCGCATCACGGTCGGTATAAAATCTTCCGCTGAACTCTGCTGCAAGGTGCTGCGCATCTGAAGCGCTTCCTCCATTTCCACAAAACAAAACCTTATTGCCTTTTTCAAAAGCGCTCACAATCAAGTTCACACAATCCTTTACAGTTTGTATGATTTTATCATCAGCGAGGATTTTTGTTTTTACATCAATTGATGACTGAATAATATTTTTTATTTTTTCCATTGATCATTTTTTAAAGTGCAAATGTATCACTATAGTTTAATCGCGGTCGGAAAGCATTTATCCGCTAGGCAGACCAGGTAGTCAATCCGTATTTTGTAAAAGTATAACTCTTAATTTCTCCTCCGAATGTTTTTAGCTTTTCCACAACGGCATGTCGGTTATTGGCCGGACAATAGAATATCATGAATCCGCCACCTCCTGCGCCGCTAATCTTTCCACCGGTCGCTCCGGCAGCTTTTGCCGCTTCATAAATTTCTTCGATGCGGCTGTTGCTGATGTTGTGGGCCATTCTTCTTTTTTGCTGAAATCCAAAATCCAAAATTGAACCAAACTCATCCAGTTGTCCTTTTAGCAAAGCTTCTTTCATTCTGCGGGCCTGCTCTTTCAGCTGATGCATGGCTTCTATGCTTTTTTCATTTTTGCTATTCACATTTTTCACCTGTTCATCAATAATGGAAGCACTTTCCCGGCTGGTTGCCGTGAAATAAAGAACCAAATTGTTTTCCAATTCGTGAAGATATTCTGATCTGATTCGAAGTGGATTCACAATTACTTTATCATCTTCATAAAATTCCATAAAATTGACGCCACCAAACATGGCAGCATATTGGTCCTGCTTGCCCCCTGTGAGTTTCAGGTCTTCTCTTTCTATCTGGAAAGCGTAATGTGCAATGTCATAGTCTCCCAAAGGCAATTTCAACCACTCCACAAAAGCTCCGATAATGGCGACTACCAGCGTGGAAGATGTGCCCAAACCAGACCCGGCAGGTGCGTCCACAAATGTCGAAAGTCTGAAACCTGTTGAAGGCATTCCATAATCTTTATGAATTCGATTATAAACGCCTTTCAGCAAATCAAGCGTACCGTCGATCGGCAATTTGGACGTCCATTCAAATTCCTGCTTCTCTTTGCGGTCGAGCGCCTGAACGATTATTTTATTTTCTTCCAAAGGCTCAATATTTGCATAGGCAAAAAGGGAAACTGTTGCATTTAAAATCGCGCCACCAAATTGGTCGCTATAAGGGCTGACGTCTGTTCCGCCTCCCGCCAGGCCAATTCTCAAAGGGGCTTTACTACGGTATATCATTAAAATAGATTTCTTTTAAAAGATTCATTGGAATTTTTTCGGGCTCTTAAATTTTTTCAACCGGATCTGTCACTGACAAATATTATTATTGATCATCAATTTTTCACGGGAGTTATTTAAGTCTGCTGGCCGTCAAAAGTAGGCTAATTTCAAGATTGCTTCCGTCATCGATTTCCAGCTATATTTTTTCTTTTCTTCACGCAGCGTAGGTAAAAAAAACGTTTCACCCAATTCAAAATAAAGAGATATTTTTTCCGCGATGCTGTGAGCATCAGGTTCGGCAATCAATCCAACTTTTCTGTCCGGGACTAACGAGGGCAAACCTCCGACATTAGTAACAATCATGGGTTTTTCAAAATGATAGGCGAGGGGAGTGACACCGCTTTGCGTCGCACTCCGATAAGGCTGCATCACGCAGTCTGCCGCACATAAATAAAATTTCACTTCGCTGTCTGAAATGAAATTAGTATGCAAAATAAGGGAGGATTTTATTGCCGGATCATTCAATAAATACTGGTAATTTTTTTCGTCTTCATAAAATTCACCGGCAATCAGCAGTTTTAAATTTTGATCGTCTGGCTGCGCTTTCAAGACCTGCATTGCTTCCAATAAAATGTCAAGTCCTTTATACTTTCTAATAAATCCGAAAAACAACAATACCCGGTCGTCGGAGTTGATGCCAAGTTTTTTTCTTGCTTCTTTTTTGCTGATGATCTCTCCAAAATTATCATACAATGGATGGGGGACGAACTTAGCAGGTTTATTTTTGGCGAATTGTTTTAAATCCGCAAGTACCTTTTGGCTCATGGTAATAAAACCATCAACGGGTTTCAGAAAATATTTAGTGAAAACTTTATCACCAGGCCTTTTCTCATGAGGGAAAATATTGTCCGCAATACAAATCACTTTTGTATGGCGATTCTTTTTCACTCTTCTTAAGATGGTTCCCAGGCATGGTCCCATAAATGGCAACCAATATCTCACGACTATTATATCGGGTTTAATGTTTTTTAATTCATTTCCCACAACGATCCAGTTCAGTGGATTTACGGAATTGATCTTTACTTTTATTGGAATATTTTCCGGTGCCGGCTCGGAAGAATATTGAGTGGTTCCCGGAAAAAGAAAAGATGGGTATTGATAAGAAAAGGTATAAATAGATGTTTCAAAACCTTCATGGATGAACTCTTTTGCCAGTCTTTCATCATAAGAAGCCAGGCCTCCTCTCAGCGGATGCGCAGGGCCAATAATTATTATCTTTTTTTGGGACAAATATTGAATTTTTAATTACATATTCTAATCATCATTTAAATAAAAAAATGATCATTGGTTGCAAAGCAACAATAAAACAATTTAACAATAAAACAATTTGAAAAAAGTTGGCCTAATTCAACCGTTCTTCTACTAGATAATGATTTCTCTCCGGGCCATTGCGTGAAATTAATTCTCCCAGAAAACCAGCCAGAAATAGTTGAGAGCCGATGATCATCGCTACCAGCGCGATGTAAAATAAAGGACGTTGGGTCATGCCTGTTTCATCAAAAAAGAATTTGCTGATCGTTAGGTAAATGAAAACGATAAATCCGAAAAGGAAGGAAAGTGTGCCCCAAAGCCCAAAAAAGTGCATGGGGTTTTTTCTGAATTTTCCGACAAACATTATAGAAGCTAAATCAAGAAATCCATTCACAAAACGATTCCATCCGAACTTGGTAACGCCGTATTTTCTGGGCCGGTGTTCCACGACTTTTTCACCGAATTTTTTAAACCCGGACCACTTGGCAAGTAATGGAATATAGCGGTGCATTTCGCCGTACACCTCTATATTTTTTACAACTTTTTGCTTGTAGGCTTTCAATCCACAGTTAAAATCATGCAGGTAAATTCCACTTGCCTTTCTGGTTGCCGCATTAAATAATTTTGAAGGAATATTTTTTGAAAGTGTGCTGTCATATCTTTTTTTCTTCCAGCCGCTTACGATGTCATAATCTTCATCCAGTACCATCGCGCGCAAATCCGGTATTTCATCAGGACTGTCTTGCAGGTCGGCGTCCATGGTGATGACCACTTCGCCTTTTACTATTTTAAAACCTTCATTTAACGCCGCGCTCTTTCCATAATTCCGCTGAAATTTTATTCCTTTCACTAATGGATTTTCAGAATGAAGCTGCTGGATTACTTTCCATGAATCATCGGTGCTTCCATCATCCACCATCACGATTTCGTAAGAAAAATTGTTCGCGTTCATCACGCGCTTTATCCACGACTCAAGTTCCGGGAGAGATTCAGCCTCATTATAAAGCGGGACTATTACAGAAATATCCATTATTGGCCTATTTGATTTATATCGCCCGCAAAATTATTAGGTTCTTTTTTAGTAACCGCAGCGCCAATTAATGATGCCAGGGCGCCAAAGAAAAGATAGCCGAGCAGCGTGCCGCCAACGAGGAAAACCATGAAAAATTTACGGGTCATGTCGAGGCCGGCCGTTATTTGCTCCTGGGTTAAATTATTTTTTGCTTCCATAGATTTACGCGCCTCGTCGATGGCTTTTTCTTTAAAATCAGGAAAAATAAAAATAAAAGCTATAACATAAATTATCATGATCGCTGTTACCAAAGCGGCAACCTTGAAACCATGCGCAAAATAATTTCCAAAAGTAGAATTGTGATTGATCTGCTTTCCGTATGACATTATTGACCAGATAATACCTCCAATGAAGACTGCGTAACCCA
>Ga0134128_10012471_pt1 | contig 10133 bp, 9 predicted proteins | sample KB31754_FD_96462 | JGI IMG/M metagenome (GOLD analysis project Ga0134128, IMG submission 96462) | Terrestrial soil microbial communities with excess Nitrogen fertilizer from Kellogg Biological Station, Michigan, USA - KB3-175-4 | ecosystem: Environmental > Terrestrial > Soil > Unclassified ...
ATCCACGGCTACACACCTTCACTCGATGCAGCGCGCGCCGTGCTGAGCCAAGTACTGGTCAGCCGTCCGCCGAGCGATGCGCTGGTGCAGCTCTTTTATTCGATGAGCACCGGCAAGAACGAGGAGGCCGAGCGCCAGCGCCGCGCCGCCGGCCGGCCGCGCCCGATCCATGGCGAGCTGCGCGATCTCGCTGCCTCGAGCCTCGTGCTCTGGGGCAATGACGATGTCGCGGTCCCGGCCGAGCGCGGGCTGCTGCTCTTCGGCGGCCTGCCGCGCGCCGAATTCCATGTGCTGCACCGCTGCGGTCACTGGCCGCAGCACGATCAACCCGAGCGCACGCATCGCCTCGTCGGCGATTTCCTGCGCGCGGCCTAACCATTCTCGCGAGCCGGAAAGGGCATCCCCATGGCCATCATCGAACCGACATCGCCGATCGGGCACAACCGCGGCGCGGAGGTCGACATCACCTATCACGATTTCCTGCGCACCGGCCCCGACACGATCGGCGGCCGGTATCTGCGCTCCTTCTGGCAACCGATCATGCGCGGCGAGGATATCGCGAAGGGCCGCGCCAAGCCGGTCCGCATCATGAGCGAGGATTTCGCGGTCTATCGCGGCGAGAGCGGCAAGGTCTACGTCACCGAGCCGCGCTGCGCGCATCGCGGCGCCAAGCTCTCGGTCGGTTGGGTCGAGGGCGACGACATCAAATGCGCTTATCACGGCTGGGCCTATAACGGCGAGAGCGGACAATGCACCAAGCAACCGGCCGAGCCGCGGCCGTTCTGCGACAAGGTGAAGATCCGCACCTATCCGGTCCGCGAATATCTCGGCCTCGTCTTCGCCTATCTCGGCGAGGGCCAGCCGCCGGAATTCCCGCGTGCGCCGGAATTCGAGACCGACAAATATTTCGCCTGGCTGACCACGGATATTTGGCCGGCGAATTACTGGGCGCAGCTCGAGAATTCGATCGACTACGCGCATACCGAATTCCTGCACTGGCATTTCCATTTCAAGACGCCGGAGCGCATCAACGTCGAGGAGACGGAATACGGCGTGAAGGTCTTCGTGCCGGGTCTTTCCGATACCGCCGATCATTACGACACGATGTATCTCACGATGCCGAACACACATGAATGGGCCGGCCCGCCGGGCAAGGATCCGAGCATGGGGAATTTCGCGCGCAGCTGGCGTATCCCCTTGGACGACGAGCATCACATTCGCTTCGACTATCGCGTCTATCCGTTCGGCGACAAGAACGATCCTGCATTCCGCGAGAAGGTGGTCGGCCGCACCGGCATGCGGCCGATCGGCCAGACGGCGCAGATCTCGAACGAGATCCTCGCCGGCAGGCTCGACTTCAAGAGCATCAAAGAGAACCCCGATCTCGTGCCTGGCATGGGATTCCTGACGACGGTGCAGGATTGCGTCGTGCAAGCGAGCCTCGGGCCGATGGCGACGCGCGAGCACAAAGAGATGCTTGGCCAGACCGATCTCGCCATCGCGCATCTCCGTCGCATGTGGAAGCAGGAGCTGACCGCTTTTGCCAACGGCAAGAAGCTGCGCGATTGGAAGCGGCCGAATTCGCTCTGGAGCGCACTCGACAACGCTTGAGGGAGACGGCGGGGCCCGAACGCAAGCGGGGTTAGGCGCCGTGCAAAGCATGGCGCGCGCCCGCTGAAATTTTACGCCGCGCTCTGCCACGGGCGCGCTAGGATACTCCGATGGCCCAGTTGGCGCTGACACCCGAGATCGGCCGGTCGCGCCGGCGGCTTGCGCCGGGCACGATGCAAGCGACGCTGGTCGGCGCGCTGGTGATCGTCCTTGCGTTCCTGGTGCTCTATCCGATCCTCGCGGTCGTCATCAACAGCCTGCTGCCGTCGCGCGTCTTCCAGAGCCAGGGTTTGTCGACCTGGCGCTCGGCCTTTGCCGATACCGATGTCGTTCGGGCGATCTTCAATACGCTGAAAGTGCAATTGGGGACGCAAGGCATCTCGCTGCCGGTCGCGATCCCGATCGCCTGGCTCTTAGCCCGCACCGATCTGCCGTTCGCGCGCTGGCTCGAATTCGGCTTCTGGATCCTCTTCTTCCTGCCGGCGCTCGGGGTGACGCAAGGCTGGCTCCTACTTTTCGATCCGAATTACGGCCTCGCCAATAAATGGCTGATGGATGCCGGTATCGTCCAGAATCCGCCCTTCAACCTCTACTCCTTCTGGGGCATCGTCTTCGCGCACCTGACAACGACCGCGCTCTCGGTCAAGGTGATGCTGCTGACGCCCGCCTTCCGCAATCTCGACGGCTCGATCGAGGAAGCGGCCCAGATCGCGGGCGCATCGACCCTCAAGACGCTCATCCGTATCGTCGTACCATTACTGACACCGGCGATCATCGTCGTGCTGCTGATGTCGCTGATCTACGGCCTCGGCGCTTTCGAGATCGAGCTCTTCCTCGGCGTGCCGTTCAATTTCTACGTCTACTCGACCCAGATCTATCAGCTCATCTCGCACGATCCCCCGGCTTATGCCGAAGGCGGCGTGCTCGCCTCGTCCGTACTGTTGGCGATGCTGCCGCTCATCGTGCTGCAGCGCTGGGCGGCGACGCGGCGCAGCTATGCCGTCATCTCCGGCAAATACCAGTCGCGTATCGTTCACCTCCATGCCTGGCGCTGGCCGGCGTTTCTCGTGGTTGCGACGATCGTCCTGGTGATGAGCATCCTGCCGCTCGGCTTGCTGCTCGTCGGCAGCATCATGAAGCTTTTCGGCTTCTTCGGCCTCGCCGAGATGTGGACGCTCGACCATTGGCGCGACGCTTTCGCCGATGTGACCTTCACCCAGGCTTTCTGGAACATGTTGCAGCTCGGTGCCGGCACCGCGCTCGCCGCGGCCAGCGTTTACGTCGTCGTCGCCTACTGCGCGGTGCGGCTGAAGACACGGTGGCAGGCGACGATCGACATCCTCTCCTGGCTGCCGATCTCGATTCCCGGCATCGTCTTGGGCTTTGGCTATCTCTTCATGGTGATCCAGGTGCCGGTCTTTTCGCCGATCTATGGCACCCTCTGGGTCATGATACTCGTCAGCTTCCTTTCGGCGATGACGCTCGGCGTGCAGGTTATGAAGGTGCATATGCTGCAGCTCGGCTCCGAGATCGAGGAAGCGGCGCGGCTTGCGGGCGCATCGTGGTTCGCTGCGTTCCGCCGTGTCATCCTGCCCTTGACGGCACCAGCGATCTCGGTCGTCGCGGTGCTGGTCTTCGCCGCGACCATCCGCCAGATCGGCCTCGTGATCCTGCTTTCGACAGGCGAGACGCGGCCGCTCGCCGTCCTGCAGCTGGATTTCCTTGCCGATGGCCGCCTCGGCCCGGCCGCGGTGATCGGCGTCATTATCGTGCTGATCAGTCTCGCCGCCGCGGCGCTGGTGCGGATCATCTCCGTACGCTTCGGCGTGCGCGCGAGTTAAAGCAGGAAATAGAGGAGGGTCGGCGCCGTCGCAATCGTGACAACCGTCGAGACCACGACGATGCCCGCCACCTCCTCCGGATTGTTGTGCCAGCGCAGCGCGAAGAGATAATTGAACACCGCCGCCGGCATCGAGCTTTGCATGATGATGGCGGCGCGCGCCGCACCGTGGAGGCCAAAGAGCGCCGTCACTGCGAAGCCGAGGGTCGCCCCCATGCCGATGCGTAAGAGCGAGAGCATGACGGCACGCGGGAAAGCCGCGACGCGCAACGAGCCGAGCGACACGCCGAGCATCAGCAGCATCAGCGGCACGGTGATGCTGCCGAGAAGGCTGATCGTATTGGCGACGAATTGCGGCAAGGTGAGACCTGCTTGCGTAACGGCGAGGCCCAGCGCCACGGCGTAGATGATCGGCATCTTGGCGATGGCGCGCCAGCTCATGGTCCCGGCGGCGATCGCTTGGCCTATCGTGAAATTCATCACCGAGGTGAAGCAGAGGAAGACGATCGCATAGGCGAGGCCTTCCGATCCGAAAGCATAAAGCGCGAGGGGGATGCCGAGATTGCCGGTGTTGGGGAAAGCCATCGACGGCAGATAGGTCCTGAGGCTGAGGCCGCTGAACTTCAGGACGAGTGCCGCGACGATCAGGAACCCGACGAGGATGGTGAGCGAGGCGGCGGCGGTGGCGGCAAAAGCGCCCGCCGGCACGCTCATTGTGGCGAAGGTCGAGAAGACGAGGCATGGCGTGCCGATTTCGGTGACGATCTGCGTCAGGCCCTGCGCTTCGATGCTGCGGCCGGAGCGCGTCCAGAAATAGCCGATGAGCGCGGTCAGAATGACCGGCGCGATCGCCGTCAGGATGGTTTCGATCACGCGCGCGCTTCGATGGGAGGATGAGTCATAGACCCGGCAGGAAAGTCTCCGGCCGCGTATCCATCTGCTCGGCGACCGCGGCCGACCAGGAGGGTACGTCGCGCGGCAACAGCACGGAGACGCCGCGCAGACGATAATCCTTGGGATTGACCACCGGGTCCTTGCCCTGCTGCAGCGCGCGCGCCGCCTCCATCAAGCGCCGCCGCGCATGGGCGATGACGATATCGGTGTTGCCGAGGAATTCCTCGCTGCGATCGAAATTCCAGCCCATGCTTTCGGTGACCGCCGTGTCCTGATCCTGAAAGACGGTGATGCGCTGCCAGGGCTGCTTCGCATGGGCGCGCGCCGGATCGGCATAGCCGTTCGATTTGTTGCGCGCGGCGATGAACGTGCCGGGGATCATCGTCGAATGGATACCCGTCGGCGTGCCGTCATGGAACCAGCCGAGCTCTTGCGCCGTGAGCGGGCGTTTCGGATGCCAGGAAATGCCGAATGCCCAAACCTTCGTGTCGTCGACCGGCACCCAGGCATGACCGCCGAGCGCCGCGTCCTGCGGGAAGGCCGGCAGCACGGTGAAGCACGGCATCATCCAGGCGCCGATCCGCCAATAGTGCTGCCGCGCATCGGCGTCGCGCCGCGCGCCTTGCACGATCGCATTGCCTTTATGCACGATTTCGAGCTTCGGATAGGTATTGTCGGCGACGAGGGTCGAGGAAGCGGCCATGTCGTGCTCGGTCGCCTGCTTCATCGCCTCGATACCGTGCAGGAAAGCGAGATGCGATGAATCGATATCGCCTTCCATGCCTTGCAGCCAATGGCAATCCTGATAGCGCTTCGAGATATAAACATGGCTCTCGGGTACGGTGAGCCATTCGAATTCGGGCAGCGGCGGCTTCTTCTCAGGCGGCCCCATATAGGTCATCACGATGCCGTTGCGCTCGATGCAGGGGTAGGCCGGCTGCTTCACCTTGTCCTTGAACTGGCTTTGCGGCGGCTCGTTCGGCTGATCGAGGCAATTGCCATCGACATCGTATTTCCAGCCGTGATAGAGGCAGCGCAGCCCGCATTCCTCGTTCTTTGCGAAATAGAGCGACGCGCCGCGATGCGCGCAGTGCTCGCGCAGCAGCCCGACCTTGCCTTCGGTGTTGCGGAAGGCGATGAGATTCTCGCCGAGCAGGCGCACGCGCAACGGCGCGCCATCGGCTTCGACCTCGCGCGACAAGAGCGCCGGCAGCCAGAAGCGGCGCATCAGATCGCCCATCGGCGTCCCGCGGCCGGTGTGCGTCAGCAGCTGATTTTCTTCGCGCGTCGTCATTCTTGTTATCTCACCGGTTGCGGCGGCTCGCCCGGCCAGAGCCCGAGCTTTGCCAGGAATTCGATGCAGTAATCGTCATAGAGCCAGGGCGCTTCCTGCATCACCGCATGCCCGGCATTCGGCACTTCCTTGAAGATCGAACCGGGGATGTGTCGATGCAGCTCGCGCGCGGCCGCGTGATTGCGGTCGGCGGTGCCGCTGATGACGATCGTTGGCATCGTCAGCTCGAGAAAGAACGAGTCGGGCTCGGGATCCCGCGCGAGCGCCTCGTTCATGGCGATAATGCTGCGGAGGCTCGATGGATTGTTCAGCTCGCACACCATGCGGGCGTAATATTGCACATGCGGCAATTGCTGCGCCGGCGGCGAGAAATGATCGAGGCATTGCTTGTAACGCAGCTCCAACCCTTCCTCGGCATAGCGCTTGGCCCAGACCTTCATCGCGTCGCGCGTCGGCAGATAGCCGGTGCCCGAAAGGATCAGCGCCGGCACGCGCGAGGGCTGCCTGTGCGCCATCTGCATCGCGACCATGCTGCCCATGGAATTGCCGTGGATGATCACCTTGCCGCTTGAGACCTGATCGACGACCTCCCAGGCGGCATCGGCCTGGTCGGCAACCGAAAGACCTTTTTGCGCCGGGCCGGAGCGGCCATAGCCGGCGAGATCGACGGCGATGGTGCGGAACCACGAGGAGAAACGCGCCGTCTGATACATCCAGAGGCGATGATCGTCGGGCGTCGAATGGAGGAAGATCATCGGCAGGCCCTGCGTGCCGTGCTGGTCGAAATAGAGCGGTCCCGGAATATGACGCGCCACGACTTTCTCCCCTCTCGCGCCGCAACCGCGGCGGCGCGATTTTAGCGCTGAGGCAAGCCAAGTCGAGCGCGCTTGCATTGGGAGCGCGCGCCGGATTTTATCTCCGCAGCAGAGTAGGGGGTTCACCGATGGTAAGGCTTTCGTGCACGCGCTTTACGACGCGCTGAGCCCCTGGGCGTGGCTGCTGCTCCGCGCGACCGCGGGCCTCGTGCTGCTGCCGCATGCGCTGCAAAAGCTGTTCGGCTTCTTTCCCGAGAGCAAGGTGCCGGCGAACCTTCCCGAACTCGCCGCCTCGCTCGAGAATTGGGGCTATCGGCCCGGGAAGTTCTGGGCGTTCGTCATCGCCGCGACCGAACTGATCGCCGGGCCGCTGTTGGCGCTCGGGCTCTTCACCCGTCTCGCCGCGCTGCCGATTTTCATTTTCCTCGCGCTATCGGCGGCCGCGCACGGCAAGCGCGACGGCTATTTCTGGACCATCCATGGCGCCGAATATCCGCTGGTCTGGGCGGCGATCGCGCTCTTCTTCCTCATCAATGGCGGCGGCGCGTTCTCCCTCGATCGCGCTCTAGGCGTCGATTTCTAGCTGCCGCCGACGCGCGTCCGCGGATCGCTCAGATCCTCGGCGACGGGGTTGGCGTCCATCGCGAAGCGATCGCCGAAATCGAACGCGTCGTCATGCTGGAAGCCGTCATAGAAAAGAACCTCCCACCAATTATGGTCGAGGTCTTCCATATAGAATGAATAGACGCCGTGGCCAAAGGCGGGATCGAGGATCGTGCCGATCTTGTATTTGTCTTTGAGCTCCTGCGCGGCCTTGTGGACGCGATCGACCTCGGCGCGGCTGCCAACTTCAAGGCCCCAGTGATTGTGGAGATGCGCCGGCTTAAGCGAATTGCCGGCCTGCACCGCGACGATGTGGAATTTAGTGCCGCAGCGGATGAAGATCGCGGGCTTGCCCTGGCGCACGCATTCGAGGCCGAGGAATTCCTCATAGAATTTCCGCGTCTCGGTGAGGTTGTAGCATTGCAGTGTGCCATGCGAGAGCATCGCGGGCTTCACCACCGATTCCTGGTTGTTCGGCTTGAAGACCGGGTTCTCGATCGTCGTGACGTCATCCATGGACACCTCCCTCGATCGCCCGACTATATCATGGGCGCGGGCCGAGTTCCGCCTCGGTCAGGAACGCATCGGCGAAGAATTCGGATGGCGGCAGGCCGCAGGCGCCGGTGAAATCGTGTCGCGCCGCGTCGACCATTACCGGCGCGCCGCAGGCATAGACCTGATGGCCCGAGAGATTGGGCAGATCTTCCATCATCGCGCGATGGACGAAGCCGGTGCGGCCAGTCCAGTTATCCTCGGGCAAGGGCTCAGACAGCACCGGCACGAAGCGAAAATTCGCAGCCTCGCGGGCCCAGCGCTCGGGCAGGTCGAGCATGTAGAGGTCCTGGCGCGCGCGGCAGCCCCAATAAAGCGCGATCGGTCGGCGCTCGTTGACCTTGCGCTTCAGCGCATATTCGACGATCGCTTTGATCGGGCCGAAGCCGGTGCCACTGGCGAGGAAGACGATAGGCTTGCCGCTCTCTTCACGTAGATAAAAAGTGCCGAGCGGCCCCTCGAAACGCAGCAGCTCGTTGACCTTGAGCTTGCCGAAGACGCGATCGGTGAACAGCCCGCCCGGCGAATGGCGGATGTGGATCTCGATATCCATCATACCGCCTTCGAGCAGCGGCGCATTGGCGATGGAATAAGAGCGGCGCTTGTCGTCCTCCAAAAGGAAATCGACATACTGCCCGGGCGCGAACAGCATATTGTCGTTGTAGGGCGTGCGCAGATGGAGCGCGACGACGTCCGGCGCGAGTTTCAGGATTTTCTTAACGCGGCACGGCACGATGTTCGGCTTGGCGAGGTGGAGCGTCAGCTCCTCGATCTCGACCACGAGATCAGAGAGCGGCTTCGCCTGGCAGAGCAGCGCATAGCCTTGCGCGCGGAGCGCTGGCGGCAGATAGGTATCGGTCGAGAGCGCGTGATCGACCTTGCCCTCGACGATATGTGCTTTGCAGGTCGAGCAGCCGCCGGCGCGGCAGCTATAGGGCAAGTTGTAGCCGGCTTCGAGGGCCGAACGGAGGACGTTAATTTCTTCCGGCGCTTCGAAGGAATGCCCGCTTGGCTTAAGAGTGACGCGAAACCCCATGATCGGGCCGGGTAGCACGAGGCTTTGGGCGCGTCAATTTTGCGGCGTGCTGTCAGCGCCGCTTGAAAAACTGTACCGCGCGTTCACGCTTCTCGGCGGCGGCGCGGCTGGTGAAGGTCCCGAGATTGCGGCGCTTGCCGGTCTTCGGATTCTTCTTGCGCGAATAGAGCCGGTATTCGCCGGATTTGAGCTTGCGGATCATTTCGTGCCTTTCAGCTTGAGGAGCTCGACGCCTTCATAGACCAGCGCCCCGGGCGCAAATCCTATAGATTCGACCACGCCGTCCGAAGGCGCGGTGATAGCGTGTTCCATCTTCATCGCTTCGATGACCATTAATGTCTGGCCGCGCTGCACAATTGCGCCGGGCTCAACCAGCACCGCGCTGACTTTGCCCGGCATCGGCGCGACGATCTTGCCGGCGGCGGCGCCACTTGTCTCGCTCGGCACCAGCGGATCGAGGTGGGTGAGGCGTGCGGTCGCGTCGGCGAGCACGACCCAGAACTCGCTGCCGAGACGCAACACCGACGCATCTAATGCGGGCTCGACATGAGCGCTGTCGACCGCGACGCTGCCATCGCCGGCAACGCGCACATCATGCGTTTTACCGCCGGCGCGGAAACAAAAGCTCGGGATCGCCGAGCCGCCGAGCCGCCAGGAATCGCGCTCGCCCCAAGGCGAGTGCGGATCGAGCGCGGGTCGCGGTTGCTCGCTGAGAATGCTGAGCGCTGCAACCGCGAGGGCGGCTGCGGGCGTCGCTTGCGACAGCAACGCATCGTGATGCCGCGCGATGAAGCCGGTATCCCCGGCGTGCGCGGCGAAATCCGGATGCGTGAGGATGCGCTGCAGCAGCTCGCGATTGGTCGTGATTCCGGCGACGCGCGTCGCAGCGAGCGCTGCGCGCAGGCGCTGCAGCGCGATCTCGCGGTTTTCGGCCCAGGCGATCAGCTTCGCGATCAGCGCGTCGTAATAAGGGCTGATGCGATCGCCTTGGGCATAACCGGTCTCGATGCGGAGCGTGTCGCTCCCCTCGGGGAAGCGCAGCAGCGCCAGCGGCCCGGCGCTCGGCAGATAATCGCGCGCCGGGTCCTCGGCATAGAGTCGTAACTCGATCGCGTGGCCTTGGCGTTTGATGACATCTTGTGCAAGCGGCAGCTTCTCGCCGGCGGCGATACGGATCTGCCATTCGACGAGATCGAGGCCGGTGATCATCTCGGTCACGACATGCTCCACCTGGAGCCGCGTGTTCATCTCGATGAAGTAGAATTTGTCTTCCGCGGCGACGAATTCGATCGTGCCGGCGCCGCGATAAGCGACGGCACGCGCCGCCGCCACCGCCGCTTTCGCCAGCTCGGCGCGCTCTGCGTCGCTAAGGCCGGGTGCGGGCGCTTCCTCGATCAGCTTCTGATGCCGGCGCTGGATGGAGCATTCGCGCACGCCCAGAACGCGCACGTCGCCGTGCTGGTCGCCCAGAATCTGGAATTCGATGTG
>Ga0134128_10012472_pt1 | contig 10132 bp, 9 predicted proteins | sample KB31754_FD_96462 | JGI IMG/M metagenome (GOLD analysis project Ga0134128, IMG submission 96462) | Terrestrial soil microbial communities with excess Nitrogen fertilizer from Kellogg Biological Station, Michigan, USA - KB3-175-4 | ecosystem: Environmental > Terrestrial > Soil > Unclassified ...
GTTTCCGGCAGCAGTCGCGTTACCGGCGGGCACCAGCAGCGGTATCGCCAGCGCCAGCAGCATTCCGACTGCCGTCGCAAGGAGTGGCCTGGTTCTCTTTCTCATGGAATGCTCCTCCGGCGCGGCGCTACCTGCGAACGCCGCTCATGAATGGGATAAGGCGATATGAGTCGGATTTCGAATGGTGATGGCGCCACGGTCATGGGGGGTTGCGATGTGGCGCGGTGCGAACTGTTAGCGCTAACAACTTCGCTCGGAAAACTCGCGTGCTAAAAGTAAGTCGCCGGGGTGGGACGTCTCAGCTAGCCCCCTGGCCGCCGCGCTGCGGCGGCCAGGGTTAGCTGGCCGTTCATGTCTGCGCTAGGGCACTGTCCATTTCTGGTTGGTGCCGCCATTGCAGGTCCACAGGTCGAGCTGGGTGCCGTTGGCGGTGTTGAAGTTGGGGTCGTCGAGGCACTTGCCGGAGGCCGGGTTGACCAGGGTGCCATTGGTGGCCTGCCATTGCTGGTTGGCGCCGCCGTTGCACTGCCACAGCTCGACCAGGGTGCCGTTGGCGGAGTTGGCGCCGGTGATGTCCAGGCACTTGCCGTACACCTGCAGGGTGCCGCCGGACCCGACGGTCCACTGCTGGTTGACGCCGCCGGTGCAGTCCCACATCTGGATCTTGTTCCCGTTCGCGGTGGAGAAGGCGCTGTCATCGACGCACTTGGCGCTGTTGTCGCCGGCCTTGATCGGCCCGGTCGGCGCGCTGGTTTGCGCGTAGCCGGCCGTGGCGAGCTCGGCCTGCACCGCGTTCTCGGTGGCGTCGGTCGGGTAGCCGTTGATCACGGCGCCCTCGAAGAACTCACCGGAGGCGCCGTTGCTGTTGTCGCCGCCGGTACCGAGCAGGATGTCGTCTTCCTCGCGCATCGGCGAGTAGCCGTTCGGCAGCGACCCCGAGTAGGTGGTGGTCAGGCCGCCGCTGGTGGCGTTGCCGTACTTCAGGGTGAAGTTGCTCGTGCCGTTGTTCTTCTCCCAGGCGCTGACGAACGGGTAGTTCACGCCGGGGTTGCTGGCCGTGTTCGGCCCGGTGCTGGTGCTGTACATGCCGTTTTCCAGGTCGGCCTCCACCCAGGGGCCGGATCCGGTGCACCCGCCGAACCAGCAGGCGCTGCCCCATTCGATCGCGTTCATGTGGCCGTTGCCGGTGTCGGTATGCGACGTCTCGCCGCTGCCGAAGTCGAAGCAGCACTGGTTGTTGTACAGGTTGGAGGAGGTGATCTCGTAGTTGCCCTCGGGCTGGGAGCCGGTCGGCAGCCCTGTGATGTTGTCGACGCGATAGCCCGTACCGGGGGTGATCTTGACGCCGTAGGCCGGGTTGCCGTTGATCGTGATCGGCAGGGCCATCGCGTTCGCGCCGACGTCCGAGCCGTTCGGGCCGGGGCCGGCCCAGAAGCCGCCCGAGGAGATCGGCAGGTCGCTGTGGTTGGGGCTCTGGTCGTAGATCTTGGTGATCGTGCACGTGGTGCCCGCGCAGAAGGACACCTGCGGGGCGGCGTTGGCGTCGCCGCCCGCCGACAGCAGGCCGATGTTGAGGTGGCTGCTGTCGGAGGAGCGCTGCACCTGGTACAGCGGCCCGTTGTAGGAGGCGTACAGCGCCCGCGTGGTGCTGTACGCCGCGGCGCATGAGGTGCCCCCGGCCGCGTAGATGTCGCAGGGGAGCGATGACGCCGCCCGGGCGACGGGCACCCCGGCGCCGACGCTGGCGCCCGCGAGCGCTCCCGCGGTGAGCGCCAGCGCGCCCCCCGCCAGCAGTAAGACCCTCCTCACGTACCGTAGTCGTGACTGGATGGTCATCTGTGGCCTTCCTTTCTTCGCATGCCGCGCCACGGCGCACGGATGCGAGCACAGCGGAGTGTGGCATCAGCACCGCTCGGGCTGGGGTTGCCCGCCGGGAGCGCCCGACGGCTCGCGGCGAGGATGTGCGGCACGGCCGCGGCCAGGGCACCGGCCCTGCCGCGCTGGCGGACGAGCGAATGCCACTGCCTAGGTCCGCCGGTAACTCATGCGTGGCGGCCTGGCCCTGTCGCGTTCGCTCCTAGGCGTTTGTCGGCTTTGCTTCGAATCGATTCGCACAATCGGTTAGATCGCATGTTACGACTGGGTGCAAGAAGGATCAATAGCACATTACGAACGCATGGGCGCCGAGCCTGGGCGTCCCTGCTCAAACGCCAAGCTGGGACCCCTGGTCGCACATGCGCCGATTGGCAATTGCCTGGTGAAACTTACATGGCGTCCGTTACGCGAGCGCTATTCGTAACCGGCGTGCCGACTCGACGGAGCTGTCCTGGGTCGCAGGCGCAGGGTTGACGACCGCCTGCGCGAGCTTGCCCGCCGTTCGAATCGATTCGTACCCGTGCTCTAGGATGCATCGCTGGCGCGGGCCGGTACTCGCGTGACGCTGTCCCTTAGGGAGATGGGAGGACATAGCAGCAGGTGCTTCGGCAGGGCGGCGGGGTTCGCGATGCGCTCGGCGAGAAGGCCGACCGCAATGCTCTTCTGTGCCCGCGGAGTCGGGGACTCGCGCGGGCCACGGACTGACCGGCCTGCCGGGCTGGAGTGCGGCTGCTAGCGGATTTCGTAGGTTCCGTCCAGCCGGGCGCGGCCGATGACGTGGCCTTCGATGGCGGTGAGCGCGTCGTCGAGGGTGAAGCTGCCGGGCAGGGCGGCGGCCTGGTCGAGGGCGAAGAGTTGGAAGGCGTACGTGTGGGAGCCGTGGGAGCGCGGCGGGAGGGGGCCGGCCCAGCCGCGCTTTCCCATCGCGCCCTTCCCGTGCCGGATTCCCGGGACGGGGCTGGGGTTGGTCAGGGAGTTTTCGCGGATGCCGCTGAGCGCGGGATCGATGCCGAGAGTAAGCGCGTGGGTGGCTGGCTTGCCGAACGGGACGTCGGGGTCTTGCACGATGAGGACGAGCTCGGCGGTGCCGGGCGGCGGCTGGGTCCAGTTGAGCGCGGGTGAGATGTTCGCGCCGAACAGCCGTCCGCGGTGCTTTTCGGGGATGGGTGCCCCGTGATCGAAGGCGGGGCTGGTCAGGGTGAAGTTCTCCGGGGCCTGCAGATCGGGGCGGGCCCACACGAGGGTGTGGTGGCCGACGCGCCGGCCGCGCAGCGCGACCCCGATGGGATTTGCGGGCATGTTGCTGGCTCCTTCTGTTTCGTGTCTGGCTGGTCTGCGCTCGGGGTTACGTTCAGCGAGCGGGGTGGTCGGGGCGACCCGCCCCGAGCCGGGCGAGGATCTCGTCAAGCCGTGCCAGGTCCTCGGGGTCCAGGCTGGCCATTTCCGCGGGCGGCTCGGCGCGGATCTCCTGGGCGCGCCCGGCCGCGTCGCGCCCGGCCTCGGTGAGGTGCACGAGCTTGCGGCGGTTGTCGTCGGGGTGGGCGGTGCGGTGGACCAGGCCGCGCGCTTCGAGCTGGTTGACGCCGACGGTCGCGGCGGGCGGGTCGACGTCGACCGCGGCGGCGATCTCCCGCAGGGTCATCGGGCCGCCGGCCAGTTTGATCAGCACCTCGACCTTGCCGGGCCCGAGGTCGAGGGCAGCCCGCAGCGCACGTCGGCGGTCTTTCCCGGTGACGTACTCGTACAGCGCCGTCCAAACCCGGGACGCATCGGCCGGAGGGGTAGTCACCGGGCTCCTTCCGGAGCCGGGTCCGCGGCGGCGGCCAGGCGCGCGCCGTTCCGCTCGGCGGTGCCCAGCGCCCAGCGGCCGGTCGAGGCCATGCCGAGCAGGACGACCAGGACTCCGCAGCCGGCCACCACCGCCCACGCCGCGTGGCTGGCGTGGACGAAGCCGGCTGAGCTGGAGGCGATGATCGCGCCGGTGACCGCGACTCCGACGGCCGCGCCGGTCTGCCGGCAGGTCGAGGCGATCGCGCCCGCGACGCCGACCTGGTCCCGGGGCATGCCCGACAGCGCGGTATTCGTGATCGGAGCGCTGACCAGGCCCGCCCCCGCGCCGTAGACGAGGTAGGCGACGATCAGGTACCACACCGGAGTGTGCGCGGTCAGGAAGGCCAGCAGCACCGCGCCCGCGGCGATCAGCCCGCCGGACGCGACCAGCGAGAACCGTGGCCCGCGGCGGGCCACCAGCCGACCGGAGACGATGGAGAGCACGCCGAGCATCGCCGCCATCGGGATCGTCAGCAGGCCGGCGCGCAGCGCGCTGTAGCCGCGGACGTCTTGCAGGTAGAGCGTATTGAGGAACAGGAAGCCGCCCAGGGTCGCGAGCGCAACCACGCCGATCAGCGCCGCGCCCGAGAACGGTGCACTGCGGAAGTACCGCATGTCGACCAGCGGCTCGCGCCGCCGGGGCTCCATCACGGCCAGCGCGACCGCCGCGAGGACGGCCGCCGCGAACAGCGCGGAGATCGGGGCCGAGCCCCACCCGATGCGCGGGCCCTCGATGATGCCCGCGGTCAGGCAGCCCAGCAAGACGATGACCGCCAGCTGGCCTGGGGGGTCGAGCCGCCGGGCGTGCCCGGCCCGCGACTCGGGCACGAACCGCTGCGCGAGCGCAATCGCGCCCAGCCCGACCGGGACGTTAATCCAGAAGATCGAGCGCCACCCGAGGCCGCTGACCAGCAGGCCGCCGAGCACCGGGCCGCCGGCCAGGCTGAGCCCGGCGACCGAGCCCCACAGGCCGATCGCCTTCACCCGCCCGGCGCGGTCGGTGAACGTCCCGGCCAGGATCGACATCGCCACCGGGTTGAGCATCGACCCGCCGACGGCCTGCAGCCCGCGGAACGCGATCAGCCATCCCAGCGACGGCGCCAGGCTGCAGGCCAGCGACCCCAGCGAGAACAGCGCCAGCCCGACCTGGAAGACCCGGCGGCGGCCGAAACGGTCCGCGAGCGAGCCCGACAGCATCAGCAGGCACGCGATAACCAGGGTGTAGGCGTCGATCGTCCACTGCAGGCCGCTCACCGACGCGTGCAGCGTCCTTTGGACCGACGGCAGGGCGACGTTGACGATCGTCGTGTCGAGCCCCGCCATGAACACGCTCAAGCAGCACGTGAACAGCACGACCGAACGCCGCCGCACGTTCGGATCAGATCGAGGAGGAGAACTCACCATGGTCATAATGATTGTTATAACATAACAGTTGTTCTATTACAACAATCAGTACGGGCGAGGATCAGGCCGCGGACCGCCTCTCGCGGCGGGCCCGGATTGCTTGCGGAGAGCACCGTGGTGTCTCCGCGCTTACGGATTTGCGGGACCGGGCGGATGATGGGCGGGGGCGGAGCCGGGCCGACACCTTAGGTCTCAGCCGGGTACGCGACACCATTGCGGCCGTGGGCGCGGCGGTCATGTTGACCAGGCCGCGGTCCATGAGACCTCCGGTAACCCCGGTAGCTGGCCGCCGTCGGCGACTGAGACCGGTGCCGTACCAGTGACGCTACACTTGAATTTGAACACTAGCAATCCACTTCCATAATTGGAGGCCTCGGTGACCGCCCCGAGCTGGAGCTTCCTGACCAACCACGCCCGGGCCCTGCTGTGCATCGCGAACGACCCCGGGATCCGCCTGCGCGACATCGCCACCGGGCTCGCCATCACCGAGCGCAGTGCCTACGGCATCGTCAGTGACCTGACCGAGGCCGGCTACATCGTTAAGCGCAAGGACGGGCGCCGCAACCGCTACGAGATCCAGGCGCACCTCCCGCTGCCCGACCCTGCGGGCCGACAGCGCACCGTCGGCGAGATCCTGGCCCTCCTCGCCGGAGACCCCCCGCCGTCGTGACGACCGGGTCAATCCTTCGCCAGTCCCTGGTGACATAGACGATGGCTCTCGGGCCCCGGTGCGATCTGGCCTAGGAGCGCCCATCACTTCCGCAGGATGCGCGCGGGCGGGCCCTATGTTAGGTACGGGCGAGCTGAGTCGCGGGACTGAGGACCCGCCGCAGGCGGGTGGCGGTTGCGGCGACCGCCGGCGAGGGAGTGAGCGGGTGGCGGGAGAGAACAGACAGCAGGGATCGTGCCGCTGTATACAGGGCAGTGTCGTCGGTGCCCTCCTGGGCGCGGGACATTGCGCGCAGGGCCGACGTGAATTTGCGGCTGGGATCGGCGTCGCGCCACGCGTCTGCGCTGGTAAGCACGGCGGCAACGGCCTCGCGGAGTTCGTCGGCGTCGCCTGGCGCCGGTGTTTGCTCGGTTAGCCTGCTCGCAGGTCCGGTCTGAGCCCCCGCAGGGCGGACAGTCCCGGCTGTGCCCGCGGGGCCGCGCTGAGCGGCCAACGGCCCGGTCGCTGCGGCCTGCGCGGTGGGGTAGACCGCGAGGGTCCGGCGGAGCCCGGTGATCTGCAGCGCCTCGCCGACCAGCGGCGAGACCGCGGCCAGACGAAGGAACCCGCCCAGCAGCCTGGCGCGGCGGTCGGTGCCGACCAGCACCGCGAGCCCGCTCGCGTCACAGAGAGTGACCTTCGACAAGTCGATGACAAGCCGACTGGATCCGGGCCGCAGCAACCCGAGAAGCTGCTCGCGCAGGGCCGGGGCACTGGCAATGTCGAGTTCGCCGGCCACCTCGGCGATGGTGACATCACCCGCAGTCCGGACGGTGAGGTCCAGGCCGGGATCGACCGTGGTTCCGGAGTTCATGATGGGTCTCCGATCCGATTGAGGCGAGCAGGAGGCCTGGCCGACGCCCGCGTCCCGCTTATGTCCGAGGCGGCGCGATCTGGTAGCGGTCTCGGCACTGTCCCGACATGGCGCTGCTAGACCCGCAGCCGGGCCTCACGGCTCTGGATTCAGCCGGCCAGCACCAGCCTCCATATCCGAAACACTATCATTATTTCCGGAAAAGAATTACCAGTGATAGAGGTCCAGCAAGACCAGGCGGGCACGAGCTGGGCCGTCGGCTGCCAGGGTCTCGGGCCAGCGCGGTCTTGCCGCTGCGGCCTGGGGGCCCCAGATCATCGAATGGGCGCGGCCCGGTTTCGCGGCCCGGCAATCCGCGGCGACCAGGGCGAGAGACCGCGGTGAGCTACGCCATTCCGCTTTGCTACAGCGGCTCTCCGACCCACTCCCAGCCGCGTGTCTCGTCGTGCACCGGCCGCACGATATGTGCACCTGAGGAGTCGCCTAGCTGGGCCATGACGCGCAGCAGCGCACGGTGAAGGTCCCTGGGCCTGGCCTCGTCATGATGCTCCCTGTGCGCGACCAGCGTCACGACTGTGCCGTCGTAGCCGTTCAGCCGCACCGAGACGTTGCCGTTGTAGTCGAGCACGACGGCGGCGATATGCCGGGCCCGGATAATCTCGGTCCCGTCGTCGTTGGCCACCCACAAATCCGGCGCCTCCATATGTTGTGCCTCCCTGCTTCACACTCCCGGCGGTCGGCTGGCCTACCAGTCCGTGGGCCCGACATCCACAGGAGGCAAGTCCTCCACGTCCTGCTTGGCGATGCGGAGCCAGATGCCTCCGTTGAGCTCGGCTACCGCGCTGATGGGGATGGCCACTTCCCTGCGCCCCCACAAGTGCCCCTCCTGCAGAAGCACGTGGGTCACCTGGCCGCGGTCAGGATCGATGACAAGTCCCTGGACTCGCCCGATGAGTCCGTCCGTGGCGCGGACGTGCTCGCCGCGGCGCACGGCCACTTCTTCCAGTGGGACAGCGTCGTAGGTGGCGACCTGCGAAGCACTCCCGCCGCCCGTCCTCCTGGCGCCAAGGTTGTAGTAGGGCCAGGCAAGCACCTGCCCCGGAGCGTAGCCGCCCCAGCCGCCGGCTCCAGGCAGGAACTGTATTTCCTTGCCTAGGTCGAGCTTGTTGAACTCCGCCAGGGTGCACCGGAGCCGGATGTCACCCGCCACGACGCTGACCAGGTCAAGCGGGACAAGCCGACCGAGTCCGTGCCGGTGCTCCGGCTCAATCAAAAGATGGGTGACCGTACCAGCGATGGGATCAACGACCACCCGGCTCACCTCTCCGCAGGAACCGTCCGTGCAGTCCGCCCCGGCCCCGATCGTGAATTGCGCCTGCATGGTCATGCGTCCGGAATATCACACCGGAGTCGGGAGCGGCTCGACAGCGCGAGCAGCGAGGCCGCCCAGGCGGGCGGTCGCGCCGGGCCAGGGCACCTGCAAGATCAGCACAACGGTGTCATCGCTGATATCCCCGCCGCCGAAACCCTCGACAGCCTGCTGGATGGCGTCAGCCATGCGGCTGGCAGGCATGTCGGCCAGACCGGCGACAAGGTCGCGGAGCCGGTCATCACCGAAGAGGTCGCGGTCGACCGGGCGGCGGGCCTCGGTGACGCCGTCAGTGAACAGGATGAGGCTGTCCCCCGGCCGCAGCGATGTCCGTGAGTCATGCAGCTCAGGATCCGGCAGCACCCCGAGCAGCGTTCCGGGCTGTCCGAACGTCTGCGTGCGCCCGTCCGCCCGTCGCACCAGAGCCAGGGGGTGACCCGCGGAACTCACCTGCACCGAGGCACCGGCCGCCGTCGGCCGCACCGTGGCATAGATCGCGCTGAGGAACCGCGGATCGTCGGTAAGCCAGTCCAGCAGCGCCTGGTTCAGAGTAGCCAGGATCATGCTGGGCCGGCCATGCCGATGCGCCTCCGCGCGGAGGGTGTAGCGGGCCAGCGCGGTGCTCTTGGCCGCCGGGACGCCCTTGCCGCACACGTCGCCGACCACCAGCCCCCAGCTTGCCCTCACGGAGGGGAATACGTCGTAGAAGTCCCCGAGAACTTCAGCCCCGGTCCCTCCGGCCACGTATCGCGCGGCGACCCGCAGACCGGGGATCTCCGGCAGTCGCGGCGGCAGCAGGCTCTCCTGCAGGGTCCGCGCCAACTCCGCACGTTCTGCGCCGTGCCTGCGTGCCGCCTGCAGCGCGATCTCACCTGCCGCGACATGCGCCAGAATGTCCAGGAACTCGACTTCCCGCCGTCGCCAGTTGCGCGGCCCATGGTCGGCCACGCACAGCGCGCCCGCCACACTGCCGTCGGGGTTGCGCACCGGGAATCCTGCCCAGGCCCGCACGCCTCCCGGCTCGAACGGGCCACTCGTGCTCGTACGCGGGTCCAGGCGGACGTCCTTGATGACCACCCGGGCCCCGGACTCGGTCACGCACTGGAGCAGTGACTGCTCAAGCTCACTCTGCCGATGGGCCATGTCCGGGATGCCGGACTCTCTCGAGCCGGAGGCCGACGGCGATCTGGCGATTATGACGGAGCCGGGCGCGGCGCCCAGGGCTAGCTCGGCCAGCCGATAGAAGCGTTCCATCGCCTCAGCGGCCGACGTGCTGCCAGGCCCTTGTGCTGCGCGCAGCAGCGGCTCGGGCGTTCCCGACTCAGCCAGCCCAGGCAGCGGGCCTGACCTGGCCGCAACGCTGACCGAGGGGTTACCGGGAAGTTTCATTACTGCCGCTTCAGGCGATTTTCGGCGTTCACACTAGCATCCGTTGACACCAGGCCACCCGCCCTTGCATTCAATCACAGAACGGGCCCGCAGATGCTTCTCTCGGACCCGATGCCTGTTGCTCAATAACGCTGCGAGGCCTACCAGCCACCCGCGTGAACTTACTGTGATAGCTACGACGGAATAGTCTTGCTCAGTCGCCAGCGCAGTTTGTGAGTGCTCCCGAAGATGCGGTCAGCCGCCTCGGGCGCGCCGTCTCAGCAGATCTCGTCCGGACGGCCTGGGTGTACGGGCGGCAGCCACCACCCCCGGGCACTCCGCCGGGCTATACGCGCGCACGAGATACTTCACATGGCCCAGATCACGATCCGGTAATAATCTCTGCCGGCGTGTGTCCGATTCCGATACCTCAATTGGGAAGGCTGCCCAGCGGGCCTGGCTGGGCTATCCGGAGATTCTGGAACAGATTGGCAGTCAGCCTCAGTGCTATTCCTGCGCTGCGCGTCAGCGACCACTGGTGCGGGCGCATGGCCGCCGGCCATTACACTGACATGGCGTTCGCTGCGCGAGGCCGTGGCGGACGCTCAGCCACTGCCCAGGACGTCGCGGGCACCGGCAGCATCACCGGGAGGGAGATGCCGCCGAGCAGGATCCCGGCCGTGAAAAGGGCGCCGGCCAGGGGGACGTTTCGGGTCAGGAACCTGGCCGGTCTTCGGCTGCTCCGACCAGCTACCGGCCTTGA
>Ga0134128_10012473_pt1 | contig 10132 bp, 7 predicted proteins | sample KB31754_FD_96462 | JGI IMG/M metagenome (GOLD analysis project Ga0134128, IMG submission 96462) | Terrestrial soil microbial communities with excess Nitrogen fertilizer from Kellogg Biological Station, Michigan, USA - KB3-175-4 | ecosystem: Environmental > Terrestrial > Soil > Unclassified ...
CGATTCTCAGGAACTGGCAGGTTGCGGCGATCCTCCAGCTCCAGAGCGGCAGCCCGCTGAACATCGTGACGAGCAACAGCACTCTGACCGGAGTGGCGAATACAGTCCGTCCCGATGTGACTGGACCGATCCGCATCATCGGTGACATCAACCAATGGTTCGACACATCGGTGTTCGTGCCGGTCAATGGCTTCGGAAATCTCGAACGCAATGCCGTCGTCGGTCCCGGCTTCGAGACGCTGGACGTCTCTGTCTCCAAAGCGATCCCGTTGGCGTCGCGAGCGAAAATACAGCTGCAGGCGGACGTGTTCAACGTCCTCAACCATCCGAACTTGGGTCAGCCAGGCCGCGTCGTCGGCAGTCCGAACTTCGGCGTGATCACGAACACACGTTTTCCGCCAGGCGACTCCGGCTCATCACGACAGATTCAGCTCGGGCTGAGATTGCTCTTCTGACATGACTCGCGTCCTCTTGCGCTGGTCGGTCACCTTCGTCCTGTTGTTGGCGGTCGGGCCTACCGCTGCCGCGGCGCAAGAGATCCGGAGGGTTCTGGTGCTGCACTCAGAGCAGTGGATGGCTCCGGCACTCGCGTTGCTCACGCAGAATCTTCGCGAACGTCTTGCCTCGTCGCCGACGATCTCAGTCGAGGCGCAGTTTCTCGATATCACGCGCCCGGCCGGCGAGGCACGCGATCGCGAACTCGCCGAATGGCTGCAATCGCGCTATCGCAGCCGCAGCTTCGCCGTCGTTGTGCCTATCGGCGTTCCGGCGAGCGCCTTCGCGACGCGCTATGGAGAGACGATCTGGCCGGGCGCCCGATTGGTTCACGTTTCAATTGACGGCGATCAGGTCCGCGTCGCGAAGGAACACGGTGATCCAGTCATCCCGCGGGCCTATCAGTACCGGCGTACAGTCGAGTCCGCGCTGCAGTTGTTCCCGACGGCCCGCCGAGTCTGGCTTGTCGGCGGCGCGAGCGCCCAGGATCATCGGTTCCTGGAAGTCGCCGAGGCCGATTTGGCACCCCTCAATAGTCGAATTCGCGTCGAGCGACTGTCTGATCTGCGGTGGGACGACCTCCTGGCAAAAGTGCGGCACATGCCGGAGGACACGATTGCCGTCGGTGTCGTGTTCGGCGCCGACGCCGATGGCCGCGCCTTTGTCATCGCCGATGCGCTCCTTGACGTGGCCCGCGCCGCCAACCGCCCGTTTTTCGTCGTCGGCAGCTGGTATCTCGGAACCGGCGCAGTGGGGGGATATGTCCTCGACGCCGCCGAGCTCGGGCGCAAGACGGGCGCACTCGTTCTTCACGCCCTGAACAACCCGGAGGTCGTGGATTTGTCGCTGGAAGAGACTCCCACGCGATGGATGTTCGATGACGTCCAGCTCCGGCGGTGGAACATTTCCGAATCCAGACTCCCGACCGGAAGCATCGTTCTGAATCGTGAGTCGTTTGCCTGGCGCCGATATCTCTGGCCGATCGTGGCGGCGGCGCTGCTCGTCTCGCTACAGGGCATGATTATCGGCGCGCTGCTGGTGCAGCGCCGCAACCGCCGGCGCGTCGAGGTCGCGTTGCGCGAGAGCGAGGGCAAAGCGCGAGCCAGCTTCGACGAGGTCCGTGAGCTCGCCGGCCGCCTGATTACCGCACGGGAGGAGGAACGTGCGCGAATCGCCCGCGATCTTCACGACGACATCGGCCAGCGGGTCGCGTCACTTTCCATTGGCTTGAGCCGGGCCCAGCGGCACGTTCCCGATGCCTCGAGTGCATCGCGGCAGGCCTTGTCCGCTCTCGAGCAACAGACGACGCAATTGTCTGCAGACTTGCGGCATCTTTCGCATGAACTCCATCCGAGCATGCTCGAGCACCTCGGGTTGCTGGAGGCACTTCGCGATCGATGCGATGATTTCACGCAGGACAGCGGCGTCGCCGTGCGTCTCGATGTCTCCGACACCTGGCCGGATGTCCCGGATGCCGTCGCGCTGTGCTTCTATCGGGTGGCGCAGGAAGCGTTGCGCAACATCGCGACGCATGCAGGGGCACGCCAGGTGACCGTGACGCTCGATCGAGTCGACGGGCATCTGACGATGCAGGTGGCCGACGATGGCTGCGGCTTCGACCCGAAGAACGCGACGGCGCGGCGAACGGGGCTGGGGCTGGTCAGTCTGGCTGAGCGCGTCCGGATGTTAGGCGGTGAGCTGGCAATCACCGCCGGTGCCGGCAGCGGTACGCGCCTCGCCGTGACGCTGCCGGCGGGAGAGTCGCATGCGTCCTAAGGTGCTCCTCGCCGACGATCACGCGATCATCGCAGAAGGCTTGGCGCGTCTCATCGAGGACGTCGCGGATCTCGTCGGTCGTGTCAACGATGGTGTACGCCTCGTGGAGGAAACCCGCCGTCTGCGCCCGGACATTGTCGTCGCCGACATCACGATGCCCGGCATGAGTGGCATCGACGCGATGCGGCAGCTGAAGGCCGAGGGGTCCGAGGCACGGTTCATCTTTCTCACGATCCACACGGAGGCCCGTCTCGCGGCGGAAGCCATGCGGGCGGGCGCCTCCGCATACCTGCTCAAGCAGGCCGCCGGCAACGAGCTCTTCGACGCGATCCAGGCCGTCGCACAAGGCCGAACCTATCTGACACCGTTGATTACAGGTGACGTACTCCGGAATCTGACCGCGCCTGCCGAAACCGTCGAACGTGAGCTCACGCCGCGCCAGCGCGACGTACTTCGTCTGCTGGCGCAAGGCAAGCGCATGAAGGAAATCGCCGCCGAACTGGACCTCTCGGTCCGGACCGTAGAGAATCACAAAGCTCACCTCTTGCAGGCACTCAGCCTGACCAGCACAGCCGATCTCGTCCGCTTCGCCATCAAGCAGCGCATCGTCCCCGAGTAGCGGCGCGTTCGGCGCTAACTGACACAGGGGATCTTCGGCCCGTCCGCTGAGTAGTTTCCACATCTCCGTGCACGCGCTATCCCCGATGCGGACGGCCGTGCCGACGCCCTACCATCGCGTCATCTCGGCGTAAAGACGACCGGCTTGACTGAGAACGGACAACCCAACGTGACACGACCACGTGTGGTGCTCGCCGAGGATCACCCAGCGATGGCCACCGACCTACAGGAGCTTCTGGTGGCGGATCACAACGTCGTCGAAGTCGTACCGGATGGAGCGGCTCTCATCGAGGCGGCCCACCACCATCGGCCCGATGCGATCGTCTCCGACATCGCCATGCCCGGCATCAATGGCTTCGCGGCGGCGGCGGCCATTTTCGCCTGGCAGCCTGATGCGCGGATCGTGTTCGTGACTGTCCAGGACAGTCGGGCTGTCATCAGGAAAGCCCTCGACTGCGGTGTCCGCGGCTACGTTCTCAAGTGTGATGCCGGCAATGAGCTCGTTGCCGCCGTGCGCGTGGCGCTCGAGGGCGGTGTGTATCTGTCGTCGAACGCTCGTGTCGCGCTCAGAAGAACCGGCTCAGATGAACAGAAGGTTTGACATCTTGCGGGAAAGGCAGGTGGTCATGAATCGGAGAACGGCCCGACGAATCGTCAGCGCCTTCGATCGAAAGGAGAGCGTCGTGAGAGATTCAGTAAGAGGCGCACCCGCAAGAATCGCGTCGTGGGCATTGGTCGGCGGCATGCTGTCGGCGGCCACGCTCTTGAGCGTAGCGCCGGCGCGCGCACAGACGAACGCCAAGCCGAACATCGTCATCATCTGGGGCGATGACATCGGCCAGTCCAACATCAGCGCTTACTCGCACGGCGTGATGGGGTACCAGACGCCGAACATCGACCGCATCGCGCGCGAAGGCATCATGTTCACCGACTATTACGCGGAGCAGAGCTGCACTGCGGGCCGCGCCTCCTTCATCACCGGCCAGTCAGGCCTCCGCACCGGGATGACGAAAGTGGGGCTGCCCGGGGCGGCACTGGGGCTTCAGAAGGAAGACCCGACGATCGCCAATATGCTCAAGCCGCTCGGCTACGCCACCGGGCAGTTCGGCAAGAATCACCTCGGCGATCGCAACGACTACCTGCCCACCGTCCACGGCTTCGACGAGTTCTACGGCAACCTCTATCACCTGAATGCCGAGGAAGAGCCCGAGCTGCCGGACTATCCGAAGGATCCGGCGTTCCGCGCGAAGTACGGTCCGCGCGGCGTCCTGGACTGCAAGGCATCCGACCGTGACGATACGACAGTCGATCCGCGCTTCGGCAGGGTCGGCAAGCAGGCCTGCCGCGACACTGGCCCGCTGACCAAGAAGCGGATGGAGACCATCGACGACGACGTCGCGGACAGGGCGGTGGACTTCATGCGGCGGATGAAGAGCGCCAACAAGCCCTTCTTCGTCTGGGTGAACTTCACGCACATGCACCTGCGGACGCATACCAAGCCGGAGAGCGTTGGTCAGGCCGGGCCCGGCCAGAGCTTCTATCACGACGCCATGATCGATCACGACAAGAACGTCGGCACGGTGCTGAAAGCACTCGACGATCTCGGTCTCGCCAGTGACACCTTCGTCATGTACTCGACCGACAACGGCCCGCACATGAACACGTGGCCCGACGGCGCGATGACGCCGTTCCGGAGCGAGAAGAACTCGAACTGGGAGGGAGCGTACCGCGTGCCGGCGATGTTCCGTTGGCCCGGCCACATCAAGCCCGGCACCGTGTCGAACGAGATCGTCGCGCACCTCGACATGCTGCCCACGATCGTCGCGGTCGCTGGTGACACCCAGGTGAAGGACAAACTCCTCAAGGGCTACAAGGTCGGCGACGTGACCTACAAGGTCCATCTCGATGGCGACAACTTCGTGCCCTACCTGACCGGTCAGGTCCCGAAGAGCCCGCGCGATTCGTTCTTTTACGTCAACGACGATCAGCAGTTGACGGGGATTCGCTACAACAACTGGAAGGCGGTGTTCCTGGAGCAGCGAGTGGAAGGCACACTGCGCATTTGGGCCGAGCCGTTCGTCAGTCTCCGACTGCCGAAGATCTTCAACCTCCGCACCGATCCGTACGAGCGTGCGGACATCACCTCGAACACGTACTACGACTGGATCATGGATCACGCCTTCCTGCTCGTGCCGGCGCAGGACCACGTCGGCCAGTTCATTGCAACGCTCCGGGAATTCCCGCCGCGGCAGAAAGCAGCCAGCTTCAATCTGGACGACGTGATGCGAAGCCTGACGGAAGGTCATGCGAAGTAGGCGACCGCCGAAGCGGAGGGCGTGGCCGACGGCGGCGGCGGTGATGGTGCTGCCGCTCGCCGTCGCCGGAGCCGTCTCGCTCAGGTCGGCGCGTGGGAGCGACACCAGCGCGGCCAGCGCGGTCGCGCCGGCGCGAGACGCCGTGTCCTCCTTCGCTGGGACGGTGCCGAATCGAACGCCGCCGCCCGTGGCACCCGCGCCGACAGGCATGGTTTGGATTCCCGGCGGCGAGTTCTCCATGGGTGCGGCCGATCCGCCGTCGCCCGACGACAACGACACCGGCATGCACGCCATCACCGATTCGCGGCCGATTCACCGTGTGTACGTCGACGGTTTCTGGATGGACCGCACGGAGACGACCAATGCGCAATTCGCGCAGTTCGTCGAAGCCACCGGCTACGTCACGGTCGCCGAACGCGTTCCGCGCGCCGACGATTTCCCGGGTGCGCCGCCGGAGAACCTGGTGGCCGGCGCGGTCGTCTTCACGCCTCCGCATCACGCGGTGCCGCTCGATACCCGCTTTCGCTGGTGGAGCTACCTGAAGGGCGCGAACTGGCGGCATCCGCTCGGAGCCGGCAGCTCGATCGCCGGCAGGGATCGATTCCCGGTCGTGCACGTCGCCTACGAGGATGTGCTCGCGTACGCAACGTGGGCGGGCAAACGCGTGCCAAGAGAGGCCGAGTGGGAATTCGCCGCCCGCGGCGGTCTCTCCGGAAACGTCTATCCGTGGGGCAACACCCTCCGGCCGGACGGAACATGGATGGCGAACAGTCATCAGGGACATTTCCCGAACGAGGACACGGGCCAGGACGCGTACGTCGGTCTCGCGCCGGTGGCGCAGTTTCCGGCGAACGGGTACGGGCTCTACGACGTCGCCGGCAACGTGTGGGAGTGGGTCAGCGACTGGTACCGACCTGACTACTACGCGCAACTGGCCTCTGCCGGCGGTGTCGCGCGCAACCCGCGCGGCCCCGATAGTCCGTTCGATCCCTCCGAGCCACGCGAGAAGAAGCGCGTGCAGCGCGGAGGGTCGTTCCTCTGCACCGAGCAGTACTGCTCGCGCTACATGGTGGGCACGCGGGGCAAAGGGGAAGTGACCACAGGTACGAATCACCTCGGATTCCGCCTGGTGAAGGAAGCGAGGTAATGGCGTGCGGTACGCAGCATCCCGTCTGCGATGGGCCGCGCTCGCCGCGCTGCTGGTGGCCGGTGCGGTAGTCGGCTCCTGCAGCCGACCGTCGTCGGCGACCGGTGATCCGCTGGCATCCTGGAATGAGACACCGACGAAACAGGCCATCACAGCCTTCGTCGCGCGCGCGACCAAAAGCGGATCGCCCAACTACGTTCCGCCGGCCGAGCGCATCGCGGTGTTCGACAACGACGGCACGCTGTGGGGCGAGCAGCCGCTCTACTTCCAGCTCCTGTTCGCGATCGATCGCGTCACCGCCCTGGCACCGGCGCATCCCGAGTGGACGACCACCGAGCCGTTCGCCTCGCTCCTCAAAGGCAACACGACCGCCGCGCTCGCCGGTGGCATGCATGCCGTGGCCAACATCGTCGCCGCGACCCATGCGGGAGTGACCACGGAAGAGTTCGATCGGATCGTGTCGGAGTGGCTGGCGACCGCGAGACATCCGCGATTCAAGCGGCCTTACACGGAGCTGGTCTACCAGCCGATGCTCGAACTGCTGGCTTACCTGCGCGCGAACGGGTTCAAGACGTTCATCGTGTCGGGCGGCGGGGTCGAATTCCTCCGTGCGTTCGCCGAAAGGGTCTACGGCATTCCACCCGAACAGATCGTCGGCTCGCGAATGAAGATGACACTCGAAACCCGCGAAGGCCGCGCGGTGCTCGTCAAGCGGCCCGAGATCGACTTCGTCGACGACGGGCCGGGGAAGCCCGTCGGCATCGAGACCGCCATCGGGCGACGGCCGGTCGCGGCGTTCGGCAACTCGGACGGCGACCTGCAGATGCTCGAGTGGACGTCGGCCGGCACGGGCGCGCGCTTCTGTCTCTACGTACACCACACCGACCCCGATCGCGAGTGGGCCTACGACCGCGACTCGAGTGTCGGCCGGCTCGATAAAGGCCTGGAGGCCGCGAAGGCGCGCGGGTGGACGGTGGTCGACATGAAAACCGACTGGAAACGCGTGTTCGCGTTCGACAAAGAGCAATCCCAATGAATCGAGGCGGGGTTCTCTTTGTGGTGTGTCTCATATCGCGGCCAGCGGCAGCGCAAGTCGATCAGGTTGCCACGCCGCCGCCGAACCTTGTCGTGTCGAACTACAACAGCGTTCCGGTCGGACCGTACGGCGGTCTCGAGGGTTCCGCGTACGTCGCCCGCATCGATGATCCCTCCGCGTCGTGGTTCAATTCCGCCGGCCTCGCGCATCAGGCGGCCGCGCAGATCAGCGGCAGCGCCGGCGTCTACCAACGCACCCAAGTGGCTCCAGTAGCGCTGCCCGATCAGGGTGGATCGACGCAGCAGCTGCCGAATTTCGTCGGCTTTACCTTTTCGCCGGCGACCGGCTACACGGTGGGCGCCGCGCTGCTGGCGACCAACAGCTGGAATCAGGAAACAGATTCCCAGCTCTTCTCGGCGGTCCCGAGCGGCCAGCAGCGCTTCGCGTACTCGGCCGACTCCGAGTTCAGCCAGCGGATCGCGGCCGTCAGCGTCGGCTACACGGGCAGCGACCGTTGGCGCGTCGGCGGCGGACTCGCGTTCAACTTGATGAACCTGCGGCTTGTCGCCAGTGCGAGCGATCGGATCGCTACGGCCTCGGACCTACAGTCGCTGCTGGTCACGTCGCGAGCGTCGGCGTCCGCGCTTCAACTCCGTGGCCAGGGGGGCGCACAGTTCGAGTCCGGGCGTTGGAGAGTCGGCGGCGCGATCCGCACGCCGGGTGCGACGTTGTCCCATTCGGGCTCAGTCACAGTCGATGGCGTGCTCGCCGGCGGCAGTGGGTCGCTGGGCGCGTCTGTCTTCGACGGCGACGCGCAGCGCGGCTATCACCTGCCGTGGGAATTTCAGGGTGGAGTCGCGGTCGTGGCGGCGCGAGCGGAGGCGGAGGTCGACATCCAGGGCTACTCGCCAATCGGCGCGTACTCGCTGCTGAGTACGTCGGAACCGCTCCTGATTTACGCCGGCGGCGCGAATGCCCCGCCGGCGATCTCTCGGCAGAGCGTTCCCGCCCTCATCTCGGCGTCCGACGGCGTCGTGAATGTCGCCGCCGGTGGACACGCGAAGCTGTTCGGGCGGCGCGAGCTTCGCGTGCACGGCGGCATCGCGACGAATCGTTCGCCGGTCGCATCCGGCGACACCGTGTTCAGCAAGGTCAATCTCCTGACCTGGAGCGCCGGCATGACCGGCACCTTCGGGAAGCTTCAGTTCTCGGCCGGCCTCAGCCGGCAGACCGGGAGCGCCGACGATGTGGCGCTCCGGAATCTGTTGAATGGTGACGTCGTCCACTCGCGCATCGACGTGCGGACGACTGGCTTCATCTACTCGCTGGCCTACCAATTCTAGACGTCCGGAGGAGTGATCAGCATGTGTTGTGACGCACCGAAGTGTGGCCCTCGCGTGCCCAGCTGGCTAGCACTGTTCGCAGTGGTTGCGACATTCGCCGCCACTCCCCAAGCCCAGCGACCCAACCTGCCCACCGACGACATGGTCGCCCTCGCGCAGAAGCCGTGGATCGGCGATCTCGACGCCATGATCAAGCGGCGCATGATTCGCGTGCTGGTGCCGCCCAGCAAAACGCACTACTTCATCGACAAAGGCGTCCAGCGCGGGATCACCTACGACGCGCTCAAGCAGTTCGAGGACGAGCTGAACCGGCAGCACAAGACCGGCAACCTGCGCGTCCATGTCGTGTTCATCCCCACGTCACGTGATCGGCTGCAGCAGGCGCTCCTCGAAGGACACGGCGACATCGTCGCGGCAAACGTGACGATCACCGACGAACGGCAGGATTTGGTGGATTTTGTCGCGCCGACGTTCACCAATGTACAGGAGGTGGTTGTCACCGGCCCTGGCGCACCCGCTATCGGGAGCGTCGATGACCTGTCGGGTCAAACCGTTCACGTCCGGCAGATCAGTGCGTACTACCAGAGCCTGCAGGCCCTCAACGGCACGCTCGCGCAGCGGAACAAGCCACCGGTCGTCGTGAAGTTCGTGCCCGACACTCTCGAAGACGAAGACGTTCTCGAAATGGTCAACGCCGGACTCGTGAAGATCACCGTCGTCGACGATCACCTGGCGAACTTCTGGAAACAGATCTTCCCGGGCATTACCGTCCATGCGGATGCGGCAGTCCGGACTGGCGGCGAGATTGCGATGGCCGTCCGTAAGGGCAGCCCGCAGCTCAAGGCGCAGCTCGACGCGTTCGTGAAAGCGCACGGCAAAGGAACGGCGTTCGGCAACGTCACGCTCCGAAAGTACCTCCAGAACGTGAGGTATGCGAAGAGCGCGACGTCGGATGCCGAAATCGCCAAGTTCAATCGCATCGTCGAGTTCTTTCAGAAATACGGCGACCAGTACGACGTCGACTGGCTGCTGATGGCGGCGCAGGGGTATCAGGAGTCAGGACTGGACCAGACCGTCCATAGCAAGGTCGGCGCAATCGGCGTGATGCAGGTGATGCCCGCGACCGGCAAGGACATGAAGGTCGGGGACATCTCGCACCTCGAGCCGAACATTCACGCCGGCGTCAAGTACATCCGGTTCGTGATCGATCAGTACTATAAGGACGAGCCGATGGACCGCCTGAATAAGGCGCTCTTCGCGTTCGCGTCTTACAACGCGGGGCCCGGCCGGATCAGGCAGCTGCGGGAGCGCGCCCGCAAGCGCGGGCTCGACCCGAACAAGTGGTTCAACAACGTCGAACTGGTGGCGGCCGAAGCCATCGGCCGGGAGACCGTGCAATACG
>Ga0134128_10012475_pt1 | contig 10132 bp, 8 predicted proteins | sample KB31754_FD_96462 | JGI IMG/M metagenome (GOLD analysis project Ga0134128, IMG submission 96462) | Terrestrial soil microbial communities with excess Nitrogen fertilizer from Kellogg Biological Station, Michigan, USA - KB3-175-4 | ecosystem: Environmental > Terrestrial > Soil > Unclassified ...
ATGACCAGCCAAATTTTTCGTCTCACCGCCGAATCCGTCGACCCCGCCGCATTGCGCGCATCGCTCGCGGACCCCTCCTGCGGCGGATACGCGAGCTTCGAGGGCTGGGTGCGCGATCACAACGAGGGCCGGCGAGTCACGCACCTCGAATACGAAGCGTTCGAGCCGCTCGCGGTCAAGGAAGGGGAGCGCGTGCTCGCCGAGGCCGTGGAGCGCTTCTCAGTCGAGCGCGTCGCATGCGTGCACCGCGTGGGCGACCTTGCGCTCGGCGACATGGCCGTCTGGGTCGGCGTGAGCGCCCGCCACAGGCACGAGGCATTCCTCGCGTGCCGCTACATCATCGACGAGGTGAAGCACCGCCTGCCGATCTGGAAAAAAGAGCACTACGAGGACGGCGATTCAGGCTGGGTGAACTGCGAGCGCTGCGCGGCCGCAAGCGCAGAGCACGCGCACGACGCCGTGCAAGAGGCGCAGATCCCCGCGCTCGTGCCTGACTATTCCCGTCAGATGGCCCTCAAGGAAGTCGGCCCGGAGGGCCAGGCGCGCCTGAGACGCAGTCGCGTGCTCGTCGTGGGAGCAGGCGGACTCGGCGTTCCGGTTCTCCTCTACCTCGCCGGAGCGGGAATCGGCGAAATCGGCATCGTCGACGGCGACCGGCTCGAGCCCTCCAATCTGCACCGCCAGACCCTCTACGCGCTCGCGGATTGCGGCCGATTGAAAGCCGAGCTCGCGGCCGAGCGCCTGCGCGCACTCAATCCCGACGTGCACATCCGCGTGCATCCCGTGCGTCTCGATGCAGCGAACGGCGCGACGCTCGTCGGCTCGTGCGATCTCGTGATCGACTGCACGGACAACTTCTCCACGAAGTTTCTGCTGAACGATCTCGCGGTGCGCCTCGGCAAGCCCGCGATTCTCTCGAGCGTCTATCAATTCGAGGGACAGCTGCAGGTCGTGCGCGCCGACCGGGGCGGCGCGTGCCTCAGATGCATCTGGCCCGAGGCGACGCGCGACGGGCTCGTCGGCAACTGCGCCGAAGCGGGCGTGCTCGGGCCGGTGCCCGGGCTCTTTGGGAGTCTGCAGGCGCTCGAGGCGCTGAAGCTGCTGCTCGACCTGCCGGGTCAGCTCGGCGATGAGCTGCTCGTGGTCGACCTCACCTCGCATTCGGTTTCGCGCGTGCGCGCTCCGCGCGCTGCCGCCTGCCGCGGCGGCGAATGCGTTCAGATCGCCAGGAACGGCGTCGACGGGCGCTCGGTTGCCGAAACACCTGCCCGCACCGCCATCGAGCTGCGCTTCGATGATCTCGGCGCCGCCGTCGAGCAGGGCTTCACGCTGATCGATGTGCGCGAGCCTCACGAGGTGCGGCAGATGGCGCTGCCGGCGCGTCCGGTTCGCGAGATCCCGCTACACACCTTGCTCGAGCAACTCCTGGGGGAGGCCCCTACCGGCGAGCGGGCGCTCGATCCGGGCGGCAAGTATCTGCTGGTGTGCGCGAGCGGGAAGCGCAGCCTCGCGGCCGCCGAGGAGCTGCGCGCGCGCGGATACGAGTTCGCATATTCGCTGCCGGGCGGCCTCGCCCGGCTCTGCGCGCGCCAGTCCGCCTGAGCGGCGCTCGGCCCCCCACTCGGGGCCCGGCCCCACTCGGCCCCCCCCTCGGCGCCGCACCTGACGAGATCGCGCCGCCGATTTCAAGGCCGCACTTGTCCCGTGCCGCGCACGACGTATTTGTAGCTCGTGAGTTGCTCGACGCCGACCGGGCCGCGCGCGTGAAACCGGTCGGTCGATATTCCAATCTCTGCTCCCATGCCGAACTCCCCTCCATCCGCAAACTGCGTGGAGGCGTTGTGCAGCACGATCGCACTGTCCACGCGCTCGAGGAAGCGCTCCGCAGCCGCCGCGTTCTCCGTGACGATCGATTCGGTATGCGCTGAGCCGTAGCGGGCGATGTGCTCGATCGCAGCATCGACCCCATCGACCACGCGCGCGGCGATGATCGAATCGAGGTACTCCGTGAGCCAGTCCTCCTCGGTCGCGGGGCGCACGCGGCGATCCACGCCCTGCACCGTCGGATCGCCCCGGACCTCACAGCCCGCCTCGAGCAGGTCGTGCACGATCGGCGCGAGATGCGTCGCGACGCACCCCCGGTCGACGAGCAGCGTCTCGGCGGCTCCGCAAATGCCGGTGCGGCGCATCTTCGCGTTGAGGACGATAGCGCGCGCCATGCGGACATCCGCGTCGCGGTCCACGTACACGTGACAGTTGCCTTCGAGATGCCCGATCACGGGTACGCGCGCTTCGCGCTGCACGCGCGCCACGAGCTCCTTGCCTCCGCGCGGCACCACGACATCGAGATAATCGGCCATGCCGCCCAAGAGGTAGCCGACCGCGGCTCGATCGGTCGTCGGAACGAGCTGAATCGAGCTCTCCGGCAGCCCCGCGGCGCGCAGCCCCTCGAGAAGCGCGCCGTGGATCGCTGCGCTCGAGCGCACGCTTTCAGAGCCTCCGCGGAGAATCACGGCGTTGCCCGATTTCAAACACAATGCGCCGGCATCGGCGGTCACGTTCGGCCGGCTCTCATAGATGATGCCGATCACGCCGAGCGGCACGCGCACCCGCTGGATGGTGAGCCCGTTCGGCCGCTCCCACTCGGCTGCAATCGTGCCGATCGGATCGGGCAGCGCCATCACCTCCTCGATGCCGCGCGCCATTGCCTCGATGCGTCTGTCATCGAGCTGCAGGCGATCGAGGAGTGCCGAGCTGAGGCGCTTCGCGCGGGCTGCTTCCAGGTCCGCCGAATTCGCCTCGAGCAGTTCGGCCCGGCGCGCGCGCAGGGCCGCTGCGGCTGCCGCGAGCGCGCGGTTCTTGTGCGCAGTCGGGGCCAACGCGAGCACCGAGGCGGCGGCGCAGGCCGCCTCGCCCATGCGCTGCATGAGCGCTCCGAGCTCCGCTGCGCCCAGTGACTGCGATGGGCCGGGTGCCTGCGCAGGCGTCGTCACGTCGCACCGCCCGATGACGAGGCTGCCTGCGCCGCGCCCGAAGGCTTGTCGCCCGGATCGAGTATCACCAGATCGTCGCGATGGATCATCTCGTCGCGCCCGCGAAATCCGAGCAGGCGCTCGATGTCCGATGATTGGCGCCCCATGATCCGCGCCACATCCGTATCCGAGTAAGCGATGATGCCGCGCGCGATCTCGGTGCCATCCGGTCCGAGGACGCTCACCGTGTCGCCGCGGTCGAAGCGGCCGAGCGCGCGGACGACGCCGGCGGGCAGAAGACTCCTGCCCTCGCCGAGTGCACGCAAGGCGCCCGCATCGATCGCGACGGCCCCCGCCGGACGCAGCGTACCCGCGATCCACGCCTTGCGCGCCGCGACGGGGTTCGAGCTCGGCACGAACCAGGTACAGCGGACACCCTCCTCGATCCGGCGAACGGGGTGGCGGTGGTGTCCGGCCGCGATGCACATGTGGCAGCCGGCCGAGATGGCGATCCGCGCCGCGAGGATCTTTGTCGCCATGCCTCCCGAGCCGACCTCCGAGGCGGAGCGGCCTGCCATCGCCTCGATCTCCGGCGTAATGCGCAGCACCCGATCGATGAGCTCGGCACCCGGATCGTGGTGCGGGTCCGCCGTGTAGAGACCCTCGACGTCCGAGAGCAGCACGAGGCAATCCGCGCCGCTCATCTGTGCGACCCGTGCGGCGAGCCGGTCGTTGTCGCCGTAGCGGATCTCTGCGGTCGCAACCGTGTCGTTCTCGTTGATGACCGGCAACGCCCCGAGCGCGAGCAGCGATTCGAGGGTGGCGCGTGCGTTGAGAAACCGCCGCCGCCGCTCGCTGTCCTCGAGCGTCAGCAGCACCTGCGCGACGGTGATGTCCTTCTCCTCGAGCAGCTCCTTGTAGGCGTGCGCGAGGCGGATCTGGCCGACCGCCGCCGCGGCCTGGCTGTCTTCGAGCTTGAGAATGCCCCGCGGCAGCCCGAGCTGCCGCCGGCCGAGCGCGATCGCCCCGGAGGAGACGAGGATCACTTGCTGTCCGTGGCGCCGGAGCCTGACCAAGTCCTCGATCAGACTCTCGAGCCAGCTGCGGTTCAACCGCCCGGTCTCCTGATCGACGAGCAGCGCCGACCCGACCTTCACCACTACGCGGCGCGCAGCGGCGAGGGGGCTCTGCGAGCTCGGACGGTGGGTGGACATGACAAAAACTATACGGGATAGACTCGGTTTGGGCACGCCCTTAAACTCACGCGAATTGAAGCCCCGGTTCCCTAGGAATTCCCGTCGTGAGCAGAGACTACGAGCCGGTCCCCGGCCAATGGTACGAGAACCTCGAGGAGGAAGAGTCCTTCCGCGTCTTGTCGGTCGATGAGGACTCGGAGCTCGTCGAGATCGAATATCTCGACGGGGATATCGAGGAGATCGATCTCGAGACCTGGCACGAGATGGATCTCGATAAGACGGAGGAGCCCGAGGGCTGGACGGGCTCGGCGGACGAAGAAGAAGAAGAAGACGAGAAGGACGAGGACTGGGACGAGGATGAGGACGACGACGAGGACGATGACTGGGACGAGGACGAGGAAGAGGACGGGCGCCGGGACGAGTACTGAGAGCCTCGCCTGAACACCCACCCGGACAGCTGGTATCACGAGAAGGAATCGGCGTGGCTCTACCGCGAGGTCGCTGAGGCCGAGCCCGACCCCCGCAAGCGGAATCTGTTCCTGAAGCTGGCAGAAGCTGCCGAAGAGCAGGCCGTCCACTGGCAGGCGGGCGAGAGCAGGCGCACCCCGGCGGCGCCACCCCGGGTCTTCAAACCTTCGCTGCGCGCGCGCATCGTGGCCCGCCTCGTGCGGCGGTTCGGACCGCGATCCCTGCGCGGTGTGCTCGCGGCGATGAAGCTGCGCGGATTATCGATCTACGGCACCACGCGCATCCCGCTCAACGACAGCATCCCGCCCAACGACGCCCGCGAAAGTCGCACGTCACAGCGGCAGGGAACACCGCGGCCTCTCGCGGCCGCGGGCCACATCATGCCGACCTCGGCCGCCGAAGTCGGTGCACGCCATCGCAGCAGCGTCGGCGGCAATCTGCGCGCCGCCGTTTTCGGCGTGAATGACGGGCTGGTGTCGAATGCGAGCCTCGTGATGGGTATCGCGGGTGCGGGCGCGAGCGGCCCGTACGTGCTCGCGACCGGCATCGCCGGACTGCTCGCCGGTGCGCTCTCCATGGCCGCGGGCGAGTACGTCTCGGTGCGTTCGCAGCGCGACATGTATGAATATCAGATCGCGCTCGAGCGCGAGGAGGTTGCCGAATATCCCGAAGAGGAGGCCGAGGAGCTGGCGCTCATCTATCAGGCGCGGGGCGTCGATCTCGAGCAGGCCCGCGAGATGAGCCGCGCGCTGCTCGCGAATCCCGAGCACGCTCTCGATGTGCTCTCGCGCGAGGAGCTCGGCTTGAACCCGGACGACCTCGGCTCGCCTTGGGGTGCGGCGACCTTCTCGTTTGCATCGTTTGCCGCCGGGGCCGCCGTGCCGCTCGTGCCTTTCGCCGCGGGGCTGCACGGTGCCGCGGGCATCGCGACCGCCGCCGGAGCGGCGCTCGTCGCGCTCTCCCTCGTGGGTATGGTGCTGAGCCTCTTCACGGGCCGCGCGGCCTGGCGCGGCGCACTGCGCATAGTGCTCATCGGCGGCGGCGCCGGCCTCGTGAGCTTCCTGGTCGGACGCGCGCTCGGCGGCATGCTGCACTGATCTCCCATGGCGGACGGGCGCGTCAAGGCAGTCCATCCGGCGCTTGCCGAGAACCGGATTCTTGCTGTGTTCGTGCGCGAGAACGCCGGACTCTCATCCGCGCTGCAGCTGGTCGCGCACACGGCCGGGCAAGTCATCCATCGGCAGGACGGGCCGATGTATCACGCCTATTTCCCGCTGACCGGCTCCATGGTGATCACGATCGACACACAGGAAGGCGCCGCCTGCGAGGCCGCGGCGGTCGGAAACGAGGGCGTGCTCGGCTTGTCCATCTACTTGGGTCTGCCGTCGAGCCCGAACACCGTGGTCCAGCAAATCGACGGGCGCTCGTACCGGCTGGCGGCTGCGACGTTTCTCGAGGCGATTCGCAAGAGCGAGCAGCTCGAGCGCCTTATGCACCGCTACGCCGCCTACGCGATCCGCGCGGCGCAGCAGACCGCCGCATGCAACACTCTGCACACCTTGCGGCAGCGCGCCTGCCGATGGCTGCTCATGGTTCAGGATCGGGCCGCTTCGTCGCAATTCGAGCTTCCTCAATCGAAGCTCGCGGACCTGCTCGGCGTGCGCCGCCAGTCGGTGAGCGAAGTTGCGACGGAGCTGCGCCGCGCCGGTCTCATCGAATACCGGCGCGGCATCATCACCATCGCAAATCGGCGCAAGCTCGAATCGGCCGCGTGCTGCGAGTGCTACGGACAAGTCAACGCGTTCTACGAGCGCATGATGGGCGAGTTCCGCTGAGGCGGCGCCGCCGGCGCCGCGCGCCCGTCCGATCGCCCGGCTGGCGCGGCCCGCTGGCCGCCCCGCTGACAGGCCGGTAAAGTGTCGCGGTGTCGACTCCCCTCGATCTGATTCGGGAGCGCCTCGGCGATGGCGCCGTGCTGACGGCGGCTGCCGATGTCGAGCCCTACCTCGTGGACCACCGGGCGCTCTATCGCGGGCGCGCGTGCGCGGTCGTGCTACCCCGCACGGTCGCTGAGGTCTCAGCGCTCCTCACGTTGTGCAACGAGCAGCGGATCAACGTCGTCCCGCAAGGCGGCAACACGAGCTACTGCGGCGGCGCGACCCCCGACGAGTCGGGACGACAGATCGTGCTCGCGCTTGCGAGACTCGACCGCATCCGCGAAGTGGACCCGGCGGGCTACGCGCTGGTCGCCGAGGCGGGCTGCTCGCTCGAGACGGTGCGGCGCGCGGCCGAATCGGCCGACCGTCTCTTCCCGCTTTCGCTCGGCTCCCAGGGCAGCTGCCAGATCGGAGGCAACATCGCGACCAACGCGGGCGGCACCCAGGTCCTGCGCTACGGCATGATGCGCGATCTCGTTCTGGGCCTCGAGGTCGTGCTCGCAGACGGGCGGGTGCTCTCGAGCCTGACGGCGCTGCGCAAGGACAATACGGGATACGATTTGAAATCGCTGTTCCTCGGCTCGGAGGGCACGCTCGGCGTGATCACCGCTGCGAGTCTCAAACTCTTTCCGCCCGTGCGAGCCGTCGCCGCTGCATTCATAGCCTTGCCGGACGTGCGCGCGGCCGTCGATCTGCTCGCGGCGCTGCGCGAGGCAACAGGCGAGCTCGTGAGCTCGTTCGAGCTCATCCCGCGCATCGCGATCGAGCTCACCACGCGCCACATTCCCGGGGTCGTCGATCCGCTTGCCCGGCCGTATCCGTGGTACGTGCTATGCGAGCTCGGCTCCTCACGCGCGGCGGAGCCGTGTACGGAGCTCCTCGAGGAGGCGCTCGGTGTAGAGCTCGAGCGCGGTCGGGTGCTCGATGCGGCGCTCGCCTCGAGCGAGCGCGAGCGCGCTGCATTCTGGAGGCTTCGGGAGAGCGTTCCGGAGGCGCAGCGACGCGACGGCGCGAGCTTGAAGCACGACATCTCGGTCCCGGTGGCGCGTCTCCCGGAGCTCGTCGAGCGCGGCTCTCGATGGGTGCGCGAGCACGTTCCGGACGGACGTCTGGTCGCGTACGGGCATGTCGGCGACGGGAACCTGCACTTCAATCTCAATCAAGCGCCGGGCACGGATGCGGCCGTATTCCTTCAACGCGCGCCGGCCGTCATGCGCGCCATGCACGATCTCGTGGCAAGTCTCGGCGGCAGCTTCAGCGCCGAGCATGGCATCGGTCGTTTGAAGATCGCCGAGCTCGAGCGCTATGCGCAGCCGGTGGAGCTCGAGCTCATGCGGGCCGTCAAGCACGCTTTCGATCCGCACGGCATCCTCAATCCCGGCAAGGTGCTGCGCACTGATCCGCGCGATGAGCTGCATCCGCCGGGCCTCGCCGCACGGCAGGTCGTGCCTTAGCGGGGCCTCGTGCCCTCGGGAGGATTATCGTGGTGAGAGTTCGCACGAGCGCCGCGGCGCTCGCCTGTTTGATCGCCGCATCATCCTGCGGACGCGCGCCTTCGCAAGCGCACCTTGCGAGCCTCGCGATGCCACCTGGGCCTGCAGCCACCGCGCAGCCCGCCACCGCGAAGCCCGCCGCCGATGGCGCCGCCACCGCCAATCCTGCCCTCGCCCCGCAAGGCCCGACGGGCGCATCGCGCATCACCGACTCCGTCGACGGCGTGCACATCGAATATCACGTGTACGGAGCCGGCGATCCGGCCGTCGTCCTCATTCACGGCTGGGCCTGCAATGCGAGCTACTGGCGCGAGCAAATCGCGCCCCTCGCGGCGAAATACACCACCGTAACGCTCGATCTCGCCGGGCACGGCGGCTCGGGCAGGAACCGCACCGACTGGTCCATGGCTCGATACGGCGAGGATGTCGCGGCCGTCGTGCGCCAGCTGCCGAATCCGCACGTCATTCTGGTCGGACATTCGATGGGCGGACCGGTCGCGCTCGAAGCGGCGCCGCTCCTCGGGTCGCGCGTGATCGGCATCATCGGCATCGATACTTTCAAGAGTCTCGGCCTGCCGCCGCCGTCGCCGAGCGACGTCCAGCGCGCGGTCGCGCCCTTCCGCACCGACTTCATCGGCGCGATGCACCGCTTCGTCCCGACACTGTTCGAGCCCGACGCGAATTCCACCTTCGAGCGGGAGGTCGCGAACGACATGGCGCGCGCTCCCGCGCCGATCGCCGTCGCCTCCCTCGTGAGCCTGAACTCGATGGACTACCGCACGCTGTTGCCTGCCGTGCACGTGCCGATCGTCGCCATCGACTCCGACCTCGGACACGCCGAGAGCGAGGCGCGTATCCGCAAGATCCTGCCGTCGTTCCGTGCGATGAAGCTCAAAGGCGACGGACACTTCCTCATGCTTCAGGACCCGAAGCGCTTCAATCCCATCCTGCTCCGAGAGATCGATGCGATGACGCACGCCTCATCGCCCGACAACGCGCACTAGCCCCTCCTGTGCCGTGCTCGCGACGAGCCGCCCATCGCGCGCAAAGACGCTCGCGCGCGCGAAGCCGCGCGCGCCGGATGCGCTCGGACTCTCGACGGCATAGAGCAGCCAGTCATCGACGCGCAACGGGCGGTGGAACCACATTGCATGATCGATGCTCGCGACGATCGCCTTGCCCGAGTGCGAGGAGATGCCGTGCGGAAGCGTCGCGGTCTCGAGCAGATAGAAGTCCGAGACGTACGCGAGCAGGCAACGCTGCAGCGTCTCGTCCGCGTCCACCTCGCTCACCGCCCGAAACCAGATCTGCCGCGCAGTCGGCACACGGCTCGAGCCCGAGCCGCTCGCGCGCCGGCCTCCGAGCCCGAAAGCTTCGACCGGCTGGACGCTGCGGAACTCGAACGGCCGCGGCGTCTCGAGCAGATGCCGCATCCGCTCGGGAAGCTTGGAAAGGAGCTGCGGCGGGACGCGCATGCTGTCCGGGAGCGACTCCGGAGGCGGCACGGTGGGCATCGGAATCTGATGTTCGAAACCGGGCTCGACGACCTGGAACGATGCCGTCATATTGAAGATCTGCTCGCCGTGCTGGATCGCGACGATGCGCCGGTTCGAGAAGCTCGACCCGTCGCGGCTGCGGTCGACGTGGTACACGATCGGCGCATTGAAGTCGCCGCGGCGCAGAAAATAGGCGTGCAGCGAGTGCACGATGCGTCCCTCGACCGTACGCGAGGCGGCCATGAGCGCCTGGCCGAGCACCTGGCCCCCGAAGACCTGCGGGCTGCCGATGTCGCGGCTCTCCCCGCGGAAGAGATTGACCTCGAGCGGCTCGAGGTCGAGAAGGCGGATCAGGTCGGCGATGCGCGGGTCCACCGGCTCACGTGTCGGGCACGCCGAGCCGCTTGTGCATGATCGGGCTCGTCGTGGTGTATTGCAGGAACTGCTTCTTCTGCGGATAGAGATGGTGCTGGATCGCGAACGCCGCGAGCGCAGCTTCATGGAAGCCGGAGAGAATCAGCTTTTTCTTTCCGGGGTAGGTATTGATGTCGCCGATGGCGAAGATGCCGG
>Ga0134128_10012476_pt1 | contig 10131 bp, 12 predicted proteins | sample KB31754_FD_96462 | JGI IMG/M metagenome (GOLD analysis project Ga0134128, IMG submission 96462) | Terrestrial soil microbial communities with excess Nitrogen fertilizer from Kellogg Biological Station, Michigan, USA - KB3-175-4 | ecosystem: Environmental > Terrestrial > Soil > Unclassified ...
CCACTTTTCCGGTTACGGCGTTAATCAGACACTGAGACTCGCTTGGTTTTGCACAGTCAGTTCCCAGGCCTGCCCAACTCTCTGGAGTTCACCTGCAACATGAATCTTGGGTCCTAGCCGGATGAAGTTAGGTCTTCTCCCCTTGACACCCAGTAGGAGAAGTGTATCCTCTACTTGGATGCCAGTAGGAAAAGAGAACTCTTATGCCGGGTAAGTCAAGCGACGTCGTTCAGGGGACTTTGGACATGCTTGTTCTGAAGACCCTCGCGCTGGAACCGATGCACGGATACGGGATATCTGTCCGCATCGAGCAGATGAGTAGGGGCGTTTTTCATCCCAATGCGGGGTCGCTATTTCTCGAAATTCAGCGGCTACAACGCGACGGACTCATCGACGGCGAATGGAAGCCAACCGAGAACAACCGCCGCGCGAGGTATTACGTTCTGACTAAGAAGGGACGACAGAGACTCAGTAGCGAAACGCGAGAGTGGGGCCGTCAGGCGGCAGCCATCGCCTGGATTTTAGAGGCGCGGTAAGAGGTGACCTATGTCCTTGTTGCGGAACATCACGGGTGGCCTCCGATCACTGTTTCGAAAGGAACAGGTCGACCGCGAGTTGGATGAGGAGCTCCGCGCCTACCAGGATATGGCCACCGAGGAAAAGATGAAGGACGGGATGAGCCGTAAAGAAGCCCTTCGCACAGTCCGCTTGGAGCGGGGGAGCCTCGAAGTCAGCAAAGAAATCGTTCGCTCTGGCGGTTGGGAATTTTTCGTGGAGACGTGCTGGCGAGACCTGCAATACGGCGTGCGGATGCTATGCAACAACCCGGGCTTCACCATCATCGCGGCTGTGACGCTGGCGCTTGGTATCGGGGCGAACACGGCGATATTCAGCGTGATAGACGGAGTTCTCCTCCAGCCCCTGCCCTATCCTCATCCAGAGGAACTAGTCGCCGTGTGGCACACGGCTCCTGGGCTCCACGTCAAGGACCTACAGTTATCGGATTCATCCTACTTTATTTATCGCGAGCGGAGCCGCACGTTCCAGGACATTGGCCTCTACAGGAACGACTCGGTGAACATCACAGGCATGGCGGAGCCAGAGCGAGTAAGCGCGCTAGACGTAACCGACGGCATCCTTCCGATTCTAGGAGTCAGAGCTATTCTAGGACGCACGTTCCAGCGCGCCGATGATTCCCCAGGCAGCCCAAAGACGGTGATGCTGAGTTTCAGTTTTTGGCAGCAGAAGTTCGGCGGCGATCGCTCAGTAATTGGAAAGACGATTACTGCCGACGGAGAATTGCGACAAGTTATTGGCGTGCTGCCGCAAGACTTTCACTTCGGCGGACGGGGCGTCGCGATGCTCCTGCCCTTCCAGTTCGACCGTGCTACTACTTTCCTCGGGAACTTCAGCTATGAATCCGTCGCCAGGCTTAAGCCGGGAGTCACATTGGAGCAAGCCAATGCGGACGTGGCGCAGATGCTTCCCATTGTCGCAAAGAGTTTTCCCATGCCCATAGGCCTCAACCCAAAAATTATGGACGACGCTCGAATCGGGCCGAACCTCCGGACGCTGAAACAAGACGTTGTCGGCGACATGGACAAGGCCCTGTGGGTGCTGATGGGGGGCATAGGATTGGTGCTGCTCATCGCTTGCGCAAATGTTGGCAACTTGCTTCTGGTCCGCGCGGAAGGACGCCACCGCGAGTTAGCCGTCCGTGCCGCTCTGGGCGCAAGCAGGGGCCGCATTGCTGCGGGTTTGCTTCTCGAAGGCTACCTTTTAGCCCTTCTGGGGTGCGCGCTCGGTCTGGCGCTGGCTTATGGCGCCTTGCGGGTGCTTGTAGCCATGGCGCCCACTGGACTTCCACGGATAAGCGAAATCGCAATCAACGGCCGTGCCATTTTGTTCACGCTGGTTATATCGCTGTTCGCCAGCTTGCTCTTCGGTTGCGTGCTGGCTTTCAAATATGCGGCGGCGCCTCAGTTGACCACACTGAGGGAAAGCGGACGTTCCACCAGCGAGGGCCGCCGTGGACACCGGGCACGAAACGCGCTCGTCGTGTTCCAAGTAGCGATGGCTCTCGTCCTGCTGGTCAGCGCCGGACTTATGATTCGCACCTTTCGCGCTCTGATCCAAGTCAATCCGGGCTTCGTCACGCCTTCGGAAATCCAGACATTCCGCGTTGATATTCCCCACGCACGACTGAAGGAGCCAGAGCGTGTGATGCGTCTGGAAGAAGAGATTCAGCATAAGATTGAGGCTGTTCCGGGCGTTTCTTCTGTCAGCCTCTCGATGAGTGTTCCCCTGGATGGGAACGATGCGACCGGTCCAGTCTTTGAAAAGGGCCGCACCTACTCACAAGGTGACCTTCCGATCCACCGATCCAGGTTCATTTCACCGGGCTTTTTCAAAACGCTCGGCACACCGCTCGTCGCCGGTCGCGACCTCACCTGGAGTGATATCTACAATAAAGTTCCGGTCGGAATCGTTTCCGAAAGGCTGGCGCGCGAATACTGGGGGGATCCCTCGAGCGCGCTCGGCAAGCAAATTCGCGTGGGTCCGAAAGACGACTGGCGGGAGGTCATCGGTATTGTGGGGGACATCCACGACGATGGTGTAGATAGGGAAGCACCGAGTTCGGTGTATTGGCCCATTCTAACGGCGAAGTTCGCGGGCAATGACCTTGACGTGATCCGCTCAACGGCCTTCTTCATGCGCGCTTCGCGTGCCGGTTCGGAGAGCCTGATGAAGGACGTTCAAATGGCTGTCTGGTCGGTGGACTCGAGCCTCCCCATAGCAGACGCGCACACACTCGAATATTACTACTCGAAATCGATGGCACGGACTTCGTTCACCCTCACGATGTTAGGTGTCGCCGGGGGGATGGCATTGTTACTCGGCGTCGTCGCCCTCTACGGCGCAATCGCATACTCAGTGTCGAGGCGCACGCATGAGATTGGCATCCGCGTGGCCCTTGGGGCTGAGTCGGAAGATGTGCTGGAAATGGTCGTGCGAGAAGGATTCAAACTTGCGGGATTCGGCGTCGCAATTGGTATTGTGGCCGCCCTCCTGTCAACACGCTACCTCGCGACCTTGCTTTACGGCATCAAGCCCACCGACCCACCGACTTTTGCCACCGTCGCGCTGCTTCTCATTGGAGTGGCGCTGCTCGCGAGTTACATTCCCGCCCGTCGAGCGACCAAAGTGGATCCGATGGTGGCGCTACGTTACGAGTAGTCCGCACTTTCGAGGCTGCCAGTCTGCTTCTCATTTCCAACTCTCTCTGATTTGAGTAAATACCCTTTTTCTGCTCCACATTTTGTGCTGTTTGTGGCTCCTCGTTGATTCGGCGAATTTATACGCAGTTTTCACCGAAGGTAGCAAAGCTCAAGTAGATCTTCGTCAGCGATTCTCTATCCGAGCTCAAAAGCGCGAGTCGTCTTGAGAGCATCAACAATGCGATACAGGCCAATCGCCAGCGTACCGACGCGGCGCTGAGATCTCACGACGAAAAGATCGGCCAGCATTTGGCCGACTTCCAAGAGAACCTTGAGAATGAAGTCGCGGCGATTGTGGTTAAGCTGTTCGAAGAGTACGGGATCCTAAAGCTCGCCGACTCTCACATTTGCGGCGGAAAGGGAAAATCATGAGTACATCCAAACAATCCGTCGCGAGGAGATCGCCAACTTCAAACCCCACACACTCGAATGATTTAGCGATTTCGAATTCTGAGGTTTGCCGCTCCGATCCACGGTTACGGCCCTGGGCGACGCGAGGAATAAAGGGAGCCGCCCTATCGCACTTACGATGAGTTTCCCGCTCGCTATCGGAAGTAATGCGAGGGCTGCCATAGGGGCAACCCCCGCTAGTCGAGTCGCGTGAGGAGGAAGCAGGGAGCAGGGGCCATCGCCAATACCCGGTCGGATCAGCCGCGACCCCTGCGCCTATGCTTGGAAGAGCCGCCCGACACTAACCTCTGTGCAGACAATTGCAATACCCAGAATTGCCGAGCGCTCCCTAGAACATTAGGACCCGTCGCGGTGGAATCTGCCCAACGTGAGGTTACGCCATGTAACCGCCGACTCTCTCTTCGTCTGGTGGGTGTTCAAAAGGCTGCTGGTTGACTTGAGCTTTTAGGACAGCCAACGCAGCAAGAGCCTTGCCGATGGCCTCAAATTCGGCTGAGTCGGTGAGCGGTGGAGGGCTCTCAGCTAGTCTTTGCTGAATTGCTTGCTCTGCTTTAGCGATGCAATCAGGCAATTTTTCAAAGTCGGTTTGAAGTGCTGCCTCTTCGTAGAACTTCTGCCAAGCGTATGCCACGCCCAATTGCCACCTCCCGACCAATCGGGGGACCTTTAGGCAGCTATTTACGATAATCGCCCACATTATGTCAATACAGTATGGAAGGCACAAAAATAAAGGGCAGCCCCCTCACAAGAGTGGTCAATTTTGACCAGACATCGAAAGTCAGCCGGGTTCAAGCTCTCAGAGCAGAACGAGTTGTCAGGATGGGCGATGAAATAAAAAGTGGGGCCACCGCGTGGCGACGCAGTGACCCCACTCAAGCGAAAGGAGATGAAAAGACCCGAGGCTAAGCCTAATATTCGCAGAAAGCAATCGGGTAAATCTGATTCAGCTAGATTACGGCAGCACTAAAAGAAATAGGGCCATCTCGCCTCAGCTAGCAGAAATGGCCCTACTCTCTTTCTCTCTGAGGTGCCGCTAAGAACCTCTGAGCCGCCAGACTAGCCGTTGCGTGATAACGCAGTCGATAGGCTGAAAGCTGTAATACACCCTACGGCCTAGTCGCTGGCAGCGGCCCCGAGCACGGTTTCATCTCCACTGTAAATCAAGTCGAAAGACCGAAAGAGCGAATCCTTGCTGCAACCCGGGCATCTTTTTGTTTCACCGTTCGTAAATTTCGGTTTCGGCACAACGTGAAACGGGTCTCTTAGCGCCTGCTCTGCTATGGCCGGGTCAACTTTGCGGTACTCGAATCGGTGAGAGCAATGAGGGCAAACCAGCATCCATCTCGCCATGACGGAGCGCTCCAACTACTTTGGTTCGATGCGGAAGTTCACAACAGGACGCGCAAATCAGGTAAAGACAGCAGCAAGGCTTAGTATGGCAGTAGATGCTCCACCCGCGAAGGGTCCTACTCGCCCCTAGGATGCCGTCTCAACCATTCTCCTTTGCACTCTCGAAGCTGCGTCCAATCAATGTCGCGTGGCGGCTTACCTAGATGCGCTTCAGGCGTACACATATAGCGTGCAGATTTCCCATATTCAATCAACTCCGCATCAGTGAACTTCGCTAGCCGTTTGCGAAAAGCTTCCACGTCGAACGGCTCAAACGCGATGCTCATAATTTCCCCAGCATAAATCGAAAGGCCCTTTCGAGGGCAGAAAGCAGCGTATTACCATGTTGAACCCAAATAGCAAGCCCAGCGCCGACCTCTAGAAGGCTCTGGTCGTGAATCTGAGCAGCTTAAGATTGCCGAGTGTATGCCTCAGCCTCGCAGATTGGAAATGCCAGTGATGAGTGAGCAGGAAGCGTTCTTGCGCCTGAACGTTCCTGACGGCTTGGAAACTAACGGTACTTGGCCTAAGAACTACATCACTGGGGATATCTCAGCGCCTGGTGAGATTCTTAAGGCTAGGGACTAGTCGCATAACGCGTTCTCTCCCATTCATCTACTGACGCAAGAATGAATGCCTTGCGTTCAGGTTGGTGTATTAAGGCTGGGTCGTCTTCTGCATCTTGCGGAGGATGACCGCTTGAGTCTCGACTCGGAGCCCACCTAACGACCTCACGCTGATGATGCCAACGCATTAAATGCAGAGCAAGCAATCTCGCTGAAACGCGAAAAGGCCCCGCATGCGGAGACGGCATGCGAGGCCCTTTTCGTAGAGGGGAGAAGCCGAGGGTAAGCCGTTTGCAGTTGTGTGGTGGGGTTTGGCTTACCCTCAGCGGTAGGTACTTAGTTGCGGAACCGTTACTTAGCGCTAGCCACCAGCACCTGCTCGGTGGTGACCGGACCCATCGCCAGTTCCTTGTCCTTGGACTTGGAGCCCACTTGGTAGTTGAGGATCATGTGCAGATCGGCCAAGTAGAGTTGGCTAATGCGAGACTCACCGTTGCGGCGGACAATCTGCAAATTGCTGGGAGCGTCGATCGATTTCACATCTGTCCAAGAAGTGAGGACAAACTGGCTTCCATTTGCGCCCCTCACGACGATGCGTGCGGGCATCGCGCTGGACTGCAGCGTGAAGGTATAGTCACCGGCTGGCAGGCTAGCCTGGCCCCAGCGAACGTCGGACGTCAGCGTGAATGAGCCCTTGAAAGCAGCTTGGGCGGAGGCGGGCATCGCGGAAACAGTAGCCGCGATAAGTCCGAGTGCAGCGATTACAAGGATGCGAGTAAAGTTCGTTTTCATGGTGGTGTTCCTTTCGGGGACTTGCTTTTCTTTGGTCTCGGTTGCTTTCTCTCTCGAATGCATGTCAAACAGGGAGCACTTCACGTGCCGCGGGACATCTTGCAGTTGCGGGATTTGGTTTTTTCGCAGGAAGATCTTTCGATTTAAGGAGATGGCGACAGCTAATAGGTGGCGGCAGCAGATCCAGAAAAATCCCGCAGGCGGGAAAGGGCTATCCAATCGGATAGTTTCCTATCTGATGGGATATGCTTTTCGGGCTTTGGACTTTTTCTTTAAGGACAGGCGCAAGTCAAGATTGCGGATCAGGCGGTGCAAATAGTTGGCGTGACAAATCTGACCGCTGCCATCAACAAACACAAAGCGTCAGTTATTCCCTAGCGCGGATCACGGACTGCTCTCACGCAAGTACCGTCCATGGGATTGTTCGCCCAGGCTGCCCACGCTGTAGAAAGCCTTTCTATACGGTGAGCCAGTTTATCGACCTGAGCGAAGGCGTGTTGCCGCCTTTATTGGACCGGCTTTCATCTAAAGAGCATGGCAGCCAAGCGCGAGAAGCTGCCGAAAGAACTACGCAAACCCAAGTTGGCATCCGTCGTTCTTGAGGTTAGCTCGAAAAGCGGCGCTCCGATGAGCGCTAGAGACAAGTTCAGATTGCGCCGAGCAATGAGGCAATTTGCTAGACAAGCTCTGAAGGGCTGAATGGCTGAAGGACCAAACGGCGGAACTTACACTAAAGCCTTTTGCCTCAACTGTAAGCAGGTGCAGCCGATTATCAAAGAACTTCTGTCGGACGACGTTATAGAACTGGTGTGTGCAGTCTGCCGTTCTGTAATCGCGACACTTTGCAAAGATGCAAAGTCGGAGTGACCAAGGGAGTGATTGGGTTTGGCCTGTATTGCCTTTGCTAGCTAGACTGGCTCTCATCTAACTAGCAGGACAAAGACCCTTGCCAGCCCTAAGGGGGATTTGTGAGGAAGAAAACCAAGGCCACTAAGCCGGGGCTTGTCCAGAAGGTGATTCCGCCTTACGTACCGGATGTGCCCGAGAAGGCTGAAATTTCAATTCCGAACGCAGATGATCTTTACCGTGAATTACGCATTGAAAACACGTTAACCGACGAGAAGGGAAATAAGGTTAAGTTGAAGCCGGGTGCTGAGGTGGAAGTAACTGTAGAAGCCGACATAAATGCGACTGAGCCTAAAGAGCCTTTGAAAACAAACCTCCCTGAGAAGACGAAGGATAAAAAGCGCTGATCCCAACTAGTGTGAGCACGCTGCCGCCTTTGTTGGATCGGCTATCGTCTGAAGAGAGAAAATGAGAAATGGTCAAAATTGACCAGTATTTCCCCGTCGAAAAATTTAGACTGACCTTCACCAGCCCAAGCCCAGCCACACGGGTGATCGTCATGCCTAAGTGGATTCTTCAGTGCCCCAACTGCAAAACTGATTTTGGATATTCCCAGATCAATGATGTTGGAATGGCCAGTTATTACTTGCCGCTGAAACCAGACCTCCCACCGAAGGGAGTCAAATGTACATGCCCGAATTGCGGAAGCAAGGCCACATACCAGCGGAAAGACTTGTGCTATCAGGCTTGATTCCTAGTTTTTCGCATGCCTCGCTCGATCCAGTAAGTCTAGAACAAACATGCGTCCTGTACAAAGGTCCTCAAGGTATTGCCATCGAAAGGCAACAGGGCTAACGTTCTCAGCGGGATAGGAGTGGCGTGGTACGCTTCTTGGGAAGCGGTAGGGCTGGGACGCGTCGCTCCTTCTCTCTCTAACTCTCTTTATCAATAAACAATCACGCTGGGCGTACATTTCAGGGTATACATTCTAGCTGTGTCCGAGTTGTTCGAGCAACTCAAGCCCGATTTAGTGGTCTTGGATTTGGCTGTGCCTGATATGAACGGCATAGAAGCAGCTAGGATAATGTCCGTTATAGATTCGCGAGTCCCATTAATCTTATTTACGATATTCGGCTTTGAAGGCCTTGAAACTTCCGCGACCGAAGCGGGCATCCGGGCAATAATCCCCAAAGATAACGCGTGGAGCTTAATTCCTCGTATCCAGGATCTGGCTCGCGGCGAGCAAACCATCAATTAGGTGTGCCCATTCAGGGCTTATTGGCGGCCCTCAGAGCCCTTGGTGAGATACCAAAGGTATGAAATCAAACCGATGCCGAGGAAAGTTGCGGTTGTTACGAGAGCGGTTACCATGTCTCACCTCCGGGGACGTTGGGAAAGACATCACGCCGAATCAAAAGCGAGGCCGCTGCAAGAGCTTAGTCAACAAGTACACCGAAAGCACGATGCTGATTCCATTGAGCGGACCGAATAGCAAACCGCGCATAGTCGTCTCACTGGTGGACGGGGACCGCCAGCGAGGAGCTAAGCGATCCCTTTACACTTGGATGAACAGCGAGAGAATAGTCCGTTTGGAATCGGGTTCAATACAGGGAAAACCTGAGACTAGCGATACGGTGTACGCAGTATTGATGCGGCGGATAGCGGAATGTCAGCCTAGAGTTCGCACCTCTAGACAACGCGACACCCCATGAGACCGGCTACTTGCTCCTCAGTGGCCGGTCTTTTTGTTGTTTCCGCTGGGCGGATATGCTCGGCTAGGCTGGAGAGACTCGGCCTCATACCCCGTCAGTACATCAGGCAAGCTTTTAAGGCAGCAATTAATCTCTGGCGCTTCATTTGGGCAGTGTATGTTTCTGGCCCCGCGAAACTTTCAAGCTTCCTGACTTTAGATCGGAACCAAGGGCCGAGTACCCATAAGATGACAGACTTCATTGAGTCCTTCTTTCGACGCGTACAGCATCGTAGCACCAAAGCGGGCCATGTTCTCCGTGCTAGGATTCCTCTCGGACTTCCTCCACCGACCAAAATTCCTTGGAGTCGGCCATGCTCAAATCCGCTTTGCTCGATGCGATCTGCACCGAACTGCACGGGCACAATCTCGATGCCTTTCAGAACGAGAACAGCAAAACTGTAACGCCGGGTGTCCTGCGTGCAGGAAGGTCTTCTATACCGTGAACCAGTTTGTCGACCACTTGACGGGCGATGTGCTGCCGCCATTGCTGGATCGGCTCTCATCTGGATGATCCCGCGCGCCCTCGTCGATGGGCGTGAAAGTGCGCGTGGAGTGATTATCTGTTGCCCAAGTAGTTGACGTGCACGTAAGTGCCGAGGCGGACGTTGTAGGCGAGATACCAGCCGTCGTGATCGGGATCGTCGTAGAGGACGACGTCGTCGGAATCCCAAGCCCAATCGTTGCAGAAGGCTACATCATAGGGTGCGACACTGAAGTAGAAGCCACCGAACCAGAATCGCGACGGGTTGCCGCCGACGATGCGATAGGTGTGGCCGCGTCCGATGCCTCCCGGGAAGTGGCCGTGCTCCCAGGGATGATCGAGGTGGTAGTGAACGTCGGCGCGACCAGTGGCGTGGCCGACCCATTTGTCGTTGGTGTGCACGTGCGGGGCGTCGGGGTGGCCTTTCTTGTCGGCAAACTTGGGATGTTCCGGTGCGGGATGAGGATTGCCGCGGACTGGAGCGGGTCCGTGTGCGGGAATGTGTCCGCCGCCGACTTCGGGCCGGGCCGGCGCATGACCGGACGCCGCACCGCGCGCCGGTTTGCCGCGCTCGCCCTGCGCCAGCGCGGGGAGTGATAGTGCTGTCGCCGCCAC
>Ga0134128_10012477_pt1 | contig 10131 bp, 10 predicted proteins | sample KB31754_FD_96462 | JGI IMG/M metagenome (GOLD analysis project Ga0134128, IMG submission 96462) | Terrestrial soil microbial communities with excess Nitrogen fertilizer from Kellogg Biological Station, Michigan, USA - KB3-175-4 | ecosystem: Environmental > Terrestrial > Soil > Unclassified ...
GCGCCCGCGTGAAACCTCGACACCGTCCAATCGGAGGTGCCCGATGCTGCCCAGGCCGGTGGTGTCCAGGGCGGTCACCGTCACACCGGGGTCGCCGGCTGCCACCAGGAAAACCGAAGTGCCTGAGTCGGTTTCGGCTGGCACCAGGAAAGCGTCGGCCACCGGTCCAAAGGCGATCTGGGTCCGCGTCCCGGTCAGCCGGAAGCCGTCGCCGGTTGCCGTGGCCTGCACCGGTCCGTCGCCCATTTCGCCGTCGAGCGCGACGGCGAGAACTTTGGAGCCGGCCACCGCGGCCGCGCCCCACTCCTGTTGCAGCCCAGCCGAGCTGAAGCGGGCCAGCGCACCGGCGCCCAGCACCACCGACTCCAGGTAGGGGACAGCGGCCAGTTGACGGCCGAGGGCGACCAGCACGGCGACCTCTTCGAGGACACCAAAACCGCCTCCGCCCAATGACTCCGGGGCGGCGGTCGACAGGATGTCGGCGTCGATCAGCTTTTTCCAGAGCTCACGATCAAACCGCTGTTCGAGGCCGTCGAGCTTGCGCTGGTGATCGGGTGTGCACACCGCGTCGACGATCGTGGTGACCAGGCCGCCGAGGTCCTGCGCCGCTTCGGTTGACGAGAAGTCCATGGATTGTCCAGCTTTCGTTAGCGGTTGGCTCGGGGAAGGCCGAGCGCCACCATGCCGATGATGTCGCGCTGCACCTCGTTGGTGCCGCCGCCGAAGGTCAGGATCAAGCAGGCGCGGTGCATGCGCTCCACCCGCCCGCGCAGCAGCGCGCCCGGTGAGTCCTGGCGCAGGGTCGCCGCCGTGCCCAGTACCTCCATCAGCAGCCGGTAGGCCTCGGTGGCCAACTCGGTACCGAAAACCTTGGCCGCCGACGCGTCAGCCGGCGACGGGGCATCCGACTCCGACGACGCCAACTCCCAGTTGATCAGCTTGAGGACCTCGACCTTGGCGTGCACGCGGGCCAGGTTCAGCTGCACCCATTCCGAGTCGATCAGCCGAGAACCGGTGTGGTCCTTGGTGTTCTGCGCCCAGTCACGAACCTGGTTCAGCGCCATGATGATTGGCATCGCTGAGACCAGCGCGACGCGCTCGTGGTTGAGCTGATTGGTCACCAGCTTCCAGCCGGCGTTCTCCTCACCGACCCGGTTGGCCACCGGAACCCGGACGTCCTGGTAATAGGTGGCGCTGGTGTCCACGCCCGCCATGGTGTGCACCGGCGTCCAGGAGAACCCTTCGGCCGTGGTCGGCATGATCAGCATCGAGATGCCGCGATGCTTCTTGGCTTCGGGGTTGGTGCGCACCGCCAGCCAGACGTAGTCGGCGTAGGCGATCAGGCTGGTCCACATCTTCTGGCCGTTGACCACATAGTCGTCGCCGTCGCGCACCGCGGTGGTGCGCAGGTTGGCGAGGTCGGTGCCGGCGCCGGGCTCGGAGTAGCCAATCGAGAAGTGCAGGTCGCCCGCCGCAATCTTGGGTAGGAAGAACTTCTTCTGCTCCTCGGACCCGTAGTGCATGATCGTCGGCGCGACGCTGTTGATCGTCAGGAACGGCACCGGGGCGCCGGCGATCGCGGCCTCGTCGGTGAAGATCAGCGAGTCCATCGGCGAGCGGTCCTGCCCGCCGTACTCTTTCGGCCAGTTCAGGGTGAGCCACCCGTCCTTGCCCATCTGCGCGACGGTCTCGCGGTATACGTTGCCTTCGCCGACCTCACCCGACGTCGAACTCAGCGCCTCGCGCCGTTCCGGGGTCATCAGCTTGGTGAAGTACGACCGCAGTTCGCGGCGCAACTCCTCCTGCTCCGGGGTGTAACTGATGCGCATTCTGGCCGCCCTCCAGTCATCGGTGAGTTCTGCGCAGCCTGCATCGTCGGCTACCCATTCGCTTCCCTGGTTGTAACACGTTCTAGTCTGAGGGTCCAGCGACCGTTCCTCTGGACGCGACCGGGACTGGTCGTATGGTGGGAATACCGTTTCAAAGCCACAGTCAAGGCTTGCGTCTAAGGAGGAACGTCGTGCGGGTGAAAGTCGACCGCGACCGGTGTGAAGGTAACGCGGTGTGCTTGGGAATCGCGCCGGATATCTTCGATCTTGACGACGAGGATTACGCGGTGGTCAAGGCCGACCCGGTACCGGCCGACCAGGAATCCCTGACCGAGCAGGCGATCGCGGAATGCCCGCGAGCCGCCTTGATACGCGAAGACTAGAGGTATTCATAAATTGACTGCGCCCAATGAACCGGCCAGCGCGAACGCGATCGACCTGTCCGGGAAGGTCGCGGTGGTCACCGGCGCGGCCGCAGGACTGGGTCGGGCCGAGGCGATCGGTTTGGCGCGCGCCGGCGCGACCGTCGTCGTCAACGACATTGCCGCCGCACTGGACGCCTCCGACGTGATCGACGAGATCACCTCCGCGGGCTCGAAGGCTGTCGCCGTCGCAGGCGACATCAGCCAGCGCGATACGGCCGACGAATTGATCAGCACCGCAGACGGATTGGGCGGGCTGGGCATCGTGGTGAACAACGCCGGGATCACGCGCGACCGGATGTTGTTCAACATGTCCGACGAGGAGTGGGACGCGGTGATCGCCGTGCACCTGCGCGGTCATTTCCTGCTGACCCGCAACGCTGCCACGTATTGGCGGCAGAAAGCCAAAGATAACGACGGTTCGATCTACGGGCGCATCATCAACACCTCGTCGGAGGCCGGCCTGGTCGGCCCGGTCGGACAGGCCAACTACGGCGCCGCGAAAGCGGGCATCTCCGCGCTCACCCTGACCGCGGCACGGGCGCTCGGCCGCTACGGGGTGTGCGCCAACGCGATCGCTCCGCGGGCCCGGACCGCGATGACCGCCGACGTGTTCGGTGATGCACCTGAGGTCGCCGAGGGCGAGATCGACCCGCTCTCGCCGGAGCACGTCGTGACGCTGGTGCGCTTCCTGGCATCGCCCGCAGCCAAGGACGTCAACGGTCAGGTGTTCATCGTCTACGGGCCGCAGGTGACGCTGGTGGCGGCGCCGACGGTCGAGCATCGGTTCGCGACCGACGCTCCAGCCTGGGACCCGGACGCGCTGAGTGCTGAGATGCAGGACTACTTCGCCGGCCGCGACCCGGAGCGCAATTTTGCGGCCACCGCGTTGATGGAGTGACTGCCCCGAGGCCCACGAGAGCCGCGGTACCGATCTGGAATCGAGTAGAACACGCTTCAGAATGACCCGGATCACAAATGCCCTGACCAGCTGAATTACTGACTTTTGTCCAATTTTGCGGTTCTTTGACACTGCGAACTTGTTCTAGTTACGATTGGCCGGCTCACGCGGACGCCGCCGCTCAGAACCAAGCTAGGTCGGCGCAACCGGGGAAGAGAACAGCATCGCTGTCAAAGGTGGGAGACACCCCGCGCGAGAAGGGAACCAGGTTGATTGAACAGCTCGCGGTTCCGGCTCGGGCCGTGGGCGGTTTCGTCGAGATGGCGCTGGACACCTTCCGCAAGACATTTCAGCGCCCCTTCCAGTTCCGCGAATTCCTCGACCAGACCTGGATGATCGCCCGGGTTTCGCTGATCCCGACGCTGTTGGTGGCCATCCCATTCACCGTTCTGGTGGCGTTCACGCTCAATATCCTGCTTCGCGAGATCGGCGCCGCGGACCTGTCCGGCGCGGGCACCGCATTCGGAACCATCACCCAGCTCGGGCCCGTCGTCACGGTATTGGTGGTGGCCGGCGCCGGCGCCACCGCAATCTGCGCCGACCTGGGCGCGCGCACCATCCGCGAGGAAATCGACGCGATGCGGGTGCTCGGCATCGACCCCATCCACCGACTGGTCGTTCCCAGGGTGCTGGCGTCGACGTTCGTCGCGCTGCTCCTCAACGGTCTCGTCTCGGCCATCGGTATCGCCGGCGGCTACGTCTTCTCGGTGCTGCTGCAGGGCGTCAACCCGGGTGCGTTCGTCAACGGCCTGACCGTGCTGACCCACCTCGGCGAGTTGGTCCTCTCCGAAATCAAGGCGTTGCTGTTCGGCGTGGTCGCGGGGTTGGTCGGCTGCTACCGGGGGCTGACGGTGAAGGGTGGTCCGAAAGGCGTCGGGGTCGCTGTCAACGAGACCGTGGTCTACGCGTTCATCTGCCTGTTCGTGATCAACGTGATCATGACGGCGATCGGCGTTCGAGTGCTGGCCCGGTAGCGCCAATGAGCTACGACGCCACGGTGCGGATTCGCCGCTTCTTTCACCGCTTCGCCGGGCCGGTCGACACCTTCGGGGAGCAGGCGCTGTTCTACGGCGAGTCGATGCGCTACATACCTAACGCGCTCACCCGCTATCGCAAAGAGACCATCCGGCTGATCGCCGAAATGACCATGGGCACAGGAGCATTGGTGCTCATCGGCGGAACGGTCGGCGTCGCAGCGTTTTTGACGCTCGCCTCCGGCGGCGTGATCGCGGTGCAGGGCTATGAGTCGTTGGGCAACATCGGTATTGAGGCGTTGACCGGGTTTCTGTCGGCCTTTCTGAATGTCCGCATCGTGGCTCCCGTCGTCGCCGGAATCGCATTGGCGGCGACGATCGGCGCGGGTACCACTGCCCAACTAGGCGCCATGCGGGTCGCCGAAGAGATCGACGCGATCGAGTCGATGGCCGTGCATTCGGTGTCCTACCTGGTCTCGACCCGGTTGATCGCAGGTTTGATCGCGATCGTCCCGCTGTACTCGCTCGCCGTGCTGGCGTCGTTCTTCGCGGCGCGATTCACCACGGTTTTCATCAACGGGCAGTCGGCGGGCCTGTACGACCACTACTTCAACACCTTCCTGATTCCTACCGACTTGCTGTGGTCGTTCCTACAAGCCATCGTGATGTCGATCGGAGTGATGCTGATCCATACGTACTACGGCTACAACGCTTCTGGCGGTCCGGTGGGTGTCGGTCTGGCGGTCGGTCAGGCGGTGCGCACCTCGCTGATCGTCGTCGTCGTCATAACGTTGCTCATCTCGCTCGCGGTCTACGGAGCGTCCGGTAATTTCAACCTCTCCGGGTGAGCCTGGTGACGATGCAGAGCGCACAGCGCGATGACGAGGAACTAGGCAAGTAAGAGACCGCCTGGTGACGATGCAGAGCGCAAGGCGCGATGACGAGGAACTAGGCAAGTAAGAGAAAGGGGGACAGTGGCAAGCACCGGTGCGCAACGCACTCACGTCAGGCTGGCAGCGGCGCTGCTGGCCTCGCTGTTGGTTGCCTTCGTGGTGCTGACCTACCTCTCTTACACGGCGGCTTTCACGCCGGTCGATACTGTCACGCTCACCGCGCCACGCGTCGGCCTCGAGATGGACCGCGGCAACAAAGTGAAGTACCGCGGTATCCAGATCGGCAAGGTCGACGACATCAGCTACGGGGACAATCAGGCCCAGTTGCGGCTGGTCATCGACGGCGGCCAGTTGCACTACATCCCGGCCAACGCCGCCGTTCACATCGCCAGCAGCACGGTGTTCGGCGCCAAGTCGGTGGAGTTCATCCCGCCCAAGGAGCCGTCGCCCGCGGCATTGCGGCCGGGCGCGCATCTGGCGGTCTCTGCGGTGTCGCTGGAAGTCAACACGCTGTTTCAGTCGCTCATCGGACTGCTGCAGAAGATCGATCCCGTCGAGCTGAACGGCACCCTGAGCGCGTTGGCCGAGGGGCTGCGGGGACACGGCCACGACCTGGGCGGCGTGCTGGCAGGCTTGAATACCTTGACGCAACAACTCAATCCGAAGCTGCCCACCCTGCAGCAGGACTTCCGCAAGACCGCCGCCGTCGCCAACATCTACGCCGATGCCGCACCGGACCTGGCCACTGTCTTCAACAATGCGCCCACCATCGCCAAGACGGTCGTAGACCAACAGACTAATCTGAACACCAGCCTGCTGTCGGCAATTGGCTTATCCAACAACGCTTATGACACGTTGGCGCCAGCCGAGCAGAATCTGATCGATGCGATCAAACGACTTCGCGCCCCGCTCAAGGTTGCCGCCGACTACTCGCCGGAGTTCGGCTGCCTGTTCGGTGCCATCGACCGCGGTATCAAAGAGTTCGCGCCCATCCTGGGTGTCAAGAAGGCCGGCCTGTTCACCTCATCGAGCTTCATCTTGGGCGCGCCGTCATACACCTATCCGGAGAGCCTTCCGATCGTCAACGCATCGGGTGGGCCGAATTGCCGTGGGCTGCCGGACCTGCCGACCAAGCAGACCGGCGGCTCCTGGTATCGAGCGCCATTCCTGGTCACCGACAACGCGAATATCCCTTACGAGCCCTTCACCGAAATGCAGGTAGACGCTCCGTCGACGCTGCAATGGCTGTTCCACGGTGCGTTCGCAGAGCGGGACGACTTCTGATGGACAACATCGAATCTCAGCGCTCGATGATGATCAAGGTCGGCATCTTCACGGTCACCATGCTGTTGGTGGCGGTCGGTCTGGTGGTGACATTTGGCGAGTTTCGCTTCGGGCCGTCGAACACCTACCACGCCAACTTTCTTGACGCGACCCGGCTGAAGGGGAATCAGAAGGTTCGGATCGCCGGGGTGCCCGTCGGTGCGGTGAAGGACGTCAAGCTCAACCCGAACAACACGGTTGACGTGGCTTTCACGGTGGACAAGCGCTACACGCTGTATTCGTCGACGCGCGCTTTGATCCGGTACGACAACCTGGTTGGCGACCGATTCCTGGAAATCGCTTCGGGCCCTGGGGAACTGCGCAGGCTTCCCCCGGGTGGGACCATCGACCAGCGGCACACTCAGCCGGCGCTGGACCTCGATGCGTTACTTGGTGGGCTTCGGCCGGTACTCAAGGGTTTGGATGCCGACAAGATCAACACGATCAGCGGCTATGTGATCGACCTGCTGCAGGGCCAGGGCGGTGCGTTGTCCAACTTGCTGGCCAACACCAACGCATTTGGATCGACGCTCGGTGCCCGCGACCGGGCCATCGGTGACGTGATCACCAACCTCAACAGCGTGCTGGCCACCGTCGACGCCAAGGGTGCGCAATTTTCCGACACCGTCGACCAGTTACAGAAGCTGATCAGCGGACTGGCCGAGGGCCGCGACGCGATCGCCGGCGCGATCCCTCCGTTGGCCACCACCACGTCGGACCTGACCGATCTGTTGAAGAATTCACGCCGCCCGCTGCAGGGTGTCCTGGAGAACACCCGGCCACTGGCCGGCGAGATCAATGATCGACTGCCCGAGGTGAACAACGACATCGAGCAACTCGGGGAGGACTACCTTCGGCTGTCCGCCCTGGGTGCCTATGGCGCCTACTTCAATATCTACTTCTGCACAGTCGGGCTGAAGATCAATGGGCCCGCGGGCAGCGACATCATCCTCCCGTTTGGCGGCCAGGTGGATCCCAGTAAAGGGAGGTGCGCTTTTGCCAAATAAGCCAGACCACCGACGCGACAAGGATCCACTCCGCACTGGGATCTTCGGCATCGTCCTCGTGGCGTGTGTCGTCCTGGTCGCGTTCGGCTACACCTCATTGCCGTTCTGGCCGCAGGGTCGGCCGTACACTGCCTACTTCGCCGACGCCGGCGGCCTCAATCCCGGCAACGACGTCTACGTCTCCGGCATCAAAGTCGGCAAGGTGCAGGCGGTCACGCTGGCCGGCGAGAACGCCAAGGTCGCCTTCACCGTCGATCGCCACATCAATGTCGGGAACAGTTCGTTGGCGGCGATCCGGACCGAAACGATCCTCGGGCAGCGGGCAATTGCGATAACCCCGGGCGGACCGGGCATCGCCACTTCCATCCCGCTGAGCCGGACCACCACGCCGTACGCCCTGGGCTCCGCGTTGGAAGACCTGGGACACAACGCCGGCGACCTGGACAAGGCGCAGTTCGAGAAGTCGCTGAAGGTCCTCACCGACGCGTTGCACGACGCAACTCCGCAGCTACGCGGGGCTCTGGACGGTATTACTTCGTTGTCGCGCACCCTGAACACTCGCGACGAGGCGCTGGAACAGCTTCTGGCGCACGCCAAATCGGTGACGGGCGTGTTGGCCGAGCGTGCCGCACAGGTCAACAAGCTGATCGTCGACGGTAATCAGTTGTTCGCGGCGCTCGACGCACGCCGTGCGGCGCTGGCGGAGCTGATCTCCGGTATTGACGATGTCTCTGCGCAACTTTCCGGATTCGTCAGCGATAACCGCAGGGAGTTCGGTCCGGCGCTGAGCAAGCTCAACACTGTGCTGGACGATCTCAACGAACGCCGTGACTACATCAGCGAAGCGTTGAAACGTCTTCCCCCGTACGCGACCACGCTCGGCGAAGTGGTGGGCTCCGGGCCCGGCTTCAACGTCAACGTCTACGGTCTGGTGCCGGCGCCCATCGTCGGCATCATGTTCGACGCCGTATTCCAGCCCGGCAAGCTCCCTGCCAGCTTCGCGGACTACCTGCGTGGCATGGTCCAGGACCGCTGGAAGTTGCGGCCGCAGTCACCATGACATTTGCCTCCGTCCTTCACGAACGTCGCCGCGGTGTGCGGCTGACGTTGGCTGTGCTGCTTGCCGTTTCGCTTGCTGCGGGCGCGTATCTGGTCTGGCCGGCACGTACCGGTAACAAGATCGTCGCCTACTTCACCTCCGCGGTTGGGCTGTATCCCGGCGACCAGATCCGCATCGTGGGGGTGCCGGTAGGCAAGATCGACTCGATCGAACCGCGGGCCGAAGACGTCAAGATCACCATGTCGGTGGACCGCGATGTCAAGGTGCCCGCGGATGCTCGGGCGGTCATCATGTCGCCGAATTTGGTTGCGGCACGGTTCATTCAGCTCGCCCCCGCCTACACCAGTGGGCCGGCGTTACCCGATGGGGCGACCATCGCGCTGGCCAAGACTGCGGTCCCGGTGGAGTGGGACGAGGTCAAGCAATCGCTGACCGATTTGGCCAAGCAACTCAGCCCCGCGGCAGGGCAGCTGCAGGGCCCGTTGGGCAAGGCGATCAACCAAGCCGCGGATACCTTTAACGGCAACGGCGATTCGTTCCGCTCCTCGCTGCGCGAGCTTTCGCAAGCCGCCGGCCGGTTGGGCGATTCGCGCACCGACATCTTCGGAACAATCAAGAACCTGCAAGTGCTGGTCGATGCGTTGTCATCGAGTAACGAGCAGATTGTGTCGTTCGCCGGGCATGTGGCCTCGGTATCGCAGGTGCTCGCCAAAAGCTCGAACCACCTCGACAACACCCTCGGCACCCTGAATCAGGCGCTGATCGATGTCAAAGGCTTTCTGCAGCAGAACAACTCGACGCTGATTGGAACAGTCGACAAGCTCACCGATCTGACCAAGGTGCTGAGCGACCAGAGCGAGGACATCGAACAGGTGCTCCACGTCGCCGGACCCGGTATCTCCAACTTCTACAACATCTACGACCCCGCGCAGGGGACACTTAACGGCCTGATCTCGATCCCCGAGTTCGCCAACCCGATACAGTTCATCTGCGGCGGTTCGTTCGACACCACCGCCGGCGTATCCGCACCGGACTATTACAAGCGTGCCGAAATCTGTCGGGAACGGTTAGGACCGCCCTTGCGCCGGTTGACGTTCAACTACCCGCCGATGATGTTCCACCCGCTCAACACGATCACCGCGTACAAGGGCCAGATCATCTACGACACCCCGGCGACCCAGGCCAAGGCGCAGACGCCCATTCCGGACCTGCAGTGGGTGCCGGCACCCGGGGTGCACCCGCCCAGCCCGGCAGACCTTCAGGCGCTGATGGTTCCGCAGACGGCACCCAATGGCGCGGCACCCGGCGCTCCCGCCCCGGCTAATACGCCGTTCGGTCCACGGCCTGGCCCGGCTCCCGCTGCCCCGGCACCGTTACCGGCCGAGCAGGGAGCGGGCCGATGAGGCGAATCATGTTGCGCGGCGGCGCATTAATGGTCGGCAGCGTGTTGCTGGCGGGCTGCCAGTTCGGTGGCTTGAACACGGTGGCGCTACCCGGCACCGCCGGCCATGGCTCCGGTTCGTACTCGATCACCGTGAACCTGGCCGACGTGGCGACCCTGCCGCAGAACCCGCCGGTCATTGTCGACGACGTCACCGTCGGCATCGTCTCAGGTATCGACGCGATGCAGTGAAGCGACGGAAGTTTCTACGCCGCAGTGAA